>Ga0256405_10000301_pt1 | contig 164826 bp, 160 predicted proteins | sample RumenRJG_02DNA_FD_189096 | JGI IMG/M metagenome (GOLD analysis project Ga0256405, IMG submission 189096) | Bovine rumen microbial communities from Lethbridge, Alberta, Canada - RJG_02 | ecosystem: Host-associated > Mammals > Digestive system > Stomach > Rumen | place: Canada: Alberta...
TTGCGGAGCTGCGCGAGCGCCTGCCGCAAAGCTGCATGGACGAGCGGTACGACCGCCGCTTCTACGCGCGGCTGACGAACGAGGCGACCGACGCGGTGATCCCCGCGCACCTCTTCACCGTCGAGGATGTGCTGACGGCCATCGAGCGGGCAGAGGAGCGGCTGGAAGCGCTTCGCCTTGAACGCAGGCGCGCCGCGCAGAGCGCCGCCAACGTGATCCCCGGACAGCTTGTGTTCGCGGGCTTTGCCGACGCGCCCTTGAAGCTCGCGTCGTGAGGGGAGGGAACGTGTATGACGCCAATGGTTTTTATCCTCGTGTTCATCGGAGTTGGCTGCGTCTCGGATCTGCTGATGCGCTTCATCATCTGGCTGGACGGCGCGGACGAGTGCGAGGAGGACGCACCAGCTGCGGAGCGCGTAGAGGAGCGCGCAACAGCAAAGGAGCGCCGCCGCGCGGCGTGAGAACAGCGTTCGCTTTTTCTCCGTTTGGTCAACAATATTCTGCTCGACTTGTGAACTGTCCTTCGGTATTGTTTGCCTTACCAAATACGAAGGAGGGCAAGCCAATGAAGAACAGAAAAGAAAAAGAGATCGCGCTGGTCGCATCAGGGATCATCATTGGTACGGCGATTGCCGCCCCGGACGCGGGAGCGGCGCTCACGGCACAGCAGTCCGGCCAGAGGATCTACATCGACGGCAAGCAGGTGCAGGTCGAGACCTACAGCATCGGCGGCTCGAACTACTGCAAGCTGCGCGACGTCGGCAAAGCGGTCGGGTTCCACGTCAGCTACGATGCGCTGACCAACACCGTGCGGATCAACACCGACAAGGCATACGCGGATGAGACTACGGTCGCAGTCAAGCTCCCAACCGACGGCAGCCTATACATCCCGCGGGTCGGTGACCGCATCCTCTGCGATGACGGTACGGAGTATGAGATCAAGAACGTCGAGCGCTGGGACAACAACGTGTACCAAACCGCGAAGCTCCCGCCGCTTCCCACGCCGAGCTGTGACTGGAGCGCGTTCCCGACGCTCTCGCTGCCGGAGCCGGAGGTCAGGCACTACCACGACCAGTACGGCGATGACTTGTTCGTGCGCAACGTCTACGAGGTACGGCGCATGGTCTGCACGATCTACAACGCGCTCGGTGAAGAGCCCAGCGCGTGGCGGGACGGCAAACCGCTGGCGACGATTCAAGCCAAGATCCCAATTGAGTACGAAGCCTACACCGCAAAGTTCTGGCCGTGGCGGCAAAGCGAACTGACCGACCTCGTACACAGCCGCCCCAACAGCCGGTACTACGTCGACGCATTTGACTTCTATCATGACGGGGTCTATCAGTACACGCGCTACTTGGTGCTTTCCCTATGAGAGACTACATGACGGCGCTCCAGCGGCGGTTTCATATCACCTCGGAGCAGTCGGTCAAGCTCAAGCTTGAAGCTGAGACGGCTTACGGTACGCTGCACGACACGCTCAGCCGTGAGCAGCAGAAGCTCCTGCTGCGGCTCATCGACGTCGAGGAGCACTTGCGCGACGAGGAAAAGCTGGACGCCTTCTTCTCTGGATTCCGTCTCGCGGACGGCATCCACCGCGAGCTGGAAAGCGTGCCGCCATACTCGTTCGAGGACGAGGATGAGCGGTTCGCGCGGGAAGCGTTCCTCGGGGAGCATTCAGAGAACGAGAACGGCTGAACCTTATGTGTGGACAGGACGGCAAGTCGCCGCCCTGTCCGTTTTGCTGTTTCCCACCGCTTTCGCGCCGCAATCGGATCGATTCGTGATCGTCAAAATCGCTAACGCAATGTCTTGTTGTTTGTGCAAAAAGCGGAAGCGTGTCGATGGCATTTTTGTTTCGACAGGATTCGACCAAAAACGTTTTCTCGCGCGGAGTATATTCAGATGATGACTCGGTCGAAAAAGCTAAAAAACAGAAAGGAAACGTGAAATTGGAAAACAACCGCAAAACACTTAAGACCATCGACGGCAAGACACTGATGGCTGCGGAACTCAAGCCGCTGGACTTTGTAGTGGATACGTTGCTCGCAACGGGGCTGCACATTCTCGCGGGATCGCCGAAGGTCGGCAAGTCGTGGCTCGCTCTCTGGCTTGCCGTCAGCGTCGCAAAGGGTGAGAGCGTGTGGGGTATGGCAACGAAGCAGGGCACAACACTCTACCTCTGCTTGGAAGATTCGACGCTCCGCATCCAGAATCGTCTCGACGAGATCACGGATGACGTACCCGCCAACGTCCACTTCTGCACCGAGGCGCCTATCCTTGGCTGCGGTCTGGAGCAGCAGCTCGAATCGTTCCTCACGGAGCATCCCGATACCGTCCTCGTCATCATTGACACGCTGCAGATGATCCGCGACGCGCGGCGGGATATGACCTACGCCAACGACTACCGCGACCTCACCTCGCTCAAGCGCATCGCCGACGCGCACAGCGTTGCCATCCTGCTCATCCACCACCTGCGAAAGGAGTACGCCGAGGATGTGTTCTCCCGCATCTCCGGCACGACCGCGATCAGCGGCGCGGTGGACACCAGCCTCACCTTGGTCGAGCAGGAGCGCGGCAGCGGCGAGGCGACGCTCTACTGCATCGGGCGCGACATCGAATACCGTGAGCTGGAGCTCGCGCGCAACTCCGACAATGTCTGGGAGTTGACAGGAGACAGCCGGTCGCTCCCGAGGGGTGGGCGGCTCATCCTTCTCCTCTCTGCGCTGATGAAAGACCGGACGGAATTTATCGGCACTCCGACAGAACTCGCGGAGCTGATCGACCCTGCGGGCATGAACCAGATCTCGCCGCGCAAGATCTCTGGCGAGGTCTTGAAAAACCTTGCAGCACTGCGGGAAAACGGCATCGAGGCGTCCGTGCGCCGGAGCAACGGGAAGCGTCTCATCGTGCTGCGCCGTGCCGATAGTGTCGATACTTCCGGGGGCGGAAACAGCGTCCCTATCGACCCTGACGCACTCGCGGCGGGTGCGCCCCTGTGAGCCGTTTGTTGCCGCCGTGTCGCCTCGCAAAGAGCGCGGGCGGAAGCGTGCCCCTTGCAGGGCAAGCCGCCGACACAGCGCCAGCGTTGGGCGGAACGCGACGACGTCGCTGTTCCGTGAGAAATCCTCTCTTTAGAGAGGGCAAGCAGAGCGCCTGTCCGACATTGTCGGTCAGGCACAGCCGCCGCTCACGGCGGTTTTGCGGGCAGTAGCCCACACCCACTACCGCAGAGGAGGAACCCCATGAAACAAAACAAGGACGTCCGGCTAACCATGCGGCTCACGCCGGAGCAGTACGAGAGCATCTGCGCTCGCGCGGAGACCGCGCAGATGACGCCGAGCGCGTATGCCCGCGCCGCGGCGATGCGTCACAAGGTCACGGTCGTGCCGGGACTCAAGGAGCTGACGCATGAGCTCAAGGCAATCGGGCGGAACATCAACCAGCTCACCGTCCTCGCCCACGAGGGGCGGGTGCAGGTCGCGCGGCTCGATGAAACCTACGAAAAGCTCGGACTCGTCTTCCTCGCGCTCCGAGAACTCGCCGAGCAGGAGAACCAGTAATGGCGACGGTCAACTTCATCAAAAACACCACGCAGTCCGCCACCGCGATGAGTCGGACGCTGCGCTACGTCAAGCGCGACGACAAGACACGGGACAAGCAGTTCGTGAGCGGCTGGAACTGTACGCCGCGGCTCGCCGAGGAGGAGTTCCTCGCCACGCGGCAGGCGCATCGCAAGAGCGACGGCAGGTGGTTCTACCACTACACGCAGTCGTTCTCTCCGAAGGAGAACGTGACGCCGGAGCAGGCGCACGAGATCGCGCGGGAGTTCGCGGCGCGAGCGTGGCCGGAGAGCGAGGTGGTCGTCGCCACCCACGTCGACGCGGCGCACATCCACTCGCACTTCGTGGTCAACGCGGTCTGCTTCGAGACGGGCAAGATGCTGCGCCAGCATCCGGACACGCTCCAAAAGCTCCGCGCAATCTCGGACGAGCTGTGCGCGGCGCACGGGCTCTCGGTGCTGCCACGACAGCAGAAGAAGGCAAGCGGCATGACGGCGCGCGAGTACCGCTCGGCGGTCAAGGGCGAGAGCTGGAAGCTTCAGCTCATGGGCGACATCGACGCGAGCATGAAAGCCGCCCGCTCCCGCGAGGACTTCATCCGGCGGATGCGGCGGCTCGGCTACGCGGTGCGCTGGGAGGACGGGCGCAAGTACATCACCTACACCACGCCGCGCGGCAAACCGTGCAGGGACAACAAGCTGCACGAAACGAAATACCTCAAGGAGAACATGGAATATGAACTCAACATCAGAACGCAAATACTCGCTGGACGAGCTCAAGCAGATGAACAGCCGCGACCTGACGGAAGCGGGCGAGGGCGAGCGCCACATCCTGCTGACCGACCGGAACTGGACGGCGGTGCTGAACCTGCTCGCGCGGCTGAGCACACAGCAGCTCGAGACGCAGGCGGCGCTCGCGCTGCTGCTGACGAGGCCGGACGCGGAGGAATTGTTGAAGCAGATCGACCGGAACGTGCAGACGCATCTTCGCGACCTGAACGCGGAGATGGAGGCGTTCGCGCAACAGGCTGGGAACCTGAGCGGGAGGTTCTCCTCCGCCGCGGACAGACTGGCTTCGAGCACGGAGAGGGAGCTGACCTCGCTGACGCGCTCGACGCGGGACAGCCTCGACGCGATGCGGCGCGAAACCAACTCAGAGATCGCGAACCTGATCCGCGCGGCGCGGAGATGGCTCAGAGTGCTGGGGATCGCGTGCATCGCGGCGGTGGTGGCGCTGACGATCCTCTACGCGGTCACCATGCTGCGGCGACCGGCATAGGCGCGGCGCTGGGGATCGCTGCCGCGCTTGACGGCGACGACAGTGAGGACGCCGAAGAGCTCCGCAGGAAGATCTTGGCAAAAGAGGCAGCGGAGAATCTCGGCACGGCAATCGGCCTCGCTGCCAGCGTCGCGCTCGGCATTGCCGGGAAGCGTCACAAAGAAGCAGAGGAGGCTCCGCAGCAACAAAGTATGTGAAGGAGAGAAAGAGATGTTTTTATTTGAGAACGACTTCCAGATCAACCAGACGGTCATCCGCGGCGTCGTGTATCAGACGACCAGCTTCTACAGCGGCGACAAGGATATCTTCCAGAAGGTCGGCGAGCTGATCGACGAGTCCTTTCGCACAGCTAACGTCGACAATATTACGAACGATTCTTCGTCAGATTCGGATATAGCTATTGACGAGCCTTAGCGGTATTGTTTGTCGCGGAAAGGGGGCAAAGCAGCATGGCAAACGAAACAGCCGCGATCTATTGCAGGCTCAGTCAGGACGACGGAAGCGTCGGCGAGTCCGGCAGCATCCAGACGCAGCGCACGCTGCTCACACAGTATTGCGAGGAACACGGTATCACCATCGGCGGATACTACTGCGACGACGGATGGAGCGGGACGAACTTCGAGCGCCCGGATTTCAAGCGGATGCTCGACGACATCGAGGCGGGCAAGATCAACATGGTCGTCGTCAAAGACCTCTCCCGCTTCGGGCGCGAGTACGCGCAGATGGGTATGTACATCGAGCACTACTTCGAGCAGAAGGGCGTGCGGTTCCTCTCCGTGGCGGAGAACATCGACTCGGCGAACGGGTTGGACAACCTCGTCCTGCCCTTCACCAACGTCATCAACTCGTTCTACGCCCGCCAGTCGTCGAGCAAGACCAAGGCCGCGTTTCAGGCGCGGGCAAGGGCGGGAATGTTCATCGGCAGCCACGCGCCGTTCGGGTACATCAAAGATCCGAACGACAACCACCACCTGATCGTCGATCCGCCCGCCGCCGACGTGGTGCGCGACATCTTCCGGATGTTCGCGGACGGCGTCGGCTACGTCCGTATGTCGAAGATCCTGCGCGAGCGCGGCGTGCTCAATCCGCAGGCGTACTTCAACCAGAACAACCCCGACTACTTCAAGAGCGACTACTGGCGGCAGCCGCACGACTGGCATCCCACGTCCATCCGCGTCATCCTCAACAATCCCGTCTATCTCGGCAAGACCGTGTTCGGGCGCACCAAGACGAAGGGCTTCTTCGACAAGTCCCGCGTCCACACCGACGAGGAGGACTGGATCGTCGTGGATGATACACACGAGGCGCTTATCACGCAGGAGCTGTGGGACACGGTGCATCAGATGATGGCGGCGCGGCGGCGGGAGAACGGCAAGGGCGAGGTGCAGCCCTTCATCGGGCTTGTCAAGTGCGCTGGCTGCGGCTCGGCGCTCAACGTCAGCTACGACAAGCGCAAGGGCAAGTACACCAGCTTCTCCTGCTGGGTTTATAAAAACTACGGCAAGCAGCGCTGCACGTCCCACGCCATCAGTTACAACGCGCTCAGCCAGCTTGTGCTGGAGGACATCCGGCGCAACGCCATCGTCGCCAAGAAGTACACGGCAAAGTACATGGAGATGCTCGTCGCGGCGAAGGAGGAAAAGAAGAAAGCGGACACCGACCGGCTCAAGCGGGAGCTGAAGGCGGCGGACAAGCGGATCGACGAGCTCTCGAAGATCCTCACGAGGATCTATGAGGACGTCGCGCTGGAGCGCATCAGCGAGGAACGCTATCAGGCGATGGCGCCGGGCTACGAGCGCGAGCAGGCGCTGCTCAAGGCGAAGCGCGACGAGCTTTCGCGGGAGGTCGAGAGCAGCGAGGAGGTCTACGAGAACATCGAAAGGTTCCTGCCGGTCATCTGGAAGTACACGGACATCGAAAAGCTCGACGCGCGCATCCTCAACGAGCTGATCGACAGGATCGTGGTGCATGAAAAGGAGCTGGGGCCGGACGGTCTCAAGCATCAGCGCGTGGACATCCACTATAAGTTCATCGGCTACGTCGACATCGAGGAGGAGTGGAACAAGGACGAGAACGCCCAGCTCTTGCGGGAAGTGATGGACGAGCTGACCGCAACGGCGTAAGAGCGCGGTTGCAATTTCCGCCTGTCTGGATTAAACTGAACTTGACGATACATCGGATGGCCTGTCACGGATATTTGAGCAAGGCGCTGACGGTGCGCTCCGCTGTGGAAAAATAACAATTTGTGCCTGGGTGAAAGATATGCTATGATAGCATGGCAGGTCTGGCAAATTCTTTGAAGGGCGGCAGTATATGGCAAAAAAGAGAACCGAAGCACTGACGGTGCGCTCCGGGGCGGCGGAGTATCTGACCTACGTTGCCGCGACCGGCGGGGACAAGTCCAGCATCGAAATGCGCTACGAAAACGAGAATATCTGGCTGACGCAGAAGATGATGGCGGAGTTGTACGGCATTTCGGTTGCGGCAGTCAACCAACATTTGAAAACGATTTTTGACGATAATGAGCTTATGCCCGAGGCAACGATTAAGAAATACTTAATCGTTCAAAACGAGGGCGGGCGTGAAGTCAAACGCGAAGTCAACCATTATAATCTGCAAGCCATCATCGCCGTCGGCTTCAAGGTCAACAACGAGCGCGCGGTGCAGTTCCGCCGCTGGGCGAACGGCATTGTGAAGGATTACACCATCCAGGGCTGGGTGATGGACGACGAGCGGCTGAAAAACGGCGGCACGCTGCTGACGCAGGACTATTTCGAGAAGCAACTCGAAAAGGTACGCGAGATCAGGATGTCCGAGCGCCGCTTTTATCAGAAGATTACCGATCTCTACGCCACGGCGCTGGACTACGATCCCTCCGCCAAGGCGACGCAGCGGTTCTTTGCCGCCGTGCAGAACAAGCTCCACTATGCCGTCCACGGCGAAACGGCGGCGGAGGTCATCTACCACCGCGCCGACGCCGAAAAGGAGCACATGGGCCTGACGAGCTGGGACGGCTCGCCCTACGGCAAGATCCACAAGTACGACGTGACGGTCGCCAAGAACTACCTGACCGAGCCGGAGCTTGCGCAGATGGAACGCATCGTGTCGGCCTACCTCGATATGGCGGAAATGCAGGCGCTGCGCCACATCCCGATGACGATGGAGGATTGGGAGGAACGGCTTAACGGGTTCCTCAAGCTTTGGGACAGAGATATTTTGCAGGACACGGGCAAGGTTTCGGCGGAGCTTGCCAAGCAGCACGCGGAAACACAGTTTGAGAAGTACCGCATCGTGCAGGATCGGCTGTATGAGAGCGACTTCGACCGCTTCCTGCTCGACGAGGAGAAAGAGGAGAAACACCCATGAACATCACAGTCTATCTCGGTGCGAACGAGGGCAACGATCCTGCGCTCAAAACCGCTGTGCGGGAGCTTGGTGCATGGATCGGCGGGAGCGGTCACGCGCTCGTCTACGGCGGCTCGAAGTGCGGGCTGATGGGCGAGCTCGCCGAGAGCGTCCTGCAATCGGGCGGCGAGGTGACGGGCGTGGAGCCGCAGTTCTTTATCGACGAGGGGCTTGAGTACGACGCCATCACACGGCTCATCGTCACAAAGGATATGTCCGAGCGCAAAGCGAAGATGATCGAGTTGGGCGACGCGTTCATTGCCTTCCCCGGCGGCACAGGCACGCTGGAGGAGATTGCGGAGGTCATGAGCAAGGTCGCGCTGCGGCATCTGGACGCGCCGTGCATCCTCTACAACTTAAGCGGCTACTATAACGATCTTCGCGCCCTGCTCCGCCACATGATCGACAAGGGACTTTCCGGCGAGGAGAAGCAGCAGGGCGTCTATTTCGCCGACGATCTCGCGCAGATCAAGGCGATATTGGAGCACTGACGATGGCGGAGCGAAACTACACCTATCTCCTTCGCTGCGCGGATGGAACGCTCTACTGCGGCTGGACGAACGACCTTGACAAGCGCGTCGCGGCGCACAACACGGGTGCGGGCGCGAAGTACACGAAGGCGCGCCGCCCCGTGGAGCTTGCGTACTACGAGACTTTTGCGACCAGGCAGGAGGCAATGCGCCGCGAGGCGGAGATCAAGCATCTCACGCGGCAGGAAAAGCTGGCGCTGATCAAGGAAAGAGGTTTTTCGCGTTGAACGCGAAAAACCTCTTCTCGACTTCGTCGCTCGGCTAATACTATAATGAGTGATAGAATATTAGCCGAGCGGCGAAGAACGGGGGCAATCGCATTTGGCAGGGGTCAGCTTCCAATGCCCGCTTTTGCTGAGATCCCGCAGAATTCTGCGGGATCTCACAGGAATTGTTGAGACGGTGCCAAATTTGGCACCGTCTCAATCACAAACAAGCAAATCGGTTGGAACCGCTTTTCCTTCGCTGTTTCCGTACCGCTTTTATTTCTCCGCCGCGCGCAGAAAAGCCGTGCTGATGCCCGCGTAAATAAGATAGGTGATCAGCGTGCCGAAGCACACATCGGAAAGAAAATGGTTCGTCATGTGGATGCGGTTGTAGCCGTAGAGCAGCACGAAGGCGCAGGCAATACCAAACGCGATGAGATTCTTTTTTTCGCTCCTGTTTCGGAAAAGATCGGTCAGCATCGGAAGCGAGAACATCATACTCGCAATGGTCATATTCCCGCTGGGCCAGCTCTTGAAGTTATCGTCGCTGCCTGCAAGATTCGGGATCATCTGCCACCAGTTACGAAACTCTGAAATCGGTTCGTCCAGCGTAATGAGATACTTATACCTCGGACGAGAACCGACCTGCTTGAGCCAAAGGTTGACGTTGTCCGCGACAATACCCGCGACCAGGATCGCCGCGCCCACCGCGATCAGTTTGTCGGGATCTGCTCGATCCAGCAGCTTCACCATGACGAACGGTACCCATGCGTAAAGCACGACCCAGAACAGCCAGCTGAGTACGGAAAGCGCCGCGCTCGTTTCGCCCGCCTTGTAGCCAAGCAGCGCGCGCACCGCCTTGCCGTTGTAGCTGTTGGAATAGTAAACCGCCATAAAGAAACCGACGATCTGCAACGTCCACGCAAGCATATGGTATCGCTTGCCCTTCTCTCGCAGACCGACAAAAAGGCAGGCGCCCGCCGCCGGATACAGGCAGTAGGAAAAATACGAACCGTAGGTGGCAAAAAATGCGCCGATATCTGTCTTATTCGCAAGCGCTTCATTTATTCCGAAATCGCAGAACGAGCCGATCACAACTCCAATCACGCAGACCGCAACAACTGCCAAAAAACAGGCTTTTGGCACAGCCATAACTGTTTTTCTGTTCATCATCATTCCTCACATCATGAAAGATAGATTGTCCGTATCAGAATTTACTGACTTGGGCTTAATGTCTTGCCATAAAAATAAAAGGCGGGATCAGGAAGGTTTAGCGGGTTTGACCCCTTACCACGCTTCGCTCAGCAGGAAGTCCAGCAGATGGACGACCTTGACGCCGTTTTCATTTCCCGTCGCCATGCGGTCAAGCGTTACGACATACTTTGGATAGTGATCCCGAAGCTCCATCAGATTGCCCACCTCGCAGTCGGAGTCGCCCGGCAGCCGCACGCATACCTGCACATAGAGGCGCTCATCGCGCCGCGTGGCAACAAAGTCGATCTCCTTTGCCCCGTTCTTGCCGATGCATACATCGTAGCCGCGGCGCTTCAGCTCAAGGAAAACGATGTTCTCCAGCGCGCCGTCCAGCATTTTGCGGTTGTACCCCAACAGCGAATACTTGAGCGACACGTCCGCGAGATAGTATTTCTCCTGCGTTTTGAGCAGCGTCTTGCCTTGCAGGTCATACCGCTGGCACGGATAGATGATGAACGCCTGCTCCAGCCATTTGAGGTAGTTGTAGACGCTTTCGACGGAAACGGTGCGGCGCTCGCTTTTGAGGAATTTTGCGATGGTATTCGCCGAGAAGGTTTTGCCTGTGTTCTCGATGACATACTTCACCACGCGGTCAAAGAGCTCCTGCCGCTTGATATGGTGCCGCCTCATGATATCATGGGACACGACCGTGTGATAGATGCCGTTGACGATCTGGTAGGCGCTCTGCTCCTCGTAGTCGTCCAGCGCCACCAGCGGGAAACCGCCAAAGCGGATGTACTGCTCCAACAGCTCGTCGCGCGGCAGCCTGCTGTCTGCCTTGAAGTCCAGATACTCCTTGAACGAAAGCGTATAGACGGGGATCGAAACATAGCGCCCTGTCAGATAGGTCGATATTTCGCTCGACATCAGCTTGGAGTTGGAGCCTGTGATATAGATGTCGACGTCGGCGCCTTCCAGCAGGCTGTTGACCGCTTTCTCCCAGCCGTCGATCTCCTGCACCTCGTCGAGCAGCAGATAGCAGCGCCCTTTGCCGCTGATGGCGGAACGGATATCCGCATACATCGCCTTTGCGGTCAAGTCGTCGGCAAGCTCCATCTCGGTGTACCTGCGGCTGATGATGCTGCCCTCGGATGCGCCGCGCCGCAAAAGCTCCTGACGGAGCATTTCAAAAATAGTGGACTTTCCGCAGCGCCGGACGCCCGCGAGGATCTTGACAAGCGGCTTGTCGATAAACGGCGCGATCGCGTCAATATAGCCGGGGCGGTAGATCATGCGCATCACCTCTTGGCAAGAGAATACCAAAAAAGTCGGTCTAAATCAAGAAGTTTTTATGGTACAACCGCAAAAACTCCTGAAATCAGTCAGGTTTCTGCGTTCAACACGAAAAGTTGCCCCGCAAATTATATAACCTTTTCATCGGGGCTGTTGCAAATTGCGCGAAATGCACGGCAGGCGGCAAGGGACGCAGGGCTCGGCGAGAAAATGTCACATTGACAAAAATCTATATCGCGGTATATACTATTGCAAAAGGAGGTGCACGGCCATGGAAACGGCAAAGATTTTTGAAAACGGAAGAAGTCAGGCAGTCCGGCTGCCGAAAAGGTTCCGCTTCGATGTGGACGAAGTCGTTGTGCAGCAGCTTGGAGACGCGGTGCTTTTGGTTCCGAAGGAATCCGTTTGGCAGACCTTTTTGGACGGCGTGAACGGATTTACGGGCGACGTGTTTGCGGATGGGCGCGATCAGGGTAAGCCAGAGGAGCGTGAAAGCCTGTGACTTATATGCTGGATACGAACATCTGCATCTATATCATGAAGAACAAGCCGGAAAAGGTGCTGCTGCGGTTCAAAGAGGAACTGAATAATGGAATTAGTATCTCCTCCATCACGCTTGCCGAACTGGAATACGGAATGAAGCACAGCTCCAATCCCGCCCAAAACGAGCGGGCGCTGCTCCGGTTCCTTGTTCCGTTGAGCGTGTTGCCATTTGGAGCAGACGCGGCGTCTGAATATGGGGCAATCAGAACTTTTCTGCAAAACAATGGGACGCCCATCGGACCGCTTGATATGCTGATCGCGGCGCACGCAAAAGCAGAGGGACTGGTGATGGTCACAAACAACGTCCGTGAATTTGAACGTGTTCCCGGACTGGAAATTGAGAATTGGGCGGAATAAGCAGGAAAAATATATTACCTTACGGACAACCAGCGGTCGCCGGTTCAAGTCCGGCCACCAGCTCCACAAAAGCCCCTGAAACCATGCGGTTTCAGGGGCTTTTTGCATTTTCGGTTACAGTCGGGAAGGATTTGCCTGCCCTTGTTATCGCGTAAACTGCTGGAGTGACGTAAACGTCACGCTGTTGTTTTCCGCGAAGAGGTAGATCGGCTTGTCGGTCACACCGTATAGCCGGACGGTGAGCGCCGCCTGACCGTCCAGATAGAAGATACCGACGGAGCCGTCCTGAATGTAGGTGAAGGTATGCTTCTGATTTGCAGCGAGCTTCGCCTGCGTTTCGGCGATCTGCGTCGCGCCGCCGTTGAAGAGGAGCTTGAGCTTGCCCTCCGCCGGGTCGACGGAGATGAGCTTGTACTGGTCCTCGGTGCCGTCGAAGTCGAAGGCGAGGCCAAGGGAACCGGCGCCGGTGTAGGTGAACTCACCGGTGAGCTTGAAGCTCTCGCTGCTGGTGAACGCCTTCTTGTAGCTGTAACCGGAGCCGGCGGTCAGCGTGGCGCTCGTCGCGCTCAAAGCAACGCTCTTGTTGAAGGCAGACGCGATGCTCTCCACCGGGATCATCGACAAGCTGCCGTCTGCGTTCTGCTTGAGCTGCTGAACGGCGAGGTTGCCGCCCCAGCCGGAGACTTCGTCTGTGGAGGACGCGGACGCGGAGCGTCTGGTCCAGCCCACCATGTAGGAGTTCTTGCCGTTCTCCACGTGCTTGGCGGCATAGAAGATCGTGCCGTCCATGCGCTTGGGCGCGGAGTAGGGGCCGAAGCGGGAATCCGCGGAGGCGTACCAGAGGGTGTCCTCCTGACCGGAATAGGTCAGATACCACTTGTTGCCGAGCCGGAACGTGTCGCTGCACTCCAGATTGTAGAACGCGCCGGTGGGATCGGTGAAGATGACGCCGTCGTATTTCACGTTGGAAAGATCCTTGCCGAGCGTGTACTTGAGGATCCGCGCGGTGCCGTCCTTGGAGGCGGTGACCGTCAGGGAAATGGTGCCGGTGGCGGGATCGTAGTACGCCTGCGGATCGCGGAAGTCGTTCTTCTGGTTCAGCTCCGCGGGCGGGGTGATCGACCAGCCGCTGACCTTGGTAAAGGACGTGGGGCTGCTGCCCTTCGCCACCATGATCTTCTCGTGGTACTCCTGTGAGCCGGAGGCGTTGAAGCCCGTGTAGAAGAAGTAGTAATCCTTATCCGCCTTGACCACGGAGCCTGTGCCGATCCAGCTGTCCTGTACGTCGGCGCGGGAGGCGTCCAGCACCGGCGTGGGACGCTCCGTGTAGTGGACAAAGTCCTTGGTGGTGGTCAGGTACACGGAGTGGTTGTAGGAGTCGCCGCCCTCTTTGAGGTAGTAGATGTAATAGGTGCCGTTGTCGTAGAAGGGCATCGTGTCGCCCACATAGGGCTGGGACTCGCCGTCGATCTCGGGACGGAAGAAGACGTTGTAGGCATACGACGCTTCCTGGCGCTCCGGCGTCAGCGGCGACGCGATCAGCACCGTGTTGGTCTTCGCCTCGTAGTCCACGTCAAAGCCGAGCAGTTCGTTCAGGTCGCGGAGGCGGAAGAAGTTGCTGCCGCCGATGTTGTAGACCTTCAGGTTGACCGCTTTGCCGTTGACTGTAACATCCTGCGGGCTGCGCACGCAGGTCGCGGCCAGATCGGGGCCGATCGTCAACTCGCCGCCGATGGGCGTGTACTCCTTGTCGGTGGTGAGAGAGACGCCGTTGGTCTGGGGATTGTAGCGGACGACGAACTGACCGTTCGTGCCGTTCAGCAGCACCGCGAGGTCGCGGAGCTTGAAGTAGTTGCTGCCGTTGATGTTGTAGATGTCCGGCGCGACCGCCTTGCCGTTGACCGTCACCTTCTGCACGCTGCGCACGACTTCCAGCCGTTCGGTGGGCACAGACACGGAAATGCCGGAGAGCTCCACATCGGCGCTGCCGAGCTTCTGGTTGTCCGCAGAGCCGAACTGCCAGAAGATGTCGTAGGCGCCGCCATCCGTCAGCGCGTCGGTGGTGGCGAAGGAATAGGTCTGCTCCGTGGGCGTCAGGGTGAAGGGCTTGCTGATGACCGTGGTCTTGCCGCCGCTTTGCGCGAGGGCGAGCGTGCCGGTCAGCTCCTTGCTTGCCTTGGCGGTGAATGCCACGGTGTATAGATCACCGGAACGGAGGTCTGCGCCCGCGACCTTGATCGCGTTGTCCTTGGCGTCGGCAGCGATCTTCGTCATGTGGTAGATCAGCTTCTCGCGGGTGACGTCCAGCGTACCCGCCGCCTGCGCCGACTGGCTCAAGTCAATGACCGTGTCGGGGATGGGACTTGCACTGTCGCTGCCGCCGTACTGAAGCTCCTGCACGGAGACATTGCTGATCGTGATGTCGTTTGCCACGGCGCCGCCGACGGAGAACTGGAGCACCAACTCGCCCGCGTCGGTCATGGAGGCGGGCACAGAGATGCGCTTGTCCACCGTCGTCTTGACGCCCGCGGCGAATTTCTGACCGTAGATGGCGTCAAAGCCCTTCTCGGTCTCCTCGTTGTTGAAGCAGGTCTCGAAGTCCTGCGCCTTGGCTGCCAGCAGATCCGCGCTGACCTGATAGCTCTTGCCGGCTTCGAGCATCGCGCCGGTATGGACGAAGAGCTTGACCATCCAGACGCCGGTGCCGGAGGTGGGAACGCCTGAAATATGGAGCGTTGCGGCGTCAGAGGCGCTGTCCACGGTCGCTTTGTAGGTGGTCTTTGGATCGGTCCAGGTGCTCAAGGACTTCTGATAGGAGAAGTCCTTACCAAGCGCGTTGGCATAGGCGAGGGTGACCTCCTCGACCGTCACATTGCTGATGGTTACATCGTTGGCAATGGCTGTCTTGCCGAGGTTGATCTGGAGCATCAGGTTGTTGGTGTCCTTCTTGTTCGCGGGGACGGAGATCAGCTTTTCAATGCGCTCTGTCTTGCCGCCGGTGACCTTGAGCCCGCCCATGGAATCGTAGCCGAACTCAATGCCGCCGTTGTTGTAGCAGATCTCGTAGTTCTGCGACTTTTTGGCGCTGACGTCCGTGGTGACCTTGTAATACTTGCCGCCCTGGAGCGCCACGCCGGTGTCGAGGAACAGCTTGACCTTCCACGGCTCCGGATTCTTCGCGGGGGGCGTGATGTGCGCCGTGACGGAGTCGGCGGTGTTGGTGAAGCTGGCGGCGTAATCCGCGTGCGCCCAGTAGCTGACATCGCCCGCCTGATAGGTAATCTCGGCGGGAAGGGCGCTCTTACCGGAATAGGAGTATTTGACGCGCTCAACGCGGAAATTGCGCACCGTGACCTTGTTCGGCGCGGGAACATTGCCGAGGGAGAGCTGGACGATCAGCTTGCCGCTGTTCTCGGCAAAGACCATCTTTTCGACGGTTTTGGCCATGCCTGCCGCAGCATGCAAGCCATAGATCGCGGTGAAGCCCTTTTCGGCGGTGTTGCGGTTGTAGCAGACCTCGAAGTCCATGTCGTTTTCAGGGAGTACGTCAAAGAAAACGCGGTACGCCTCGCCGGCGCTCACGTTGACGCCGGTGTCGATAAACAGCTTGTGCTTCCACGCCTCCATGCCGGTGGCAGGGGTCGCGTTGATGGCAACCGTCGCGGAATCCTTCGCGCGGGTGAGGGGGACGGTGTAGCCCTCCTGCATGTCGTTGGTGACGGTGCCAGTCTCCCTTGCTTCCTTTATCGCCATTGTCAGGCTAACCTTATAGACCCGGACATTGCTGATGGTGAATTTGTTCAATGCTACGTCTGGGTCAAGATTGCCCAACTCGATGCGGAAAGCAATCTCGCCGCCGGGGGTCGTCAGGCTTGCCGGAAGTGCCCGCGTCGTGATGGTTTTTGTTTGTCCCGCCGCAGCGATGGATTGTCCCCATGTTCCGCGGAGGTCTTCGGTATCGGGAACACCCTCCCAGAGCACGACGAATTCCTTCTGCGGGCTTGTAGCTTTGATATCAAACTTGATTTGGTAATTTTCGCCCGGTTCGTACATGACGCCGGTACGGATTTTCAGCTGGGCGTAGAAGTTCGCCATCGCTGTGCTTTCATAGCTGTCGTTTCGTTTAACCGTGAGTTGTGCGTTGCCGGGGTTCCGAGCCAAAGATACATTCTCGCGGAAATTGCCCCCCTGTTGGTCATCCGAATAATTGACATATCCGACCGAGCTAAAGCCGCTGACGAGCGGAGACCCGCTCACGGGTGTGTATGGCGTATGCTTGACGGTGATGTTTGAGATGGTGTAGGTTGTAGCATCTATCCCACCAAGCTGCAACTGAAGCGTCAGTTTACCTGCTGCATAGGCTATAAAGGAATGGCTTAAACTGCTTGGATTAGGCGTGACATCTCGGTTACTGTATCCACCTTCATAGTTGTTGAGGTTATATTGGACTGTGTAAGCGTGGATGTTGTCTGTTGTGCTGATATTAAAGTCAACAGTATATTTATCACCTGGAATTAGATCTGCCCCGGTGATATTGTTGGCAAACAGCTCGCGCTCCCACTTCTCTTTCCAACCGTTAAGTGGCTTCAGAGTGGCTGAAGAACCGTTGCCGCTAAGCGCACCGCTGCCGGGACGATCCCACATGTTGTTGATGCCAAACGAGCCGAAAGTGGGCTGCGACCAGACAATGACATCGTTTTCTTTTACTGTGACGTTGCTGATCCAGTAAGTGTCCAAAGTTCCGCCGAGCTTAAAGAAGATTCTCAATGGCTGGTTTTTGCTTGCTTCAGTTGTTGGAGCTCCCGAATTGAGCGGCACTTCGACCGATACGCCTTCGGTTGTAATCTCTTTTGGTTTATTGAAAGTACCGAAGGCGTCCTCTACCCAACCGTCTGCCGTTTGACCACAAGAAACATCCCAGTTTGCAGTACTGTTGGTGGTCGTCTTTCTTTTTATGCTGAAGCTGACTTTGTATGTTTTTGAAGGGTCTATGTGAATACCTGTATTAAAAATCAGCTTTGTCAACCAAGTATCACTGCCACTGGGCCCTTCTGTGCCTGTCACTTGCAGCTTAACTGCATTGTTCTCTGTGCTTAATACGGCTGTATTTTTTGAGTTGTCTTCTCCCTTGGTCGGGGTATTCAACTCATATATACCGTCGTCTGCATCAGGATAAGTTAGCGAGCTACTAAGATCAAGCGTTTCTTCGTCACCCTCGGTTACTTCTTCCAGCTTGAAGTCGCTGATCGTGACAGTACGAGCGTCGCCGTTGTTTGTGCCGATCTGGAGCGTCACAAACAACGAAGCTACCGATGTTGACGGCTGGAAGCTGAATGCCAACGGGGTGTCTTCATTCGCCTCCAAAATGAGGCTCTTAAAGGCTGCGCATGCTTCGCTGCCTGCACCGTCGCCGAGCAGAACTTCAAATTTGTTGTCTCCGGAATACGGTTGGGTGGAGTTCATCGTAAAGCTGACGCGGTAGAACTTTGTCGTTTCCACCGCCGTATCGGTGTTGATTATCAGCCTTGATTCCCAACAGCCATGCCCCTCGCCTTCGAAGCCATGTTTGATATTGATTACAGCTTTATCTTCGATAATATCCATACCGGTAGTAAGGCCGCCGGTATCCGCCCACTTGTCCGCGGTAACAACCGCAGGACACGTCCAGTCAATATTCGTCGCAACCTCCGTAGAGCCCGTCACGATCAGATTATTCGGGTCATACGTCTCAAATCTGTCCGTCGCATCCAGCGCAAAGCCCTTCGCCAACGCGTTGGTGTACGCGGGGCTGGCTTCCTCGACCGTGACCTTGCTGATCGTGACCTTCGTGCCCTTGGACAGCTTGCCCAGCGAGAACTGGACGATCAGCTCGCCGGGGTTTTCCTTGTCCGTGGGGACGTAGATCATGCGCTCGATGACCTGGGAGCCGCTCTTCAGGCTCTGGTTATAGAGCACGTCGTAGCCCTTCTCGACCTCGCCCTCGTTGTAGCAGGCCTCATAGCTGCCAGAGTTGCTGGAATTGAGCGTGGCGCGGAAGCGATAGGTCTTGCCCGGCTCCGGCTTGAGCCCGGTCGACACCATCAGCTTGAGCTTCCAGACCTCTGCGCCGCTTTTCGGCACATTGGTAACGGTCATGGTGGCGGAGCTGTCCGTGGAGGTCATCTCCGCGCTGTAGCCCGCCTCCGCCGCGCAGCGGATTGCGCCCGGCGCAGCGTAGTTCAGCTTGTCCACCAGCAGCTTGTTCGCGCCGGACTGCTCCGCCGGAGCCTCCTCCACCGAAAGGTTGGAGAAGCGCAGGGTATTGACCTCCGTCTTGCCCAGCAGCAGGCGCAGGACGAGCTCGCCGCTTGCTGCTTTGGGCGTGACGGTGTACTCGACACGGTCCGTGGCGCCGGCTTCAATGCTGCGCTTGTCAAGCTTGCCGTAGGCAGCCGCGGTATTGCCGTCAAAATTGATGGTATAGTCTGCCAGCTTCTTCTCCGACGAGAGCGCGAAGCTCACGCGATAGGCGGTGCCGGCTTTAAGCGCCACGCCGGTGCGGACGTACAGCCGCGCCTTGTCCGCGCTGCGGCCGCCCGGAACGGCGGTGACGTGCATCGTCACGCTGTCCGCCGCGCGGTCGAGGGAGACCGCGTAGCCGGCGTCGTGCTGCTCATACGCGATGCTTGCTGCCTCTGCCAGCGGATCGTAGGCGAGCTCTTCGCCTGCCGTGACGACCTTCATGCCCGCCGCGTTCGCCAGTTCGCCGCTGAACAGGGTCAGCAGCATGGCGAGCGTCAGGACGAACGATAGAATTCTTTTTGTTTTCATTGACTTTGCCTCCTTGCTTGATCAGCAGGATTTACCAAAAGGGATAAGAAACGATGGTCACTCGACGAGGTCGTATTTTTCCACGTCCATGGTGACCTTGCCGTCCGCAAAGAAGCGGAACCCATCCGCTTCCTGCTCGGTGAACATGGTGGCGGTCAGCGTCTGCTCGCCGCCGTTGACAAAGATCTCCACGCTGAAGCGGTCGAGGATCATGCGGAAGATCAACTCGCCGCCGCGATCGGGCACGAGGCAGCGCCGCTGGTGGATCACCGCCCGGCGGGAGCCGGAGAACTTGCGGTCGATCTTCAACACGGAGCCGTAGGGCCGGTAGCTGACGGCGGTGTGGTACTTGTCGCTCTGACCAAACCACACGGCGAACTTCTTGTAGACGTTGTCCTTGTCCGTGGGCCGGATTGTGATGGTTACGTCCAGCTTGCGCCCGCGGATGCCGGTCAGTGTCGTTTCGCCCTCAAAGCGCACGCCCTGATAGGCGACGTGGTTTTGGCGCAGGGCTTCCAGCTCGCGGATCGGCCATTGGTACAGCCGTCCGTTCCGGATCGAGAGCTCGCGGGGAACGGTCATCTGCCCGAACCACGGGGACTTGAGCATGGTGACCGCCAGCGTGTCCCAGTTCTGCATCCATGCGATCATGACGCGGCGGCCGTCCGGCGTCAGGATCGTTTGCGGCGCGTAGAAGTCAATACCGTAGTCGATGGCGTGGTCGGTTTCCTCGATGAAGGCTTCTTGCTCCGCGTCATAGCGCCCGATCAGGCAGACCGTGCCGTTGCCGTTGTGGTACTCAAAGCCCTGGGGCAACATGTCCTGCGGACTGACCAGAACGACGGCTTTCCCGTCCAGCTGAAAGAAGTCCGGGCACTCCCACATGGAGCCGAAGCGGTCGCGGTTCGCGATGAGCACGCTCTCAAACGTCCAGTGGATCGCGTCTTGGCTGGAGTAGTACAGGAGCTGTCCGCTTCCGTCCGCGGCGCGGTTGCCGATGACACAGCGATAGCTGCCGTCCGGCTCCCGCCACGCCTTGGGATCGCGGAAGTCGCTTCTGCTGCTGCCCGCGGGAATGTCGGCGTCCGTCAAAACCGGGTTGCCGGGGTACTTTTGGTAGTCTATGCCGTCGCCGATGGCAACGCACTGGGCCTGGATGGCGTCCGTCTGCTCGCCCGGCATGCCCCGGTGTTCGACGACGCCGGTGTAGAGCAGAAGCTGTCTGCCGTCCGGCAGCTCCACAGCGCTGCCGGAGAAGCAGCCGTCCCGGTCAGACAGAGTATCCGGCGCCAGCGCGGCGGGAAGGTGCTCCCAATGCAGGAGGTCATCGCTGACCGCGTGCCCCCAATGCATCACGCCCCATTTCGTATCAAAGGGGTAGTATTGATAGAACAGATGGTACTGTCCCTTGTAATAGGAGAAGCCGTTGGGGTCGTTCATCCAGCCCACGCGGGGGGTTAGGTGAAAGGCCGGCTTGGCCGACGCCGGGATCGCCTGCTCCGCGATGGCTTCATACCGTCTGGCGTCTCTTAAAATCTGGCTGGTCATGGGAACTCCCTTCCATTTTTGATTGTCCCGCCCCCGAAGGGGCGGGACGAATGCTGTTATCCGAGATAGGCGTCGAGATACTTCTGATAGATGGAGAGGTATTCGTCGAGCTTGTAGGACTGGAGATCGCTCTGGAACTGGTTCCAGTCGGCGTCGGTGAAGCCGTTCATGATCCAGTCGGCGCGGGCGGTGTTGATGCACTTGTTGAGGTCGGCGCTCAGGTCGGAGACCTTCTTGGTGTCATCGGTGTTCATGAACACGTTGGGGTAGACGTACTTGGTGTTCATATCGGGCGTGTAGACGTTCTTGATCCAGTCCAGACGATACTGCGCGTCGTCCGGGCAGGTGACGTATACGCCATAGTAGCTGTCGAGGATGGCGAGGGGACCGCCCACGCACTCAGCTTCGCGGACTTCCACGGGGGAGGCGTCGCCGAGCCAGGTGTGCTTGAGCATGGGCTCGCCATTGGCGTTGGTGCTCATCTCGAAGATATCGAACTCGTCATCTTCGCCGTAGGTGCCCCAGTTGTTCTGCGGGGACTGAAGCGGAGCGTACATCTGGTCGAGCCATGCGCAGATGAGAGCGGGGTTCTTGGCGTTGGCGGTCACGACGCAGCGGCCGCGGTCAAAGCCGGAGGTGTAGGAGCCGGTGGCGGGGGTGATGTTGACCACGTCAGCCTTCAGCGCGGGCAGCGGCTGCCAGCCCTTGCCGGCGATCAGGTCGTCCATGCTGATGGAGGCGATGTTCGCCACGTCCCAGGAGAAGCAGACGCCGTAGCGGCCGGACTTGCCCTTGGCAACGTAGGTGGACCATTCCTGGGTGAAGGCGTCGGGGTCGATCAGACCCTCGGCATACAGCTTGTGCAGCCACTCAACGCCCTTGCGCCAGCCCTCGGTGGTGGCGGCGCTGATGACCTTCGCGTCCTCGGTGACGACGATGTGCTTGCCGGAGTCGGGATCGCCGTAGCCCTCGCCGAAGCCGTTGCAGAGGATGGTGCAGTCCTCGTTGCCGCCGCCGATGATGCACGCCAGCGGGATGATGTCGCCGTCGATGTTGAACTCCGCCTTGAGCGCGGCGGCGTTGTCGCGGAACGCGATCAGGACCTGCTCGAACTCATCGGTGGTCTTGGGCATATCAAGGCCGAGGAACTCAAGCCACGCGACGTTGATGAAGGGCATGTTGCCGACGGTCTGGATGGCAGTCTTCTCATAGCCGAGCTGCTCGATCCAGGGCAGCGCCCAGATGTGGCCGTTCTCGTCGGTGCACATGGTGCGATACTCGGGAGCCTGCTCGAAGACCTTGCACAGGTTGGGCATGTACTTGTCGATGTACTCCTCGACGTTGATAATGACGCCCTGCTTGGCGTACTTGAGCAGATCCGTGTCGCCGAACTGCGCGTTGAACACGAACTCGGGCAGGGTCTTGATGTTGGACATCTCAAGCGCGATCTTGTCGCCCCACTGGTCGCTCTGGATGGCCTTCCAGGTCACATGGACGTTGGTCGCCTCTTCGAGACGCTTGAAGATGGTACGGTTGTTGGGCTCAGCCTCGCTGCCGGCGGGGAAGTTGGTGAGACCGGAGATCTCCGCCTTCTCCGCCAGAGGGAACGCCAGCGTGGCGGGGTCGACGTCGAGGCCCGCGCTTGCGCCGCCCGCCGCGCCGCCCTTGCCGCCGCAGCCGACCAGCAGCGTGGCCGTCAGAGCGAGCGTGAGGACAAGTGCCGCGATTCTACGGAAGTTGTTTTTCATGTTCATTCTCCTTTTTTATTGATGACCGGTTTAGCCCTTGACGGCGCCGGCCATGATTCCGTTGTCAAAGTATTTCTGGAAGAAGGGGTACATAATCATCAAGGGAAGACTGGAAATGATGATGGTCGCGTACTTGAGCAGCTCCGCCAGCTGTGCGCGCTCGGCGGTGCTCTGCATATCGGCGACCATGCCCGGCTCCGGCTGGTTCTGGATCAGGATGGAGCGGAGCACCAGCTGCAGCGGCTGCTTGGACGCGCTGTTGAGGTAGATCATCGCGTCAAAGTAGCTGTTCCACATGCCGACGAACTGCCACATGGCGATGGTGGCGATGATCGGTGTGCAGACAGGCAGCAGCACCTTGAAGAAGTAGACCATCTCGTTCGCGCCGTCGATCTCCGCCGCCTCTTGAAGATCCTGCGGGATGCCGCGGTAGTAGGTGCGGGCGATGATCATGTTCCACACGCTGAACGCGCCGGGCAGCAGGATCGCCCAGATGGTGTCCAGCATCCCGAGGTCGCTGATGAGCAGGTAGGTCGGGATCAGGCCGCCGCCGAAGAACATGGTGATGACGAAGATGGTGTTGAAGAACCCGCGGCCCTTGAAGTCGCTGCGGGACATGGGGTACGCCGCCAGCAGCGTGATGACCACGGACAGCGCCGTGAACAGCACCGAGTAGATCAGCGCGTTCTTGAAGCCCACCCAGATCTGGGAGTTGGACATGACGCGCTCGTAAGCGGTCAGCGTCCACTTGCTGAAGTCAAAGGTCAGGCCCTTGTTTTGCAGCGTGACCGGGTCGATGAAGGACGCGAGAATGATGTAGATCACCGGCACGATGATCGCCACCAGGAACAGACCCAGAACGATGTAGCCGAAGGTCAGGATCGCGCGGTCCTCGCGGGGCTGCTTGGCAAACTCGCTCTTTTTCTTTGTTGCACTCATAACCGTTCCCTCCGTCAGATACCGTTGCCTTCGTTCATCCGCTCGACGATCTTGTTCATGGAGATCAGCAGGATGACGTTGATGACGGTGTTGAACAGGCCGACCGCCGTGGAGAAGCCGTAGTCACCGTCCAGAAGACCTTTTTTGTAGACGTAGGTGGAGATGATCTCGGAGCTTGCGAGGTTGAGGTCGGTCTGCAGCGCATAGGCCTTTTCAAAGCCGATGCTCATGATGTTGCCGACGGACATGATGAACTGGATCAGCACCGTGTCCTTGATGGCGGGCCACTCCACCGCCTTGATCTGCTGGATGATGTTCGCGCCGTCCAGCACCGCGGCCTCTTTCAAATCCTTGCTCGCGTTGGACAGCGCCGCCGTGTAGATGATCGACGCCCAGCCTGCGCCCTGCCAGATGCCGCTGGCGATGTAGATCGTGCGGAACGCCTGGGGCATCGTCATGAAGTTCGCCGTGGTGCCGAACAGGGAGTTGACCAGTCCGGTGGGCGAGAGCAGGATGCGCACGATACCGCACAGAACGATGACGGAGATGAAGTTCGGCATATACAGCACGAGCTGGATCTTCTGCTTGGTCTTTGCGCTCATGATGCGGTTGAGCAGGAACGCCAGCAGGATCGGCGCCGGGAAGCCCCACAGCAACCCGAATACGCTCAACTTGAGCGTATTCATCAGATAGCTCAGGAAATCCGGAGAGGACAGGAAGCGCTTGAAATGCTCGAAGCCAACCCACTCACTGCCGAGGATTCCCCGGATGGGGTTATATTCTGTGAACGCGATCAGAATACCGCCCATCGGGATGTACCTGAAGATGATCGTCAGCAGGAACGCAGGCATCAGAAACAGCAGATACAGCTGCCAATGCTGCTTGACGTAGACTACCGTGTTGTGCAGTCTGCCGCCGACGACTTTCTCCGAGGTGCCGGGTGAAGATTTACTCATCGAACTCCTCCTTTTTCTATCCCTGGCCAAGCACGCACATCAAAACAGTGCATTTGCACGCTCTTGAGCAGGGAACTTGCTTCCTAAATATTAGCTTTTTTGTGCTTTTCCGTCAATACCATTCTGGGCAAACACACAATTTTGTGAAATCAACACAAGCGAAAACGTTTCCGAGGGTTTCCATAAAGGCTTCGGATTGTGCAATTGCACACATTTGGACGGCGACGTTTGACTTTCGCACAAGCTGTTGTTATAATGTATCGCAACTCAAGCAGGGGGGAGGCAGAGCAGGTGAGGCTATTTTCCTACGACAGCACCTTCAGTCAGGTCGTTTTGCGCGTGGCGAGCAGCTGCTATCTGAACCTGCTTTGGTTTGTCTGCTCGATCCCTGTGTTCACGGCGGGCGCGGCGACCGCCGCGCTTTACGCGGTCACGCTGAAGCTGGCGGAGGACGATACGGGGCATCTTACGGAGCGCTTTTTCCGTGCGTTCCGCCAAAACTTTCGGCAGGCCACGGTGCTGTGGCTGATCCTATTGGCCGGCGGTGTTGTGCTTGCGCTGGACGGTTACATTGTCTACCACCTGCGCGCGAGCTCGACGGGAGCGGTTGCTGTGTTCTGGACGCTGCTGCTGGCGCTGATTATTGCGGCGGCGGTGGCGTACGCGATCGTGCTCGCCTATGTGTTTCCGCTGGTGGCGAGCGTGGAGAATACGAACCGGGCGATGCTCATCAACGCGCTGATGATCGGGACGCACTATCTGTTCTGCACGCTGGTGATCTTCGCGATCCACTTTGCGATGTTCTTCGTGGTCGTGCGGCTGTTTACACCGATGATTATTTTCGGCGAAGGACTGTGCGCGCTGATCAGCTCGCACTTGCTCCGTCCGGTGATCGCCGCCTGCGCCTATGTGCCGGACAAGAGCGAGCCGGAGGGACCATGAGTGCTTCACCGCAGGAACGCGCCCTTCGCCGCGACGCCTTTCGCAAGATGAATTTCCGGGAGAAGCTGGACTATATCTTCACCTACTACAAGCTGCCCATTCTGCTGGGCGTGATCGCCCTTGCGGTGATCGGCTCCGCGGTGCATCGCCAGCTCACCAAAAAAGAGGCGGTGCTCTACGCCGCCTTCATCAACGTCTCGGTGGGGGAATCGCTGGAGGATACGCTCACCACGCAGTTTGTTGCCCAGAGCGGCAAGATCGCGCGAAAGAGCGAGGTGTATCTCTACCGCGACCTCTACCTGTCGGACGACGCCTCCTTCGTCAACCATGAATACGCCTACGCCTCCCGATTGAAGCTGCTCGGCGCCATCAATGCCAAGAAACTGGATCTGGTGCTGATGAACCGGGAGGGCTATGATATTCTCTCCCAGAACGGCTACCTGATGGATTTGCACGAGCTGACAGCCGGGAACGAAGCCCTGCGGCAGCGTCTGGCGTCCTACCTGACCGCAAACACGGTGATTCTGGAGGACAACGCCATTGAATACAATCTGAACGAAGCGGCCTCCTACGAGGCGGTCACGGAAGACGTGGTCAATGCGCTTGAGGTGAGCGATCTGCTGATTTTCCGCTCTGCGGGATTTCCGGACGCCGTCTATCTCGGCGTGATCGCCAACAGCGCGCGGACGGAATGGGTGCTCCGCTATCTGGACTATTTGCTCGACCCCCTCTAACGTTCTGCCGGGTTTGTGCTTTTCCCGGTAGAACGATAAAAAGCCCCTCTCCCGCAGTTGCGGGAGAGGGGCTTCCTCCATTTATTGGGGATCGGTGGATGCGCGCCAGATCAATTCGGTTTCGGTGTAGATCGTGCGGTAGTCCAGCGAGGGCTGGCTGATGCGGGACATCAGCAGATGCACCGCGGAAAACGCCATGATCTGCGTGTGGATGTGTACCGTCGTCAGCGGCGGCGTGATCATGCGGGACTCGGGCGCGTCGTCGAATCCGCTGAACAGCACATCCTCCGGAACACTTTTGCCTTGGGCGCGGAGCGCCCGGATCGCGTCGCTGGCGACAAAGTCGTTGGCGCAGACGAACATCTGCGGCAAATCCTCCAGCGCGGCGAGCCGAGCCGCGATATTCTCGGGACCCAGACAGTTGATGCACCAGCGGTCCTCTACCGGCTTGCCGGCCAGAAGCATCGCGCCGCGGAACGCCATATAGCGCTCGAAAAACGAGCGGCAATGGCAGTAACTGCCGATGAAACCGATCCGTTCGATTCCTCTGGACAGCATGGTGCGGACAAGCGACATGATGCCGGTGGTGTTGTCCATATAGAGCTGATCGGACGGAAGCGATCCGTCGCAGCAGTTGGACGGCCCGTCCACGAAAAGGGTCGGCAGACCCAGCGAGCACACCATTTCATCATAGTCGCGATCGAACATCTCAATGCAGAGGATCGCGCTGGTGCGCTCCTTGTTGAACGTAAACGGCAGAGTGTGACCGGCGAGATTCTCCTGTGTGACACGGTGCGTGTTGAGCGTGTAGCCAAGCTGGGAGATCTCCCGCTGAAACGCGTCCAGCATCAGGGACGCAAAATGGGAGTTGGTCAAAAATGTGGTCGTGAACAGCGCGATCTCGCCGCGAAAAACCGGCTCGTTTTTCGCGTCCTTCTCCGCGTTGACCAGTCCGGAAACATAGGAGAACTGCTTGTAACCCATCTCAACAGCCTTTTGCAGGATCTTCTCCCGTGTGGCGTCCGCCAGACCGTCTGAATTGTTGATCGCCTTGGAAACCGTGTTTCGGGATATGCCGAGCGCATCGGCAATATCTTGAATGGTGACTCTTTTACCCATATCGACTCTCCTTACAATACCTGCACAGGTACTTTATCAGTAATATAGGTAAATGTCAATTTGAATTGGGTATAAACTGTGCGTTTGCACTGAAAAGCGTGGATTCTAGACTTCGGAGACAATCTGCAATGAGCAGGCGCCATTTTACCGCACGAGAATCGCTCTACGCCGCGTAGGTTGCATTTCCTGCGCCGCTGCGGTATCGTTGCGGTGTAAGGAGGCGAGAGCGCTATGAACCAATATGTGACCGGAGCGATGATCAAGCGCCTGCGCGAGGGGAGAGGACTGACGCAGCATCAGCTTGCCGAGAAAATGAACGTCAGCGACAAGGCAATCTCCAAATGGGAAACAGGGCGGGGATATCCGGATCTTTCGCTGATTGAGCCGCTTTCCGCCGCGCTGGGCATCTCGGTGATCGAGCTGTTTGCCGGACGGGACGTGGTAAACACCAACCGAACGTCCAATATGCTGAAAACCGCGCTGTACGTCTGCCCGATCTGCGGCAACGTGATCCAAAGCACAGGGCCGGCGGTGGTGAGCTGCTGCGGGCTGGCGCTTCCGCCGCTGGAAGCGGAGTCGGAGGACGAGGCGCACCGGTTGCAAATCAAGCGCGTGGAGGGTGAGTTCTATGTGACGATTCCCCACGACATGAGCAAGACGCACCATATCTCATTCATTGCGGCGGTGCGCGACGACGGCATTGAGCTGAAAAAGCTGTATCCCGAGGGCGGTGCGGAGGCGCGCTTTGGAATCAGCGGGACGCGTTTTTTTCTCTCTTACTGCAACCGGCACGGATTGTTCAAGACGACGATACGAAGAAGCGGTTCCTGACCGGAACCGCTTTTTTGTTGCTTTTTTTCGACGTCTGGGTTATGCTGATGATGGGTTTACAATGGAGGATATTCCATGGACGATCAACACGTCGACGCCGGCGGCATCACCTACGAGGAACTGTTCCGGATGAACAGAGATGACTGTTTACATAACGTGGAACTATCAACGAAAAGGAGTGTGGAACCATGAGCATTACGCTGGACAAAAAACTGGGCTTCGGCGCTATGCGCCTGCCCCTGACCGACCGCGAAGACCCCAAGAGCATCGACCTCGCGCAGTTCCGGCAGATGGTCGACCTGTTTTTCGAGCGCGGCTTCCGCTACATCGACACTGCCTATCCCTACCACGACGGATACTCCGAGGAGGCGGTGCGCCAGTGCGTCGTCGAGCGCTGCCCGCGCGACAGCTTTTTGCTGGCGGACAAGATGCCGATCTTGCAGGTCAAGGGTCCGGAGGACTATGACCGCTTTTTCGCCGAGCAGCTCCGCCGCTGCGGCGTGGAGTACTTCGACGTGTACCTGCTGCACAATCTGGGCCGCGACCGCTATCCGAACACGGAGAAATTCGGCGGCTTTGAATTCCTGAAACGGCTCAAAGAGAGCGGCCGCGCGCGGAACATCGGCTTTTCCTTCCACGACGACGCGGAAACGCTGGACCGTATCCTCACCGAACACCCCGAGGTGGACGTGGTGCAGCTCCAGATCAACTATCTGGACTGGGATGGCGCGGTGGCGCAGTCGGGCCGCTGCTATGAGGTGGCGAAGCGCCACGGCAAGGACGTGGTGGTGATGGAGCCGGTCAAGGGCGGACAGCTCGCCCAGCTGCCCGACGCGGCGATGAAATTGTTCACGGACTTCTACGGACAGGATGCGCCCTCACCCGCGAGCCTCGCCATCCGCTATGTCGCATCGCTCGAGCAGGTCAAGGTGGTGCTCAGCGGCATGAGCACACCGGAGCAGGTGGGAGACAACACCGGCTATATGCGGGAGTTTGCTCCACTCTCTGCCGAGGAGCACAAGCTGACGGAGCAGATCGCGCAGGAGCTCAAGCGCGCGATCAAGGTGCCCTGCACCGGCTGCCGCTACTGCATGGAGGTGTGCCCGCAGAACATCGCCATTCCGGACTACTTCGGGCTTTTGAATCTGCACGCCGTCACCGGAAAAAAGACCAACATGTACTACGAGCGCTACTCCATGAACCACGGCAAGGCGTCGGAGTGCCTCAAGTGCGGTTTGTGCGAGAAGAACTGCCCGCAGCACATCGCCATTCGCGACATGCTCGAGGAGTTTGCCGCGCTGTACGAAGCCTGACAAGAAAAGCCCTCCGCCATCAGCGGAGGGCTTTGTTTCTGATCAGCGAAAGCTCTTGGCCCAGTTGACCAGCGAGTTCTGCCAGATGTTATCGTGCACGTCCTTGCGCATCTGATCGGTGACGGGACCGTTCTTTGCCATCTTTTGCAGGATCACCGCCTGCAGCTGTTCCACGGTCATCTGCTCGTAGGGAATGTCCGGGATGGTGATGGTTTCATCGACCGGCTTTTCGGCGGGCTTGGGCGGAGTCTTGGCGGGTTCCGGCTTACCCTCGACGGGCTTTTCCGTCGGCTTCTCTACGGGTTTCTCTATCGGCTTTTCCACGGGCTTTTCCACCGGCGCGGCGGGCTTTTCGGGCTCCGCGGGCTTCGGCGGGGTGAAGCTGGCGGCGCTCACGGTCTCGGCGGGCTTTGCTTGCCGCGCGTCCGCGGGCGCGAACACGTCGCCGCCGCAGGCGTCCAGCCGGATGTCGAGCCGCCCGCCGTGGGCCTCCACGCGCGCGCCGCTCAAAAGCCCGACGTAGGCGCCGTCGGACGCGGGTACGTTGATGTGCGCCTCGTTCTCGTCGTTGTTGACCGCGACGATCAGCTTGCCGCGGGCGTAGGCAAACTGCCGGTTGGTGAGGCACAGCTCGCGGTAGTCGCCCCACGCCAGATCGTGAACGTGCTCCGCGTGGAGCTTGCCGAGCGCGGCGATCAGCTTGGTGCAGGGATTGTGCTCGTAGTCTCCGGCGCGCTCTCCGAGGTCGATGCACGGGCGCAGGGAATCGTCGCTGTGGCGCTCCTTGCGGCCCTCGATGCCGAACTCGCTGCCGTAGTAGACCGACGGAATGCCGGGCAGGGTGTAGAGCAGGATATGGACGGGCAGGAAGTGCGCTTTGTTGTTCAGCTTGGTATAGATGCGCTCCACGTCGTGGTTGTCCACGAAGTTATAGAGCTTGATGTCGCCGCGCAGCATGTCGTTGGTGCGGCGGACGGTGTGGGCGATCTCAAAGTAGTTGTGGTCGTTATGGCCGCTGTAAAGCCCCTTGTGGAGCGTGTAATTCGTGACGCTGTGGAGCGTGTGGGCGTTCGCCCAGCGGGAGTAGTCGCCGTGGATGACCTCGCCCATGAGCCAGAAGTCGGGCTTGACGGCGTCGGCAGTGCGGCGCAGCGCCTGCATAAACTCGAAGTCCAGCACGTCGGCGGCGTCAAGGCGGATGCCGTCCACGTCGAACTCGCTGACCCAGAAGCGGATCACGTCGCAGATGTAGTCCCGCACGGCGGGGTTTCGCTGGTTGAGCTTGACGAGCAGGTTGTAGCCGCCCCAGTTGTCGTAGGAGAAGCCGTCGTTGTACTCGTTGTTGCCCCAGAAGTTGACATTGCAGTACCAGTCGCGGTATGCCGAGCCCTCGCGGTTTTGCTGAATGTCTTTGAACGCGAAGAAGTCGCGGCCCGTGTGGTTGAACACGCCGTCGAAAATGACCTTGAGGCCCGCGTCGTGGCAGGCTTTGACGAACGCCGTCAGATCCGCGTTGGTGCCGAGGCGGGAGTCCAGCTTTTTATAGTCCGTCGTCTCGTAGCCGTGGCCCACGGACTCAAAGAGCGGGCCGATGTACAGCGCGGTGAATCCCAGCTTTTTGAGGTGGCCGATCCACGGCAGCAGCGTATTGAGCCGATGCACCGGCTCGCCGTAATCGTTCTGCTTGGGTGCGCCGGTCAGGCCGAGAGGATAGATGTGATAGAATACCGCTTCGTCATACCATGCCACGATGTTCGTCCTCCTTGCGGCGATTTGCCCATATTATAGCAAGCCGAAGCGGCGTTTTCAAGGGCTTTGCACAACGCGCGGCGATTTGACAGCCGTAGTATAATGGTCGAGGATTTCTAAAGAATGAGGGGCAGAAACGATGGATCATAACATTTTGTACGGCAAAAAGTGGGCTGTCTGCGGCGACAGCTTCAGTAACGGCGATTTTAAGGGCGGAACCGAGCCGATCTTCGAGGACGGCCCCTTTGCGGGCCAGCGCAGGACCTACGGCTATCTGATCGCCGCGCGCAACGGCATGCGCGTGCAGCACCTTGCCGTGGGCGGCATGACGATGGCGACGCCGTCCGACGAGGAGTTCACCAACACCTTCTCCGGCGGGCTTTACAAGACCGTTGACGCCGACGCGGATTACATCACGCTGTATTTCGGCATCAACGACAGTCACCACCGGCCCAAGTCCACTGGCGACGACGGCGAGATCAAGAAGGGCATTATTCGCCTCGGCGCCATCGAGGACACAGCGATCGACACCTTTTGCGGCGCGTGGAACACGGTGCTGGAGTACCTCGTCACGCACCACCCCTACGCCCACATCGGCATCCTCGTCTCCAACGGCTGCGAGACGGACGACTACCGCCGCGCGGAGATCGAACTCGCGAACCGCTGGGGGCTTCCGTACCTCGACCTCAATGGCGACGCGCGTACGCCGGTCATGGGCCGCTCCACCAACGAGGCGATCCTCAAGTCCGTGCGCGACCATCGCACGAAGATGTTTGCGGTGGACCCGCCGCGCAACACCCATCCCAACGCCGCGGCGCACAAATACGAGAGCGTGTTCATCGAAAACTGGCTGCGCTCGCTGTAAATTTGTATGATAAGCGGTTGCACAACCCAATATTTTGTGTTACCATGCCAATTGGATGCAATGGATTTGCAAAAAAGTGAGGTTATCAGGCCATGAAGCATTATGACGTGATTTTGATCGGCGCCGGACCCGGCGGCATTTTCTCTGCGTATGAGCTGTGCCGGAAGCGGCCGGAGCTGAAGATCGCCGTGTTTGAACGCGGCGGGGAGCTCAATTCCCGCAAGTGCCCCATCGACGGCAAGAAGATCACGAGCTGTGTCCACTGCCCGACCTGCGCGATTATGAACGGTTTCGGCGGCGCGGGCGCGTTCTCCGACGGCAAGTACAACATCACCAACGCCTTCGGCGGCACGCTGTACGAGTACATCGGCAAGGATACGGCGCTGGAGCTGATGCGCTATGTGGACGAGATCAACGCCGCCCACGGCGGCAGCAAGACCAAGCTCTACACCACCGCCAGCAGCTCGCTCAAGACGCTGTGCCTGCAAAACAACCTGCACCTGCTCGACGCGTCGGTGCGACACCTCGGCACGGACATCAACTTCGAGGTGCTGACGAACCTCTATGACGTGCTCAAAGACAAGGTGGACTTCTACTTCCGCGCGCCGATCGCGTCGGTGATGAAGACCGAGGTCGGCTTTGCGGTCAAGACCGAGGGCGGCGACGAGTACGGCGCGCCGTACTGCATCATCTCCGTGGGCCGCAGCGGCAGCAAGTGGATGGAGACGGTGTGCGCCGACCTCGGCATCGGCACCAAGTCCAACCGCGTCGATCTCGGCGTGCGCGTGGAGCTGCCTGCGGCGGTGTTCCAGCACATCACCGACGAGGTCTACGAGAGCAAGATCGTCTACAAGACCACCAAGTATCAGGATCTGGTGCGCACGTTCTGCATGAACCCCCGCGGCGCGGTGGTGAACGAGAACACCAACGGCATCGTGACCGTCAACGGCCACAGCTACGAGGACCCCGCCAGGCAGACGGAGAACACCAACTTCGCCCTGCTGGTCTCGAAGCACTTCACCGAGCCGTTCAAGGACTCCAACGGCTACGGCGAGAGCATCGCGCGGCTATCCAATATGCTCGGCGGCGGCGTCATCGTGCAGCAGTTCGGCGATTTGATCCGCGGCAGCCGCAGCACACCGCGGCGCATGAGCAAGAGCTTCATCACGCCGACGCTCAAGGCGACGCCGGGCGATCTGAGCCTTGTCATGCCCAAGCGCATTTTGGACGGCATCATCGAGATGATCTACGCCCTTGACAAGATCGCCCCCGGCACCGCCAACGACGACACGCTGCTCTACGGCGTGGAGGTCAAGTTCTACAACATGGAGGTCGCGCTGGACGAGAACCTGCAGACCTGCCATCCGGGCCTGTTTGTCATCGGCGACGGCAGCGGCGTGACGCACTCGCTGTCCCACGCCAGCGCCAGCGGCGTCTACGCGGCGCGGTATATCGCGGAGCATCTGTAAAACCAAATACAGGAGGAACTGTCATGGAACCGAGAGCCTTACTGGATGCGCTCCACGTCGCGGAGCGATTGAAGGACACCCCGCGCCATTGCTACACCTCCGGCGGGCGGCGCGAGAGCGTCGCGGAGCACAGCTGGCGCATCACGCTGATGGCGTATTTTGTCAAGGACGAGTTCCCGGAGGCGGACATGGACAAGGTCATCCGCATGTGCATCATCCATGACCTCGGCGAGTGCTTCACCGGCGATATCCCGACCTTTCGCAAGACGCAGGCGGACGAGGATACAGAGGAGAGGCTGCTGTATCAGTGGGTGGACTCCCTGCCGGAGCCGTACCGCACGGAGCTGCGCGCGCTCTACAACGAGATGGCGGAGCGCAAGACGCTGGAGGCGAAGATCTACAAGGCGATGGACAGCCTCGAGGCGGTCATCCAGCACAATGAGTCCGACATCAAGACGTGGGAGGATCACGAATACGATCTCAACCGCAATTATGCTTGGGACAAGGTGGAGTTTTCACCGTATCTGACCGCGCTGCGGCAGGCGATCCGCGAGGATACGGACGCGAAAATTGAAGAAGCGAAGCAATAAAAAACGCGGACGCAAGTCCGCGTTTTTCTTATGCAAAGTATTTTCGCAGGTCCAGCTTATCTTCAAACAGAAACCGCGATTCAAAGAACCGGCTGCACACACCGATGGTCGCGCCGTTGACGAGCGCGCAGAAGATGGTGCCGAGCTTCACGCCCTCAAAATGCCCCAGCCCGAAGAACGCGAACGACAGCATCACGCCCACCGCGCAGCTGCAGCAGTCGTAGACGGTCTTGACCCGGTGGATCTCGACGCCGCTTTTGGCGGCGACCTCCTTGACGAACAGCTCATAGACCTCGGGCGCGATGTAGGTGTGGAACAGCAGCGATACGCCGATTGCGCAGACGATCAGCCCCAGCGCGTAAAATGCCAGCCGGAACGCGAAGCCGCTGCCCGGGATCAGCGCGATGAGCGCCATGCAGCCGTCCAGCGTGAAGCCGTAGATCACGGCGGTGACAAAGGAGAAGAGGTACGATACCTTGAACCGCCGCAGCACAAGGCACAGGACGATCAGCAGCGCCGCCTGCAAGCAGTATTCCGCCGTGCCGAAGGTGAAAAACGGATAGAGCTGTGAGATCTTGAGGTGCAGCAGATACGCGGGCGCGACCACCATGGACACGCCGAAGTCCGCGCGCTCCATCAGCGCCGTTCCCAGCGCCAGCGTGAGGATGCCGAGAACGTAGGCGAGCTCCGCCGAAAAAACACTTTGCCGCTTCATATACCAAACCTCCACACAAAAGTGCGCCGTTTGATACAGAAGCGGCAAAAGATTCTGCTATTACGCGAGAAAGCCCTTGAGGATGCGATCCTCGGCCTCTTCTTCGGTGAGACCCAGCGTCTGGAGCTTTAGCAGCTGATCGCCAGCGATCTTGCCGATGGCGGCCTCGTGGATGAGCTGCGCCTCGGTGCTGTTCGCCGTGATGGCGGGCACAGATTCGATCTTCGCGCTGCCCATGATGATCGAGTCGCACTGGACGTGGCCGAAGCACTTGTCGTTGCCGACCACAATGGGGCGGAAGATCTGCTTTGACTCGTCCTGCGCCACGGAGCGGGAGATCACGCGGCCACGGGAACCCTCGCCGTCGAGCACGATCTCCATGTCGCTCTCGGCGAGCTGCCTGCCGTGGGTCAATAAGCGTTCCGTAATAAGAGCCTCGGCATTTTTGCCGCAGACGATCTTCGTGTATCGCTTGGTGGAGTCGATGCCGCGGATCTGCACGGTCTCCATCGTGATCGTCGCGCCCTCGTCGAGGTAGACGACGGTCTGGGGGTTCATGATGTTCGTGCCGGTGCCGTCGCCCTCGCCGTAGTGCTTCTCGGCGTATCGGACGTGGGAGTTCTTGCCCACGTGGAAGGTGTGCACACCGTCGTGCCGCGCCTCGTCGCAGCCAGAGTTGTGAATGCCGCAGCCCGCGACGATGTCCACGTCGCAGTTCTCGCCGACATAGAAGTCGTTGTAGACCATCTCGGCGTAGTCGCTCTTGCTGATGACGACGGGGATATAGCACTTCTCGCCCTTCGTGCCGTCGAGAATGTGGATGTCGATGCCCTGTTTGCCGTCGGCGCGGGGGTCGATCTTGATGTGCTCGGTGCTCTGCCGCGCCTCACAGCCGCCGTCCTTGCGGATGTTCAGTGCGCCGATGGGCTTGCCGGTGAGGTCGGCGATCTTCTCCAATAAGCGCTGGTCGATTTCGGTGATCATTTCGCCGCCTCCTTTCGCGTCAAAACCGGGCAGGAGCCCATGGTGTCCGCCATGATCATGGGGAATACCTCTTCGGCACTGCCGCGATAGCGCAGCTCACCGCCGCCGACCACGATGATCTCGTCCGCGAGACGGATGATGCGCTCCTGGTGGGAAATGATGATCATGGTAGCGCTGTGGGTGCGGTGGATGTCCTCGAAGGTCTCGGTCAGCCGCGCAAAGCTCCACAGGTCGATGCCTGCCTCCGGCTCGTCGAAGATCATGAATTCGCTGCCGCGGGCGAGGAGGGACGCGATCTCGATGCGCTTGACCTCGCCGCCGGAGAGCGACGTGTCCACCTCGCGGTCGAGGTAGTCGTTGGCGCACAGACCCACCTGCGTGAGATAACGGCAACACTTGTCCTTGGACAGCTTGTCGTCGCCCGACGCGATGGTCAGCAGGTCGCGGACGGTGATGCCCTTGAAGCGCGGCGGCTGCTGAAAGCCGTAGCTGATGCCGAGGCGCGCGCGCTCGGTGATGTCAAGGGCGGTGATGTCCTTGCCGTTGTAGAGGATCTGGCCGCCGGTGGGCGTAACAAGACCCATGATGATCTTGGCGAGCGTCGTCTTGCCGCCGCCGTTGGGGCCGGTGAATACCACCAGCTCGCCGTCGGGGATGGTGACGGAGACGTCGTTCAAAATGGTCTGCTCCGCCCCTGCGTCGGAGACGGTGTATGAGATGTGCTTGAGTTCCAGCATAAAATGCTCCTTATTCGGAAGTAATACCTATATGATTGGTCGCTTTTCTTAATATAGCAAGTTTTCCGGAAAAAATCAATGCTCCCGGCATAGAATGGAGAAGAAATTGGCAAAAGTGCGGGAGGAAAGCTTATGGAAATGGACTATCGTGAATGTGACCGGCTTTGGCAGCGAGTGTCGCCGGAGCTGAACCCCTATCCCGAGGTGCGTGCGGCGCGGCAGGGAGCGGGCGACGCAAGACTGTCGCTGCCCGGGGCAACGAAAGACCCCTGCTGCATGGGAGACGCCGCGCAAAGTGAAATAGAGGTGCTGCGGGGCTTTCTCCGCGACGAGCTGGCGGACGCGCAGACCTATCGCTATCTGGCGGCGCACGCACCGTCGCGGGAGAGCTGCCGCCTGATGCGGAGCCTTGCCGGAGAGGCGGCGGCGCGGGTCAAAACGCTGCGATCGGCGCACTATCTCATCACCGGCGGCACCTACGACGTGACGGTGGTGCTGCCGCCGCAATCTCGGCTCAAGTGGTGCGACCGGCTGCGGGAGCGCTACCACGCCGCCGCCTGCGCCGGCTTCAACTACGCCCGCGCGGCGGAGGAGACGACGGACGTGTGCCTCAAAAAGCTGCTCGCGCGGCTCTCTGAGGACGCGTATCACGCCGCCGAGCTGCTGCGCCGCGCGCTGGAACGGGCGCTGTAAAAGAAAACGAGGAAGCGATGGCTTCCTCGTTTTATGCGTTGTCGGTCAGGATCTCCACAACCTCGCGCAGCGTGGCTTCGCCGCCGGTGTTGCCGGGGAAGATGACGTAGGGCGTTTGCGGAAAACGGCTCTCTGGCCCGGTTTGCCAGACGGGGATGCCGGGGCGGATCTGGCCCATGACGTTGGCGCGCTTGATGCCAAGCGCCTTGACGCCCACATCGCTGGAGGTGATGCCGCCCTTGGCGACGACGAACGCGGGTGCGACAGACAGCCGTACCACCAGACTCTGCACGCCGTCGCTGATCTTGACGCTGCGAAGCAGCGCGCTTTCCTTGGTGTCGTTATCGAGCGTCAGCAGGTTGCGCCGGGTGTAGCATACCGCGGTCTTGCCGGAGCGGATGATCTCCTCCTCGGCGCGGACGCAGCGCTCCACCTCGGCGGAAAACGCCTCGTCGCCTTGCAGTACCTTGTCGGAGTCGAACTCCACGGGCATAACACAATCAAGCTTCAGCAGCTCGTGGAGCTGCGCGGTGGTCTTTTGCGTGTGGCTGCCGACGACGACCACGCCGCCGCGGGCGGTCTCACACACGATCAAGTCGCGATGGGTGAGCAGCGGCCGGTCGGGGACGCCGCCCATGATCTTGACGAGCCCAGCCGCCGTGCGGAACAGAAAGTGCTTGCCCTTTGCCATCGCGCGGTAGAGCGCTGCGCAAAACACCTTGAGGTCACACGCGTCGACTGCGTTGACGCAGACCTTGCCAAAGTCCCGCACCGCCATGAGCTGCGCCTCGACGCCGTCGATGTCCATGGAGCGCAGGCTGTCCAGCGAAACGCAGGTCACGTCCGCGGCGCGGTACGCGCCGTTCGTCTTTTCTTCTATGTATTCCGGCAGGGCGGAGTGGACGTAGCCGAAGGTTCTGTCCGATGCAAATTCCGTTTGCGCCGCCGGGACCAGCGCGTCTCCCTGAAGAACGTAGTGGACATTGTTGATGGTGAAGCGCCCGCCCTCCCGGAAAAAGGGGACGAGGATCTCACCGTCCACCGGCATGCCGCCCGCCTTCAGTTCCTCCCGGAGCACCTCGGTCTCCAGCGGATAATGCCCGCGGAGCGTGGAGTCGCTGCGGGAGAGGATCAGATACGGCTTGCCGCATTCCCGCGAAACCGCCGCCACCGTCCTCACAATCTCGCGATGGACGGCGGCGGTTTGCCGCTCTGTCATCGCGCGGGAGTTGGTCAGAACAAAAAAGAGCCGGCTGTCCTCGGCAAAGCCCGCGCGAATGCTGTCCATATCCCAACCGGTGTAAACGGAGACGTTGTGCACCGTCTGCGTGCCGGTGGGGTCGTCGTCCAACACGACGAGCTTGTGGTGATCCCGTGCAAGCTCCCCGGCGAGCAGGGCGTCGGCTTTTTCTTCGTCGATGGGAGGAAACCCGTTCAGCACCGAAGCGTTCAGACTGTCCAACTTCGCGGCATCCCCTTTCCGTCAGCGCGTTCCGCGGCGTCCGCGGGACGCGTTTCAGCTCCAATAGCGCTCCTGCAAGCGCTCCATGTGCTCTTTCATAAAGGCATAGGCGTCGTCGGCGCGGCGGTCAAGCACTGCCTGGGCGACGTTGAGGTGCTCCAGATTGTTCTGCTCCCGGTACTTCGGCGTCGCCACCGTGCGGTTGAGGATCAGATCCCACATCCGCTGTTCCATGGTCTTGAAGACCATCTCCATCATCATGAAGTACAGCGTGTTGCCGCTCACCTTGGCGAGGAAGAGGTGGAACTCCCGGTCGACTTTCGTGGTGTAGGTGTCCTGCTTGCCCTCCTCTTTGAACCGCTCAATGATGTCGCGCAGCTCCTTTTGCTGCTCGTCGGTGATCATCTCGGCGGCGGCGCGGGCAATGGCGGGCTCCAACGTGAGGCGGGCGCGGATGATGTCGTGCGGCTCGACCTCATTGATCATGTCCTCCACCGCGGGGGTCGTGCGAGTGACGTAGTATCCGGCGCCGCGCACGGACTCCACGAACCCATTGAGCTCCAGTGCGGAGAGCGCTTCGCGCACGGGCACGCGGCTGACGTGGAACATGGCGCACAGCTCCTTTTCACTGGGGAGCTGGTCGCCGATCCGGTACTGCCCGGCCACGACGGCGTCGCGCATCTGGTTATAGATTTGGATATAGAGCTTGTTGCTCGTAACCGGGGTGAAAGACTTCATAACAACCTCGAAGCAGGGCGCTTGTATGATCAATAGCTTACCTTGCAAACATACCATATATTCTACACATTTTCCGAGAAAAGTCAATGTAAAGCGGGGGAGCGGAGGCATGATTGGGGTGTAAAAACAGATCATTCACAGCAATCCATACAAACAAATTGTGCAAGCTTTATAAAAAATGCCGAAACTGTGTGAAAAAATAAACAATGATTGACAAAGTATCCTATCTGCTTATATCCTTGTATTACAAATCTACAAGTCATACAGGCTTGTGGGAAAACGGAAACGAAAACATAAAACAGGAGGATGAACATGAAGAACGTCAAGAAACTCACAGCACTGCTTCTCGCACTGGTCATGGTGCTCGCCCTCGCGGCCTGCGGCGGCGGCAACAGCAGCAACGGCAGCACCGACACTCCCGCCAACACCGAGAGCACCGGCAGCGACGCGGCCGCTCCCGCGCCCGCCAACGACGGCCAGAAGTACACCATCCGCATCGGCCACAGCGACACCACCGCCAACCTCATCCACATCAACCTTGAGCGCTTTGCCCAGGCTGTCAACGAGCGCACCAACGGCCAGGTCGAGGTTCAGATCTTCGCCGCCGAGCAGCTCGGCTCCAACGCTGAGATGATCGAGATGGTCGAGATGGGCTCCCTCGACGCCATGATGCTCCCCTCCGGCCAGCAGGCGAACTACTGCCCGAAGTTCAAGGCGCTGAGCCTTCCGTTCCTGTTCTCCGACTATGAGCACGTCTACAAGGTGCTCGACGGCGAGATCGGTGAGGAGCTGCTCGAAGGTCTTTCCGACCACAACATGATCCAGCTCGCTTACTGGGAGAACGGCCTGCGCCAGTTCACCAACAACAAGCGTGAGATCAACAGCCCCGCCGATATGCAGGGTCTCAAGTTCCGTACCCCCGAGGATGCGCTGACCGTCGCGATCTTCGCCGCCTACGGCGCTTCCGCCTCTCCGTTCGCGTTCTCCGAGCTGTACCTCGCGCTCCAGCAGGGCACCTTTGACGGCCAGGAGAACCCCGTCGCCAACATCTACGCCAACAACTTCCAGAACGTCCAGAAGTATCTGACCATGGTGAACTATCAGTATCAGCCCAAGGACATGATCTTCTCCCTGACCACCTGGAACAAGCTCCCCGCTGACATTCAGGACGTGCTCAAGGCCGCCGCCGTTGAGTTCGGCAACCAGCACCGTCAGGACATCCGCGACAACGAGGCGTCCCAGCTCGCCGAGCTCGAGGCCGCCGGCATGCAGGTCGGTTATCCCGACACCCAGCCGTTCATCGACCAGGCGCAGAGTGTGTATGAGGACTTCTACGCGCAGTATGACTGGGCGAAGGACCTCGTCGAGCGCATCAACGCCCTCAAGTAATCCAATCATTCCCATCGCTCCATAGTGTCGAAGAGGCACGGCGTCGTGCCGTGCCTCTTCCCGTCAAAACCCCTTGATACGATCTTAATGTGTTTTTTAAGAGGTGAATACATGAAAGCAGCCATCCATCAGGTGAGCCTGATTCTGGATAAGATCTGCGCGGGCGTCACCGGCTTTCTGCTGGTCGCGCTGTGTCTGATCATCGATTATTCCGTCGTCATGCGCTTCATCTTCAACAGCCCCGTCACGTGGCAGTATGAGCTGACGCTTGTGGGTCTGTGCTGGACGACCTTCATCGGCATGCCGATGACCTTCCACAAGCAGGAGCACATGAGCCTCACGTTCGTGACCAACAGCCTCAAGCCCAAGGCATGGTGCATCTACAAGGACGTCATCGACGTTCTGCTGATCGTGTTCCTCGTCGCGGGCATCGTCAACAGCATCCAGGTCGTGCAGAACGCGTGGTCGCAGTACTACCAGACCATTCCCGTCCGCCGCGGTCTCTACTATCTGTCGTTCCCGATCGGCTGCTGCATCTCCGTGGTGCATCTGGTCGACATTATCCTGAACCGCAAGCCGGAGGACGCGCCCACGGCACACAAAGATGAGGAGGTGACGGCATGAACTTCAGCTTCGGCGTTCTCGTTCTGATGCTCGTCGGCGGCTTCCTGCTGCTGATGGTCCTCGGCGTGCCCATCGCGTTCTCGCTCGCCATCGCCGCGCTCTTTACCTGCGCGGTCACCGGCCAGTTCCCGGTCTACGCCATCTTCCACCGCATGATCGGCAATGCGAGCTCCTACACGCTGCTCGCCATCGCCTTCTTCATTCTCGCCGCCAAGATGATGAACACCGGCGGCGTCACCCGTAAGATCTTCCGCGCCTGCTCCGCGTGGGTCGGCGCGGTCCCCGGCGGCCTCGGCCACGCGAACGTGCTGGCGTCCATCGTGTTCTCCGGCATGAGCGGCTCCGCGGTCGCGGATGCCGGCGGTCTCGGCCAGATCGAGATCGACGCAATGAACAAGGAGGGCTTCGACCCCGACTTCTCCGCCGCCGTCACCGCGGCGAGCGCGACGATCGGCCCCATCATCCCGCCGAGCATCCCGATGGTCGTCTACGGCATGATGTCCGAGGTGGACGTCGGCCGCCTGTTCATCGGCGGCGTGACGCCGGGCCTGCTGCTGGCGGTTGCCACCAGCATCCTCGTGTTCTTCATGGCGAAGAAGCGCAACTATCCCGTCCATAAGTTCAGCTGGAAGGAAGTCGGCAGCGCCACCAAGGAGGCGTTCCTGTCGCTCCTGACGCCGGTCATCATTATCGGCGGCATCTGGTCGGGTATCTTCAGCCCCACCGAGGCGGCGTGCATCGCGGCGACCTACGCGTTCATCCTCTCCGTCATCGTCTATCATTTTATGAGAGGTGATTTTCATGAAAGATGTATCCATCAAGGAACTGAAAAACATCGCAACCGACCTGCGCATGAAGGTCGTGGACATGATTTGGAAGGCGCAGTCCGGCCATCCGGGCGGCTCGCTGTCCGCGGCGGAGTTCGTCACGGCCTGCTACTTCAAGTACATGAACGTCGATCCCAAGAACCCCAACTGGGCCGACCGTGACCGCTTCGTGCTCTCCAAGGGCCACGTCTGCCCGATCCAGTACGCGGCGCTCGGCACGCTGGGCTATTTCCCCATCGAGACACTGGATACCCTCCGCAAGGAAGGCTCCCCGCTGCAGGGCCACCCGTCCATGGTCAAGTGCCCGGGCATCGACATCTCCACCGGCTCCCTCGGTCAGGGCCTTGCCTGCGCGGTGGGCATGGCGCTTGCCGGCAAGATGGACAAGAAAAACTACAACGTCTACGTCGCCATCGGTGACGGCGAGGCGCAGGAGGGCGAGATCTGGGAGGCTGCCAACACGGCGCATAAGTACCAGCTCGACAACCTGATCGTCTTCGTGGACTACAACAACCTCCAGATCGACGGCACCTGCGACGAGGTCATGCCCAACGGCGACCTCGGCAAGAAGTTTGAGGCCTTCGGCTGGGAGAACATCGTGGTCGAGGACGGCAACGACATGGAGCAGATCTGCGCCGCCATCGACAAGGCGCTCGCCTCCAAGAACGGCAAACCCAAGTGCCTGTACGCCAAGACCGTCAAGGGCAAGGGCGTTTCCTACATGGAGAACAGCTGCCCGTGGCACGGCGTCGCCCCCAACGACAAGGAGTACGAGCAGGCCATGACCGAGCTGAAGGCTCTGGTCATCGCGTGAGAGGAGGAGAAGGTAATGAGCGAAGAGCTGAAAAAAATTGCGACCCGCGACGGTTTCGGTGATGAGATCGTCGAGCTGGGCAAGGAGAACAAGAGCATTCTGGTGGTCGACTGCGACATCGGCAAGAGCTGCAAGTCCACCAAGTTTATCCATGAGCTGCCCGAGCAGCACATCAACGTCGGCATTGCCGAGCAGAACGGCGCGGGCGTCGCGGCGGGCCTCGCGACCTGCGGCAAGATCCCGTTCGTCGTCACCTACGCGGCGTTCGGCTCCATGCGTATGTGCGAGATGATCCGTCAGGAGATCTGCTATACCAACCTCAACGTCAAGATCGCCTGCTCCCACGGCGGCGTGACTCCGGCGAATGACGGCGCGAGCCATCAGGCCATCGAGGACATGGGCATCCTGCGCACCATCCCCAACATCAGCGTCATCATGCCCGCGGACTACAACTCCGCCCGCAAGCTCGTCCGCGCCGCGGCGAACACCTACGGCCCCATGTACCTCCGCTTCACCCGTGACGCCATCCCGCAGATCTACGGCCCCGACGTGGAGTTCGAGATCGGCAAGGCGCACCTTGTCCGCGAGGGCAAGGACGTTGCGATCATCGCCAACGGCGACACCGTCCGCCTCGCCATCGAAGCGGCGAAGGAGCTGGCGGGGAAGGGCATCGACGCCCGCGTGATCGACATGCATACCATCAAGCCGTTGGACGTGGAGTGCGTCATGGACTGCGTCAACAGCATCGGCAAGATCATCACCGTCGAGGATCACAACATCATGAACGGCCTCGGCTCCGCGGTCTGCGAGGTCGCCGCCGAGATGGGCAAGGGCAAGGTCAAGCGCGTCGGCATCCAGGATCGCTTCGGCGAGAGCGCGCCCTATGAGCGCCTGCTGGCGAAGAACGGCGTCACGGTGGAGAACATCGTCGCCATCGCCCAGAGCCTGTAATTGACAACAAACGTTTTTCATCTTATGATTGAGGAGGATTGATTCCCGTGAAAATCGGATTCATTGGCTGCGGCGCCATCGGCAGCTGCTATGCCAGCTATCTCATTTCCAAGCATGAGGTCTGCGTGCTGGACACCTATGCCCCCGTCATCGAGGCGGTGAAGAAGGACGGCATTCTGGTGGACAAGAACGCCCCCGGTCACGGCAACGGCGAGACCATCTCCGTCCGCCCCGCCATCGCCACCACCGACCCCAAGGAGATCGGCGTGTGCGACCTGGTCGTCGTGTTCGTCCACTACCAGTATCTGGAAGCCGCCGTGCGCAACGCCCTGCCGATGTTCGACGACCACACCATGATCCTCTGCCTCCAGAACGGCTACGGCAACTATGACGAGATCGCCAAGGTCATTCCCGAGGAGCGGATCATCATCGGCAACACCGCTTTCGGCGCGACGCCTGTCGCCCCCGGCCACGTCAACCACACCGGCTACGGCGCGACCAACATGGGCTCGCCCAAGGCGCCCATGGCGAAGGTGCAGGAGGTCGCCGAGGCGTTCCGCGCCGCGGGGCTTGAGACCGACGTGCACGAGAACGTCATGAATGCCATCTGGCACAAGCTGTCCGCCAACTGCTGCATCAACGGCGTCAGCGCGCTGCTGGGCACCAAGAACGGCTTCATCAACGAAAACGAGTACGCCCGCGAGACTGCCAAGCTGCTGTGCAAGGAGGCCATCGAGGTCGCCAACGCCTCCGGCTGCACGCTGGATTACGAGACCGAGCTGGAGCACGTCTTTGAGGTCTCCCGCATGACCGACGAGACCATCAGCTCCATGGTGCAGGACGTGAATCACCATCGCGAGACCGAGATCCGCATCATCAGCGGCGCGGTGGTCAAGCTCGGCAAGGAGCACGGCATTCCCACGCCGTGCAGCGAGTTGCTGCTGAACCTCGTCCTCGCCAAGCAGTCCCTCTACCTCGGCAGATAATCGCTCAAAAAAACAACATCACGCCCCGGCAGCCACCCTGCCGGGGCGTCCCATCAGAAAGGAAACTGCCTATGAAAATCGTTGTTCTGGATGGCTACACCGAAAACCCCGGCGATCTGAGCTGGGACGGCCTGAAGGCGCTGGGCGAGCTGACGGTCTACGACCGCGTGTCCTATGAGGAATCGCCGAAGATCGCGGAGGCAATCGGCGACGCGGACGTTGCCATCGTCAACAAGACGCCCATCTCCAAGGCGACCATGGACAAGTGCCCCAACCTCAAGTACATCGCGGTGCTCGCCACAGGTTACAACGTCGTCGATATCGACTACGCCAAGGAAAAGGGCATCCCCGTGTCCAACGTGCCGGTGTACGGCACGCGCAGCGTCAGCCAGTTCGCCATCGCGCTGCTGTTGGAGGCCTGCCACCACATCGGCCACCACAGCGACGCGGTGCATGCGGGCAAGTGGGAGCACAACGCCGACTGGTGCTTCTGGGATTATCCGCTCATCGAGCTGGCGGGCATGACCTACGGCCTGCTCGGCTGCGGCAACATCGGCATCCACACCGCCGAGATCGCGAAGGCGCTCGGCATGCGCGTCATCACCTACGACGCAAAGCAGACCGACGCGGCGAAGGCACTGGGCGTGGAGTATGTGAGCCTCGACGAGCTGTTCGCCCAGTCCGACGTGCTGGGACTCCAGATGCCGCTGTTCCCGTTCAACACCGGCATCATCAACAAGGAGAACATCGCCAAGATGAAGGACGGCGTCATCATCATCAACAACTCCCGCGGCCAGATGGTGGTCGAGCAGGATCTCGCTGACGCGCTCAACTCCGGCAAGGTCGCCTGCGCCGCGCTGGACGTGGTGTCCACCGAGCCGATCCACGGCGACAACCCGTTGCTCAAGGCAAAGAACTGCATCATTACGCCGCACATGAGCTGGGGCGCGAAGGGCAGCCGGGCGCGCATCATGGATACCACCGTGGAGAACGTGAAGGCGTGGCTCGGCGGCGCGCCGCAGAACGTGGTCAACCAATAAAACACAAGGAGACGCTGCGTCGTGAAGAAGGTCATTGTCATATCCGATTCCTTCAAGGGAACGCTCTCGAGTCAGGAGATCTGCGCCATCGCGCGCACGTCCGTGCCGAAGATCTTCCCCGGCTGTGAGGTGGTCGCCATCCCCGTTGCCGACGGCGGCGAGGGCACGGTGGGCTGCTTTATCGACGCCATCGGTGCGGAGCCGGTGACGGTCTCCGTCTGTGGCCCCTACGGCGAGAGAGTGGAGGCTGTTTATGCCCGCAAGGGTGCGACCGCCATCGTCGAAATGGCGGCGGCTGCGGGCCTCCCGATGGTAGGGGAGCGGCGGGATCCGGAGACCACCACGACTTACGGCGTGGGGGAGATCATCCGGCACGCGGCGGAGCACGGCTGCACGGAGATCCTGCTCGGCCTCGGCGGAAGCTGCACCAACGACGGCGGCTGCGGCTGCGCCGCGGCGCTGGGAACGAAGTTTTATGACGCGGACGGCAAGGCGATCGTCCCCGTCGGCGGCACGCTCGGGCAAATCGCGCGCATCGACAACGCCGAAGCGGAAAAGCTGCTTGCCGGCGTGAAGCTGACGCTGATGTCGGACGTGGACAATCCGCTGTGCGGCGCGCGCGGCGCGGCGGCAGTGTTTGGCCCGCAAAAGGGCGCGGACGCGGAAATGGTCGAGCGTCTGGACGCGGGACTTGCGCACCTCGCCGCCGTCATCGAGCGCGACCTCGGCAAATCCGTTCGCGAGATGCCAGGCGCGGGCGCGGCGGGCGGCATGGGCGCGGGCTGTGTGGCGTTTCTGCACGCGGAGCTGCGCTCCGGCATCGAGGCGGTGCTGGACATGGTGGACTTCGACGCGAAGCTCCAAGGCGCCGACCTCGTCATCACCGGCGAGGGGCGCATCGACAGCCAGAGCGTACATGGCAAGGTGATCTCCGGCATCGCGAGCCGCACGAAGCCGCGGGGCGTCCCCCTGGTCGCCATCGTGGGCAGCATCGCGCCCGACGCGGCTGAGGCCTATGATCTGGGCGTGACGGCGATGTTCGGCATTGACCGCACAGCGAAGGCGTTTGCCGACTACGCCGCCGAGAGCGCTGCGTACTATCGCGCGACGCTGGAGGACGTGCTGCGCCTGATCGCGGTATTTGCCCGCTGACGGGAAACCCCGCGGCAAAAACCCGTACGACGCTTGAGCGTCGTACGGGTTTCGGATTTTTATTCAAAGCTGATGATGTAGTAGTAGACGGGCTGTCCGCCGGAGAGGACGCTGACCTCGGCGGAGGGCAGCTTGTCGGAGAAGCAGGATGCGTCGTGCTCTGCCTCGGCGGGATCGACGTCCTCGCCGTAAAAGACGTTGATGAACTCGGCGTTCTGCTCCTTGGCGACGTCGGAGAGCTTCTCCAGAAGCACCGAAATGCTCTTGTCCACGCCGAAGAGCTTGCCGCCCAGCAGCGCGAGGAAGTCGCCCTCATGGATCTCCGCGCCGTCGAACTCGGAGTCGCGGGCAGCGTAAGTGATCTGCGCGGTGGTGACGTGCTGCGCCGCGTCGAGCATGGCGGCCTCGATGGACGCCGCGTCGCCGTCGAGATCCACCGCCATCATGGCGGAGATGCCCTGCGGCACGGTCGCCGTGGGGATGACGACGATGTTCTTGTCCGTGAGGCCCACGCACTGCTGCGCCGCCATGATGATATTTTTGTTGTTCGGCAGCACGAACACCGTGTCGGCGTTGGCGCGCTCGATCTCCTTGAGGATGCTCTCGGTGGAGGGGTTCATGGTCTGGCCGCCGCTGATGACGCCGTCCACGCCCATGTCGCGGAACACCGCGGCAAGCCCGTCGCCCGCGCAGACCGCAATGAAGCCGTAGGGCTTACGCTCCTCGGGCTCCACAGACGCGGCGTCGGTGGAGCCGACGTAACCGTCCACCATGTCGTCGTCCTCCAGCTCGTCGGCGGAGATGGTCTTGCGGCCCGCCGCCATGTCCTCCTGCTGGATACGCATGTTCTCAATCTTGGCGACCTCGAGAATGCCGTACTTCTGCGCGGCGCCCAGCGCGTCTTGGGGGATGTCGGTGTGGACGTGGACCTTGAACATGTCGTCGCCCTCGCTGATGACGATGCTGTCGCCGATGGAGTTCAGGTACTCACGGTAGGGCTTGAGGTCAGGGTTGCCCTTGGTGCGGACGATGAACACCGTGTCGAAGGTGAAGGTGATGTCCTCGTCGCCCACCTGCGCGAAGTCCGCCTTGTCGCGGGTCTCGCCGCCCTCGCTCAGCTCCGGCAGCTTCTCGCCGCGGAGGCTGGAGAGCATGCCGTTCATAATAATGAGAAAGCCCTTGCCGCCCGCGTCCACGACGCCGGCGCGCTTTAAGACGGGGTTCATGTTGACGGTCTCCTTGAGCGTTTCCTCGCCCTGACGGATCGCCTGCTCGAGAACATACTCCACGCTGTTGTTCTCCTCGGCGGCGTGCATCGCCGCGTCCGCCGCGAGGCGGGAGACCGTGAGGATCGTGCCCTCGGCGGGCTTCATGACCGCGTTGTAGGCGGCGGCGACGCCCTCCTGAAGCGCGGCGGCCAGCATGCAGCCGTCGGCCTCGTAGAGACCCTTGAAGCTCTTGGAAATGCCGCGGAAGAGCAGCGAGAGGATCACACCGGAGTTGCCGCGCGCGCCGCGCAGCATGGCGTTTGCCGCGATGGAGGCGACCTCGTCCACAGTCTTGGGCTCCTTCTTCTTGAGCTCGCTTGCCGCGGTCTGGATGGTCAGGCTCATATTGGTGCCCGTGTCGCCGTCCGGCACGGGGAACACGTTCAAATCATTGACGCTTTGCTTCGCCGCAGTCACGGAGACGGCGCCGAAGAGCAGCATCTCTTTGAAAACAGCTCCTGTGATGGTATCATGCATGAGAAGTGTTTCCTCCTACAAAGTGATGCTGTCGACGCACACGTCGACGCTGCGGATGCGGACGCCCGTGTCCCGGTTGACGAGGTAGCGCACCTGGGAGATGATCTCGCGGGAGATGGCGGTCATGTTGACGCCGGGCTCCACAATGATGTGCAGCTCAACGGAGATATCCCCCTCGTCATGCTGGGTGATGTGGACGCCCTTGCTCATCGCCTCGCGGCGGAGCAGGTGGACGAGACCATCGGTCATGGAGCGATAGGCCATGCCCTTGACGCCATAGCAGCTGGTCGCTGCGGCGCCGGTGATGTTGGAGAGCACCGCGTCGCTGATCTGGATCTCGCCCTGTTCGGTTTGAAGCTTGAACATAAAAGGTCTCCTTTCTCGAAAGTCCTTTTAAGGCAGTTTACAACTTTATTATTATACACGATGCGATGCAGAATAACAAGTGTGATTTTTGCTGAAAACTTCCTATTGCAAAATACGGCGGAATACCATAATATAGATGGACAAATCCGGAACATCAGGGAGAAGAGCGATGCGGGTCATCACAGGCACGGCGCGGGGACGGCGTCTCGGCGAGCTGAAGGGGCGGGAGACGCGCCCCACCACCGGCAAGGTCAAAGAGGGCATCTTCAGCGCGCTGCAATTTGATATTGAGGACCGGCGGGTGCTGGACCTCTTCGCCGGCACGGGCCAGATGGGCATTGAGGCGCTCTCCCGCGGCGCGAAGAGCTGCACCTTCGTCGATTGCCGCAAGGATGCCGCGCAGCTGGTGCGGGACAACCTCACCGTCTGCGCGCTTGCGGACAAGGCGCAGGTGGTCTGCGGCGACGCGATGGGCTACCTCTCGTCGCTCCGTACGCAGTACGACCTCATCTTCCTCGATCCGCCCTATGCGGACGATACGCTGGAGCGCACCATCGCCCACATTGCGAGGTTTGACATTTTGGCGCCGGGTGGTATAATCGTGGCGGAGTGTCCGGTGGACAAGCAGCTTCCGGCGTTGAGCACACCGTATCGGATCCATCGCGAGTACCGCTACGGCAAGATCAAGGTGACCGTCTATCATCGCGACGGAGAAAACGAGGACGCATGAAAATCGCAGTGTTTCCCGGCAGCTTCGACCCGGTGACCGTGGGCCATATGGACTTGATCCGCCGCGCTGCAGCGCTCTTTGACCGGGTCTATATCTGCGCGATGGTCAACGGGGGCAAGTCCCCGCTGTTCACCGGCGAACAGCGCTTCGAGCTGCTGCGCGCTTCGGTGGCGGAGCTGCCCAACGTGACGGCGGAGGTCTGGACGGGACTGCTCGCCGATTACGCCCGGGAAAAGGGCGCGCACTATCTCGTCAAGGGCGTGCGAAACGGCACGGATTTTGACACGGAGTGGAGCATGGCGCAGATCAACCGCGAGCTGGACGGCTCGTTGGAGACCGTGCTGCTGCCCGCGCGGGCGGAATACCTGCACGTCAGCTCCACGATGGTGCGGGAAATGATCAAGTATCACCGCCCGTTGGAGCCTTATATGCCGGCGGCGGCAATCGAAACAATGAAGGGATGGGGTACCGATGGCAACCAATAACACGGACGTCGAAAAGCTCATCGATATGCTGTATGATATGATCAACGACGCGAAGAACATGCCGCTGAGCGGCGACAAGTGCATCGTTGACCGGGAAGCGGCGCTGGATCTCCTTGACGAGATCCGCGAGGCCCTGCCTGCGGAGCTCCGGCGCGCGCAGGATCTGATTCAGGCAAAGGAAGATTATGTAAACTCCGCCAAGCGCGAGGTGGGACGCATGATGCAACAGGCCGAGTTCGACGCTAAGAGCAAGGTTTCGGACAGCGAGGTGCTGGTGGCGGCGCGGGAGCGCAGCCACGAGATCGTCAAGCGCGCGGAGGATCGCTCCAACGAGCTGTACCGCGTCGTCAACGAGTACACCGAGGACGCGCTTCGCCGCACCGAGGAGGCGATCCAGGCTGCCTTGGACGAGGTCAAGCAGAGCCGCGTCAAGTTCCGCGCCGCCTCCAACGCCCGGCGTCAGAAGGACCGGGAAGAACTGAGTCGGAGTGGCAAAAAAACCGACAAAGATTCCGAGTGATTTTTGTGCAAACCAAATAAAAATAAGCGAATCGTTCTGTATTTCGAGAGTTTTCGGGAGTTCGACACAAGATTTTGTGTCGAACTCTTTTTTTGTTGACATTAAACGGAAACGTTTGTTTTATTTTGAGCGATTTTAGGCAGAATCGGTCGATATTTTCACCCTTGATTTTTACGCGGCTATCCCGTATACTCAAAACAGATGTGGGGAAAAGTGGTGAATCAAACCACAAATGTGGAGCCATATTCCATAAAGCAATAGGAGAGTGGAGCCTCGCCCGGCCCTTCGAAAAAAGGAGGGACGGGAGGTTTTACCCTCTGCGCTTCGTTTTTCAGTATAGAAAGGAGGGACAGCCGTGACCGGTCAATATCAGCACAGCATCGACGCGAAGGGGCGGCTGTTCATTCCTGCCAAGCTCCGCGAGGAGCTGGGCGAGACCTTCTATGTGACCATCGACGTGTCCGACCCCTGTCTGACGGTGTACTCCGAAGAGGCGTGGGAGCAGCTGACGAAGAAGTTCGAGAACCTGCCCTACTCCAAGTCCCGCATCGTGCAGCGCCTGATCTACGGCAATGCCATGAAGTGCGAACCGGACGCTCAAGGACGCATCCTGTTGCCGCAGAACCTGCGCAGCCACGCGAAGCTCGAGAAGGACGTGATGGTGGTCGGCGTTTCCGGACGCGCGGAGATCTGGAACGCGGAGACCTGGAACAAGCTGGAGACGGAGGAGCTCGAGTCCGAGAACCTCGCCGCCATCATGGAAGAGCTTGGTATCTGATATGGAAACTGACTACGGGCACAAACCCGTTTTGCTCCAAGAGTGTCTGGATGCGCTGGCGATCAGGCCGGACGGCGTCTACGTCGACGGCACGCTGGGCCGCGCGGGCCACTCCTCGGAGATCGTGCGCCGCCTGACCACGGGACGGCTCATCGCCCTCGACCGGGACGAGACGGCGCTCACCGCCGCGCGGCAGCGTCTGGCGGAACACATGGAGCGCGTGACGCTGGTGCACAGCAACTTCTCCCGCCTCGGCGCGGTGCTGGACGAGCTGGGCGTGGACGCGGTGGACGGCATGCTGTTTGATCTCGGCGTTTCCTCGCCGCAGTTGGACGACGCAAGCCGCGGCTTTTCCTACAAGCAGGACGCGCCGCTGGACATGCGCATGGACGAAAGCGCGCCGCTGACGGCGCGGACGCTGGTGAACACCGCCTCCTATGAGGAGCTGCGCCGTATCCTGTATGAATACGGCGAGGAGCGCTTTGCACCGCAGATCGCGAAGGCGATCTGCGCGGCGCGGGAGCGCAAGCCCATTGAGACCACGCTGGAGCTTGCGGAGCTGATCCGCGGCGCGATGCCCGCCAAGGCGCTGCGGGAGAAGCAGCATCCCGCCAAGCGCAGCTTTCAGGCGATTCGCATCGCCGTCAATGACGAGCTGGGCGAGCTGGAGCCGATGCTGGACGCCGCGGAGGCGCATTTGAAGCCCGGCGGACGGCTGGCGGTCATCACCTTCCACTCGCTGGAGGATCGCATCGTCAAGCAGAAATTCAAGGATTTGGCCACCGGCTGCATCTGTCCGCCGGAGTTTCCGGTCTGCGTCTGCGGCAGGAAGCCGAAGATGCGGCTCGTGACCCGCAAGCCCATCGTCTCGGGAGACGAGGAACTGGCGGAGAATCCCCGCGCCCGCAGCGCCAAGCTGCGCGTGGCGGAGAAATGTTAAGGAACGCAAAAACGAAGGAGAGGGGACCGGCGCATGGCTCGCAGGACCACGCGACAAGTGAATCAGCGTTATGTCTCGGGCAACCTCGCCTATGATTACGACTATCTGGAGCGGGAACAGCGCCGCCGTGAGGAGCGCGAACGGCGGGAGTACGCCGAGCGCAGAATACGCGAGAGAAGACCTGCCCCGCGCAGGCGCGTGGCGGAACAGCCGAAGCAAAAGCGCCGCGAGCGCATCCGCGTTTCCAATGCGGTCGTCCTCGGTTTCGGCGTGGCGGCGGTGATGGTGATCGCGCTGCTGATGAGCTACGCCCAGCTGTCCATGATCTCTCGGGAGGTCGTCCGCGAGCAGAAGCGGCTCAGCACCCTGCAGGAGGAGCATGTCAAGCTGGTGGCGCGTTATGAGCGCACCTTCGATCTCACCTCCATCAAGGAGGCGGCGGAGGCCAGCGGCATGGCGAAGCCCAGCGCCTCGCAGATCTACTACGTCGACCTCTCCGCGCCGGACAATGTGGTGCTTTATGGGAACACGGGCGGAAATCCGCTCAAGCGCGTGTTCACCGCGGTGGGACAGAACGTGGGTGCCCTCGTGGAATATTTTAAATGAGATAGACTATACATAAGGGGTAAGGAGCTTCCTTACTCCTTATGTCCGTGAATAGGAGACCGTTTCTATGGCCCAAAGTCCGAAAAGAAGACCCGACGCTGTCCGCCGCGCCAACCGCACCATCGGCATGCGGACGTTGCTGCTGTTGGCAGTGTTCGGCGTGATGAGCTTCGTGCTGCTGTTCAGCAAGCTCTACGAGTGGCAGATCACGCGCCACGACGAGCTGCAGGACATCGCGGTGCGCCAGCAGACCATGCGCACCACCGTCAGCGCGTCCCGCGGCTCGATCTTCGACCGCAACGGCCGCGCGCTGGCCATCTCCTCCACGGCGGAAAATATCCTGATGTCGCCGCTGGATATCGAGAAGTACGATCAGGATAAAACGCTCATTGCCGAGGGACTTGCCGAGATTCTCGACCTTGACGAGGACGACCTGCGCGAGAAGATGAAAAAGACTAATTCCCAGTACGTCTTTGTCAAAAAGCGCGTGGATCAGGAGGAAGCCGACAAAGTGCGCGCGTTCATCACCGACAACGGCATCAAGGGCAACAGCATCTTCATGGAGCCCACCACCAAGCGCTACTATCCCTTCGGGTCGCTCGCGTCCAACGTCATCGGCTTTGTGAACGAAAACGGCGGCGCGATGGGCCTCGAGGCGGTCTACGACGAGGAGTTGACCGGCGAGAGCGGCATGGTGATCACGGCGAAGGACGTGAGCGGCACGTCATTGCTCTACCAGTACGAGCAATACTTCGACGCGCAGGACGGCAGCGCTCTGCATACCACCATCGACACCACCGTGCAGTATTACCTCGAAAAGGGTCTTGCGGATTTAGAGGCGCGCTACGGCACCGGCAAGGGCGCGACGGGCATCGTGATGGACGTGAACACCGCCGCGATCCTTGGCATGGCGTCGCTGCCGTCCTACGACCTCAACAATCCCGCCGCGATCTACAACGACTTCCTGAAGGCGACCATCATCGAAAAGCCGGTGCAGCCGGTGGAAACGCCGGAGAGCGAGGGACCGATCAACGGCGAGACCGGGGAAAACCCGGAGACCGGAGAAGAATCGGACGCCGATGCCGCGGCGGAACCCGTCGCCGCGGTAGACGAAAAGGCGTTTGAGGAGCAGCTGCTCGAGCAGCTGCGCACCCTGCGGCTCAAGCAGTGGCGCAACAAGGCGATCAACGACACCTACGAGCCGGGCTCAACGTTCAAGATCCTGACGCTGTCCATGGGACTCGAAGAGGGCGTCATCGACATGAACACCACCTTCGACTGCTCGGGCTATGTGAAGATCGACGACGCGACGATCAACTGCTCCAAGCGCGCCCCGGGCCACGGTCACCAGAGCCTCAAGGTGGCGGCGGGGAACTCCTGCAACCCGGCGTTCATCAACATCGGCCTGCGGGTCGGCAACGAGAAGTTTGTCGAGTACATGAACGCCTTCGGCCTCACCGCCAAGACGGGAATCGACACCACCGGCGAGGCGCCGGGCTTTATGAACGACGAGATCAACTACTCCCGTCTGGCGCTCGCGTGCTACGCCTTCGGCCAGAACTTCAACGTCACGCCCGTGGCGCTCATCGCAGCGCAGGCGGCGTGCATCAACGGCGGCTATCTGCGCCAGCCCTACATCGTTGACCAGATCACGGACGGCAGTGGCAACGTCACCTATCAGCACGACACGACGCCGCTGCGGCAGGTGGTTTCCGAGGACACCAGCGCCACGGTGCGCGAGATTTTGGAGTACGTCGTCTCCGACGGCACGGGCAAGAACGGCAAGGTGGCGGGCTATCGCATCGGCGGCAAGACCGGTACGGCGGATAAGGTGGGCGGCAACGTCATCGTCTCCTTCGTGTGCTTCGCACCGGCGGATGATCCGCAGGTCATCATGCTTCTGACGCTTGACGAGCCGGACCGCAACACCGGCACCTACGTCTCCGGCGGCAACATGGTCGCGCCGGTGGCGAGCGAGGTCATGGCGGAGCTGCTGCCGTACCTCGGCATCGAGCCGACCTACAGCGCGGAAGAGTTGGTGGGCCGCGACGCGACGGTGCCGAACCTCGTGGGCTTCTCCGCCGAGGAGGCGCAGAGCAAGCTCAAGGAGATCGGCTTCACCTGCCGCGTGATCGGCAACGGTGAAAAGGTCACGGATCAGACGCCCACCGGCGGCGCGATCGTGCCGAACAACGCGGAGATCCTTCTCTACTGCGGCGAGACAAAGTCCAACGCGCTGTGCATTGTGCCGAACGTCATCGGCGACAGCGCCTCGGTCGCCAACCAGAAGCTGACGAACGCGGGCCTCATCATGTCGGTCTCCGGCGCGACGAACCGTTCCAGCGCCACAGTACGGGCGGTGTCCCAGTCCGAAGCGCCGGGCAAGGAGGTCGCGGCGGGCACCGTGGTCCGCGTCCAGCTGAGTGACTCCTCTGTGACAGACTAAGACAGCCATATTCAATGTGAAAGGATTCGTTTTTCCACGAAGCTTGCCGAATTGCTTTCACACCTGACAACCTGCGAGCTGCACGCATCCCCGGATATCGAGATCACGCGTTTGACGGACGATTCCCGCACGGTGACGCGCGGCGCTCTGTTTGCGGCGCTGCACGGCACAAAAGACGACGGTGTAAAGTATCTGGCGGACGCCATAGACCGCGGCGCGGCGTGCCTACTCTGCGACACGCCGCCGGAGATGGATATACCTCATATTCTCGTTCCGGACGCGCGCCTTGCGCTGGCGCAGCTGGCGGCGGCGTGGTACGGGGAGCCGTCCAAACACATGACCGTGGTGGGCGTCACCGGCACCAACGGCAAGACCACCACGACGTACCTTCTCAAGCAGCTCTTGGAGCGCATCCTGGGCGCGAAGGTGGGGCTGATCGGCACCAATCAGAATCTGATCGGCGACGAGAGCTATCCCGCCGAGCGCACGACGCCCGGTGCGCTGGAATTGCAGGCGCTGCTGGCAAAGATGGTGGCGGCTGGCTGCACCCATGTGGTGATGGAGGTCTCCTCCCACGCGCTCGCGCAGCATCGCACCGCGGCGATCGACTTCGCCGTCGGCATATTCACCAATCTGACCCGCGACCATCTGGACTACCACGGCACGATGGAAAACTACTGCGCCGCCAAGGCGCGGCTGTTTCGCCAGTGCCGCGCCGCCGCGATCAACGGTGACAGCAAGTGGGCGGCGCGGATTCTGAACGGCGCGGATTGTCCGTATCGCACGTTTGGTCAGAACATGACCAACGATATCGTGGGCTGGCACCCTCGCTATGAGAGCGACCGCGTGCGCTTCACCGTCTCCGATGAGGAGGAGCATTACGCGACGGAGCTTCCGATCCCCGGCGCGTTTTCCCTCTACAACGCCCTCGGCGCGCTGACCGCGCTGACGCTGCTCGGCGTGCCGCTGGAGACGGCGGCGTGGGCGCTGCCACACTGCACGGGCGTGCGCGGGCGCTGCGAGGTGGTGCCGACAGGGGAGGACTACACGGTCATCATCGACTACGCCCATACCCCGGACGGGCTGAAAAATATCCTGGAGACCGTCTGCGGCTTCGCCGAGCACCGCGTGGTGCTGGTGTTCGGCTGCGGCGGCGACCGAGACCGCGGCAAACGCGCCCAGATGGGCCGCCTCGCCGCGATGCTTTCGGATTTCGTGGTGCTCACCAGCGACAACCCACGCACGGAGTCGCCCTATGCGATCCTGCACGATGTGTTGGATGGCATGCGCGGCAGCACGACGCCCTTTGCGGTGATCGAGGACAGACGCGAGGCGATCGCCTACGCCCTCGACCACGCGCGCAGCGGCGACGTGATCCTGCTTGCGGGCAAGGGCCACGAGACCTATCAGATCGTTGGAGACAAAAAGACCGCGCTCGATGAGCGCAACGTTGTGTGGAAATACCTTGAACGAAGGAGAAATCAACATGTTGACAGCACTTGCAGCCATTTTGAGCTTTGCCGTTACGGCGATCGCGGGACGGTTCCTGATCCCGTGGCTCCGCCGTTTGAAGGCGGGACAGGAGATCCGTGAGGACGGCCCGACGTGGCACAACGCCAAGGCGGGCACGCCCACCATGGGCGGACTGATGTTCATTGCGGGCGTCCTCGCGTCCATCGTGATCTGCGGCTGGCAGGGCATGCTGCACGGCGACTTCAAGCATCTCTATGTGTTCGGCTTTGCCGCGATCTTCGGCATCATCGGCTTTCTGGACGACTTTGAAAAGGTCGTCCACCACCGCAATCTCGGATTGACGGCGCTGCAAAAGTTCGCCCTCCAGCTCGCCGCGGCAGTGGCGTTTCTCACGCTGATGCGCTATGAGGGCATGCTGACGCCGAACCTGTATATCCCGTTTTTCCAGACGCACCTCGTGATGAGTTGGCCGGTGTATATGATATTCTCTGCGTTCGTCATCGTCGGTACGGTGAACGCCGTCAACATCACCGACGGCATCGACGGCCTCGCCGCCAGCGTGACGGTGCCGGTGGGACTCTTTTTCGCGGTGGTCGCGGCGTGGTGGCCGGGACTTCAGCAGCTCGGCGTCTACTCCGGCGCGCTGGTGGGGGGACTTTTGGGCTTCCTCATTTACAACTTCCACCCCGCCAAGGTGTTCATGGGCGACACGGGCTCGCTGTTCCTCGGCGGCACGGTGGCGGCGCTGGCGTTCGCCTATGACATGCCGCTGGTTCTGATCCCGGTGGGCTTCGTCTACATCTGCGAGACGATGTCGGACATTCTGCAGGTCGGCTATTTCAAGCTGACCCACGGCAAGCGTCTCTTTAAGATGGCGCCGCTGCACCACCACTTTGAGCTCTGCGGCTGGAGCGAGGTCAAGCTCGTCGCGGTGTTCACGACGGTCAGCGCACTGGGCTGCTTTGCCGCGGCGCTGGGCGTGCTGGAGCGCTATCACTTCTGATTTTGACTAAAATCTTTCGGAAAGGAGGGATCCACGTATGACCAGAGAAGAGCGCGCGCTGCGCCAACAGGAGCGCGAGCGCCGCAGACTGGTGGAAAACGCCGCGCGCGAAGCCGGCCGCGGACCGCTGGACGTGCCGTTCCTCCTGCTGACGCTGCTGCTCACGGGCGTGGGGCTCATCATGCTGTTCTCCGCCAGCTTCCCCATGGCGTACTACGAGGGGGAAAACCCCGCCTACTATCTGATCCGTCAGGGCATCTTTGCCGCCGGCGGCATCGTGGTGATGCTGCTCATCGGACGCATCAACTACGCACGCTATCGCGTGGTGGGCAAGTACGTGCTGGGCATCGCGATCTTTCTGCTGATCCTGGTGCTGGTGCCCGGCGTGGGCCGCACGGTCAACGGCGCGACCCGCTGGCTGGGTTTCGGTACGCTGTTCACGTTCCAGCCCTCGGAGATCGCCAAGGTCGGCGTAATCCTGTACTTTGCGGAGAGCATTTCCAAGAAAAAAGAAAAAATGCGGTCGTTCAAGGAGGGCATCCTGCCCTATGCTGTGCTTCTCGGCGCCATCGCGGCGCTGATGATCAAGGAGCCGCACCTCTCCGGCACGGTGCTGATCCTCGGCATCGGCGCGGTGATGATGTTTGTTGGCGGCATCGAGACCGTGTGGGTCGGCGCAGGAGCCGGCGTTGCGGCGGTGGGCGTCTGGGCGTACCTCTCCGGCAAGATCGGCTATAACGCCAAGCGCATCACCATCTGGCGCGACCCGCTCACCAACGATCCGGAGCTGATGCGGGACGCGGGCTATCAGATGCGCCAGAGCTTGCTCGCCATCGGCTCCGGCGGCCTGCTGGGCGTGGGCCTCGGCAAGAGCCGCCAGAAGTTCATGTACCTGCCCGAGCGTCACAACGACTTCATCTTTGCCATCATCTGCGAGGAGCTGGGCCTCATCGGCGCGACGCTCATCATGGCGCTGTTCGCCCTGCTCATCATCCGCGGCTACTGGATCGCCCTCCATGCCCGCGACCGCTTCGGCGCACTGCTGGCGGTGGGCGTTACGACGCAGGTGGCGCTGCAGGTGTTCCTCAACATCGCGGTGGTGACGAACCTCATTCCCAACACCGGCATTTCGCTGCCGTTTTTCAGCTACGGCGGCACGGCGCTGGTCATCCAGCTGGCGGAAATGGGCTTGGTTTTGAGCGTGTCCCGTCAGATGCCCGCGAATTAGGAGGGCGGCCATGAGAGTGATTTTTACCTGTGGCGGCACGGCGGGGCACGTCAACCCCGCGCTGGCGCTGGCGGGCTATATGAAGGAGCAGGACCCATCGACGGAGATCCTCTTCGTCGGCGCGGAGCGTGGATTGGAGCGCGACCTGATCGCGCACACGGACTATCCGTTCCGCACGGTCAACGTGTCCAGCTTCTGGCGCTCGTTCAAGCCCAAGGCGATCCGACATAACCTCGTCTCCGTCCGCAACCTGCTCTTTGCCGAGCGGGAGGCGAACGCGATCTTGGACGATTACAAGCCCGACCTCATCGTCGGCACCGGCGGCTACGCCAGCTATCCCATCGTGCGCTACGGCGCGAAGCGCGGCGTCCCCACGGCGGTGCATGAGTCCAACGCCATCCCCGGCCTCACCACCAAGCAGCTCGAGCCGTACGCCGAGCGCATCATGGTTGGCTTCGAGGACTGTCGGCAGCACTATAAGCATCCGGACAAGGTGGTCGTCACCGGCACGCCGGTGCGCGGGGACTTCTTCGCGCAGACCAAAGCCGAGGCCAAGCGAAAGCTGGGCATCGACGACGGACGGCCGCTGATCGTGTCCTTCTGGGGCAGCCTCGGCGCGGGACAGATGAACCGCATGATGGCGGAGTTTCTGGCGTTAGAGGCGGCGCACGAGCCGTTCCACCATATCCACGGCGTCGGCTCGATCTCGTGGAGCGCGATGCAAAGCGAGCTGAAAGCGCGCGGCGTTGACCTCAAAGAGCACCCGAGCCTCGATGTGCGGGAGTACATCTACGACATGGCGGACATCATGCGCGCCGCCGATCTGGTGCTCTCCCGCGCGGGCGCGTCGACGCTCGCGGAGCTGACGGCGCTGGGCGTGCCTGCGATTCTGGTACCGTCGCCCAATGTGACCAATCACCATCAGGAGAAGAACGCCAACCTGCTCGGCGACCACGGCGCGGCGGTGGTGCTTGCCGAGGACGGCCTCGATGGCAAGCAGCTCTTCACCGCCGCGGCGGGGATTCTGCACGACGACGCCAAACGCGAGGAAATGGCAAAAAACATGGCGTCCCTCGGAGTGAGAGACGCCACGCAGCGGATCTATGAAACCGTTATGAGTTTGTTAAGGTGAAAACCATGCGAACGGGGTTATGATCGCTGTAGCGGAACCCTGTGTCGATGACGCGGCTCTCCGCGACCGCCACATTCGGCGAGACCAGAAAGCCGTCTACCGTCACCACATACTGCCCCTCATGATACGGCCCGTCGGCGTTGCGGCAGGAGGGAACGAGGTTTTCTTCGTCCAGCGGCGCGACGAGCCGAATGTCCACGCCGTCGAAGGTCTCCGGCGGGATGGGCTGCGCCCAGGTGTACTCCTTGTCGCTCGCGCCGAAGTAGTCGGCGGAATTGCCGAGAAGATCCTTGTTGAAGTCGCCGCCCGCGATGCACCAGTTGCCGGCTTCATACTCGCCCTGCATATCCTCCAGCAGCATGCGCAGCTGCTCCGTGGCGATGGTGCCGTCGGAGGTGTAGGCGGAGAGGTGCAGGTTGTAGAGCACCAGCTCGCCGCCGCCGTTGACCGGAATACGGCTGACGCTGTAGCAGCGGTCGAGGTCGAGAAGCTTTGTAAAGCCCGTCTCGATGGGCAGGCTGCGGCGCAGCGCGGAATCAATGGAGAAGACGGAGAACGTCATGATCCCCGCTTTGTTCGCCCCGTGGGGCGAGGAGAACGGGTACATCAGGTACGGGCTGTCGTAATTCTGGGCAAAGTCGTAATAGAGCGCCGTTTCGGAGAAGCGCGTCGTTAAATCTTCGAGCAGCAGCTCCGACTCGTCGATGTGATAGCTGCGGGTGCCGTCGGTGTCGACCTCCTGAATGAGCATGAGATCGGGCTCGCACGCGCCCAGCGTATCCATTGCGCCGCCGATGTTGGCAAGCACCGCCTCTGCGCTGCGGGCGCGGCTCTCCGTGCCGCCGTCCATGAAGAAGCCGTAGTCGTCGCTGTACGCGCCGAAGCCGATATTATAGGAAACGATGCAGTACGGCGTTTCGACGGCAGGCTCGATCAAGGGGTGGTCGTCGTTTTCAAGCAGGACGCCGCCCTTGTAGAGCACATGGACCGCCAGTTCCTGATGATCCGGCAGCCGGTGATAGTCAATGAACACATAGGCGAGATATCCGCCCACGGCAAGCACCAGCGCCAGAAAAACACACAGAACGATCTTCCAAATCTTTTTCGCTTTCATGGCAGAGCCTCCTCCGGAAAAGAGTATCCCCATTCTGCCACAACCGAGGCAAAAACGCAAGCGGAACCCCATATCGTGTCCCCTGCATACTATGGGATGATTGAAAACCATGGTATGTGGAGGAGACGAGATGCAGGAACTGTTCGTCGAAGGCGGGAGGCGCCTTTGCGGTGAACTGACGATACAAGGCTCCAAGAACGGCGTGCTGCCGGTGCTGGCGGCGACCATCGTGTGCGCGGGCGAGTGCCGCGTGGAAAACTGCCCGCATTTGAGCGACGTGGACGCGTCCATCGCGATCCTGCGGCACCTGGGCTGCTGCACGCGCTGGGAGGACGGCGCGCTGATCGTCAATACGACGCACATGGATTGCAACGAGGTGCCGGACGCGCTGATGCGCGAGATGCGCTCGTCGGTGATCTTCCTCGGTGCGATTCTCGCGCGGCAGGGCGAGGCGGTGCTCTCGTACCCCGGCGGGTGCGAGCTGGGGCCGCGGCCCATTGACATGCACCTCGCGGCGCTGCGCGCCTTGGGCGCGGAGATCGAGGAGCGCGGCGGCACGCTGCGCTGCACGGCAAAGGCGCTGACCGCCGCCGAGATCGTGCTGCCGATGCCGAGCGTCGGCGCGACGGAGAACGCCATCCTTGCCGCCTGCGGCGCGGAGGGCACGACGGTGATCTACAATGCCGCGCGGGAGCCGGAGATCACGGAGCTGCAGGACTTCCTCAACGCCATGGGCGCGGAGGTGCGCGGCGCGGGCGGCTCCATCGTCACCGTGGTGGGCAGACGGCCGCTCCACGGCGGCACGCACCGCGTCATCGGCGACCGGATCGTGGAGGCGACGTACCTCTGCGCGGCGGCGGAGTGCGGCGGAGAAGTGCGGCTGCACGGCGTGGATTACCGCGCGCTGTCCACCGTGACGGCGGCGCTGAACGAGGCGGGCTGCGAGCTTCAGAGCGAGGAGGAGACCGTGACGCTCAAAAGCGGCGGTCGGCTCAAGGCGATCCGCCCGGTGCGCACCGCACCCTATCCGGGCTTTCCGACGGACGCGCAGCCGGCACTGATGGCGGCGCTGCTCCGCTCGGCGGGCAGCACCGTGTTTGTGGAGAACATTTTTGAAAACCGCTTTCGCCACGTTGACGAGCTGGCGCGCATGGGCGCTGACGTTCGTGTGGCGGGGCGTGTGGCGGTGGTCAGCGGCGTCCGGACGCTGCATGGCGCGCGCGTCAAATGCACCGACCTGCGCGGCGGCGCGGCGCTGGTGCTGGCGGGATTGCAGGCCGAGGGCGAGACGAGGCTGACGCTGCTTGAGCACATCGACCGCGGTTACGAAAGCATGGAACGGGACTTGACCGCCCTGGGCGCAAGGATCGAGCGCCGGGAGGTTTCGCGTACATAGGAGAGAGTAGGATATGGCAAGAACGAGACACAACCATAGGCGCAGACGGGGAAGGCTTGCCTTCCTCCTGAAGCTGTTTGCCTTTGCGGTCGCCGTGGTGGCGATGCTGTGGGCGGTAGCGCTGTTCTTCCGTATGGATCACATTGCCGTCAGCGGCAACGAGCGGTATTCGGGGGCGGAGGTGCTGGCGGCATCGGGCCTGCAAACCGGCGGAAACCTCTATTTCCTCAACAAATTTGATGTCAAGGAGGCCATCTTTGAACAGCTTCCCTATGTGGAGACGGTCCGGATTAACCGTAAGCTGCCGGATACTCTGCTCATCGAGGTGAGCGAGTGTAAGGCCGCCGCGGGCGTCCAAAGCGAGAACGGCCTTTGGCTCATCAGTGATTACGGCAAGCTGCTGGAGACGGCGGAGACGCCGCCACTGGGCTGCCCGACGATCATCGGCGCGGAACCCGTCGAGCCACGGGTGACCGAGACCGTGAATCTCGGCGAGGAGGCCGCCTACCGGCTGAGTGTTGTGCTGACCCTGCTGCAGGAGTCGGAAAAGCGCGGCATGCGGGAGAAAATCGGGGAGATTGATCTGGGGGACGACGCGGCGTTGAGCTTTACCTATCTGGGGCGCTTTACCGTGCGTCAGCCCTGGACAGCCGATATCACCTACAAGCTGGAGAGCCTGGGAACGGTGGTGGATTACCTCGAAAACAACGAAACGGGCCGCATCGACCTGATGACCGAGGGGAAAGCCAGCTTTATTCCCAAATAATTTTTGAACTTGCTATTGACCGCGGCGAAAAACCGTAATAGAATAGATGCGTTATAAAGCACTTTATGTTGTGGCGGACTGTCCAAAATCTGCCCGCATTGCACAAGAGACAGTAGGAGGAACCAAAGTATGGCTTTCGGATTGGAGACCGGACAGGAGAGCGTCGTCAAAATTAAGGTGATCGGCGTCGGCGGCGGCGGCAACAACGTTGTCAACCGCATGGTGCACTCCGGCTCCCACGGCGTGGACTTCGTCGCGGTGAACACGGATAAACAGGCGCTCAATGTTTCCAGCGCCAACTATAAGATTCAGATCGGCGAGAAGCTGACCCACGGTCAGGGCGCCGGTTCCGATCCCGAGGTCGGCCGCAAGAGCGCGGAAGAGAGCCGCGCACAGATCGCCAAGGCGCTTGAGGACGCCAATATGGTTTTCATCACCGCCGGTATGGGCGGCGGCACCGGCACCGGCGGCGCGCCCATCGTGGCGGAGATCGCCCGCGAGGCGGGCATCCTGACCGTCGGCGTGGTGACGAAGCCCTTCGGCTTTGAGGGACGCCGCCGCATGCAGCAGGCGGAAAAGGGCATCGAAGCCCTGCGTGACAAGGTGGACTCGCTGGTGATCATCCCCAACGAGCGCCTCAAGTTTGCCACCGATCAGAAGATCACCTTTGCCAACGCCTTTGAGATCGCGGACGACGTGCTGCGTCAGGCAGTGCAGAGCATCTCCGACCTGATTCGCGAGACCGGCTTCATCAACCTCGACTTTGCGGACGTGACCGCCGTTATGAAGGACGCGGGCCTCGCGCACATGGGCGTCGGCCGCGCCGCCGGCAAGAACAAGGCGGAGGAAGCCGCGAAGATGGCGATTTCCAGCCCGCTGCTGGAAACCAGCATCAACGGTGCGCACGGCGTGCTGATCAATATCACCGGTTCCGCAGACATCGGGCTCGAGGAGGTCGAGCAGGCGGCGTCTCTGGTGCAGGCGGCGGTGCATCCGGACGCCAACACCATTTTCGGCGCGACGTTCGACGAGACCATGGATGACGAGATCCGCGTCACAGTTATCGCCACCGGCTTCGACGAGGATACGCAGACTGCTGCGGCAGTTCAAGCCAAGCCCGCGTTTGCGGCGGCTCCCGCTGCTGCGCCGACTGCCCCTGCTGCCGCTCCCGTTCCCGAGGAAGCGGCGCCTACCGAGGAAACTGAGGCAGAGAGCGAGCCGGAGGCTGCACCGGAGCCCGCGTCTGTGCCCACGCCGGAAAAGCATGAGGAAGACGACGATGATCCGTTCAAGGACATCTGGAAAATTTTCAATCCGAACTAAAGCAATGATTTCCAAACTCCGCAGAGATTGCCTCTGCGGAGTTTTTTTCGAGCCGAAACCGCTGATTCGCCGTTTTTTTCCATGACAGCTCGGTTAAATTTTAGAAAGCTTATTTTATGCGATTTTGCAGAACTTATAACAGCCGTGCGGCGGATTTGAAAAATTTTCCGCACGGCGAAAGGAGGGAAGAAGATGCACTCTCTTTCCAGCCGGATCGCGGCGACCTGTCTTGGGGTCTTGGTCACCTGCGCGGCGATGGCGCCCGGCGTGCGCGCCGCGGGACGGGACGGCGGCGTGCCGAGCACACAGTATCTCGTACCCGTGGGCCACACGATGGGCGTCAAGCTCTTTGCGGACGGCGTGCTGGTGGTGGGACTCTCGGACGGTGAGACGCCAGCCAAGGAAAGCGGCCTGCGCGAGGGCGATATCCTGCTCTCGTTCAACGGCACCGACGTGGCGTCCACGGAGCATTTGCAGCAGCTGCTCGCCGAAAACGGCGAGGCGCGGGCAACCATGAGCGTCAAGCGCGGCGCGAAAACGCTGACCCTGCCCGTGACACCTGAGGAGGGCGAGGACGGCGTCTGCCGCCTCGGCGCATGGATTCGCGACAGCATGGCGGGCATCGGCACGATGACCTTTTATGACCCGGATAGCGGCGTGTTCGGCGCACTGGGCCACGGCGTCACGGACGTGGACACCGGCGCGTTGATGCCGCTCGAACACGGCAGCATCATGGACGCGACGGTGAAGGCGGTCAAACGCGGCGAGAGCGGTTCGCCGGGAGAGCTGCGCGGCGATTTTGATTTGACGCGCGACAGCGGCAGCCTCTATGCGAACACCGACTGCGGCTTGTTCGGCGTTATCGAGGGCGAGAGCAACGCCATCACAGCGCAGCAGGCGGTCCCCGTCGCCAAGCGCGGCGAGGTGACGACGGGCGAGGCAACGATCCTCGCCAATTGCGACGGCGGCGAGGTGCGCGAGTATCGGATTGCCATTGAGCGCATTTACTCCGGCAGCTCGCCGACCCGCAATATGCTGATCCGCGTCACCGATCCGGAGCTGCTGGCGCAGACCGGCGGCATCGTGCAGGGAATGTCGGGCAGCCCGATCCTGCAAAACGGCAAGCTGGTGGGCGCCGTGACCCACGTTCTGGTGGGCGACGCCGCCCGTGGCTACGGTATCTTCATCGAGAATATGCTGGACGCGGCGGGGCTTCCCGCTGTGGAATGACCGTTGGAGGGCGCTTTGCGCCCTCCTTTTTTATCCGGCTATGTGTGAAACCATATGGAATATGGACAAAACGGCTCTGAATGTTGACTTTTCTCCGAAATCTGCTATACTCATTTGCATACAATTGATTCGAATACAAAAGGATGAACACCATGGAACACACCTATCGTACCAAGAATGTCTGCTCGATGCAGATCCACTTCACACTCGACGGCGACGTTGTGCGCGATATCAGCTTTCTCGGCGGCTGCGACGGCAACCTCAAGGCGGTGTCGAAGCTCTGTGACGGCATGACAGTCGAGCAGATTGAGGAAAAGCTCAAGGGCAACACCTGCGGACGCCGCCCCACTTCCTGCGCCGACCAGCTGGCGATCGCCGTGCGTCAGGCATATGAGGAGGAGAGCGCGTAATGGACAGAAGCAAACGCATTGTACGTACCAGCATCGTCGGCATCGTTATCAATCTGATCCTGGTGGCGTTCAAAGCGGTGGTCGGACTGGTCACCAACTCCATTGCCGTCATTCTTGACGCGGTGAACAACCTGAGCGACGCGATGTCGTCCATCATCACCATCGTCGGCACCAAGCTCGCGGGCAAGCGCCCCGACAAGAAGCACCCCTACGGCTATGGCCGCATCGAGTACCTCACCAGCGTCATCATCGCGGTGATCGTGCTGCTCGCGGGCGTCACGTCCCTGCGCGAGTCCGCGGAAAAGGTGTTTCACCCAGACGAGACGGCGTATAACGCGGTGTCGCTCATCATCATCGCCGCAGCGGTGGTGGCGAAGTTCTTCACCGGCCGCTACGTCAAGAAGGTGGGCGAGGAGATCAAGTCCGGCTCGCTGATCGCCTCCGGCTCCGACGCGTTTTTCGATTCGATCCTGTCGTTCGCGACGCTGGTCGCCGCGGCCACGAATATGATCTGGGGCTGGCAGCTGGAGGGCGTCCTCGGCGTCGTGATCTCGGTCATCATCATCAAGGCGGGCGTCGAGATGCTGATGGAGACGCTGGACGGCATCATCGGCCTGCGAGCGGATACGGAGCTGACCGACGGCGTCAAGGAGATCGTGACCTCGTTTTCCGGCGTGCGCGGCGCGTATGATCTGACGCTGCACAATTACGGCCCGTCGGAGATCATCGGCTCGGTGCATATTGAGGTGCCGGACGCGATGACCGCGCGGGAGATCCACTACCTGACCCGCTGCATCGCCGCGAAGGTCTACGCGGAGCTGGGCATCATCCTGACCGTCGGCATCTATGCCGCGAGCGACAGCTCGCCGGCGCTCAGCGAGATCAAGGGCACGGTGGAGGCGCTGGCGGACGAGTCGCAGGAGATCCTGCAAATGCACGGCTTCTATGGCGACGAGCAGGCCAAGACGGTGATGTTTGACCTCATCATCGACTTTTCGGCGGACGCCGCGGCGGTGCGCGACGCGGTGGCGGCGAAGCTGAAGGCGCAGTATCCGGATTACCGGTTTGACATTGTGCTGGATTCGGATTACAGTGATTGACCGCTTTGTGAAAGACAGGAGAGAGAATATGGCAGAACAGGTTTCCGATTGCAAGTACAGTGCGCTGCGGCTGGAAAACCAGCTGTGCTTCCCGCTCTATGCGGCGTCCCGCGAGGTGGTGAAGCGCTACCGCCCCTATCTTGATCCGCTGGGCATCACCTATACGCAGTACATCGCAATGATGGTGTTCTGGGAGCAGAAGAAGTGCAGCGTCAAGGAGTTGGGCGAAAAGCTCTATCTGGACTCCGGCACGCTCACCCCAGTGCTCAAGAGCCTTGAGGCGAAGGGCTTTGTCCGCCGCTATCGCTCCACCGAGGACGAGCGCGTGCTGATCGTTGAGGTGACGGAGGAGGGCGAGAAGCTCCGTGACCGCGCGCTGGAGGTCCCGCAACACGTCGGCGGCTGTATCCATCTGGAGGATGACGAGGCGGCGGAGCTCTACCGCCTGCTCTACAAGCTGCTCGGCGCGATCGAATCATAACTTGTGTCGAAAAAAACAGGTATCCACAAGGTTTTGTGGACGCCTGTTTTTTTGTGCGAAAATTTGTCGAATTTTGTCGAACGATGTCGAACGATTCTGCGGCCATTCGACACGATTTGTCTTGAAAATGCTGTAAAAATATGCTAGTTTGTAGCCATGCAAAACGAAGACGTCATTTTTTTGCCGCAAAGGGTGGTTAGCTGCCGCCCAACATTACGGAAAGGAAAATCAACGGATGGAGAACAAAATCACAGTTGTTTTGGCAGACGCCAACGAGGAATTTCGCGAGCTGCTGTGCCGCAGCATTGAAGAGACCGGCGAGTTTTCGGTGGTCGGTTCGGCGGGCGACGGCTTGACCGCGCTGCGCCTGATCGAGGAGAAGAAGCCGCGGCTGCTGCTCTCGGACGTGCTGCTGCCGGAGCTGGACGGGTTCGGCCTGCTCGACCGCATCGCGCCCATGGAGGACAAGCCCCGCACGATCCTGGTCTCCGCGCTGTATCGGGACGAGATCGTGGCGCAAGCAATGAAGCGCGAGGTGTCGTTTTACATGCCGAAGCCCTTTGAGACCGCGTCGCTTCTCGAGCAGATGCGCGCCGCTGTCGGTGTGGAGGCGGAGGAAGCCGAGGACGAGACGCAGGCGCTGCAGCGTCAGGTGACCGCTGTGATCCACGAGGTCGGCGTGCCCGCCCACATCAAGGGCTACCAGTACGTCCGCGAAGCGATCGTCATTGCTGTGCAGGACATGGACGTCATCAACGCCGTGACCAAGGTGCTCTACCCCGAGGTCGCCAAGCGCTACAACACCACGCCCAGCCGCGTGGAGCGCGCCGTGCGCCACGCCATCGAGGTTGCGTGGGATCGGGGCGATCTGGAGACGCTGCAAAGCTACTTCGGCTACACAGTGTCAAACACCAAGGGCAAGCCCACCAATTCGGAGTTCATCGCCATGATCGCGGACAAAATTCGGTTAGAGGGGAAGAAACGGGCGTAAGACAAAACCCGCGGCGTAAAACACGCGCCGCGGGTTTGTAAATTTTTTTCACATCTATTGCACTTTTGCGGAAAAGTTGGTATTCTATTTGCAAGGACACAAAAGAGGAGGACTTGCGTATGAACTGGAAGAAAACACTGATTTGCTGTCTGCTTGGCGCGGCCGTTGGCTGCCTGCTCTTTGTGCATCGCCGCGTGATCCTCGCGCTCATCAAGGGCGAGGAGATGCCCGAGCCTCCGGCGTGGCACTTCTGGTGCAGATAATAAGCAACAAGCAAGGACGAGAAAGGGCCTGACGCTCTCGCGTCAGGCCCTTCTGCTTAGGAGAATGAAAAAGAAGAAGCACTTGTCTCTTGCAAGGCTTACGATACCGGGAAAGTATTAAGAAATTCCGGAGGGATTCTTTAAGAGAGTGTTAAATTCCGACGCGGCTTCTCCGGGGTACTGCACGCGCATGCGCGCGAGCGTCTCGCCGGCGGAGTTCAGATCGTCTACCGTGGGGAGGCGCGGCTCGCTCAACACGACGGGCATGTGCACCGCGGCGTCGGGCTTGACCGCGCGGACGGGGGAAACCGGCTCCACAGGCGTGTTGGGCTGCGCGGGATTGACGGCGGCACTGCGGGCGGCGGAGACGTTCGCCGCATAATATGCCTGTGAGCGTGCGGCATGGAGCCGGTCGCGGTACATCGCGGACAGACTGGACGCGGCGCTGGATAAACCGACGGCGCTGATCCCTGTCATGCGGCAACATCCCCTTTCTCACTGTTTTTCTATTCTATATCATATATCGGACAAAAATGCAAGAAATTAAGGAGCGAACCATGGCAATTCTGGAGCATTTGGAACCCAAGAGCGTTTTTTCGTACTTTGAGCAGCTTTGCGCCATTCCCCACGGCAGCGGGAACACGAGGGTGGTCAGCGATTGGATCGCCGCGTTCGCGCGGGAGCGCGGCCTGCGGTACGTGCAGGACGCGTCCGGCAACGTGGTGATCTACCTGCCCGCCTCCGCGGGCTACGAACACGCCGCGCCTGTGATCTTGCAGGGACACATGGATATGGTGTGCGAAAAGACCGCCGACTGTGCGAAGAATATGACGGCGGAGGGCCTCGACCTCGCCATTGACGGCGACGTAGTCTATGCCAAGGGCACAACGCTCGGCGGCGACGACGGCATCGCGGTCGCGATGCTTTTGGCGGTGCTGGACGGCGCGGCGCCGGAGCACCCGCCCATCGAGGCGGTGTTCACCGTGGACGAGGAGATCGGGCTTCTGGGCGCGGCGGCGCTGGACGGCAGCGTGCTGGAAGGCCGCCGTATGATCAACCTCGATTCCGAGGACGAGGGCATCTTCACCGTCAGCTGTGCCGGCGGCACGCGGGCGAACTGCGCGATTCCGGTGAGCCGCGAGCCGTTTGACGGGCAAACGTTCCGTCTTGCGATCGAGGGGCTGCGCGGCGGACACTCGGGCGTGGAGATCGACAAGGGCCGCGCCAACGCGAGCAAGCTGCTGGGCCGTGCCCTGTATGCTCTGTGCAAGCGCGGAAAATACCGCGTCTGCTCGCTGCGCGGCGGCGCGGCGGACAACGTGATCCCCTCGGCGGCGGAGGCGGTGCTGGCGGGCAATTTTGCCGCGGCGCAAATCGCTGCCGCGGAGCTGGAAACCGCGCTGCGCGACGAGTACCGCGCCGCCGACCCCGATATCACGCTGCGGGTCACACCCTGCGAAACGGACGTTCAGACGATGACGCGGAGAAGCACCGACGACGCGATCGCATTCTTGCTCTGCGCGCCCAACGGCATCCGCGCCATGAGCGCGGAGATTCCGGGACTGGTGCAGACTTCGCTGAATCTCGGCATCCTGAACACCGAGGACGCCGCAGTCAAGGCGTCGTTTTCCGTGCGCAGCAGCATCGAGACACAGAAGCATCTGCTGCTCGACGAGCTGCGCTGCCTGACGGAGCGCCTCGGCGGCACGATGGGCGTCACGGGGGATTACCCCGGCTGGGCGTACCGCGCCGACTCGCCGCTGCGGGAGCTGATGGCGCAGGTGTTCACCGAGCAGTACGGCTACGCGCCGAAGATCGAGGCGATCCACGCGGGATTGGAGTGCGGCCTGTTCGCGGGCAAGCTGCCGGGACTGGACTGCATCTCCCTCGGCCCCGACATGGAGGCGATCCACACCCCGGGAGAGAAGCTGCACATCGCGTCCACGCAGCGCACTTGGGCACTGCTGCGGGAGACGCTGCGGCGTATGAAATGACAGAAAACAGCAGCCGCAAGGCTGCTGTTTTCTGTTCGGAGTGAGTCATTCGACCGCGTGCATGACCTCATGCTCGCAGGTGACCGGCGCGCCGCCGGCGGCATTCCATGCGGTGAGAACGCGGTCGATGATCGCCTGTCCGTGATCGGCGCCGGGCAAGGGGAGCAGCACCATGAACTGCCGCCCACTGCGGGTGCAGATGTCGCTGCGGCGGAGCGCCTGACAGAGCTTTTCGCCGAAAACGTCCATCACGTCGGGACTTGTGCTGCCGTCGAAAGAAAAGAGCACGAACTCGACCTCGTAGTGGTAATTCTCCATCGCGCGGACGAGGAAGCGGTAGAGCGTGCGGAAGCTCTCAAAGCCCAGCTCGTAGGCGCCCTTGGGACGGCTGCGCTCCTCCAAGATCATGCGCGCGGCGGCGAGGGAGCCGGCGGGGCTCTCCTCGGCGGCGGAGGCGGCGGAGGCTTCCCGCTCGTGGAACATGGCGTAGCCGTGCTTGCCGTTCTGCTTGACGCTGTAGAGCGCCTTGTCCGCCTTTTTATAAAGCGTATTGAACTCGGTGCCCTCGTCCGGAACGGGAACCGCGCCGATGGACGCGCCGAGGGGAATGTTCATGTCATCGCCCATCAGCTCCCGGGCGGCGGTAAGGACGCTTTCGTTGATGACGCGGGACTTTTCCGCGATCAGCGCCTCGTCGCGAATGTCGCGGCAGAAGATGATGAACTCGTCGCCGCCCATGCGGCCGACAATGTCACTGGAACGGGTGACGCTGCGCAGGATCTCGGCGAAGCGGATGAGCACCTTGTCGCCCATATCGTGACCGTAGAGGTCGTTGACCGGCTTGAAGCTGTCGAGGTCGACCATCATCAGAATGCCGTTTTCGCGGGGACAGAGCTCCGTGAGCGTCTTGGTGGCAAACGCCTTGTTCAAAAGACCGGTCATCGGATCGGTCTCCGCCACGACCTTGAGACCCTGGATCTGGCGCAGGCTTTCGATGTGGCGCATGATGTTGTCCACGCGGTGGAGCAGCACCTCCGGCTTGAAGGGCTTGCGGATGTAGTCCATCGCGCCGGCTTCGAGGCCAAGGCTCTCGCTCTCCTCGTGCTCGTCGGCGGTCATAAACATGAACGGGATCAATCCGCCGTACTGCTCCATCAGTTTGCTCTGGAGCTCCAGTCCGGTCATTCCCGGCATAATGAGATCGCTGAGGACCAGATCCGGCCGCTCTGCCTGATAAAGCGCCAGAGCCTCCTCGCCGGAGGCGGCGCAGACGGTTTCGTATTTTTCGGAGAGGATGCTGCTTGTGACCTTTCTCATAAACTGCGCATCGTCTACGATCAGGATTTTTTTCATGCCCTGCACCTCGCAAGCATAGGTTGTTTTATGCATTATATCACAATAGTAAACCCTTTCGCAATCCCTTTTTTGTTTGCATTGAAGCTGCAAACGAGCGGCGGGCTTGTGAAAAAATCTACTTCCATTCATCTGATGAATGTGTTATAATAGAAAAAAGACAGAGAAATCAAAGGAGATGCGGCTATGGGCCTGTTTGACCGCAGGAAAAACGGAAGAAATCAAGATCTGTCAGAGTATTCCGGCATGCGCATGGAAGTGATGGACGAGGACGGGCATCTGCTTTTCGTGGCGCGTACCAGCGTCACGTGGGACGGTATGCTGGAGCTGACGCCGATCACCACACCGCATATCGACGATCCGGACGGCATGTATGTGACCATGCGCGGCTATGAGGAGGCGATCCGCAAGGCTGTGCACATGGAGGGCGAGCTGGAACAGCACAGCAGCACATGGCGCGTTTCGGATATCCGCGTCACGGGCAAGGACAATGACCGGGCATTCTTTCGGCAGGAGACCTCCGCCGACGGCGACGTGCTGCCGATGAAGCAGACAGGGATCACGTCCAACCAGTGCAAAGTGGTCAACATCAGCGCCGGAGGCGTTTGTATTCTGTCGGACAGGAACTTTCGGGTGGGCGAAAAGCTGTTGCTACGCGCAAACCGGATGGGAGACCTTCAACTCCCGCCACTGATCTGCGTGGTGCGCCGTATGACGCGCCGCAAAAATACCTTTGAGTATGGCTGCGAGTTCGTCGATCTTAAGCCTGCGGTGGAGGACGCCATCGTTAAGGCCATCATGGAGATGCAGAGAAAGCGCATGAGACGCGAATAAAAAACTGCCGCCGAAAGGCGGCAGTTTTTGTTATACGCGCGGGAAGTAGTCCTCTTTGGCAACGCCTCGGGAGGCACAGATCACAGAGCTCGGCCCATCCCAGGTGAGCGCGTCTCCGGAGAGGTCGGTGATGCGGCAGCCAGCCTCGGTCGCGATGAGTCCCGCGGCGGCGAAATCCCAGAGCTGGAGCTTCATTTCAAAGAACAGCCCCACGGTGCCCATGGCGACGTTGCACAGATCCCACGCTGCCGTGCCGGTGCGACGCAGATCGATGCAGCGGGGCAGGTAATCGGCGCAGATGGCAAAGGTGCGCTCGCTCATCTCCGGCATATATGGCGCGGTGCCGAACATAACGAGGCTGCGGGAGAGCGGCTCGTCCGAGGATCGGATGGGCTTGCCGTTGCACTGCGCGCCACCGCCGCGGACGGCGGAGAGCATCGTATCGCTGTAGGGGTTGTAGACCACGGCGAGATAGGGAAGGCCGTCCCGCAGCAGCGCGATAGACGTGACCGACGGGCGAAAGCCGGTGACAAAATTGGTGGTGCCGTCGATGGGGTCGATGCAAAAGGCGTAACCGTGGCGGTCGTCCTCGGTGAAGGCGTCCGCGCCGTCCTCCTCACCGATGAAATGCGCCTCCGGCAGCAGCTTGCCCAGCGCGGCGAAGAGATACGCCTGCACGCGCTTGTCATAGACGGTGACGAAGTTCGCGTGTCCCTCCTTTGCCGTCGTGTTGGCGCGGATGTTTTCGGCGTCCAGCATGATGCGGCCTGCATGGCGCGCCGCAGCCTCGATGCCGGCAATCAACGCCGCTGTATTCATAAAAAAGCCCCCTTGCCTTGTTTTTTGCTATTATACGAGCCACGCGCGGAAATGGCAAGGCGAGAGTTCATGCATCGTTCACACTTTTGTGATGAATGTGCCATAATTGTGTGCTATGGTAATGCCATACCCGAAAGGGATACGGTATATGCTACCGATGAGAAGGAGGAAATACACATGGAAATCACACTGGAAATGGTCGACCAGGTGCGCGAGCGCACCGGCGTAACCTATGAGGAAGCCAAGAAGGCGCTGGAAGCCGCCAACGGCAACGTGGTGGATGCGATCATCGCCATCGAAAAGGAAAACGAGATCAACATCGACGTCAACGAGAAAATCAACGGCCTGGTCGAGAAGATCAAGGCTACGGTGCAGAAGGGCAACGTCAACCGCATCCGCGTGATGCGCGGCGAGGAGGAGCTGGCGAACATCCCCGTCACGGCGGGCATCGCCGGCGGCGTGCTCGGCGTACTGGCGGGCCCCGCGGTGCTGTTCACCGCGGCGATCGTGGGCGTGATCGCGAGGTTCGGCTTCGACTGCCGCTTTGAGATCGTCAAGGAGGACGGCAGCATCGAGGAGATCCTCGGCGAAGAAAGAGCCATCGAGGAGGCCGCAGAGGTCGAAAAGGAGACAAGCGAGGAAAACAAGGAGACCCCCGAGGAATAAGCGGACAATGAAAAAGACCGGCGCGAGCCGGTCTTTTTTTGTTGTCTGGGGAGCAGTTACGCCGCGTTGTCGGTGGCAAGCTCTGTGATGTCGTCGCGCCGCGCGCAGAACGAGCACAGACGAGTGCGGTTGGCCTCGATGGCCTGATCCACGGTGCCGACCGTCAGCGTCTCGCTGTTGTTGAGCGCCTGACAGTCCTCGTGGGTGTGGTAGACCTTGCCGAACGGCGCCCAGTAGACATCAGTGTCGCCGAGGACGTACTCCGCGGTGCTCAGCTGTTCCTGCGAGACGGGATCGTAGTCGATGCTGGCCGCACCGCCGATGAGCAACGCGATGGCGGCGACCACGGTGCAGATGACCTTGGTGCGCTTGTCGAGATCCTTGTTGGTGAGCAGCAGCACCACCAGCGGCACAAAGGCGAAGATCGCGACGATGAGGCCCATGTTGTTCCACAGCCAGAACTTCGTCTTGTTGCGCTCGGAGGCGGGGGCGATGTGGTTCGCCTTCTTCCAGAGCGCCGAGCCGATCACGACGCAGACGAGGTCGAGGACGATGAACGCGATGAGCTGGTACATGACCGGCATGAACGTGAGGCTGATCTTGCCGAAGAGCACCAGCACCGCCAGCAGCTCAAACACGATCGCCGCGATCCAAAGCACCACCGCACCGGCGCGCAGACCGCCGGCGTTGCCCTTGGCGGGCGCGGGGCGGACGTTATGCTGCACGGTCTGCGGCTTCTTGACCGAGCCGCCGTCGGCGGATACGATTTTATGTTCTTTTGCCATGTTGATTTCCTCCTTGATGGCGATTACTCCGCTAGAATATCACAAAAAGCGCCGCTGCTCAACACTTTTTTGCGCGTGGGGATGGACGGCGCGGCGCCGGGCTGCGTGACCGCGATCGCCGCCGCGGCGGCGGCAAAGCGCATCGCCTGTGCCGCGTTCTGCCCCTCGAGCAGCCCCGCGAGGAAGAAGCCGGTGAACGTGTCGCCCGCGGCGGTGGTGTCCACCGCCTTGACCGGTATGGCGCTCTGCCGGAGGATGGCTTCGCCGTCCGTGCAGAGCGCGCCCTGTGCGCCGAGGGTCAGCACGATCATCGCGTCCGGATAGCGCTTGTGCAGCTGCGCGAGCATCCGCTCCGGATCGCTGTCCGCGTCGCAGCGGAGGAGCTGGGACGCCTCGATCTCGTTGAGCAGCAGGTAGTCCGCCAGTGGAAGGAGCGTCGGCAGATTTTCGTCCATGGGCGAGGGATTGAGCGCGACGCGCAACCCCCGCGCCTTGGCGCGCTGCAAAAGATGAGACAGGGCGCTGATCTCGTTCTGCGCCACGAGCAGATCGTCGGCGGAGAACTGCGCCAGCGTGCGGTCGATCTGCTCGGGCGTGACGGCTTGATTCGCGCCGCCGTAGAGCAGGATGCAGTTGTCGCCGTCCGCGCTTTTCTGGATGATGGCGTGTCCGGTGTGCACCTCCGGCAGCGTTTCGATGTGCTCCGTGTGGACGCCTGCTTCCTGTAACGCGTCCGCGAGGAACGCGCCGTCCGCGCCGATTGCTCCCGCGTGCCAGACCTCCGCGCCCGCGCGGGCGAGGGCGATGGACTGGTTTAAGCCCTTGCCGCCGGTGAAGGTTTGCAGCGTGTCGGCGGAGAGCGTCTCGCCCCGCTGTACGAAATGCGGCACGGCGTAGACGTAGTCGATGTTCAGCGAACCGAAGCAGAGGACTTTCACGATGAAGCCTCCGTTTCATAGCGGCGGAGGCATTCCTCCACGATGTCCCAGAACCGCGGCACGTCCACGTCTACCGCCACGTCCGCCGTGACGGGCAGCCCCAGATAGCCGTAGTAGTCGCAGTTGGTGCGGCCGTAGGAATCGCTGCTGCGCAGCTCGACGCGCACGTTCATGGGACGGGTGGTGAGCAGCGTCGGGTCGATCAGCGAGGCGATGGTCAGCGGATCGTGCAGCGGCCCGCCCTCCATACCGTAGACCTCCCTCTGCGTCTTACAGAAAAAGCGCATCAGCTCCACGAACAGCCGGGACGCACGCGTGCCGACTTGCTCCATGCGATCCACCACGGCGGGGTAGCAGAGCACCTTGCGCGTCACGTCCAGACCCACCATGGTGATCGGACGCCCGGCGGTGAAGCAGATGTGCGCCGCCTCGGCGTCGGCGTAGATGTTGAACTCCGCGGCGGGGGTCACGTTGCCGTTTTGGTACGAGCCGCCCATGAGCACGATGCGCCGGATCTTCTCCGCGATCCGCGGCTCCAACCGCAGCGCCATGGCGAGGTTTGTCATCGGTCCGGTGGTGACCATGATGATGTCGCCGTCGGAGGCCATCAGCGTGCGAATGAGGTATTGTACGGCGTGCTCGTTTTCGGGGAACTTCGCGCGCTCCGGAAACACGGGACCGTCCAGTCCGGTCTTGCCGTGGATGTCCGCGGCGATCTGCTGCGCGCGCACCAGCGGGCGGTCACAGCCGGCGTAGACCGGCACGTTCCGCCCCAGCCATTGCAGCACGTTGCAGGCGTTGCGCCGGGTATTGTCCAGCGTCTGGTTGCCCGCCACGGTGGTGACGCCCAACAGCTCCAGCTGCGGGCTGTTCGCCGCCAGCATGATGGCGACGGCGTCGTCGTGTCCGGGGTCGCAGTCCAGAATGATCTTTTGCCGCTCCATGAGGGATCCTCCTTTGCCAACTGTTTTTCTCTATCATACCGGGCAAAACCGATGGTGTCAACGGCGCGTTGATTGACAAAATTCTGAATTCAGCGTATATTGGGCGTCGGCCGCCGATGTGCGGCAAAAATCCGGACAAGCGAGGCGGACGCCATGACAGCGGATTATCACGTTCACAGCGATTTCAGCTTTGACAGCCATACCCCGATGGAGACGCAGATCCAGCGCGGCCTCGAGCTGGGGCTGGACGAGATGTGCTTCACCGAGCACGTGGACTACGGCGTGCGGCGGGATTGGGACGACCCCGAGCCGGTGAAGGAAGAGGACGGCAAGATCTGGCGCAACGCCGACTATCCACGCTACTTCGCGAAGCTGGACAAGATGCGGGGGAAGTACGGCGACCGTATCACCCTCCGCGCGGGGCTGGAATTCGGCGTGCAGAAGCACACGATCCATCAGTTCAATACGCTCTACGAGCGCTGGCGCGAAAAGCTGGACTTCGTGCTGCTCAGTGTCCATCAGGTGGACGATCTGGAGTTCTATCCGCCGGAGTTTCAGGCGACCTGCTCGCAGGAGGAGTACAACCGCCGCTATTTTGAAGAGCTGCTGGCAGTCGCCCGGGATTTCGACCACTACAGCGTCCTCGCCCATCTGGACGTGATGCGGCGGTACGACGCGGCGGGGGAGTATCCCCTCGCGCCGGTGCGCGACCTTGTCGCGGAGATTTTGCGCACCGCCATTCAAAAGGGCAAGGGCATCGAGCTCAACACCGGCAGCTGGCGCTACAAGCTGAAAGATATCCAGCCCTGTCGGGAGATCTGGCGACTCTACCGCGATCTGGGCGGCGAGATCGTCACCATCGGCAGCGACGGGCACCGGCCCGAGCGCGTGGGCGGAAACTTTGACGAGGCGCGCGCGATCCTGCGCGACGAGCTGGGCGTCCGCTATTTCTGCACCTTTGCACACATGAAACCGGAATTTCATACGCTTTGACACGTTCGGGAGCCGCTTTGCGCGGCTCCCGAAAAAAATGTCAAATCCACTCTTGACAGCCGCGGCTAACAAGTCTATACTATTCGTTAGCAAAACCTAACATTTGGTGCTTTCTTTTTTTGAGCGGGTGTTAGCGAATGCTAATTACAGAAAAAGGAATGGTTCCAATGATGCCTCTGGTATTGGCAAACGCGGGGGAAGAGAACATTGTCCGGAAGATCGGCGGCTCGCCGGAGGTGCGCCAGCACTTGGCGGACTTGGGCTTCAACGTCGGCGCGGGCGTCACGATCGTGAGCGCCATGGGCGGCAGCGTGATCGTGAAGATCAAAGAGTCCCGGGTGGCGATCAGCCGGGAAATGGCGCAAAAGATCATGGTTTGATGAAAAAGAGGAGGAAGAACAATGACGACACTGAAAGAAGCGAAGATCGGCAGCACCTGCACGGTGGTAAAGCTCCACGGCGAGGGCGCGATCAAGCGCCGCATCATGGACATGGGCATCACGAAAGGCGTGGAGATCTATGTCCGTAAGGTGGCGCCGCTGGGCGATCCCGTCGAGGTCACGGTGCGCGGCTACGAGCTGAGCCTGCGCAAGGCGGACGCCGAGATGATCGAGGTTACTTTTTCTTGAGTTCCTTTTTCTTGAAAGAAAAAGGAACCAAAAAGAACTTTACTGCGCTGCGGGCTTTTCTTTTTTGTACGATGGTTAGCGGCGGCTAATAAAGAAGGGAGAACAAAACGATGGACCTGAAAATTGCCCTTGCGGGCAACCCAAACAGCGGCAAGACCACGCTGTTCAACGCACTCACCGGCTCCAACCAGTTCGTCGGCAACTGGCCCGGCGTCACAGTGGAGAAGAAGGAAGGCAAGCTCAAAAAGCACGATGGCGTCACTATCACCGATCTGCCGGGCATCTATTCGCTGTCCCCGTACACGCTCGAGGAGGTTGTGGCGCGCAACTACCTGCTGGAGGAGCGCCCCGACGCGATCCTGAACATCGTGGACGGCACGAATCTGGAGCGCAACCTGTACTTAACCACGCAGCTCACGGAGCTGGGCATCCCCGTGGTCATCGCCATCAACATGATGGACGTGGTGCGCAAAAACGGCGACACCATCAACATGGATGAGCTGAGCCGCAAGCTGGGCTGCCGGATCGTGGAGATCTCTGCCCTCAAGGGCGACGGCGTTGCCGAGGCGGCGGAAGCCGCGGTGGAGGCTGCAAAAAACGGCAAAACCGTGCCGATGCACACCTTCTCCGGCCCGGTGGAACACGCGCTGGCGCACATCGAGGAGGCGGCGATCCACGACCTGCCGGAGGAGCGACAGCGCTGGTACGCCATCAAGATCTTTGAGCACGACGACAAGGTGCTGGAAAAGCTGAACATTCCGGCGGACACGCTGGAGCACATCAACAAGGATATCGCCGCGGCAGAGACGGAGCTGGACGACGACGCGGAGAGCATCATCACCAACGAGCGCTATCTCTACATCGCGGATATCCTCAAGGGCATCTACAAGAAAAAGGGAGCGGGCGAGCTGAGCGCCTCGGACAAGATCGACCGCATCGTCACCAACCGCGCTCTGGGCCTGCCGATCTTCGCGGTCGTGATGTTCCTCATCTACTACATCGCCATGGTCACCGTCGGCGCGAACGCCACGGACTGGGCGAACGACGGCCTCTTCGGCGACGGCTGGCACCTGTTCGGCATCGGCTCCGCCGAGGCGGAGGAGGCGGGCGAGGAGTACACCGCCGCGATGCAGGCGGTCGACGCCTTTGTGGGCTTTGACGAGGAGGCGGACGTCGAGGAGCTGCGCGCCTTTGTCCCCGCCGAGACCGAGGTTTCCTACACCGTTGAGGACGAGGAGACCCTGGAGGAATCCGAGATCGTCGTCTACTACGACGCCATTCCGTCCAACGCGGACGAGGAGGAGACCAACCCCGTGACCTATGTGGACGCGGTGGAGTATTTCGCCGAAAACGGCTTTGCCGAGCCCGACCCCGCCGACTACGGCGTGTGGGTGCCCGGTATCCCCGTGCTCATCGAGGGCGCGTTGGACGCCGTCGGCTGCGCCGACTGGCTCAAGGGTCTGATCCTCGACGGTATCGTCGCGGGCGTCGGCGCGGTGCTGGGCTTCGTGCCGCAGATGCTGGTGCTGTTCTTCCTGCTGGCGTTCGTGGAGGCGAGCGGCTACATGGCGCGCGTCGCCTTCGTGCTCGACCGCATCTTCCGCCGCTTCGGCCTCTCTGGCAAGAGCTTTATCCCCATTCTGGTGGGTACCGGCTGCGGTATTCCGGGCATCATGGCGTCGCGCACGATCGAAAACGAGCGTGACCGGCGCATGACCATCATGACCACCACGTTTATCCCCTGCGGTGCCAAGACGCCGTTCATTGCGATGATCGCGGCGTCGCTCTTTGCCGAGCATCGCGCGCTGATCGCCGTGGGCGCGTACTTTATCGGCATGGCGGCGATCATCTGCTCCGGCATCATTCTGAAGAAGACGAAGCCCTTCGCGGGCGACCCCGCGCCGTTCGTCATGGAGCTGCCGGCGTATCACTGGCCGACGCTTTCCAACGTGCTGCGCAGCATGTGGGAGCGCGGCTGGAGCTTCATCAAGAAGGCAGGCACCGTGATCCTGCTGTCCACCATCGTGGTGTGGTTCCTCAGCTTCTTCGGCACCGTGGACGGCACGTTCCGGATGCTCGAAGAGGATGAGATCGGCAGCAGTATCCTCGCCGCCATCGGCGGGGCGATCGCGTGGATATTCGCGCCGCTCGGCTGGGGCAACTGGCAGGCGACCGTCGCCTCCATCACCGGCCTTGTCGCCAAGGAGAATATCGTCGGCACGATGGGCGTCCTCTACGGCGGCGGAGAGGGCAGCGTCTACGCGGAGCTGGCGCGCCAGTTCACGTCCGCGTCCGGCATGAGCTTCCTCATCTTCAACCTGCTCTGCGCCCCGTGCTTTGCCGCCATCGGCGCGATCAAGCGCGAGATGAACAACCGCAGATGGACTTGGGCGGCGATCGGCTACGAGTGCGGCTTCGCCTATGTGGTGTCCTTCGTGGTCTACCAGCTCGGCAGCGTGTTCGCGGGCAGCGGCAGCGTGATCGGCGCGATCCTCGCGGCGGCTGTGATCGTCTGCTTCGTCTGGCTGCTGCTGCGCCCCTATCAGGAATCCACCAAGCTCACCCGTAACGTCAAGGTTTCGTAAAAAAGGAGTTGATCGTATGATCGCATGGCTCGCTGCCAATATCGGCACGATCCTCGTGCTGTGCGTCCTGCTCGCGATTGTTGCCGCCATTGTGTTTTCGCTGCGGCGTGACCGGAAGATGGGCAAGAGCAGCTGCGGCGGCAATTGCAGCGCCTGCGGCGGGCATTGCGCCGGCTGCGCGGGAGGCTGCCATGGTTAAGACGACGCTCACCATCGACGGCATGATGTGCTCGATGTGCGAGAGCCACGTCAACGACGCGGTGCGCGGCGCGATGCGCGTGAAAAAGGTCACGTCGTCCCACAAAAAGGGCGTGACGGAGATCGTCTCCGAGGAGACGCCAAGCGAGGAGACGCTCCGCGCCGCCATCGAGGCGACGGGCTACCGCGTGCTGTCGTACGCGTCCGCACCCTATGAAAAGCACGGCCTTTTTGGCAGAAAGTGACAAACGGCTCCGCGTAAGCGGAGCCGTTTCTCTGCCAAAAGCACATAGGAAACCTATGATATTTGTGGTAAAATGAGCGGCGGTAAAAACGAACAAGGAGCGCTGTCATGGCTGATTATATCATAGCGACGTCCTCCACCTCCGATCTCCCGCGCACGTGGCTGGACGAGCACCACATTCCCTTCATCGCCTACAACTACACCGTTAACGACGAACCGCGTCAGGACGACTGCCGCGAGGAGAGCCGCGCCGCGGTCTACGCCGGCATGCGCGGCGGCGACCTGCTCAAGACCTCGATGATCAACGAGTACGCCTACTACGACTTCTTCAAGGAACTGCTGGACACCGGCAAGGACGTGATCTTCCTCGACATGTCGGAGAAGATGTCCGCGTCGTTCCGCAACTGTAGGCTCGCCTGCGAGATGATCGAAAAGGAGTACCCCGACCGCAAGCTGTATTTCATGGACACGCGCTGCATCTCCGGCGGCCTCGGCCTTCTGGTGATGGACATGGTGCGTATGATGGAATCGGGCAAGAGCTGGGACGAGGTCATCGCCTGGGGCGAGGAGAACAAGCTCAAGATCGCCCACCGCTTCACCGTGGACGACCTCAAGTACCTCAAGATGGGCGGCCGCGTGTCCAACGCTTCGGCGTTGGTGGGCTCGCTTTTGAGCATCAAGCCGGTGCTGTACGTTCCGGACGCGGGCACGCTGGACGTGGTGAAGAAGGCGCGCGGCCGCAAGGCGGCGCTGGAGGCGATCCGCGATGGCATCCTCCACGACCTCTCCAAGGTGGACGCAACAGGCGTGGAGTTCAATATCCTGCACGCCGACTGCCGCAAGGACGCCGAGTACATCCGCGACGAGGTGAAAAAGGCGTACCCGCAGGTGGGCGAAATACGCATCAGCTCGTTGGGCGTGGTCATCGGCGCGCACTGCGGACCGGGCCTGCTGGCGGTATTCTACCTCTGCGGCGGACGCTGCCCCGACTGAATGCAACAAGAAACCCCTTCCGCGTCAGCGGAAGGGGTTTTCGTATCCAGATAATCAGAACGCAAACTTGGTGATGGAGATTTCCTGGAAGCTGCGCTCGATGGCCTCGCCGAAGACCTGCGCGGTGGTCAGGTACTTGATGCGGGCGCGGGCAGCCTCGGGGTGCGCGGGGATGGTGTCAAGCAGCGCCAGCTCGTCGATCTTGCTCTTTTCCAGCAGGTCGATGGCGGGCGCGGAGAGCACGCCGTGGGTTGCGCAGGCGTAGACGCGGTTCGCGCCGCCAATCTCCACCAGAGTCTTGGCGGCTTTGACGACGGTCTCGGCGGTGTCCACGATGTCGGCAAAGAGGATGCAGTCCTTGCCCGCCACCTCGCCGATGACGTGGCGCACCTCGCCGGAGCCGGGAGCCTCCTCGCGCTTGTCCACGATGGCAAGACCGGTGTCCAGCGTCTCGGCAAACTTGCGCGCGCGGGCGATGGGACCGACGTCCGGAGAGACGACCACCATGTCGTGCAGCGCGGAGCCGAACTTCTTGGCGTAGTAGTCCGCAAACAGCGGATAGCTGAGCAGGTTGTCCGCCGGAATATCAAAGAAGCCCTGGATCTGGGAGGCGTGGAGATCCATCGTCAGGATACGGTCGGCGCCGGCGGCGACAATCATGTTCGCCACCAGCTTCGCGCTGATGGGGTCGCGGGACTTGGTCTTGCGATCCTGACGCGCGTAGCCGAAGTAGGGGATGACCGCCGTGATGCGCCCGGCAGAGGCGCGGCGGCAGGCGTCGATCATCACCAGCAGCTCCATCAGATTGTCGTTGACGGGCTTGCAGATCGACTGGACCAGGAACACGTCGCTGCCGCGCACCGTCTCGTAAAAGGAGCAGGAGACTTCGCCGTCGGCAAAGCCCTTCACCTCGTTGTCGCCGATGCGGATGCCGATGGACTTGCAGATGCTCTCTGCCAGCGGCCGGTTCGCGTTTCCTGTGAATACCTTGATGCTGCGTTCATGAGAAACCATGGCAATAGTCCTTTCTATGTCTCGGGTTGATGCTCATACATAAAATACTATATCATAAGATTCGGCGAATGGAAAGAGTGGTTTTTATGAATTTTTAACAAAAGAGGGCTTCGGATCGTCCGAAGCCCTCTTTGCGATGGCTTTATTCCTTGACGTAGCTGACGTGGAGCAGGCGGTGCGCCTTCTCCTCGCCCATTTCTTCGAGCATCTGCATGACCACGGGGTTGCGCTCGGCGCGCTTGAACGGCGCGGAGTGGTCGGCGCGCGCGAGGCCGTCGCGGCGCTCCTGCTTGGTGATGCGCAGGCTCTGGGGCTGCCCGCCGCCGCCGACGCAGCCGCCCTGGCAGGTCATGACTTCGATGAGGTGGTAGAACGCCTTGCCTTCGTCGATGTCGCGCAGCAGCTTGCGCGCGTTGCCGAGGCCGTTGACCACGGCGAGACGGATCTCCTGACCGTCCAGATTGAGCGTCGCCTCCTTGATGCAGCCGTCGCCGCGCAGGCCCATGAACTCGATCTCACGCAGGGCGTTCTTGCTCTTGTCGGGCACGCAGTAGCGCACCACGGACTCGGCCACGCCGCCGGAGGTGCCGTAGATCATGGACGCGCCCGAGCCCATGCCGAACGGCAGATCGGGGGACTCGAGCTCCAACTCGCCGAGCTTGATGCCGGTCTCGCGAAGCATGTCGATGATCTCGCGGGTGGTCAGCACCAGATCGACGTCCGGACGGCCGTCGTGCTTGAATTCGTCACGGTTCGCCTCCATCTTCTTCGCCGTGCAGGGCATGATGGCGATGTGGAAGGTGGTGCGTCCGTCCGCCTGGTCCTTTTCGGCGTACTGGTCGCGGAGAATGGCGGCGAACATCTGCATGGGGGATTTGCAGGTGGAGATGTTCTTCAGATATTTGGGGTTCTCGTACTCCAGATACTTCACCCACGCGGGGCAGCAGGAGGTGAACATCGGGAACGGCCCGCCGCTGGCGAGGCGCTGCTTGAACTCCTCCGCCTCGGACACGGTGGTGAAGTCCGCGCCGAAGATGGTGTCGTAGACCTCGTCCACGCCGATGAGCTTGAGGGCAGTGACGAACTTATCCAGCGAATTTTCGCCCGCGGGGATGCCGAAGGCCTCGCCCACGGCGACGCGCACCGCCGGCGCGATCTGCACCACCACGCGCTTGGAGGGATCATGGATGGCGTCCCACGCCTTGCCGATCTGATTGTTGACGAGGATCGCGCCCGTGGTGCACACGGCGGCGCACTGGCCGCAGCCGACGCAGTGGGTCTCGCTGAGCTTGCGCTCAAACGCCGGAGCGACGGTCATCTGCGCGCCGCGGCCCACGAAGTCGAGGATGTTCATGCCCTGGATCTCCTCGCACACGCGCACGCAGTCGCCGCAGAGGATGCACTTGTTGGGATCGCGCCAGACGCAGTCACTGGAGTCGTCGATCTCATGGCGCTGACGGGTGTCCTTAAACCGGACGCGGCGCACGCCGAACTGCTGCGCCAGCTCCTGCAAGCGGCAGCGGCCGCTCTTGGGGCACACGGTGCAGTCGCAGTCGTGGGAGGCGAGCATCAGCTCGAGGATGGTGCGGCGGTGCTTGAGGAGCCGCATGCTGTTGGTCTTGATGTTCAGACCGTCCCGCGGCTCCATGGAGCAGGACGAGTCCAGCTTGCCGCGCTCGTCCTCCACGAGGCACATACGGCACGCGCCGTAGGTGGACAGGTCGGAGTGGTAGCAGAAGGTGGGCATCTCGATACCCGCCTTGCGAATGACGGCGAGGACGTTCTTTTCGCCGTCGAAGGCGACACGCTGGCCGTCGATGATCATAAATCCCTTTGCCATGTCGCTCACTCCTCTCTGATGGCGCCGAACGGGCAGTTGCTCCAGCAGGCGCCGCACTTGATGCATTTTTCGGTGTCGATGGTATGGGGCTGGCGAATTTCGCCGGAGATCGCTTCCATCGGGCAGTTCTTGCGGCACTTACCGCAGCCGCGGCAGAGCTTCGGGTCGATGACCAGCTGCACCTTGCGGCCGTTGCAGTGCGGGCAGTGCTTGTCCACCACGTGCGCAAGATACTCGTCGCGGAAGTATTTGAGCGTGCTGATGACCGGATTGCACGCCGCCTGACCGAGGCCGCACAGCGCCGCCTCGGAGATGGTCGAGGACAGGGACTCCAGCAGAGCGATGTCGTCCATCGTGCCCTCGTTGTTGACGATGCGGGTCAAGATCTCCAGCATACGCTTGGTGCCCTCGCGGCAGGGGACGCACTTGCCGCAGGACTCGTTCTGCGTGAAGCTCATGAAGAAGCGCGCGGTCTCCACCATGCAGGTGTCCTCGTCCATGACGACGAGGCCGCCGGAGCCGATGATCGCGCCGACGCTCTTGAGGGAGTCGAAGTCCAGCGGCATGTCGAGGTGCTCTTCCGTCAGGCAGCCGCCTGCGGGGCCGCCGATCTGCACGGCCTTGAACTTCTTGCCGTCCTTGATGCCGCCGCCGATGTCGAAGATGATCTCGCGCAGCGTGGTGCCCATGGGCACTTCGATCAGGCCGGTGTTGACCACGTTGCCGGTGAGGGCGAAGGCTTTGGTGCCGCTGGATTTCTCCGTGCCGATGGAGCGGAACCAGTCCGCGCCCTTGCGGATGATGAGCGGCACGTTGGCGTAAGTCTCCACGTTGTTGAGCACCGTGGGCTGACCCCACAGGCCGTGCTCAACGGTGCGCGGCGGCTTGACGCGGGGCATGCCGCGCTTGCCCTCGATGGAGGCGGTCAGCGCGCTGCCCTCGCCGCAGACGAACGCGCCCGCGCCGCGGTTGATGTGCAGGTGGAAGGAGAACGGCGTACCCATGATGTTGTCGCCCAGCAGCCCCAGCTTCTCCGCCTTGTCGATGGCGGTGCGCAGGCGGTCGACCGCCAGCGGGTACTCCGCGCGGACGTAGATGTAGCCCTCGTCGCTGCCCGCCGCCAGCGCGGCGATCAGCATACCCTCGATGATCGAGTGGGGATTGCCCTCCATGATGGAGCGGTCCATGAACGCGCCGGGGTCGCCCTCGTCGCCGTTGCAGACCACGTACTTCTTGCCCTTGGGCTGTTTACGGACGCTGTCCCACTTGCGACCCATGGGGAAGCCCGCGCCGCCGCGGCCGCGCAGGCCGGAGTCCAGAATCTCCTTGCAGATGCCCTCGTCGGTCATCTCAAAGAGCGCCTTTTCAAAGGCGACGTAGCCGTCGCGGGCGATGTACTCGGTCAGATCCTCGGCGTCGGTGTAGCCGCAGTTTTCCAGCACCAGCCGCTTTTGCAGCTTGTAGAACGGGATCTCGCTGTCCTTGGGATAGGCCTTGCCGTCCAGCGTGTAGAGCAGGCGGTCGATGACCTCGCCCTTGAGGATCGTGCGCTCGACGATCTCCTCGGCGTCTTCGACCTTGACGTGGGTGTAGAGAATGCCGTCCGGCTCGATTTGGAGCAGCGGCCCCATCTCACAGAAGCCGTGGCAGCCGGTTTTCTTGAAGTGCAGAGCGTTGCCGTCACCGTCCTCCTGCTTGAGGGAGACGCGGGTCTTGAGCCCCTTTTCCTCGCAGAGCTTCTTCACGGCGTCGTAAATGTTGAGCGAGCCGCCGGCGATGCAGCCCGTACCGGCGCAGATCAGCACCTCGCGCGTGTTGGCGGCGAGGAGCGTCTTGGCCTCAAGGCGCAGCGCGTTGAGGCGCTCGCGGGTCAGCTTACGCTTCGGCATGGCTTGCACCCTCCTTTGCGCGCAGATTTTCCAGCAGCTCGATGGCGCTCTCCGGCGTCATCTTGGGGTGCACCTCGTCGTTGACGGTCATGACCGGCGAGAGGCCGCACGCGCCGAGACATGCCACAGTCTCGAGCGTAAAGAGCCCGTCGGACGAGGTCTTCTGCTTGCCGCTGAGCTCCAGATACTCCCGCAGCCCGTCGTAGATGGGCTGGGATTTGCGGACGTGGCACGCCGTGCCGCAGCAGACCTTGACGATGTACTTGCCCTTGGCCTCCAGCGAGAAATTCTCGTAGAACGTGGCGACGCTGTAGACCTTCGCGACGCCCACGCCGAGTTTGCTCGCCACAAGCTCCAGCGCCTCGGTGCTGAGATACTTGTATTCGTTCTGAATGTCCTGCATGATCGCGATCAGAGCCTCCCGCCGGCAGTCGTAGCTGTCGACGATCTCCTCCACGCGCTTGAGGACGTCCTGCTTGCCCATGGGTGATCCTCCTCGTTGATGTTGGCAGATTTTTGGACACTGCGCTACATATTATACAAAACGTCGAAAAAAGTCAATGGAAAAGCGAAGAGTACGCTTTACAAAAATAAACAGAAAACGGTTCCATTTTTAGGAAATGTGTGCTATCATGTTATTCGGATAGAGCGCAGCAGAAAAGCATACGCGCTCAAAATTGATGGAAGCAGTTGGAAGGAGAGTCGATATGGCAGAGAAAAAGACAAAAACGGTGAAAAAAACCGCGGAAATAGAGACGAGCGTTGAGACGCCGATGCCCGAGCCCCGCCGCAGCGTGGCGTTCATCGGCTCGGAATGCTATCCCTTTGTCAAGACCGGTGGCTTAGGCGACGTGATGTATGCCCTGCCCAAGGCGCTGACCAAGCAGAACTGTGACGTCAAGGTCATTCTGCCGCGCTATCGGTGCATCCCCGAGAAGTACCAGGAGAAGATGATCTACCGCGGCGAGTTTATGATGGATCTCTGCGCGGACGGACACCAGTACTACGTCGGCATCATGGAGTACGTCTGGGACGGCGTGGTCTATGACTTCATCGACAACGAGGAGTTCTTCGGCTGGGGCAATCCGTACACGAATCTCGTGGACGATATCCCCAAGTTTTGCTTCTTCTCCAAGGCGGCGCTGGCGGCGCTCAACTATATGAACTGGGTGCCCGACATCATTCACTGCCACGACTGGCAGGCGGCGCTGGTACCGGTGTTCCAGCAGGCGATGTTCGGCGGCACGCCGGTGGCGGGCGCCAAAACGGTGCTGACCATCCACAACCTGCGCTTCCAGGGCATCTACAACAACGAGACGATCAAGTACTGGACGAACCTGCCCGACGCGCTGTTCGACTACGCCGTTTTGCAGCAGGACTGGGTGGACTCCAACATGCTCAAGGCGGGGCTGAGCTACGCCAGCATGATCACCACCGTCAGCAACACCTACGCTGGCGAGATCCAGACGCCGTTCTTCGGCGAGAATCTGGACGCGCATCTGCGCTATCACAACCACAAGCTGCGCGGCATCGTCAACGGCATCGACTGCGACCTGTGGAACGCCAAGACCGATACCCTGCTCGCGGCGAACTATGACAGCAAGGACGTTGTCGAGCAGAAGAAGGCAAACAAGCTGGCGCTCCAGAAGGCGCTGGGGCTGGAGGAGGACGAGAACAAATTCGTCATCGGCCTCATCTCCCGCCTGACCAACCAGAAGGGACTGGACCTCATCAACGCCATCATGCCCGCGCTGATGGACGGCAACACGCAGGTCGTCGTGCTGGGCACGGGCGATGCACAGTATGAGGATGCGTTCCGCTACTACGAAAACGCCTATAAGGGCAGTGTCTGCTCCAACATCATGTATGACGAGGGCCGCGCCCACATGATCTACGCCGGCTCCGACGCGCTGATGGTGCCGAGCCTGTTCGAGCCCTGCGGACTGACGCAGCTCATCGCCATGCGCTACGGCACGGTACCCATCGTGCGCGAGACCGGCGGCCTCAAGGACACGGTGGAGCCCTACAACGAGTTTGAGAATCGCGGCAACGGCTTCACCTTCGACCGTTACGAGGACGGTCTGCTGCTCGACGCCTGCAACCGCGCCAAGACGCTGTACTTCACCGACCGCGGCCGCTGGGACGAGATGGTGGTGCGCGACATGGAGAAGGACGTATCCTGGGAGAATTCCGCCAAGCAGTACCGCAACCTGTATCTGGAGCTCAAGCCGTAAGCAAACCGGCGACATAGCAGCCAAGCCCTCCTGCATAGTCTTTGCAAAAAGACGACAGGAGGGCTTTTTATGTCATTTCATTGCTTCTTTCTCAAACGCCGCCACATCGCGATCTTGGGGGCGGCGCTGGTCAGCGCCGTCATCTTCGCCGCGGTGCAGGCGCCCGCTGCGGTGACCGCCGCCGCGACGCAGCGGCAGCTGCCGATCTATTGTGTCGAGCGCGATCAGAAGGTTTGCTCCATCTCCTTCGACGCGGCATGGGGTGACGGCAGAATGCGGTTACTCTGTTTACTGTCCTCAAGGGGTATGTTTGCCGGTGTACCTTCATAGAAATGGACTAGGACAACGTGGATATGGAGGAACGAAGCATGACAGGAAAGCAAGATGTTACCAAGCTTTATACCGTTGACCGTGTCTTCATCGGCTGCCGCACGGCGGAAGAGGTCGTGGCGGACATCATCAAGGCGCATGCCGCCTGAAAAACTCTGCCGAGCGGCGGCATATTGCCGCCTCTCCCGCGAGGATGGGGACAAGCCGGAGAGTGACAGCATCGTTCACCAGCAGTATATCATCGAGGACTATTGCAAGCGGCACCCGGAGTTCCATGTCGTCGGCGTGTACGCGGACGACGGCGTGACTGGTACGAACTTTGACCGCGAACAGTTCCAGCGCATGATCGCGGACATTGAGGCGGGGGAAATCGACTGCGTCATCGTGAAAGACCTTTCCCGCTTCGGACGCGACTACATTGACATGGGTTTTTATCTGGAGCGTTATTTCCCCGGAAAAGGCGTGCGCTTCATCGCTGTGGGCGACGGCGTGGACAGCAACAGCGGTCCGTACGACATGCTGCTCCCGCTCAAGAACGTGTTCAACACCCAGTACGCCAAGGACATCTCGGACAAGGTGCGAAGCGCGTTCAAAACCAAGCAGAAACGCGGGGAATTCTGCGGGGCGTTTGCGTGCTACGGCTACCTCAAGGACCCGGAGAACAAAAACCATCTGATTGTCGACCCCGTCGCGGCGGAGGTGGTGCGGCGCATCTTCCGCATGACCGCGGACGGCGTTGGGCAGGTCAAGGTTGCCAAAGCGCTCAATGACGACCATATCCCATGCCCCAGCGACTACAAGCGCATGATGGGCATGAAATATGCCAACGGCAAGCGTTTGCAGGAGACCTGCTACTGGACGTACGCAACCGTTCACAAGATTCTGCGCAACGAGGCGTACATCGGGAATATGGTGTCCAACCGCGCGGTGCGAGCAACGATGCACGGCAAGGCAAAGTCCGCGGACAGGAGCGATTGGATCGTCGTCGAGGGGACGCACGAGCCGATCATCTCCCGTGAGCTGTGGGACGCGGTGCAGGCGGTCATTGCGAAAAACACACGCTCCATCGACTTTGCGGGACACGTTGGGCTGTTCGCGGGCTTTCTGCGCTGCGGAGACTGCGGGCGTTCTCTGACCAAGACGACGTGGCGCGGCAGAACGACCTATTCCTGCGGTTCTTATCACCGCTACGGCTTTGCCGCGTGCACCAGCCACTACATCAAGGAAGAAGATCTCTGCGCTATCGTATTGAACGATCTGAACCAAATCATCGCCGAGGTCAAGGACTTGAAGGAGCTGGCGGAGCGCTGCGAAAGCCAGACGCCCACGACAGAGTGCAGGGAGAATCGGCACAAGCGCCTGCAAGCCGCGCTGGAGCGCGTGCAGCGGATCAAACAGAGCGCCTATGAGGATTATCGGGACGCTCTGCTCAGCCGCGAGGAGTTCCTGCGCTACAAGGTGGATTACGACGCGCAGGAGGAATCGCTCACCCGACAGTTGGCCGAGCAGCCCAAGGACGCCGAAACGGTGCTGCACCGGCCTTGGACGGCGGAGTTTCTGAAGCTCGGCAGACTGGAGCGGCTCGACCGTACCACGCTCGCCCAAACGGTAGAGGTGATCCGCGTGTTTGAGGGAAAGCGCATCGAAATTACCTACCGGTTTTCGGATAAATTGGGGACATTGTTCACAAAAGAGGAGAAAGGATATTCCGCATTCTATGAAAGGTATGGCGAAAGACTCTGCGTGGAAAACGAAGAAGACTGAACAGCACCGTTCGGCGTTACCAGCCTGATCAGTCAGCTTCCTCTGGTGGCGGCGATGGGGCAATCATTAAGCGTCGGTCTCGTTCTGCGATACAAACGAGGCGCGAATCTGCCGCATGAACCGCTCCGCGATCGGCGTGAAGCTCTGGTACTTGTTCCAGATCAGGTACATTTTCATCTCCAGACGCGGCGACAGGGGGCGAAAAACCAATCCGCTCTCCGGCGAGGTGTCGATCAGATCGTTCAGCGTCAAAAGCACGCCCAGCCCCTCCCGCGCGAACATCGAACCGTTGTAGGCAAGGCGGAACGAGCCTTCCAGACGGAAGCGCGAGAACTGCGCCTTCGCCCAGGGGCGGATATCGTTCTCCCAGCTCTGTTCGGAGCAGAACAGCGGTAGTCCGGCAAGGTCGCCGGCGGTAACGCGCGCCTTCTTTGCGAGCGGGGAGCCCTTCGGCATTACGGCGCCGAAATAGTCCGCCTCCGGAAACAGAACGGAATCGTATTTCCGCTCGTTCGGCAGCTCACAGATCACGGCGAAGTCCAGCAGCCCTTTGTCCAGCTTTTCCGTGACTTGCTCCGTGTCGCCGCTGGTGATGTGATAGCGCAGGTTCGGATAGACCGCCTTGAAGCTCCTGATCTCCCGCGCCAGGTAACGCATTTGATAGGACTCCGCCAATCCGAAATAGATGTCCCCGCCCGTGATGTCGTCGAGGGACAGAAAATCCCGCTCGATCCGGTCTGCCATGGAGATCAGGTCCTCCGCGCGGTCGCGGAGAAGAACGCCCTCCTCGGTCAGGGAAATGCTGAAGCTGTGCCGGGTGAAGAGTTTCTTCCCAAACTCGTCCTCCAGCGCTCGGAGCGCCTTGGACAGCGTGGGCTGCGTGACATGCAGCAACTCCGCCGCGCGGGACATGTTTTCCTCCCGCGCCACGGCGAGAAAGTAGCGAAGCGTCCGAATTTCCATCCTTGCCTCCATTATGCTGATAATGAATATCATGATATTCATTATAACCATTGGAAAGACGGAACGCAATATGGTATATTGCATCTGTAAAAATGGAAAAGGAGAACAGAGCCATGATGAAGACGGAAACCCTGAATCTCACGCAGGAGTGGGATAAGACCTTCCCCAAGAGCGACAAGGTGAACCACAGCAAGGTGACCTTCGTGAACCGCTACGGCATCACGCTGGCGGCGGACATGTACGAGCCGAAGAACAAGAGCGGCAAGCTGCCCGCCATCGCGGTGTGCGGCCCCTTCGGCGCGGTGAAGGAGCAGTGCTCCGGCCTCTATGCCCAGGCGATGGCGGAGCGCGGCTTCCTGACCATCGCGTTTGACCCGTCCTTTACCGGCGAGAGCGGCGGTCAGCCCCGCTACATGGCGTCGCCGGACATCAACACCGAGGACTTCCAGGCGGCGGTGGATTTCCTGTCCGTACAGGATAACGTCGATCCCGAGCGCATCGGCATCATCGGCATCTGCGGCTGGGGCGGCATGGCGCTGAACGTCGCGGCGCTGGATACCCGCATCAAGGCGACGGCGGTCATGACCATGTACGATATGACCCGCGTGAACGCCAAGGGCTACTTTGACAGTGCGGACAGCGAGGAACAGCGCTATGAGATGAAAAAGGCCCTCAACGCCCAGCGCATCGCGGACTATCGGAACGGCGAGTACAAGCTGGGCGGCGGTGTGGTCGACCCGCTGCCGGAGGATGCGCCCTTCTTTGTGAAGGACTACTACGACTACTACAAGACCCCGCGCGGCTATCATAAGCGCTCCCTCAACTCCAACGGCGGCTGGAACGTCATCGGCTGCATGTCGTTCATCAACCAGCCGATTTTACAGTACAGCAACGAGATCCGCTCCGCGGTGCTGATCGTTCACGGCGAGAAGGCGCACTCCTGCTACTTCGGCAAGGACGCCTACGCCGACATGGTGAAAGACAGCAAGTACACGGACAACAAGGAGCTGCTGCTCATTCCCGACGCGGTGCACACCGACCTCTACGACGGCGGCGCGAACAAGGTGATCCCGTTCGACAAGCTGGAGAGCTTCTTCGCGGCGTATCTGAAATAAGGAGAACAGCATGGGAAAGAAGATTTTGTTCGTATCGTCCAGCCTGCGCGCCGGGAGCAACTCCGAGCGGCTTGCGCGGGAAGCGGCGCGGGGCGCGCAGGACGCCGGGAACGAGGTGGAGTTCGTCAGCCTCAAGGACAAAGACCTCCGTTTCTGCAAGGGCTGCCTTGCCTGTCAGAAAACAGGAAAGTGCGTCATCAAGGATGACATGACGGAGCTGGTTGACAAGGTACAAGGCGCTGATGCGTTGGTTTTCGTGACCCCGATCTACTACTATGAGCTGAGCGGACAGCTCAAGACGTTCCTTGATCGCTGCAACCCGCTTTTCCCGCAGGAGTACGCATTCCGCGAGGTTTACCTGATGACCGCCTCCGCCGAGGATGGCGACGAGGTCTACGAAACGGCGGTCAACGGCCTGAAGGGCTGGATCGACTGTTTCCCGAAGTGCCGCTATGCCGGTAACTTCAGCGGCGGCGGATTGAACGACGGCGGCGAAGCAGAGCGGAAGCCCGACGTGTTGGAGCGCGCCTATGCGTTCGGGAAGGGTCTGTGAGATGAGACAGGCGTTGGCGGCGCTGATCGCGCTGCTGGCGCTCTCCGGCTGCGCGGCAAAGGAAGCGACTGTTGCGGAGACGAGTGAGGCGCCCACGGTCATGGCAGAAACTCCTGCCATTGCGGAGGCACCCCCCGCGCCTGCGGCGGAGAAAGAGCCGGAGACGGCAGCGGAACAAGAAGGATCTCCCGTCGCACCGGAACAAAAAGCGGAACGCGAAGAGACTCCCGCCGCACCGGAGCAAGAAACGGAAAGGGAAGAGGTTTCCACCGTGCCGGAAGAGAGCACTGTCATAGTTGAAGATACCTCTCCGGCGGAAGCAGCGCCGGAGGAGCAGCCGATCATCGAGGAGACTGTCGAGGAGGATACGAAATTGCAGAATATCAGCCTGAGCATTGCGGGGCAGCCGCTCACGGTCGAGTGGGCGGACAACGCCTCGGTAGACGCGCTGCGCGAGCTGCTGCAAGCCGGACCGCTGAGCGTGCAGCTGTCCCAATACGGCGGCTTTGAGCAGGTCGGGGCGCTGGGAACGAGCCTGCCGCGCAACGACGTGCAGACGACGACCGAGCCGGGGGACATTGTGCTCTATTCGGGCAATCAGATCGTGATGTTCTACGGCTCCAACTCGTGGGCTTACACACGCCTTGGCAAAATCGCCGGCATGAGCGGGGAAGACCTGACCGCTTTGCTGGGCGTCGGAGGCGTGACGGCGACGCTGTCGCTCGCGGAAGACGACGGCTGATTGCGCATTTGCCCATCATGTGATAGAAACAGCCAGGTGAACAAATCGGACGACCGACGCGATTTTCGCGCCGGTCGTCCGATTTGTTTTCAAACGCCGCGGCATCCAAGTCTGAAAGGACGCCTGGATCGGAGCGAATGTGGAGATTGTGCAGAACTGCTAAAAGTTAGGCTGATTTTTGTGCAAAAAGGAAAAAATTCGCAATTGTGGGGATTTTGGTGGACAAATGTGGGCAATTTGATGGACATGGCATGTTATAATGCCATCAAAGAGCATAATCATCGAAACCATGCGGCGAACATGTTCAGACGATAGAGGGAGGACTACATCATGGCAGGTTATCAATTCGACACGCTCAGCCAAAAGCAGCGGCAGGACATTCTGAACTTTTGCGCGGGCTTTGAGAAGTTCATGGCGGACCGCCCGATCAAAAAAGACCGGGATGGCAATTTGATAGAGACCGAAACCACCAAAGGGATGCCCAGAGAAGTGGTTGATTATGGCTGGCGCACTTTTCAGGAGGTGGTCGGCGAGCTGAGAGCGACGCTTGATGGCGGCAGGCAGGAACATAATTTAATCGCTTTTTCTGATCAGACGGAGAGCGAACGCGTTCTCATAAGCTATCATCGCGATTTTGACGAAATGGTCAGCGTGATGCGCGGCAGATTGGTGAGCCTGTGCGACTTCGGACCCGAACTGTTCGAGCAGCTGAAAAGCAGCATTCCCGAAGCGGAGGACTTCCTCAATGGCATTGAAATGCCGGAGCCTGGTACCGCCGGCTATCAGTTTGATCATTTGAGGGATTATGTAACCTACATATCAGGGGACTACCCTGACGAAGGACCGCAAATAAGCAAAATGGACGAAATCGGCTTGCAGAGGTTTGCTGCAACCGCTATTGTGCTGGACGAAGTAACGAAAGGCGCGAAGGACTGGCGGAAAGTCAAAATCAATGCGGAAGAAGTGCTGGAGCGCACGAACGAGGTCTTTGAGAACCTGGCTTGCAATGGTTCCTTCGGCGATATGGTGAATTATGTATCAGAAGGCGCCAGTGTGGTTATACCGACTCTGTACAAGGAAGATATAAAGGATATCAAAGAAGAACTGGATGAGCGCTACTGCACGCAGCTGCTCCCGGCGTTTGCCGAGAAGATGAAGAAAAGGTATTCGGAACAATTGGAAACACTGGGAGACGCCAATGAATTCAGCAAAGATGAAAAAGAGAAACTGAGCAAAAGCTTCATGCAGGATATGACCATGGCCGGCATTGCCGAAAGCAACCCCAAAAAGTTCAATAACTATCAGGCCATTGAGAAGGAAGAGAGGAAATACAGACGGGTTTACGAGAGCTTCGTCAACAGCAAGCCAGCGAACGAGGTCGCAAAGCTGTTCACCGGAAAGCCCGGTAAGGTACTCGAAGCAGTGCAGGAGTACGCGCCCCCTGCCAAGACCCGCATAGAAGAACTGCAAAGCAAGCTCAAGAAGGAGAAAGATCCGACGGCGAAGATGCGCCTCACGGCGGAGATCATCGCCAATCGCGAACTGTCGGACGCCCAGCGCGGCGGCAAGGGACTGGAGAACCGCCCCGATCCCGTCGCGGTCGCGGCGCGCACCGCGGAGCTGGCGGCGGAGATGAGCAAGGTGCGCGAGAGCGATCCCAAAGCCATGGATAAGCTGGTCGCGCAGGCGACGAGCGGCCACGGCGGCAAGATGATGGAGGCGTACAACAAGGCGGCACAGCCGACGCGCGAGGCGGAGGAAAAGGCGGCGCGCGAGGCGGCGGAAAAGGCGGCGCGCGAGGCGGAAAAGCCCGTCAGCTACCTCGATTACATCAACAAACTGAACCTCGAAAATCCCACGAGCCAAGACGTGGCGAAGCTGGTCGCCGCAACGGGCCTGTTCTACACGCAGAAAAAGGGCGCGCAGGCGATCGCCGACCCGGAACGGATCGATAAGATCGCCGCCGCGATCAACAATGAACCGGCGTTCCAGGAAATGATGAGAGACCAACAGGTCATCCAGAACGCGAAAATGGGTCTCGGCCTTCCACTGATGGAACAGCTGAACGCAAAGAAGAAAGCGGCTGAAATGGAGAAAAAGACGGCCGAAACGGAGAAAACCGAAGCGACGAAAAAGCCGGACGAAGCAACACTGAAGGCCCAGCGCGAGAAGAAACAGGCGGAGCACGATGCCGCGCAGATCGAGAAGGACGTGAAGAATCCCAAGCACCGCCTTGAGAGCGACAAAGGCTTTTTTAACAGTTTGAGACAGTACGGCAAAGAAAAGGAATTCAACGATATTCGCCGCAGGAGAGTGCAGGACTACTTAAATACTTATCCGAGCTGCCGCGCGGAGGCGATGGAGATCATCGCGGAAAACAAGCTGACCGGGTTGACGATGCCCAAGATCCGTGAGATGCCGGATGCGATGCTGATCCATCCGGAGAAGAACAAGGCAGCGCTGCAAAAGCAGCAGGAACAGGAAAAGCAGCAGGAAAAGCAGCCGGAGGTGAAGCCGCAGAAGCAGGAACAGGACGTGCAGATCGGCGGATAAAACCACTCAACGGCATTACAACAGGAGGAAGCAAGCATGCCAAAGTTTACATGGGAAAGCATCCAAGGCCAGCCGCAGAAGCTGGCAAAGCTGATCGGGACCATTGAGCAGATCGATCAGATCATTTCGACCGACTGCGATCCGCGGCTAAAAGACCTTGTGAGCCAGCTGCGTTCGCTGCAGCAGAACCCGGAACAGGCGGGCGCGAAGCAGCTTTTCGAGAGCGGTATGGAAATGCTGGGCGATCGCCTGGGCTACGTCAAGAACACGTCAATCGGCAATTTCCCGATGAAGCAGGAAAAACTGCTTGAAAAGAAGGCGCAGCAACTCAATAAGCCTGTGGAAGAACTGACCAATGAGGAACTGCCCACCCTGTATGAGGAACTCGTCAAGATCGACGGCTATCAGGCCTTGGAGGATCAGCTTGATCTGGTGGAGCCGAATACGGCGGGATTCGTAGCTGAGTCCATACGCGGATATGTGTATGATACGGCAGTTGAGGGAGACCTGACGTATCCCGGCGCCAGCGGACAGTGGGCGCTTTATGCCGGGTTGTATGAAACTGTCAAAGGCGAGAAGGACTGGAAGCGCGTCAAGGTCTCGAAAGAGGAGCTTACAAGCTTCGACAAGAAGTCCGGCCGAACCGTGGGCGCGGCGGCGGAGCTCGAAGATGAGCTGATGAACCGCAGCGGGCTGCTCCTTTTCGACAAGCTGACAAACGAACAAAGAGTCGCTATGCTGCGCAACGGGAAAAACGGAGCCGAGATCAGCAAGTTCCTTTATCGATCCTACATCGAGGGTGCGAAGGTGGACGGGATCCGCACGATTCAAAAGCGAGCCGCGGGTAATGGCACTTTGCTCCCGGAGCCCTATCAGCCAAGAGGCGGAATGACCCGCGAACAGATACAGAAGGCACGGGAAAAACACGATGCGTCCGAGAAGGAAAAGACAGCCAGGTACGCCGCGGAGATCATCTCCGACATCATTGCGTGCCGCGCGGTGATGAAGCTCGAACCCGAAGAGGGCAAGACGTTCTGGGACGCCGGCAAGGTTGGAAAACAGGCGCATGATTTTATGATGCAGCACGCTCCCGCCATTGTCAAGGCGATTCCCCGGAAGAGCTTGAAGGAACTTATCCTGAAGGATACGGATGGCGCGGCGCTGGCGGGCACCGTCCGCAAATATGTCGCCACACTTGACAAGATCCCGGGAGATCTGCCGATCGATCTTCGCCCCTCCGCCAAGGATCGCATTGAAATCCTGCAATATAAGATCAAGAAGGAAAAGGATGAGGCGAAAAAGCGGCAGCTGGCGGCAGAGATCATCGCCAATCGTGAGGTTGCCGGCGCCCGGCGCGGCGGCGCGGGATTGGAAAACTATCCCGATCCCGCCGCGGTCGCGGCGCGCACCGCTGCGCTGGCGGCGGAGATGGATCGGGCCTACGCAAACGATCCCAAGTCCGTGAACAAGCTGGTCGCGCAGGCGACGAGCGGCCACGGCGGCAAGATGACGGAGGCCTACAACACGGCGGCAAAGCCGCAGCGCGAAGCGGCAAAAAACGCCACTTACCGCTCCTACATAGACGCTCTTAACCTTGAAAACCCAACGGAAAAGGACGTGGCGCGGCTGGTGGCAGCCACAAGCCTATACATTTCGGAGGAGAACGGCGCGCAGGCGGCGGCAGACCCGCAGAAGATCGAAAAAATTGCCGAGGCAGCCGCTAAAAATCCGGCGTTCCAGAAACTGATGAAAGACCCGAACACGATCAAACACGCGAAGATGGGCCTCGGCCTTCCGCTGCTTGAGCAGATGGGCGCAAAGCAGAATGAAATCAAAGAGGAGAATCAGAAGCAAGGCGTCATGGAAGGACGAGGGAGCAAAACCTCGGAGAAGAAGGAACCCAAAATGAGCGGGCCGATAATCAGCTGAAGCGCGGTTGCCGCACACTGCCGTCTCCCTGGGGAGCGGACAACACGCAGAAGATCCTCGACGTGCTGGACGAATACAACGTCAAGGCAACGTTCTTTGTGGTCAGCGCGTGGGCGGAGCAGTATCCGGACACGGCAAAGGCGATCGTTGAGCATGGGCATGAGCTGATGAACCACTCCAGCAAGCACGACCACTACAACTCGCTGACCGCGGATCAGATCGTGGCGGACGTGAACAAGTGCAACGATGTGATCGAGGACTTGACCGGCGTGCGCCCGACCCTGATCCGCTGCCCCTTCGGCGAGTATGATGACCACGTCATCTCCGCGATCCGCTCGATCGGCATGGAGCCGATCCAATGGGACGTGGACAGTCTGGACTGGAAGGGTATCTCCGCCGCGGAGATCACGAAGCGCGTAACCGGCAAGGTCTGCCCCGGCTCTATCGTTCTGTTCCACAACGCCGGTGAGCATACGCCGGAGGCGCTGCCGGAGATCCTGCGCTGGATGAAGCAGGAGGGCTATGAGGTGGTGCCGATCTCCGAGATCCTGTTGGATGGGGAGTACACCCTTGACCATGAGGGCAGGCAGCACGCGGCGGGGTGATTATTTCCGCTGCGCAATCTGCAAACGACCCCAAAAATCCGAGCTCGGTCTCCACGTCGTTTTCCAAGTACGGCGCCTACTACAAGCAGGCGGTGCTGGCGCCCTATTCCAGCGTCAAGACCGGGAAACAGATTCTCTCTATCGCGTAAATCCGAAACAAGCAAACAAAAGGGCACACCGGGAACGGTGTGCCCTTTTTGCATATTCCGGCCAAACGGCGTGCCCATTCCGGAACGAACGGCGTAGGTCATTTGCAAGCGTGCTTGCTCCAGCTCCAGCATGAGCTTGCTCGCTCGGATGTACCGCACGGCCTTGAGCTGCTCTCCTTCCCCCGAATATTCTCATGTTGCGGAAGCCGCCCGTGAGCGTCGCCAGTAGGCAACTTATGGTTCATGATGCGGCTCAACACCTTATAACGCTTCATAATGAGCGTTACAGTGCTGAAACCGATGTTGTACCGGCTCTGGATGGTGGCGTATCCGACATCTTGCAGCCGGAGTTCTACTACGCCAAGGATGGTCGCGTAATTTTGCATAGTTCATTTCGGAATGGCTACGCCGTTCGTCCGGAATTTGCACTTTTCGCTGCGCTCCTGCATTTGCAAGAAAAATCACCGAAAAATGCATAGAAATGTCGGCGGTTTTATTGTATGCTTGCTGCGGAATCAGTAGAAATCGGGGGTTAAACCGCATGGCGGAGATCAAGGCGAAGCTGACCGGCAGGGACGAGCGTTTTCTGGAGCGTAGTCTGAACGGCCCGATGCTGCGCGTCATTTTATACATCGGCACGCCGCTTGCCCTGTATCAGGGCCTCAACATGCTGTTCATGGTGCTGGACACCATGATGGCGTCGCATATCAGCAAGGAATCCGTCTCGGCGGTGGCGTATCTCTCCCAGCTCAACCTGATGCTCTCCGCCGTCGGCGGAGGTCTGGCGGTGGGCGCGGGCATCCAGATCAGCCGCGCCTACGGCGAGGGGAACTTTACACTGGTGCGCAAGCGCGTGAGCAGCCTGTACGTCATCTGCCTCGCGGTGGGGCTTGCGATGCTGCTGGGTATCCTGCCGTTCACGGAGAGCTTTTTGCGCCTCGCGGGCACGCCGGATGAGCTGATCGCCGTCGGTGCGGCGTACTTCGCGGTGGAGCTGGTGGGGCTTGTCATCAAGTTCCTCAACAACGTCTACATCGCCGTGGAGCGCGCCCGCGGCAACTCCCAGCGCATCATGTACCTAAACTTCCTCGTCATCGCGGTGAAACTGTCCCTGACGGCGGTGTTCGTCTATATTCTCCACGGCGACCTTGTGATGATCGCGGTGGCGTCGCTGGTGTCGCAGGCGGTGATGCTGGTGTTCGCCGTCAAAAACAGCCTCGTCGGCGACGGGGCGTTCAGCTTCTCCAAGGACGCGGTGACCATGGATCGGGAGACCACCAAGCCCATGATCACGCAGTCGATCCCGGTCATCACGGAAAAGGTGCTCTTCGCCTTCGGCAAGACCGTCGTGAACTCCATGAGCACGGTCTACGGCGCGACCATGGTGGGCGCGCTGGGCGTTGCGAACAATCTTGGCGGCATCACCACGAACCCACAGAACGGCTATCAGGAGGGCGCGTCTGCCATCATCAGCCAGAACTTCGGCGCAGGAAAATACCGCCGCGTGCTGGATGCCTTTTACGCGACGGTATTGGTGAATGTGATCCTCGGCGCGGTGATCTCGGGGCTCGAGCTCTGGCAGCTCGATTTGCTCGCAAAGCTCTTTGACAGCGGCAGCGCCGCGTTCCATGAGCAAATCGTGCTGTGCTATCGCTACGAGGCGCTGGGCGCGGTGCCGCTGGGCGTCAATGCCGCGGTGCTGGCGCTGCTCTACGGCCTTGGCAAGACGCGCCTGACGCTGCTGCTCAACTTCGCCCGCGTGTTCATCTTCCGCATCCCCGTGTTCTGGGTACTGCAAAACTGGACGAACGTGGGGGAGGCGAGCGTCGGCATGGTCATGCTCATCAGCAACTTCTCCTCCGGCGTGATGGCGGCGATCATCAGCGTATTCGTCATCCGCTCGTTCAAGCGGAAGTACCTCAGTAAAGCCCCAGAACCTTAAAAAACAGGCTCCAACCGAACAGCGTCAGCGACGCGAGCGCACTGGTGACGACCACGATGTTGCCGGCGAGCTTCGCGTCGCCGCCCATCTGCTCCGCCATGGTGAACGAGGCGACAGCGGTAGACGAGCCGAACACGGCGAGCAGCGTCACGAACTCCACGCCGCGGAAGCCGAGCGCTGCCGCCAGCGAGAGCATGAGCGCGGGTACGACCACGAGCCGCCCCGCGGTGACGGCGATCAGCTCGCGCATGTGCTCCCTAGCGTCGCCGAAATGGAAAAACGCGCCGAGCAGAAACAGCATCAGCGGGCTTGCCACCCGCGCCATGTCCCGCGCGGCGACCTCGAGCGGGCCGGGGAGCCTGATCCTCAACGCGAGGGCGATGATACCGGCGACGCTGCCGAGGATCAGCGGATTTTTCGCAATATCCAGCACGAGGCGCTTTTTGTCCGCCTTCTTGCCGCTGTAGCCCTCCAGTACTGCCACTGCCAGCACGTTGAACGTGGGCGCGACGAGTGCGCTTGTGACCGCGGCAACGCCCACGTCGCCGCCCTCGATGAGCCCGGCGGCGAAGGGGATGCCGAGAATGATGAAGTTGCTGCGGTACAGGCCCTGAATGACCACGCCGCGGCGCTCGCGCAGCGGCACGCAGTATGTGGCGTAAAGCAGGCTCAGGCCAAAGACCAGCAGAATGCCGCAGAACACGAAGATCAGCAGCTTCGGCCGCACCGCCGACGAGAGGTCGGAGGTGTAGACGTTATAGAAGCACATCACGGGCATGAACACCTTGAACGCCACGGCGTTCATGCGCGGCACCTCGTTTTCACGGATGATGCCCGCGCGCTTGGCGGCATAGCCCACGGCGATGATGAGAAAGATCGGGACGATGGCGTTGAGACAGATCAGCAAGCTGTTCATAGGCGCTCCTCCGGATTATCTATAATAAAAACTGTTTTCTGCATAGCCCGCCGGGGGCGGCGGAAGCTATGATAGATGTAAATTCACAAACAGGGGGTACCGTCATGCAGATCGGAATTCGGCTTCACGACGTGAACGCGCAGGAGAGCGCGGAGCAGCAGACCTTGGAGGCGCGTGCGGCGAAGGCGCGGGAGGAAGGCTTTTCCTGCGTGCATCTGGCGCTGGCGAAGTGCATCAAGGGCGTCACGTTCGACGCCGCGGCGCTGACCGAGGGGTTGGGCGCCTATGTGCGCCGCGTGTTCCGGCAAAACGAGCTGGACGTGGCGGTGCTGGGCTGCTATCTCAACCTCGCCCATCCGGACGAGACGAAGCTGCGGGAGTTCCAGTCACGCTACTACGGCAACATCCGCGTGGCGGCGGTGGCGGGCATCGGCATGGTGGGCACCGAGACCGGCGCGCCCAACGCCGAGTACAAGCTGGACGCCAACACCCACGGTACGGAGGCGCTGCAAACCTTCATCCGCAACCTCGCGCCGGTGGTGGAGTGTGCCGAGCACTACGGCATCACCATGGCGATCGAGCCGGTGTGGAACCACATTGTCTACAATCCCGACCGGGCGCTGGAGGTCATCCGCAGCATCGGCAGCCGCAACCTCCGCATCATCTTCGATCCGGTGAACCTGCTGGGCATGGAGAACGTGGACGACCGTCAGCGCGTCATCGCGGACGCCATGGACAAGCTCTGCGAGCACATCGCCATGGTGCACATCAAGGACTTCCGCCGCGAAAACGGCAAGCTCGTGAGCATCGCCGCCGGCACCGGCGAGATGGACTATACCGACATCGTGCGCTTTATCAAGGCGCGCAAGCCGTACGTTCAGGCGACGCTGGAGAACACCGTCAACGAAAACGCCGTCTCTTCCCGGGAAATGCTCCAGCGGCTCTATGACTCCTTATAATATCAGCACACCGCACCCGATTGCAACGGTTTTTGCAAAGGCTGCCGCGCAAGCGGCAGCCTTTTTGTCATGTGCGGTTGCACCAGGCGACGCGGCCCGGCACGGCGGGGGATTCATAGAAGCGCGCGGTCTTGTCGCGCTCGGTGTCGTTCCACTTGTCGAAACCCTCGGCGGCGATGTGCGCGCCGTAGGTGCAGTGTTCAAACCGCGAAAGCCCATAGTCCCGCCACGGGCGGGCAAGGAAGATGCCCTCCACGCCGTCCTCGGCGGTGAAGCGGCAATTGCGGAACGTGAAGCCCTCGGCCTCTTCGAGCGCGTGGGCGGGCGCCGCGACGTAGCCGACGTGCCGCACGTCGTAGAGCGAGCGGATCTCGCAGTCCTCGATGAGCGTGTTGCCACAGCCGAAGATGAAATCTACCGTGCCCTCGATGCGGCAACGGGTGAAGCGCTGGCGCAGCGGACGGTCGACGCGCAGCTCGTCCGGCAGGAAGCCGTCGTAGCGCTCGATGAGGTCGCGGGGCAGGGGGCCGAGGAACAGCGTGTCCTGTGTGGAGGTCAGCACGCAGTCCTCCATGGTGAAGGCGTCGCCGTAGACGGTCAGCGCCACCTCCTGCCCTTTGGTCTCGGGGTGCAGGGCGTCGTTGACGACGGAGAGATCGCGCATGGTGACGCCGTCGGCGCAGACCGCCAGCGTCCAGGTGCGGAAGGTGTTGTACTCCTTGCCGTCGGCGTGGATTTTGTTGGCGAAGTCGTCCCAGACAATGATCGTCTTGTCTGCGCCCTCGCCCAGCAGCGTGACGCCCGGCGTGCGCAGCACGGCCTTTTGACGGTAGACGCCGGCGGCAAGTCGGATCACCGCGCCCGGCTGCGCGCGGTCAAATGCATTTTGCAGATCTTCGCCGGCATGGACAAAAAGGTCATTCACGGTTCAGAACACTCCCTTTTTTAAGTATTGCACAATTTTCATGATGCGGATTATAGCATATTGACAAAATAATGAAAATACCTATGGAAAAACAGGTCGTTTTTGTGCATAAAGAAAAACGTTTTTGATATGTACGCCCAAAATATGTGTAACTATAATAAAAGCTAACGTGAAATGTATGGCTAAAAGGGCGTGAAAATCATGAATCGCCGTTGGACATTTCAGCAGTACCGCACCATTGACCTCGTGCTTTTCGCGGTGATGCTGTGCATATCGGAAACGGTCATCGTCACGGCGGCGCGGTTCTGGTTTCCCGAGCAGCTGTATACGGTTTCCGTCGTCGCCGCGCTCACGGCCATCGTGCTGATGCGCTGGGGCCCTTGGGCGGCGATCCACGCCTTCGTCGGCGGTTTCGTTTTTTGCACCGTGTCGCATGGAACGGCGCAGCAGTACATTATATATTGTATCGGCAATCTGCTCTCGATGCTCTCACTGCTCCTGATCCGTTGGCTCGGCAAGGAGCGCATCCGCTCGGACAGCACGCTGACCGTCTTATTCGCGCTGTGCACGCTGCTCTTCATGCAGCTCGGACGCGCACTGATCGCGCTCGCCCTCGGGACCGAGCCGGCCCGCTGTGTCGGTTTCGTCACGACGGACGTACTCTCCGGCCTGTTTACCGCGGTGATCGTATGGATCGCCAGGCGGCTTGATGGGATATTCGAAGACCAAAAGCATTATCTTCTCCGTGTCAACCGAGAAGAGGAAAAAGGAGGATTTTGATGAAAGCAAAAGCAGCAGATTTTCTCATCTACGACGCAGCGACGGACTCATACCGCGAGAGTCCCGAGCAAGCCGTGCGGGATGACGTGGAGAAACACTATTGGCTCCATGTCGGACGCACGATCCTGAAAGACTGGCGGCTGTACATCATGCTCGTCCCCATGCTGTTGGTCTTCCTGTTCTGGCGGTACTTCCCGATGTACGAGCTGCTGGGCTGCTTCAAGGTATCCGACGAGGTTTTGCCGGTGTCGCAGCAGTTGTTCTCCGGCTTCTCGTACTTCAAGCGCCTGCTCGTCGGCGGAGATGACCTCTCCCGTGAGTTCTGGCGCGCGATGCGCAACACCTTCATCCTCAGCTTCTACGGTCTGTGCTTCGGCTTCCCGATGCCGATCATCCTCGCGCTGTTCTTCAACGAGATCAAGTCGAATATCGCGCGGAGCGTGTATCAGGTGCTGACCTACCTGCCCAAATTCATGTCCACGGTCGTTATGACCTCCTTGGTCGTGATGTTGGTCAAGCAGGGCTCGCTGACGAGCGGCATGGGCATCGTGTCCCAGGCGCTGGCCTCCCTCGGCTGGGTGTCGGCGGACGTGGCGAACGCGGGCCTTCTGAACAATCCGGCGTTCTTCCGCCCGATCTACATCATCAGCGGCATCTGGGAGGGCGCGGGCTACGACAGCATCGTGTTCTTTGCCGCGATCATCGCCATCTCGCCCACCAGCTACGAGGCGGCACAGATCGACGGCGCGGGCAAGATGGCGCAGATGCGCTACGTGGTGTTGCCGAGCATCCTCTCCACCATCGTCATCATGCTCATCACCCGTATCGGCTCGCTGCTGAACATCGGTTATGAGAAGGTCCTCCTTCTTTATAACACCAACACCTACGTCACCGCCGACGTGGTCTCGACCTTCGCACAGCGCTACGGTCTTGCCGGCGCTGCCAAGGGCATTGCCTCCGCGGCGGAAATGATGAACAACGTTGTTGGCATGCTGCTGGTCATCGGCGCGAACACGATCGCGCGCAAGGCCTCCGACGTCTCGCTCTACTAAAGAAAGGAGATCGACATGAAAAGAAAACTTGAGATCTCCGAGCTGATTTTCAAGATCATCAGCTATACGCTGCTCACCGTGTTCGCGCTGGCGTGCCTGTATCCGTTCGTCTACGCGATCTCCGCCGCCGTCAGCGGCCGCGCCGCGGTGGAATACGGCGAGATCGTCCTGTTCCCGAAGGACGTCCAGTTCGACGCCTTCAAGCGTATGTTCAGTGACAATATGTTCTGGAACGCGTATTCCAACACGCTGTTCATCACGTTCTACGGCACGATCTGGGCGCTGCTGTACTCGATCCTCGGTGCGTACGCGCTCTCGAAGCGCCGCCTGCTGTTCCGCAAGTTCTTCAACTTCTTCCTGGTGTTCACCATGTGGTTCGCTGCCGGTATCGTGCCGCAGTACCTCAACTATTTGGACACCAAGGCGGTGTTCAACGGCGTCGGCATCATGGACGACAAGTGGCTGGTCGTCATCGCCATGGGTATGGCGGCGATGAACATCATCCTGCTGCGCAACGCCTTTGAGGGCGTGCCGAGCGAGATCGAGGAGGCCGCCATCGTCGACGGTGCTTCCGAGTTCCAGGTGCTCAGCAAGGTGTACCTGCCCATGAGCAAATCCACCATCGCGACCGTCGCGCTGTTCTTCGGCATCAGCCGCTGGAACGGATACTTCTGGGCGCGCCAGATGATCTCCAACTCCAACGAGCATCCGCTGCAGGTTTTCATCCGTCTGCGCCTCGAGGAGTTCACCGACGCCGAGGCGATGGCGGGCTGGAACCAGCCGTATGCGTCCGACTCGGTCATCTACGCGCTGATCGTGTGCTCCATCGTGCCGATTCTGATCATTTACCCGTTCATCCAGAAGTACTTCGCCAAGGGCACCAACGTCGGCGGCGTCAAGGAATGATCCCAATGTAGTTCGTCCGGTTTACCGGAAAACGATAAAAAACTAGGAGGATATCATGAAAAAGAGCAAATCCATCATTGCGCTGCTGCTTTCCGTCTCGATGATCGCAGTGCTGCTGACCGGCTGCGGCGGCGGCAAGATCGACGTGGACAACTATGAGCAGCCCACCCAGACCGACAGCACCACCCCCGCCGACACCCAGACGGATGCGGCACCCGCTGAGCTGAGCTATGCCAGCGGCACCACCCTTCGCATGGCCACCGGCTACAACTCCACCAAGACCGGCCTGAGCTTCGACGCGGAAGTCGCGGGCGACGGCGTCACCCTCGCCGACGGCAAGACCTATCGTGCCGGCGACCTCAAGCCGACTTGGGTCGAGGTCGAGAACGTCCTCGACATCAAGATCGAGGACAAGTATCAGGGCAACAGCGCTTCCAATGAGTTCGACTATTGGAAAGAGCGCATGGGCGACGTGGACATGGTCTCCGGCACCGCCGCCAAGCTCACCGAGTACGGCGAGCAGGGCGTGGTCGTCAACATCGGCGAGTACCTCGACCAGATGCCCAACTTCAAGGCGTATCTCGAGGCGAACCCCATCGTCCGCCTGTCCATCACCGGCAACACCTCCACCGGCGCGATCTACTTCTCTCCGTACTTTGACGGCGTGAACGACATCGAGCGTATGCCGCTCATGCGCGTCGACATGGTGCAGAAGCTGCTCGACGGCGAGGGCGAGTTCACCGCTTCCGCCAGCAACAAGACGGCGGCTCCCGTCTATCAGCCCTACATGCCCACTTCCGGCAAGATCGACATCGAGACCGTGAAGCTGGACGGCTCCGGCACCGAGACCGTGACCAAGGATTACACCGCCTACGGCAACATCATCGAGAAGATGAACGCCGCCGGCAGCATGGACGGCGTCACTGCGGTCAATATGCTCCGTGAGTACATCGACAAGACCTATGGCGGTTACTACGGCACCGAGCGTTCCAACCTCTTCGTCGGTCAGAACGCCGCGTGGGATGCTGACGAGCTCGTTGCGCTGCTGCGCTGCGTCGTCGCCAACCCCCAGACCCTCAACGGCACCGACAGCATCCAGGGCCTGTTCGCCCGCGAGGACAACAACACGGCGCGCCGCGTTGATACGGTTCGCTTTGCCGGCCATCTGTTCGGCGTGCGCGGTCTCGAGTCCCGTCAGGACTACCTGTACTTCGGCACCGACGGCACCCTGCACGACGCGCGTCAGGAAGTCGAGACCTATCAGGCGCTTGAGCGCATGAACGCCATCGCCAAGGAGGGCCTGATCTCCGTCAACTACATGCAGAACGCCGACGGCAAGACCAAGCAGTACCTTGAGAACGACTCCGGTTTCATGCACTACGACTACAACCAGACCCAGACCCTCTACAACGATCCCAGCCAGGGTGTGTTTGACGAGGGCGAGAAGTACATGGCGGTCATGGTCCCCGTCGCCTGCTGGCAGGACGGCACCAACGGCGGCAACTACATGCGCTTCACTGAATCCTGGCGCTCCGTCAAGACGGACGGTTGGGGCATCTCCGTCGCCGGCGTTTCCGGCAACACCGACAAGCTCAACGCCGCGCTCAAGCTCATCGACTACGCTTACTCTCCCGAAGGCATGATCCTCATGTCCTACAGCACGGACGCGTTCATCAAGACCAACGCGGACGGCAGCTATGAGACCTTCACCTTCAACGGCCAGCAGATGCCCGTGATCGCCGACGCGACCCGTGCGGAGCTGTGGGAGAAGGCCAGCGGCAACTACACCAACTATGCCCGTCAGTTCCTCGGCTCCACGCTGAGCTTTGCCAAGAGCCAGGCGTTCGAGTATCAGTGCACCACCGACGTCGGCCGTGAGGGCGCGGGCTACATCTCCAACGCCATCGCGCTCGGCACCATCAAGCACCCCGAGCTGGCTGTCACCAGCAACCCCTGGTATATGTCCGTCCCGACCGTTCTCCCGACCACCAAGGCGGAGAATGACATGATCAACAGCTACACCCAGCTCACCAGCAACGGCCGTTTCTCCAGCTCCAAGGACGGTGAGAACCTGTTCGTCAACCAGATCGTCAACGGCTACGCCGAAGAGGGCATGGGCGACGCTGCCGCTTCCGCGGCGAAGGTTGCCGGCGATTGGGGCGGCAAGCAGTACCTGACGCTCAAGCAGGATGCTTGGAACCGTCTGCTCGACTACTACAACACGCTCGGCTAAAAAATGAGGACCGACCGGTCCGGAGCGGGAACACTTCGGACCGGCTAAGTCCTACAGCAGGGAGGTCAGAATGTATAAAAAACAATTAAAACTGCAAAAGCTCCTTTGCTTGCTTGCGATTTGCTCGAGCGTTCTGGTGTTCCTCTATGCGCTCGGCATCATGACGGATCTGTACGATACGTTATATTCAACGATGCGCAACCCCTCGGATCTGACGCAGACGGACGTTCCCGGCTCCATTGTTTATTATAACATGCAGGGCTTCAACGGCGTCTTCCTGCGCTACAGCATCGTGCTGATCCTGCTCGCGTGCCTGCTCTATATCACCAACACGCACGTGAGAAGGCGTTATTACATCGGCAACTATCTTCCCATCTGCGCGTTCGCCGCGGCGAATATCTACGTCGCCGTCTGGGCGCACCAGTACATCGAGGCGTTCAAGGTCCGCTTCCTGCGCGTCGACTTCGCCGCGCTCAAGGAGCACGCCGAGATGTGGAAGACCGCGTACACGGAATCGACCTTCTGGTTCGACATCCACTACTGCGTTTTCGCCGTTTCGATCCTGGTTTCGCTGGGCCTCGTGGCGTGCGCGGTGTGGAAGATGCAGCTCATGAAGGAAGAGAAGGCGCTCATTGAGCGCGGAAAGGGGGCGGCGGCATGAACGACGAGAGAACCACCCGTCTAGACCGGATGCGTTTTACGAAGAACACGTTGTCCTCAAACCTTGCGCTGCTCGCGATCATCTTCGACGTGTGCTTTTTCATCAGCATCTATGAGAGCGACGTGGGCTCGTGGTACTACACCATCCTCGTCGGTGGCTCGATCCTCTATAACCTGATCTTCATGCTCGCGGCGTTCCTCTCCTCGGAGGGCGTCAAGAACTACAAGATCGGCTATTCCTATCTGATGATCGTGCTGGGTATCATTCAGATCGCCCGCATCTTCATCTACCCGGTGCAGGCGCACAACGCGGTCGTCACGATCCAGGAGCAGGCGGTCACCGTCATGGAGACGGCGCAGTTCACCCGCGTTGTTCTCTATCTGGTGCTCTCCGCGGTATGCCTGTTTGCGGGCGCGGTCGTGGGCATCATCCGCAGCCGCGCGTTGGCGGGTCACCTCGCGACGCTGGAATCCAAGGCCGCGTAAAGGAGGGGAGAACGATATGGCAGAGCTGAAAATTCAGCACGTAGACAAGATCTACGACAATAACGTCCAGGCAGTCTTTGACTTCAACCTCGACGTCAAGGACGGCGAGCTGATCGTCCTCGTCGGCCCCTCCGGCTGCGGCAAGTCCACGACGCTGCGCATGATCGCCGGTCTTGAGGACATCTCCGCGGGCCATCTGTTGCTCGACGGCAAGGACATCACGCAGGCGCCGGCAAAGGACCGCGACATGGCGATGGTGTTCCAGAACTACGCGCTCTACGGCCACATGACCATCTACGAGAACATGGCGTTCTCGCTGACGCTGCGCAAGGAAAACCCCAACGTCATCCACAAGAAGGTCCTCGCCGCGGCGGAGATTCTGGGCCTGACGAGCCAGCTCAACAAGAAGCCCTCTCAACTGTCTGGCGGCCAGCGCCAGCGTGTTGCCATGGGACGTTCCATCGTCCGCAACCCGAAGGTGTTTCTGTTCGACGAGCCGCTCAGTAACCTCGATGCGAAGCTCCGCGGCGCGACCCGCCGTGAGATCTTGCTCCTGCACAAGCGCCTGAAGGCGACCATGCTGTACGTCACGCATGACCAGACCGAGGCGCTGACGCTGGCGGACCGCATCGTCTGCATGTCCATGGGCCACGTCCAGCAGGTCGGCACCCCGATCGAGCTGTACGACGCGCCGGCGAACAAGTTCGTTGCGAGCTTCATCGGCCTGCCGCCGATGAACTTCTTCGACGTGACCGTCCGCGAGGGAATGCTCGAGGGCAAGGGCTTTACCGTGCCGCTGAGCGAGGAGGAGAAGGGCATCCTGCTCCCCTATGCCGGCAAGGAGATCGACCTCGGCGTGCGTCCGGAGGACGTGGCGGCGGACGGCTCCATCGGCATGAAGGTGTTCTCCAACGAGAACCTCGGCATGAACACGCTGGTTCACGGGCACATCGGCGGCGTTGAGACGCCGAGCAGCAAGATCTCGGCGAAGCTCCGCGGCTGGTGCGATTACAAGGAAGGCGACAACGTCGGCGTTTCCTTCAGCCGCAAGCATTTCTTTGACAAAGAATCGGGCAACGCCATTCGGAAGGGGGAGAGCAAATGAGTGCGAAGACCACTGCCGCCAAGGCGCCGGCGCACATGCCGGAATTTCTCCGTAAGCTGTTTGTTTCCCTCAAGCGCCGCCCGTCGGTCATCGCGCTGATCGTTCTGGTGATCGCGTTCCTTCAGTATTCGCTGAATCTGACGCACATCTCCGATACGACGGCGAAGATCCAGGGCGCGGGCATGGGTCTGTGCGGATTTGCGACGATGCTGTTCTCCATGCTCTCGTTGGTCTGCTTCCTCAACGCTTTCCCGCGCCGCAAAAAGCCCGTTGTGGCGATGGTGGTGCTGATGTTTGTGATGTTCGCAGTCATCATTTTCTGCGACTTCCACTACATGCAGCTGATCCAGTACGCGCTGACGCGTCCGGACAACCCCATCGTGATCGACAAGCAGACGCTGTACATCGCGCAGGCGAACAACGTGCTGTATGACCACATCATCATCGAGTGCGTCGGCATCGCGCTGATCGTCCTCATGCCGCTCTACACCAAGCTGCTGCGCAAGATCAACACCTCCATCGTTGTGGAGGGCAACGGCGACCTCGGCGAGATCGATATCTCCGGCGAGGATTGATGGATTGGAAAACAGAATCGGGAGGCTCCACAGCCTCCCGATTCCGTGAAAAATTGTATGGCTAAAAAGAACCGCGGCAACGCCAGAGACGACATCAAGGCGACAGCCGAATATTACAAGCTTCATACCGACGCGGTCAACGATCTGGCCACCGCCGACGAGAGCAACTCGCCGGAGGTGCCGGAATCGGAACTGCTGCAATACCGTTCCGGACCCAAGCTCCATCTGACGGATTGGGCGAAGGCGATCCTCATCAAGATGTGGTTCGCTGGATCGGTCTGTTTCTTCATTTTCTGGGGCCTCAGTGCGCATATCACCGCGCGGCTGGATCTGTTGCTGGTGTTCGGCATCGCTCTGGGCGTTGTGACGGACATACTGACCAACAATATCCTGCGCTACATTGCCAAAACTCCCGCGGCGAACGACCGATGGATGATGTTCCCGCAAAAAAAGTATGTGACCTTCTTCCTTAACATGGTCTACGCCATGATGTTGCTTGCCTGCGTAGACATGTTCTACAACCTGCTGAACCTTGCGATCCTCTCGGTCATCGGCGGTGATACTGTTCCGATTGGCGTGGAGCCGGTCCTGTTCGGCATCTTCTATACCGGCTTTGACTTGCTTTTCATCTTTATGAAGCGCCTTGCCCGACAGATCGTGGCAGACGCGAAAAAAAGTGCAAAAGGAAATTAAATATTATGTTGAAACTGCTTTTTTCCAGTGCGACCTCCGCGTGCTTTGAGCTGAAAGACGACGTGCCGTACTACGCACCGGAGAAATTCACGATATATCTGGACAAGAAACCCCTTCGCGATTGTGAAACCAACGTGTTTTCCCTCTTCGGCCTGACGCCGGATACGGAGTATGCGCTCCGCGTCGCCGGTGAAACGCTCGATGAAGGCTTGTATTTTACGACCAAGTCCGAGACCTGCGCGCTTGACATCCGATCTTTCGGCGCGGTGGGCGACGGCAAAACCGACAACACCACGGCGATCCAGACGGCGATCAGCTGCCTGCCCTCCGGCGGCCGGCTGTATTTCCCCAAGGGGCGCTACCTGTCCCGCCCGCTGCTGCTCAAGAGCCACATCACGCTGGAGTTCGCCGAGGGCGCGACGTTGCTGGGTTCTACGGAGCGGGAACGCTATCCCGTGCTGCCCGGCTCCATTGTGGAGCCGCAGGGCCGCGAGACCTACTTCGGCGGCTTTGAGGGCAACACCGTGCCCATGTACCTGTCCCTGCTCACCGCGCAGTACGCCGAGGATATCACCATCGTCGGCCCCGGCACGGTGGACGGCAACGCCCAGAACAGCGACTGGTGGACGGCATATCGGGAGTTTTCCACGTCCCGCCCGCGCCTGATGTTCTTCAACCGCTGCAAGGACGTGATGATCCACGGCGTCCACGCTTGCAACTCGCCCTCGTGGCAGCTGCACCCCTATTATTCCGAGCATATCGGCGTCTACGACGTGCTGGTTTCCGCGCCGAAGGACAGCCCCAACACCGACGCCTGCGACCCCGAGTCCTGCGACGGCGTGGAGATCATCGGCTGCCGATTCACCGTCGGCGACGACTGCATCGCCATCAAGTCCGGCAAGATCGAGCTGGGCACCAAGCTCAATAAGCCCGCCGACCACCACACGATCCGCAACTGCCTGATGCAGTACGGCCACGGCGCGGTGACGTTGGGCAGCGAGATCGGCGCGGGCGTGCGCAACCTCAATGTCTCGAAGTGCGTGTTCAAGGGCACGGACCGCGGCCTTCGCATCAAGTCCCGCCGCGGGCGCGGCAAGAACTGCTACATCAACAACATCGTGTTTGAGAATATCCGGATGGACGGCGTGCTGACGCCGATTGCCATCAACATGTGGTACAACTGCTGCGACCCCGACCGCGAGAGCGAGTACGTCTGGTCGCGGGAGAAGCTGCCCGTGGACGACCGGACGCCGCACATGGGGCGTTTCCGTTTCCGTGACATCACCTGCACCAACGCGGAGGTCGCCGCCTGCTACATCGACGGTCTGCCCGAGGCACCCATCGTCGAGGTGCGGCTGGAGAACTTCCACGTCAGCTTTGCGCCAGACGCGAAGCCCGGCATTCCCATCATGGAGAATTTCGCCAAGGAGCGCTGCCGTCTGGGCCTGTACTTGGACAACGTGCAGCACATCCGTGTCCGCAACGTCACGGTGGATGGCGCGGAGGGCGAGAAGCTCATCGCGGCGCATTACGACGAGATCGACCAAGACTGATTTCATTGACGAGGTGGTTTGACCATGTACGAACAGATCGACGCCTATATCCTGCGGCTCATTGAGGAGTCGACGCCGGAGCGCACCGTATGGAACGTGGAGAAGCTGCGCCAAGGGAAGCCCGCGGACTGGAACTACATCGACGGCTGCATGATCACGGCGTTGCTGTCCATCGCCGAGATCACGGGCGACAAGCGCTACTTCGACTTTGCCGAGGGCTTCATCGACAGCTTTGTTTCGGAGGACGGCACGATCCGCACCTACGACGAGAGCAAGTACAACCTCGACGATGTCAACGAGGGCCGCGTGCTGTTCGAGCTGTACGACAAGACGCATAAGGAAAAGTATAAAAAAGCCGCCGCCGCACTGCGGGGGCAGCTGGAGCGCCAGCCGCGCACGCCGGAGGGCAACTTCTGGCACAAGGCCATCTATCCCAATCAGGTGTGGCTGGACGGACTGTACATGGCGCAGCCGTTCTACGCGATGTATGAAAAGCACTTCGGCAGCGGAGATTTCTCGGATACGCTCCGCCAGATCGAGACCGTGCGCGCGAAGATGTTCGACGAGCAGAAAAAGCTCTACTACCACGGCTACGACGCCAGCCGCAAGGCGTTCTGGGCGGATCCGGAGACGGGGCGCAGCAAGAACTTCTGGCTGCGCAGCATCGGCTGGTTTGCCGTGTCGCTGGCGGATCTCATCGGAATCGTACCCGCGGGCGACGCCAACGACCGCCTCCGCAAGATCTTCGCGGAGCTGATGGCGGGCGTGAAGCAGTACGCCGACGCTGAAACCGGCATGTACTGGCAGGTCGTCGATCAGATGGGCCGCGAGGGCAACTACCTTGAGACCAGCGGCAGCTGCATGATCGCCTACGCGATGCTCAAGGGCGCGCGTCTGGGCGTTTTGGGCAAGGAATATGCCGCGCAGGGCGAGAAGACCTTCCGCGGCATTGTGAAGAAGTATTTGTCGTTTACGGACGGGAATCTGAACCTCGGCGGTATCTGCCTGGTGGCGGGCCTCGGCCCGGAGAACAACCGCCGCCGCGATGGCTCCTATGAGTATTACATCTCCGAGCCGGTGGTGGAGAACGACGCCAAGGGCGTCGCCCCGTTCATCCTTTGCTACACGGAGATCAAGCGTCTGGCAGAATGATCTTCATGCTCTCGCTGTCGGCGTGACCGGCGGCGGCGAGCTGCCGCTGCTGATAGGCGCTGGGGGAGACGCCGTACTTGTTCTTGAACACGCGGGAGAAGTACAGCGGCTCACGAAATCCGCACATGTGCGCGATCTCCGAGATGTTGCCGGCGTCGCCGAGGTCGGAGCTGAGAGATTCTGCGGCGGTCTGAAGCCGCATGTCCATGAGGAATTTGTGCGGCGTAACGCCCAGCTCCTTCTTGAACAGCTTGCGCAGGTAGTCGTAGCTGAAGGGCAGCGAGCGCAGGTAGACGTCCAGCTCGTAGTTGGCGTCGGGGTAGTTGTTGGTGATGCTGTTGACGATCTCCTTGACCACACCGCTGAACTTGGGCGCGTCCAGATGGGCGGCGAGGTGCCGCACGATCAGCTCGCCGTAGGCGGAGAGCAGCGGCGTCTGCTTGCCGGGAGAGCCGCTGTACTGATAAAAGGCTCCGTTGAAGGCGTTGAGAATGAAGCGATTGCCGTCGTCTGAAATGAGGATCGGAGTCTTGAGCATCAGCGTCGGAGCGGACAGATTGACGTGGATGTTGGTAAAGCCGCCCGTGCTTTGATTGGCGTGCGGGGTGTACGGCGGGATCAGCGCGATGTCCCCCTCCCGGTAGGGCAGGGTGAAGTCATCGAAAATCAGCGTGCCGTCGCCGCTGGTGCAGTAGATGAATTCCCAGTTGGTGTGCGCGTGACGTGTCACGGTATAGGTCAGCAGATGCTTTCCTGCATAGATGATCTCGTTCATTCACCCAGCTCCTTTCTTTAACTCACCATTCTATCAAAACATATCCGTTTTGTCCATATGCCACTTTTCACAAAAACGACGAAAAATGTGTATATCATCAGAATAATGTGAAAGACAGCTCTCAGACCATGGGTAAACCTCGTCTGTGTGAATAGATAAGAAGTCAAAAATCCAAATCGATCAACGATCAAGGGGGATAAACAATATGGCCTACTTAACGCTGAAAAACATCAACAAGATCTATCCGAACGGCTTCCATGCGGTCCATGACTTCAATCTGGACATGGAGAAGGGCGAATTCATCGTCTTCGTCGGACCGTCGGGCTGCGGCAAGTCGACGACGCTGCGCATGATCGCAGGACTCGAGGACATCAGCAACGGCGAGTTCCTGATCGATGGCAAGCGCGCCAACGAGCAGGGCCCGCGCGAGCGCGGCATCGCGATGGTGTTCCAGAGCTACGCGCTCTATCCCCAGATGACCGTGTACGACAACATCGCCTTCGGCCTTGAGCTGCAGGGTGCGGACGAGGAGTACATCGACGAGAAGGTGCGCAATACCGCGCGCATCCTCGGTCTGACCGACTACCTCGACCGTCTGCCCCGTGCGCTCTCCGGTGGCCAGCGCCAGCGTGTCGCCATCGGCCGCGCGCTGATCCGCAAGGTGGGCGTGTTTCTGATGGACGAGCCACTGTCGAACCTCGACGCCAAGCAGCGCGTCACCATGCGCAGCGAGATCACCCAGATCCACCGCGAGACCGGCGCGACCACCATCTACGTCACCCACGACCAGACCGAGGCGATGACCATGGCGGACCGCATCGTGGTCATGAAGGAGGGCTACGTCCAGCAGGTCGGCACGCCGCGCGAGCTGTACTTCAACCCGGTCAATATGTTCGTCGCGGGCTTCATTGGTGAGCCGCCGATGAACTTCGTGCGCTCCAAGGTGCAGGGCGGCAAGGTCACCGTCGGCAAGACGGCGCTTGACCTCGGCCACAAGCTCGGCAGTAAGCTCGCGCAGTATGAGGGCAAGGAGCTGGTCTTCGGCTTCCGTCCCGAGGCGATCCAGCTCGGCGAGCATGAGAACGCCTACGTCCTGCCTGCCACCATCGAGCTGACGGAGATGCTGGGCGATAACACCAACGTCTATATCGAGATGGAAGGCGAGCATTCGATCCTGAAGGTCGACCCGCATGACACGCCGGACGTGGACAGCCAGATCACCTTCTCGATCCCCTACGAGAGCGTCTATCTCTTCGACGGTGAGACGGAACACGTCATCGACTGAAATAATAGGAGGACACTATGGATATTCGTTATTCCGCAAACCCCAACGACGTCAAGCGCTACACCACGGAGGAGCTCCGCAAGGAGTTCCTGATCGAAAACCTCTACCGCCCCGACGAGGTCGTCGCCGTTTACAGCCACGTCGACCGCATGGTGACCCTCGGCTGCATGCCGGTGAACGAGAGCGTTTCCATCGACAAGGGCATCGACGTCTGGGCGAACTTTGGCACGCATTACTTCCTTGAGCGCCGCGAGATCGGCATCTTCAACATCGGCGGCGCGGGCAAGATCACGGTCGACGGCACGGTGTACGAGCTCGGCTACAAGGACTGCCTGTACATCACCATGGGCGCGAAGGACGTGAAGTTCTCCAGCGACGACGCGGCCAAGCCCGCGAAGTTCTACATGGTCTCCGCCCCGGCGCATCGCAGCTATGAGACCAAGCTCCTCAAGATCGCGGACGCGAACAAGAAGCCCTGCGGCGAGGCGGCGACGAGCAACAAGCGCGTCATCAACCAGTTCATCCACCCCGCCGTGCTCAAGACCTGCCAGCTCTCCATGGGCATGACCGTGCTGGAGGAGGGCAGCGTGTGGAACACCATGCCCGCGCACACGCATGAGCGCCGCATGGAGGTCTATATGTACTTCGAGGTGCCCGAGGATCAGGCGATCATCCACCTCATGGGCCAGCCCCAGCAGACCCGCCACATCGTCATGACCAACGAGCAGGCGGTCATCTCCCCGTCGTGGTCGATCCACGCAGCCGCCGGTACCGCCAGCTACACCTTCATCTGGGCGATGGGCGGCGAGAACCAGGAGTTCGACGATATGGACACCATCAAGACGAACGAATTGAGGTAATACGATATGGATATTATGAAGAGCTTTTCCCTTGAGGGCAGGGTCGCCCTCGTCACCGGCGCCGCCTACGGCATCGGCTTCGCCATCGCGGAGGCGCTCGCGGGCGCGGGCGCGAAGATCGTGTTCAACTGCCGCAATCAGGAGAACATGGACAAGGCGCTCGCCGCCTACAAGGAAAAGGGCATCGAGGCGTATGGCTACATCGCCGACGTGACCAAGGAGGATCAGGTCGTCGACCTCGTCGCCAAGATCAAGGCCGACCTCGGCGGCGTGGATATCCTCGTCAACAACGCGGGCATCATCAAGCGCATCCCGATGACCGAGATGAGCGCCGAGGACTTCCGTCAGGTCGTGGACATCGACCTCGTCGGCCCGTTCATCTGCGCCAAGGCGGTTATTCCCGGCATGATCGAGAAGGGCCACGGCAAGATCATCAACATCTGCTCCATGATGAGCGAGCTGGGCCGCGAGACCGTCTCCGCCTACGCGGCGGCGAAGGGCGGCCTCAAGATGCTCACCCGCAACATCTGCTCCGAGTACGGCGAGGCGAACATCCAGTGCAACGGTATTGGCCCGGGCTACATCGCGACCCCGCAGACCGCGCCGCTGCGTGAGCGTCAGCCGGACGGCAGCCGTCATCCGTTTGACCAGTTCATCGTCGCCAAGACGCCGGCGGCGCGCTGGGGCACGCCCGAGGATCTGATGGGTCCCGCGGTGTTCCTTGCCTCCGACGCCTCCGATTTCGTCAACGGCCACATCCTGTACGTCGATGGCGGCATCCTCGCCTACATCGGCAAGCAGCCGTAAAGTGCTTCAAAAAAGTGCAAGCACTTTTTTGAGAAGGTTCTCGCTTCGCTTCCCGCACGCCAAGGCGCACGGGCGCTTCGCGCAAAGAGTTTTTTCTGACGCGCATGTCGTCAGAAAAAACGATCCAATTCATTTCGCGCCTGCGGGCGCGAAACTCTGCGAGGCTTTTGCTATATGCAAATCATCACCTTCACATCAAACGACGCGCCGGTCATAGGTTACCTTCAAGACGACCATGACCGGCTCGTCGCACATAAAGAGCGTCCCGCGGTCGTGATCTGCGCGGGCGGCTGCTACCGCTGGCTCTCCCCGCGGGAAAAAGACCCCGTGGCGCTGGCCTTTGCCGCCATGGGGTATCAGACGTTCCTGCTGGAATACTCCACGGGGGAGCGCGCGGGGAGCTATCGTCCCCTGCGGGAGCTGGCGGAGACCGTGCGCACCATCCGCGCCCACGCGGCGGAATGGCATATCGAGCCGGAGCACGTCGCGGTGCTGGGCTTCTCCGCGGGCGGGCACCTCGCGTGCAGCCTCGGCGTCCTGTGGGACGATCCGGAACTGGGGCTGGGCGCTGACAGCCGACCTGACGCATTGATTCTGTGCTATCCGGTCATCACGACGGGGGAGTACGCCCACCGCGAGTCCGCGGAGAACGTCACCGGCGGCGATCCGGAACTGACGGTGAAGCTGTCGCTCGAAAAGCGCGTCACGGCGCAGATGCCGCCAACCTTCGTCTGGCACTGCGTCGGGGACGAGAGCGTGCCGGTGGAGAACACCTTGCTGCTCACGACGGCGATGCAGCGAGCGGGCGTGCCGTATGAGTGCCACCTGTTCGCCGGCGGCGCCCACGGCATTTCGATGTGCGATCAGGAGGTCGAGACGCCGTATCCTGCCATCGCGCCGTGGGTGGGGCTGTGCAAGACCTGGCTCAACGCGCGCTTTGGCTACACGCCTTGACGCATTGCACAGAATGAGCGGCAAAATTTCTACCAAACGCATATTGAATTCTAGTATACAAGTTATAAAATAGGATTGTTATTATTTCTACCGAAAGAGGAGGAAAACTGCTATGAATGAAGTGTTGCAAACCATCTCCAAGATCGGCATTGTGCCGGTCATCGCCATCGACGACGCGAACAAGGCGGTGCCGCTGGCGAAGGCGCTGGTCGCGGGCGGCCTGCCGGTGGCCGAGGTCACGTTCCGCACCGCGGCGGGCGAGGACGCCATCAAGGCGATCTCCGCGGAGGTTCCGGAGATGCTGGTCGGCGCGGGCACCGTGCTCACCAAGGATCAGCTCGACCGCGCGCTCGCCGCGGGCAGCAAGTTCATCGTCAGCCCCGGCTTCAACCCCGAGATGGTCAAGTACGGCCTTTCCAAGGGTGCGCTGATGCTCCCAGGCACCGCCACCGGCGGCGAGATGGAGCAGGCGATGGCGCTGGGTCTTGAGGTCGTGAAGTTCTTCCCGGCGGAGGACAACGGCGGCGTCAAGAAGCTCAAGAGCCTTGCCGGCCCGTACCGCAACCTCAAGTGGATGCCCACCGGCGGCGTCAACACCAAGAACATGATGGATTACCTCTCCTTCGACCAGATCGTCGCCTGCGGCGGCACGTGGATGGTCAAGAAGGATCTCATCGAGGGCGAGTGCTGGGACGAGATCACCGCCATCTGCAAGGACGCGGTCAAGACCATGCTCGGCATCCGCCTCGCGCACGTCGGCGTCAACTGCGGCGATGAGGCGGAGGCGGAGAAGGTCGCCAAGCTGGTGTCCGCGATGCTCGGCGGCTCCGCGCGTCAGACCAGCAAGAGCTGGTTTGCCGCCGACGACGCCATCGAGTATATGTACAAGGCGGCGCCCGGCACCCACGGTCACATCGGCTTCAAGACCAACAGCGTCGAGCGCGCGATGTACCACCTCGGCCGTCAGGGCATCGAATTCGACGAGAGCAGCATCACCTACAACGACAAGGGCGCGCCCAAGTTCGTCTACCTCAAGGGCGAATTTGCCGGCTTCGCCATTCACTTGGTGCAGTAACACTCTCTACCCGTACACGTGAGGCGCGGCTGTGAGCGACGCAGAAGCCAGCAGAGCCGATCAGCGCGGGGCTGCCGAAGGCAGCGCTCGTGGGAAGTCAGTTCGACGCTGAGACGCGCCGGACGCAGACGCAGCGTGGCGGACAGCGGGAAAGGGAGTCTTGAACCGTAGGTTCAAGCGGCGTTTTGGTGACTTTGCCGCCGAGGGCAAAGTCACTCGCGCCCGAGGGCGCGAAATACCCCGTGAAAATAAAAAACGATAAGGAGAAATCACTATGCCTAAAATTGTCACCTTCGGCGAGATCATGATCCGCCTTCAGCCCTATAACTATGAGCGCTTTGTGCAGGCCGACCACCTCGAGTTCAGCTTCGGCGGCGGCGAGGCGAACGTCGCCGTGTCCCTCGCCAACTACGGCATGGACGCCGCGTATGTCACCAAGCTCCCGGCGCACGCCATCGGCCAGTGCGCGGTCAACTCCCTGCGCCGCTACGGCGTGGACACCAGCATGATCGTCCGCGGCGGCGATCGTGTGGGTATCTACTTCAACGAAAAGGGCGCGTCCCAGCGCGGCAGCGTCTGCATCTACGACCGCGCGCACAGCGCCATTCAGGAAGCCACCACCGCCGACTTCGACTGGGACAAGATCTTCGAGGGCGTGGATTGGTTCCACTTCACCGGTATCACCCCGGCGCTCGGCCCCAACGTCGTCGAGATCTGCAAGGAGGCCTGCAAGGCAGCCAAGGCCCACGGCGTGAAGATCAGCTGCGACCTCAACTACCGCGGCAAGCTGTGGACCCGTCAGGAGGCCCGCGCCGCCATGACCGACCTGTGCCAGTACGTCGACGTGTGCATCTCCAACGAGGAGGACGCCAAGGACGTGTTCGGCATCGAGGCCGAGGCCACGGACATCTACGCCGGCGAGATCAACCGCGAAGGCTACAAGTCCGTCGCCAAGCAGCTGGCCGACAAGTTCGGCTTTGAGAAGGTCGCCATCACGCTGCGCGAGAGCCACAGCGCCAGCGACAACGGCTGGAGCGCCATGCTCTACGACGTCAAGAGCGGCGAGTATTGCTTCTCCAAGAAGTACGAGCTGCGCATCATCGACCGCGTCGGCGGCGGCGACAGCTTCGGCGGCGGCCTGATCTATGCGCTGCTCTCCGGCAAGTCCACGCAGGAAGCCGTGGAGTTCGCGGTCGCGGCGTCCGCGCTCAAGCACTCCATCGAGGGCGACTACAACATGGTCACGCTCGCGGAGGTCGAGAAGCTCGCCGGCGGCGACGGCTCCGGCCGCATCCAGAGATAAGACGATGGAACACGCCAATCCGTTACTCAGCGGCAAGGGCGGGCAGAAGTTCATCACCTTCGGTGAGATCATGCTCCGCCTGACCCCGCCGGACTATGGCAAGATCCGCGTCGCGACGAATTTCGAGGCAAGCTACGGCGGCAGCGAGGCGAACATCGCGCTGGCGCTGGCAAACCTTGGCGTGGACAGCACGTTCTTCACCGTCGTGCCGAACAACTCGCTGGGCAAGAGTGCGGTGCGCATGCTGCGCAGCAACGACGTGCACTGCACGCCCATGGTGCTCTCCACGCCGGAGGAGACGCCGACCCACCGCCTCGGCACCTACTATCTGGAGACGGGCTACGGCATCCGCCCCAGCAAGGTCACCTACGACCGCAAGCACAGCGCCATCACGGAGTACGACTTCGGCAAGGTGGATCTCGACTGGCTGCTGGACGGCTTCGACTGGCTGCATTTGAGCGGCATCACACCGGCGCTGTCTCCGAGCTGCGGCGACTTCATCCTCGCCTGCCTCAAAAAGGCGAAGGAGAAGGGCCTGACCGTCAGCTTTGACGGCAACTTCCGCTCCACGCTCTGGACGTGGGACGAGGCGCGCGACTTCTGCACCCAGTGTCTGCCCTACGTGGACGTGCTGCTGGGCATCGAGCCGTATCACCTGTGGAAGGACGAGAACGACCACGCCAAGGGCGACTGGAAGGACGGCGTGCCGCTCCAGCCCAGCTATGAGCAGCAGGACGAGGTGTTCCAGCACTTTGTGGAGCGCTATCCCAACCTCAAGTGCCTCGCCCGCCATGTGCGCTATGCGCACACGGGCAGCGAGAACAGCCTGATGGCGTATATGTGGTATCAGGGGCACACGTTTGAGAGCAAGCTGTTCACGTTCAACATCCTCGACCGCGTGGGCGGCGGCGACGCGTTCGCCAGCGGCCTCATCTACGCGATGATGCACAGCTACAAGCCCATGGACATGGTCAACTTTGCCGTGGCAAGCAGCGTCATCAAGCACACGATCCACGGCGACGGCAACATCATCGACGACGCCGAGACCATCCGCAATCTGATGAACATGAATTACGATATAAAGAGGTAGTCACATGAAACCGTTTATGGACAAGGATTTCCTGCTGGAGACCGAGACCGCGAAGCATCTGTTCCACGACTATTCGGAGCATCAGCCGCTGGTCGACTATCACTGCCACATCTCGCCCCGCGAGATCTACGAAAACCGCCGCTTCAACAACCTCGTCGAGGTCTGGCTCGGCGGTCAGAACCCGGACGGCAGCTACTTCGGCGACCACTACAAGTGGCGCGTCATGCGCTCCAACGGCGTCGCGGAGGAGTACGTCACCGGCAACAAGCCCGCGTTTGAGCGCTTTGAGAAGTTCGTGGAGGCGCTTCAGCTTGCCATCGGCAACCCGATGTATCATTGGTGCAACCTCGAGCTGCGCCAGTTCTTCGGCTACGATAAGCCGCTCACGCCGGAGAACGCCAAGGAGTGCTGGGACTTCTGCAACGACAAGCTGCAAAACGACCCGTCCCTCACCGTGCGCGGCATCATCGAGAAGGCGAACGTCGCCATGGTCGGCACGACCGACGACCCCATCGACAGCCTCGAATGGCATGAGAAGATCGCCGCCGACCCGACCATCAAGGTCAAGGTCTGCCCGTCCTTCCGTCCCGACAAGGCAATCAACATCAACAAGCCCGGCTTTGCCGAGTACATCGGCAAGCTGGCAAAGTCCGTCGGCAAGGAGAAGCTCTCCACCGTCGGCGAGGTTTGCGACGCGCTGATCGAGCGCCTGGAGTTCTTCGCGAAGATGGGCTGCCGCGCCAGCGACCACGGCCTTGACTATATCCCGTACCGCCCCGCGTCCGCGGAGCAGGTCAACGCGGTGTACGCCAAGGTGATGAAGGGGCAGGAGATCACGATCGAGGAGGCGGAGCAGTATCAGACCGCAATCCTCATGTGCCTCGGTAAGGCTTATCATCGCCTGAACATTGCGATGCAGCTGCACTATTCCTGCTACCGCAACGCCAACGAGCGCATGTATGAAAAGCTCGGCCCCGATACCGGCTTTGACATGATCGCCCAGACCACCTGCGGCATCCAGATTGCGCAGTTCCTCTCCGCGCTGGACAAGACCGGCGAGTGCCCCAAGACCATACTCTACTCCCTCAACGGCGTGGACAACGACATGCTGGGCACCATGCTCGGCTGCTTCCAGGGCACCGAGGTGCCGGGCAAGATCCAGCTCGGCTCCGCGTGGTGGTTCATGGACACCAAGAGCGGCATGGAGAACCAGATGCGCTCGCTCGCCAACCTCGGCCTCATTGGCAACTTCGTCGGCATGCTGACCGACTCCCGCTCTTTCCTGAGCTATGCCCGCCACGACTATTTCCGCCGCATCTTCTGCAACCTCGTGGGCAACTGGGTCGAGAACGGCGAGTATCCCGCGAACGACGCGGCGCTCAAGCGCATCGTCGAGGGCGTGAGCTACACCAACGCCGCGCGCTATTTCGGACTGTAAGAGGCGAGAACCATGGAAAAACTGACCTACAAGACCCTGAAAGACCAGGGCTATCAGGGGTATCTTCTGCAAAATGCGCCGGAGCGCGTGCTGCAATTCGGCGAGGGCAACTTCCTGCGCGCCTTCGTGGAGGACTTCATCGACCAGATGAACGAGAAGGCGGGCTTTGACGCCAAGGTCGTGCTGGTGCAGCCTCGCGGCGGCCATCCCGAGTCCGCCGACCTCTACACGGAGCAGGAGGGCCTGTATACGTTGATTCTCCGCGGCCGCGAGAATGGACAGCCGGTGGAGCGCAAGCGCGTCATCTCCTGCGCGTCCCGCTGCCTCGATCCCAAGCGGGATTGGAGCATCCTGCTCGATTGCGCCAAGAATCCGGATCTGCGCTTCATCATCTCCAACACCACCGAGGCGGGCATCGTCTTTGACCCCGCCTGCAAGCAGGACGACGCGCCCCCCGCGGCGTTCCCCGCGAAGCTGACGCAGTTTCTGCACAAGCGCTGGGAGCTGGGCGGCAAGGGCTTCATCATCCTCTCCTGTGAACTGATCGACCACAACGGCGACGAGCTCAAGCGCTGCGTGAACGAGTACATCAAGCTCTGGAACCTCGGCGCGGACTTCGCCGCGTGGGTGGAGAAGGAGAACATCTTCTGCTCCACGCTGGTCGACCGCATCGTCACCGGCGGCGCAAAGGCCGAGGCCCCCGCGCTGTGCGAGAAGTGGGGCTACGAGGATAAGCTCATCGACACCGGCGAGGTGTTCGCGGCGTGGGTCATCGAGGGCCCGCAGTCCATCAAGAACGAGTTCCCGTTTGAAAAGGCGGGCCTGCCGATTCAGGTGGTGGACAACGTGACGCCGTACAAGCAGCGCAAGGTGCGCATCCTCAACGGCGCGCACACGTCCATGGTGCTCGGTGCGTACCTCGCGGGCAAGCAGATCGTGCGCGAGTGCATGGAGGACGACGTGATCCGCGGCTTCCTCAACAAGACGCTGTTCGAGGAGATCATCCCGACGCTCGACCTGCCCAAGGATGAGCTGACCGAGTTCGCCGGCTCCGTCATCGACCGCTTCAACAACCCCTACATCAACCATGCGCTCACCGACATCGCGCTCAACTCCACCGCCAAGTGGAAGGCGCGCGTCATGCCGAGCCTTGTGGAGTACGTCAAGCGCGAGGGCAAGCTGCCCAAGTGCATCACCTTCTCGTTCGCGGCGTACGCGGCGTTCTACCGCAAGGGTGGCGAGGCCGTCCGCGATGACGAGTGGGTGCTGGAGTTCTACCGTGAACACGCGAACGACGACACCAAGGCGTTCGCTTACGCGGTCGTGAACAACGAGCGCATGTGGGACGGCGAGCTTTCGAGGCTCCCCGGTTTCGAGGCGGCGGTCGCCGCCGATCTGGAGCGCATCGACGCCGTCGGCATGTACGAGGCGTTTAAGGCGTGTCTCTAATGCGTCTGTAATATGAAGACGAACAGGGGCGGGCTGCCTGCCCGCCCCTGTCCTGTAAGGGAGAAAAGCTTATGAAACTCATCAAGATCCATCCGGCGGACAACGTCGCCGTCGCGCTGGAGGACGTCAAGAAGGGCGAGACCCTGAACGTCGAGGGCGCGAGCGTCGTCGCCGCCGAGGACATCGCTCGCGGCCACAAGTTCGCGCTGACGGCGATTGCCAAGGACGCCCCCATCGTCAAGTACGGCAACCCTATCGGCCTTGCGAAGGAGGATATCGCGCCGGGGCAGTGGGTGCACGTCCACAACGTCCGTACCGGCCTCTCCGAGACCGCGGACTACGTCTACGGCCACAAGACCTATCCGCTGCCGCAGGTCGCGCCCCGCACGTTCGAGGGCTATCGCCGCGCCGACGGCCGCGCCGCCGTGCGCAACGAGCTGTGGATCATCCCCACGGTCGGCTGCGTCAATAACATCGCCGCCGCGTTGGTGCGGGAGAATCAAGATCTCGTGCAGGGCAGCATCGACGGCCTCTATTACTACGGCCACCCATTCGGGTGCAGCCAGATGGGCGGCGACCACGCCCAGACGCGCAAGCTGCTCGCGGCATTGGTGCGCCATCCCAACGCGGGCGGCGTGCTGGTGCTGTCGCTTGGCTGCGAGAATCTGACGCAGGATCAGTTCAAGGCAGAGCTGGGGGAGTGGGACGACAACCGCGTCAAGTTCCTCGTCTGCCAGCAGGTGGAGGACGAGATCGAGGCGGGCTCCGCGCTGCTGCGTGAGCTGGCGGACTACGCCGGGCAGTTCAAGCGCGAGACTCTGCCCGCCAGCGAGCTGGTCGTCGGCATGAAGTGCGGCGGCTCCGACGGCCTCTCCGGCATCACCGCCAACCCGACGGTGGGCCGTTTCTCCGACCGTCTGGTTGCGCTGGGCGGCTCCACGGTGCTCACCGAGGTGCCCGAGATGTTCGGCGCGGAGAATATCCTGTTCTCCCGCTGCGAGAGCCGCGACGTGTTCGACCGAGCGGTGAATATGGTCAACGGCTTTAAGGACTATTACGTCAGCCACGGACAGGTGGTGTACGAGAATCCCAGCCCCGGCAACAAGGCGGGCGGCATCACCACGCTCGAGGACAAGTCCTGCGGCTGCGTCCAGAAGGGCGGCAGCGCTCAGATCGTGGACGTGCTGGGCTACGCCGACGCGGTGAAGAAGAAGGGCCTGAGCATCCTCAGCGCCCCGGGCAACGATCTCGTCGCCTCCACGGCGCTGACCGCGGCGGGCGCGCACATCATCCTGTTCACGACGGGTCGCGGCACGCCGTTCGGCGCACCGGCGCCCACGGTGAAGATCTCCACCAACACGGCGCTCTACAACAAGAAGGGCAACTGGATTGACTTCAACGCCGGCACGGTTGCCGAGGGCGAGAGCCTCGACGACGCGGGAGACCGCCTGCTCGACTACGTGCTGAAGGTCGCCTCCGGCGAGGAGACCAAGGCGGAGCAGCACGGCGCGCGCGAGATCTCGATCTTCAAGGACGGCGTAGTGCTGTAAAAATACACAGGAAAAGCAACAGGAAACCCTCCCGTGCGGGAGGGTTTCCTGTTGTTCATATGAAAGCCGCAAGGGCCTTATTGTTCTTTGGGATTCGCTGTCTTACAGAACGGCGAAGGGCAAAGTCCAAGAGTAGCAGATGAAATCTTTATCCTCAAGAAGATTGGGGAACTGCATCTCGCTCTCGTACACTTCACTCATGTGTATCGCTTCCTTTCTCGCTTGGATTGTCCATATCATAGACCTGAAGCCGGGAAAAAACAAGACCAAAACTAGCTATAATACACAAGTAAACATATATAAATTTGTGCAATATAACTATATTGATGCGATAGAGTGATGAAACCGCCATGAAAGGACTTGAAATCAGAACCGGCGGAAAAGACCTTGCTTTTTTCTCCGATTCGGGTATAATAACGGAAGATTATTCGCTTTTGTTTGCATTATCTTTTCGTGGGGATGGAACATGGGAAACAATATCCAAACAGTTGACATCATCAATTTCTCAACGGGGATCGCCGGCGCGATGCTGATGTTCCTGGGATTGCTGCTCTCTGTCAGCAGCGAGTATATGGAACGCTGGCTGCGCCGGTATTTTGTCGTGTTCTTTTTGCTGATGACGGTCTACGTAGCTTCCGATCTGACCAGTCAGGCTGCGTCGCTTTTTTGGAACCCGGTTTGGATCGGCGGCGCGAAAGGCGGCTTGTTTCTGGAATCGCTGGTTTCTTCGATGCTCCTGCCGCTGATCACGCGTTTCCTGCTGCGCTGTGCCGGCGCGGACTGGCGTAGGAGCCGGATCCTTTACGGCGTTTTGCTGACATGGGCGTTGTATGTCGTATTGCTGATTGTGACGCAGTTTACGACGGTGATCTACTACTATACCGACGAGGGTGTTTACCGTCGCGGACTGTGGTATCCCTTACTGCTGGTATTTCCGGTGCTGTCCATGCTGCTGAATCTGGCGGCGCTCATCACCCATTGGAAAAGGCTTTCTGACGATGAGCATATAGCGTTTCTGGCGTATCTGATCCTACCCACTGCCGGCATGCTGATCCAGATGACCCACTTCGGATTCTATACGATCCTATTTGGCACGGAGCTGGCGGGGCTGATTATGTTCTTTTTCATTCTCCGCGAACAAGTGGAGGAGCACGCCAGACGGGCAGAGGAGAGCGCGCAGCAGCAGATCAGCATCATGATGCTGCAAATGCGCCCGCATTTCATCTGCAACACGCTGACGAGCATCTACTATCTCTGCGGCACGGACGCAAAGAAGGCGCAGCAGGTGGTCGGACGATTCACCGACTATTTGCAGCGCAATTTCCGCACGGTGACGAAGATGGAGCCGGTGCCCTTTGCCGAGGAGCTGGAACACACGCAGGCATACCTTGAGGTGGAAAAGGCGCGCTTTGAGGACCAGCTGTCCGTGACCTTTGACCTGCCGGTGACGGACTTTGCCCTGCCCGCGCTGACGCTCCAGCCCATTGTGGAGAACGCGGTCAAGTACGGCGTCCTGCCGGACCGCGAGGCGCTGTCGATCGTTGTGCGCACGGCGCAGACAGAGGCGGGCGTCACACTCACGGTAGAGGACACCGGTCCCGGCTACGCCCCGACGGAGGACGACGAGCCGCACATCGCCCTGCGCAACATCCGCAAGCGTCTTGATATGATGTGCGGCGGCACGCTGGAGATCCTGCCCCGGGAGGGCGGCGGCACGGTCGCGCGTGTGTTTGTACCCGCTGCGAGCGGGAAAGAATCGGATAGGAGTTGAACCGAACGTGTTGGATTGTTTTGCGCAAATCACACCGAACTGGTTGAATCGGGCGTACCTATATAATGGCTCCTACGGCCCGCTGTTCCACGATTTCCGCTACCGTCTGGAGATGGACGCCAAGGAGAAAAAGGTCACGGCGACCACCTACTCCAAGGCATGCTACGAGTCCGCGGACGACCGGGAGACGGAGGTGTTCGACTGGACGGACGAGGGCGTGGACGCCATGAAGGACTGGTTGCAGGCGCAGTATGAGGCATTTGCGGCGCTCGAAGCCAACGAAACCGCATAACGAAAGCATCCCGCGGGAGCGGGATGCTTTTTTCAGACTGTGGCGAGAATGTGCAGATTGCGGATGGACGCGTCGCGGATGCGGTCGTTGACGGCGTAGGCGTGGCGCTCCAACTCGTCGTCCGGTACGTCGGAAAGCTGCTGATCACGCACCATCGCGGCGGCCGCGGCGGCAACGCGCTCGATTTCCCCGACACCGCCGCCGGTGAGCAGCGTCTCCAACGGCTGCGCCAGAGACGACGCCTGCGGCAGCTCCCACAGGGCGCGGAAGCTCCACTTGTAGTAGGGCTGATAGCGGCGGGAGAGCAAAAACAGCACGGACAGGGCGGCGCGCACGAACTCGTGGGCGGCGAGTCGCGCCGCGGCGCGCTCGCCGTGGGCGAGACAGCGGGAGAAATTGTACTGCCCGGCCTGTCCCATCAGCAGCAGCTGTCCGGCGAGGCGCTTGCGCCGCACGTCCTCTGGGAAGTATCGCAGCGCGTCGCGGATGCGCGTCACCTCGCCGTATTCATCGAAGAACACTGCGCCGTTGGTGGCCTCGGCGAGCGCCTGCTCCGGCAGCGTCAGCCATTGTTCGGCGGTCAATGTGCCGTCGGGGGAGCCGATGGTGCGACGGAAAAACTCGTCCGTCCGCAGTACGCCGTGGCGATTGCCGCCCACGGGCAGCAGGATTTCCCGGGAAATGCCGCGGAACTCCTTGGGCAGCTTGGCATAGGCGCGCTCAAGTAGAAACTCGCTGCGCCGGTCGACCACATCCTCGCCGGGGAGAAAGATGCAGAAGCCCGGCTCAAAATCGTGGTCGCGGGAGACTTCGTCGTCGTAGCCGAAGCACTCCGACCCGCCGCCGAACAGTCCCACCGCCAGAAACGGCAGCAGGGCGGGAAAGTCGCGCTTCAGCATGGGCCTGCCGCATTCCTCATAGAACGCGCGGGATAACTCAAGTCCGTTCATGGTAAATTTTCTCCGCCGTCTCTTTCAACTCTGCCGCCGCGGCAAACCAACCGTAGTAGGAAAAGCCGGGGGCGCATTTTTCGCACACAAAGGCGTAGTAGCCGTCCCGCGGCGCGTCGGTGGTCTGGATCAGGTCGTAAGCGCGCTCGAGCAGCGCGGTGATCTCCGCCTCGCCGTCCTCAACGCCGCGCTCTGCGGCGATCGTGTCCGCGCGATTGAGACAGGTGACCGCCTGCTCCAGCGTGCCGCCGCGCACCTGCGCCATGCGCTCCGTGGCGCGGTCGTAGAGCCCGTGCGCCTCGCCGTAGCGCCCCAGCGCGGTGCAGACCACCGCCATGTTGTTGTATAGCCCGCCGAGCAGCTGCGGCCGCACGTCGGGGATCGCTTCGTAAACCGTTTTCGCCTGCTGAAACAGCGTAAGCGCGCGTTCGTTATCACTGAACGCGTTGCAGGCGGTGGCGGCGTTGACCAGCGTGGTGCCGGCGGTGACGGTACCCGCCATATCCAGCGTGTCCAGCAGCGCGAGCGCGCGGTCAATGTATTGCAGGGCGTTGTCCCGCGCGCCGGTCTTGCGGTAGTGGCCGATCAGCTCGTTGCAGAGGAACAGCTCGCCGCGCAGATCGCGGCCCAACTTCGCCTCCTCCATCCAGTAGAGCAGGTGCCGCTCCACGCCGGGGTAGTCGCGGCGGCTCATGTACTCGTCCAACTTCTCGGCGATCCGCTGCTGCGGGATCGCAATGATCTCCGGCGCGGAGCCAAAATGCTCGTCGCCCAGCAAGCACCGCGGCTCGGCGTAATCCTCCGGCCGCAGGGCGTTCGTTTCGTTGTTCATGGCGTCCTCCGTTTGTGTGGTTATTCCGCCGCATTGTGCAGCAGCTCCAGCGCGGCGCGCAGCTCCGCGACGGGGAGCTGTCCGGGGGCGGAGCGCTGATCCGCCGTACCGAAGGTCAGCGCGGAGCCAAACGTCTCGCCGCACAGGCGGCTGATCGCGCCGAGCGGCGACATGGACATGGTGGCGATGGGGCAATCGGCACAGCGGGCTGTCTCCTCGGTGGCTTGCAGCAGCGTCAGCACGTCGGCAGGGGACTGGGGCATGACGGCAATCTTCGCCACGTCCGCGCCCATGTCCTGTGCTTTGCGCAGCCACGTAATCAGCATGTGCTTGGGCGGCGTCGCGCGGAAATCGTGGCAGGAGCCGATGACGGTCACGCCCGCGCGGTGCGCCGCGCCGATGCAATCGCGCACGAGCCCGTCTCCGGTGTAGACCTCCAGATCGACCGCGTCCGCGCAGCCGGACTCCGCCGCCGCGATCGTGAGAGCGATATACGCGTCGGGCGCCGCCTCCCGCGCGCCGCCCTCCTTCGCCGTGCGGAAGGTGAACAGCAGGGGCTTGTCGCCCAGCACATCGCGCAGCGCCGCGAGCGTGCGCAGCAGCGCGCCGCGGTCGAAAACCTCGTCATAGAAATCCGCGCGCCACTCCGCGATGTCGCAGGGCGCGGCGGCGACGACGCGCGCGCTGCGCAGGATATCCTCCGCCGTCCGCCCGACGATGGGCGCGGCGATTTTGGGCAGCCCCGCGCCGATGACCACGGAGCCGATGGAAACAGTTTTCATGCAGGCATACCTCTTTTTGTCACTTTCTATAGCATATCGTGTTCCGGCGGCGAGGTCAATATGAAAAAAACTTGACAGGCCTTCGGGTTCGATGGTAGCTTTAGGTATCGAAACAAGCGAGGTGAGATCCATGACGTTGGAGGAGGCAAGGGCCGAGATCGCGGTCATCGACCGGGAAATGGCGGCGCTGTTTGCACGGCGCATGGCAGCGGCGGAGCCGATCGCGGACTGGAAACGGGAACACGGTCTGCCCGTTCTGGACGAGGCGCAGGAGGCGCGGGTCTTGGAGCGCGGCATGGCGCAGATCGACGATCCCGCAATCCGGGCGCTGTACCCGGACTTCCAACGCAATGTGATGCGCCTCTCGCGGGAATATCAGCGGCAGCGAATGGAGGGGCGCGCATGAAAAACACCTTTGGCAGCAGCGTGGCGGTGACGCTCTTCGGCGAGAGCCACGGCGCGGCGGTGGGCGCGGTGCTGGACGGCATGGCGCCCGGCGTACCGGTGGACGAGGCGTTTATCGCGCGTCAATTGGAGCTGCGCCGCCCTTATGGCGCGATCTCCACGGCGCGGCGGGAGCCGGACGCCTTTGAGATCGTCAGCGGTGTGTTTGAGGGCAAGACCACCGGCACGCCGCTGTGCATCCTGATCCGCAACACAGACGTCAACAGCGCGGCGTACGACCGCGATCTGGCGCGACCCGGTCACGCGGACTACACCGCCCGGGAGAAGTACCACGGCTTTGCGGACTATCGCGGCGGGGGACATTTCTCCGGGCGCGTCACGGCGGCGCTGGTTGCCGTGGGCGCGGTAGCGCTGACGGCGCTGCGGGGCAGAGGCATCGCCGTCGGCACTCACATCGCCCGCTGCGGCGGCGTTGCGGACCGCGGATTCGTGGACTGGGACGCGGACCTTGCCGCGTTGGCGGAAAAGCGCTTCGCCGTGTTGGACGACGCGCGCGGCGAAGCCATGCGCACCGCCATCGAGGCCGCGGCGACGGAGGGCGACAGCGTGGGCGGCGTGCTGGAAACGGCGGTGACAGGCTTGCCCACCGGCGTGGGCGAGCCGTGGTTCGACACGTTGGAGGGGCAGCTTGCCCATATCCTGTTCTCGATCCCCGCCGTCAAGGGCGTGGAGTTTGGCGACGGCTTCGCCATGGCGGACCTGCGCGGCAGCGCGTGCAGCGATACATTTTACACGGAGAACGACACCGTGCGCACCGCGAGCAATCACAACGGCGGGATCAACGGCGGGATCAGCAACGGCATGCCGCTGCTGCTGCGCTGCGCGGTGAAGCCCACGCCTTCGATCCGCAAGATGCAGGAGACGATTAACCTCGCCACGGGCGAGCGTGTGGAGCTGGAGCTCGGCGGACGGCACGACCCCGCCATTGTCCATCGCGCCCGCGCGGTGGTGGACAGCGCCGTGGCGCTGACGCTCTGCGACGCGCTGGCGCTGCGCTACGGAACGGATTATCTCGCGGGAAACTGAAAAGAGGGAGACGATCGTCTCCCTCTTTTTCATGGCGCGTTTTCGATGAGATCCAGTACCTCGTCATAAAAGACAGAGCCGGCGTAGTAGCGCCCCTGCACGCCGCGCAGGTCCAGCGCCGCGAGCGCGTTCGCCATCTCCTCGGACTCGACGGCCTTGAAGTACACGTCGGCGCCGTAGGCGCGGCTTAACTCCGCAAGGTGTCGCGCGGCGCTGGAATCCGCCTCGCTCTTGACGGCGTTCCACGCAAAGTCATTGCTGAATTTCACATAGTCCGCGTGCAGCGCGCGCAGCGTGTCCAGCCATGCGTCGCCGCTGCCGTAGTCGTCGATGCCGATCTGCACGCCCAACTCCCGCAGGGGGGTCACAAAGGCTTGCAGCATCTCCGCGCTCAAGTCGCGGCAGTCGCGGCTCAGCTCCAGACAAAGGTTGTGGAGCGGGAAACGGGTTTCCGCGGCGAGATCGGAGATGACGTCGATGAAGTACGCGTCCGTCACCTGACGGGACGAGACGTTGACGCACAGCATGAACGCGGGATCGGCGTCAGCGAACAGCTTGCCGTCCAGCATGGCGCTGCGGAGGATCCAGTAGCCCAGCTCGCGGAAACCGTTTTCCTGCTCGATGTCCGCGAGGAAGCGGATCGGCGTCAGCTCGCCGTACTGCTCATTTTTCCAGCGCAGCAGCGCTTCTGCGGCAATGGGCTTGCCGCTCTTGCCGTCGTAGACCGGCTGATAGCGCAGGAAGAAGTTCTCATATTCCCGGCTCATGCAGCGGCGAATTTCCCGGGTGATCTGGCGCTCGACCGGCTCCTTGACGCCCGCCTCGTGGTAGATCACCAGCTCGCCCTGACGGCGCTGCTCGGAGTCCGCGCAGGCAGTTTTGAGGTGGTCGTAGACCTCCTTTTCGTTCAGCTCCGGCACCTCGGAGCGCAGCAGCAGCCCGCCGAAAGCGATCAGACGGTGGGATACGCCGTCCACCTCGATGCTGCGGTGCAGACGGTCGCGGATGGCGGCGTAGAGCGCCGTCATGCCGTCCTCGTCCAGCGTGGGGGAGAGCACGGCGAATTCTGCGCCCATCAGGCGGTAGACGACGCCGTTGTCGCCCACCTCCTCATGGATGCAGCGGCCCACCTGCCGCATGGTCTCGTTGCCGCGGCCGTAGCCGTACTCCTCGTTGATGCGGTTGAGCCGCCCCACGCGGATGATGAGCGCGGAGCGCACCGGCGCGCCGCCCACGCCTTGCTGCAGCTCGCGGAAGAAACGATGGCGGCTGGGCAGCCCCGTCACGGGGTCGGAGGCGTCGAAGAGTCCGTCGTTGCGCATGGTGAAGCCGAGGAAGTCGGGATGGTTTTTCTCGTCCCGCGTCACGCCGCCGACAAAGCGCACGGGGCAGTAGACGCCCGCCTTGGTGTTCATGTGGCAGCGGATGTCAAAGGAGACCTGCTTCATCTCATTGGCCTCCCACATGGTGCGCATGAAACGCTCGCGGTCGTCGGGGTGAATGAAGTCCGCCCAGTAATAGATGCCGTTGGCGCTGCTCAAATGCTCGCCCGCCATGTCCAGCACATCCAGCAGGGCGGGGGAGAAGCGCGCGGTCTGGGTGCGGAAGTCGTAGAGATAGACCGGATTGTCCCCGCCGAGGGTGGCGAAGAGGTCAAAGACGCTCTCAAACTGCTGTCTGCGGCTGTGAGCGGCAAACTGCAGCGGCAGGATCACCGAGACCGAGCTGCCGCTGCCCTCGCGGCTGCGGACGGTCATGGTGCCGCCCATGGTGCGCAGGAGCTTCTGCGCGATGGAAAGTCCGTGGCCGATGCCGCTGCCGTCCGCGCGGCTGACGTTCTCGCCGCTCTCCAGCGCTTCCTGCGCGCGGCGCAAAAAGTCCTCGGACATGCCCGCGCCGGTATCGGTGATGGTGAACTCAAACTGGGCGTAACCCGCGTCGCTCACCTGCTTGCGGCGGGCGATGACCTTGACCGATCCGCCGTCGGGCGTGAACGACACCGCGTTGCTGATGAGGTTGCACAGCACCGTGCGCAGACGCTGCACGTCCGCGAGCACCTCCTCTTCCGGCAGGTCGATGGACTCGGTGAGCGTCTGGCTCTTGCTGCCCGCGCGAGCACGGAAGAGGTCGGTGGCGTAGCGTACCTGATCGGACAGGCGGCAGGGCTCTGGATGGATGTCGGCGCGGCCGAATTCCGCCGTGCTCATATCCAGCAGGTTGTCCACCAGCCGCTCCATGCGCTGCGCCGCGGCGTCCATGTTCTCCAGATCGCCGCGCAGCTTTGCGGGATCGTAGACGTGGTTTTTGAGGTGGCGCAGATACTCCGCGATGGTGCGCATGGGGCTGCGGATATCGTGGGAGATGCCCGCGAGCAAGCCGGAGCGGATCTCGTTGGCGCGCTTTTCGCGTTCCAATTGCAGCTCCGCGTTGAGGTGCTCCTCCTGCGCGCGGCGCTTGTCGGTGATGTCGCTGATAAAGACGTAGTACACGCCGCCGTAGCCGGAGAGTGTGGCATAGTGACCGTAGTCGTCCAACCAGCGGATCTCGCCGTCCTTTCGGACGATGCGGTACTCCACATAGTCAAAATTCTCGTTGGCGCTGTCCGCGATCTGCTCGTCGATGGAGCTTTGGATGGTGGCGAAATCATCCGCGTACACCATTCCGCGGAAGGTGTTGCCCGTCAGCTCCCGAAACTCCTCCGGCGAATTGCAGCCGAAGATGTGCAGCACGTTGTCGTTGACGTACAGCAGCTCCAGCGGCTCCTCGGCGCGGTAGACAAAGAAGCCGCCGGGGATCTGCCCGCCGATCCGCTCCAGATCGGCAAGCATCAGCGTATTCTCGCTCATGGGTCGTTGCCCTCGCTTTCGTCGATGTGTTTACAGACGGTTGGAGAAGAACTCCTCCAGCCGCTCAAGCAGGGAGTCGCGGTCGATGCTCTTGAGGATGTAGCCGTCGGGCTTGAGCTCCAGCACGCGGCGGACGCTGTCGCTGTCGTCCTTGCCGGTGAGGAAGATGACGGGGATGTGCGCCGTACCGGGTTCGCTGCGGATCATCTCCAACACCTGCGCGCCGCTGGTGACGGGCATGGTGTAGTCGAGCAGGATGAGATCAGGCTTGTTGTTGGCGAGGAACGTCAGCGCCTGCATACCGGAGTTGACCACCGACACGCGGTAATGGTTGGTGAGCCAGCCCTTGACCATGCGCAGATAGTCGCCGTCGTCGTCCACGAGCAGCACGCGCTTTTTGCCGCGCAGGTTCGAGGTGTTGGTGAGCCGGTCCATGATGGCGATGAACTTCTTGATGTCCAGCGGCTTATTGAAGGAGGCGGAGACTGCGCCCTCGGGGAAGACCTGCTCGCAGCGGATCAGCTCGTCCTTGCTGCCGATGAGCAGCAGCAGCTTGTCCGGCACGCCGAAGAGCTCGTTGACCGCGGCGAGGGTCGCGGTATTTTCCAGCAGCGCCGTACCGAGGAACAGCACGGCGGCGTCAGCGCCCTCGGCGTAGGTGCGCACGGTCTCGGGCTTGAGCTCGATGGACATGACGTCGTAGCCCGCGGTGGAGAGATTGCCCAGCACCGCGTTCACCATGAACGGCGAACCGCTTCCCAAAAACAGAACTTTTTGCTTCATGATTTTGCCTCCTCGGTATGCTCGGAGTCGACGCAGGCGCGGATCGCGTCCCAGTCCACCCGATCGACGGCGTCATTGAGCCGGCTGCACAGCGCGGCGTATTTTTCCGTCGGGTCGTATTTGTTCAGCTCTGTCATCACCATGGCCACGCTGTCGTAGTCGTAGGCGTCGGCGAGGTCGCGCAGCGCCTGCAGGGCGTCGTCCAGCGTCTCCGCCGTCAGCGCGGGGCCGCGATGGGCGGGGGCGGCGTTGGCGGATTCCGTCAGCGGACGGAGCGCCGATTCAAAGCGGCGATACATCGCCAGCAGCTTGCCCGTCTGGCTGTATACAGTGTCCAGATCGCGGGAGTCGCCCGCGATCTCCAGCCGCGCGGCAAGTCCCGCCAGCTCGTCGGCGCCGATGGAGCGCGCCATGCTTTTGAGCGCGTGGACCTTGATGGTGTAGTCCGCGATGTCGCCGCCCGCGCAGGCGTGCTCGATTTCGGCGGAGCGGGAGGGAATGGACTCGGCGAAGATTTTCAGGGCCTCCAGATAGGGCTGCACGCCGCCGCAGTGGCCAAGACCCTTCTCTACGTCCAGCGAGAACACCGCGTGGAGCCACTCGGGAACGTGCTCCTGCTCCGGCGCCGCACCCTCGGCGTACTCGCGAAGGACCTTCTCCTGCGGCAGGTACTTGAGCAGCATCTTTTCCAGCTCGTCCGCCATGACGGGCTTGGTGAGGTAGTCGTTGAAGCCCGCGGAAATGTAGAACTCCCGCGCGCCGTTGACGGCGTTGGCGGTGAGGGAGAGGATCGGCGTATTTGCCGCCTTCTCGGGGTAGAGCCGCATCAGCTCCTGCAAGGTCTCCACGCCGTCCATGCCCGGCATGCGGTGGTCGAGAAACACCATGTCATAGGTCATGTGCCCGAACTTGTCGATGCACTCCCGACCGCCGGAGGCGGTGTCGATGCGGATCTGCGTGCGCTTTAAGAGCCCGGAGATGACCGAGAGGTTCATCGGCGCGTCGTCCACCACAAGCACGCGCGCGTCGGGGGCGATGAAGCGATCCTCGCTCCGGTTCTTGTGGCGGCGTTCGCCATGGGGCGCGGCGCTGCTGTCGCCGATGATCTCCCACTCCACGACGTGCTGGCGCAGTGTGAAGGAGAAGGTGGAGCCCTCGCCGTAGACGCTTTCGACTTCCAGACGGCTGCCCATCATCGTGAGCAGCTGCTGCGTGATGTTGAGGCCGAGGCCCGTGCCCTCGATCTTGCGGGCGCGATCCTTGTCGATGCGGTCAAAGGCGTTGAACAGGCGGTTAATATCCTCCGGCTTGATGCCGTAGCCCGTGTCCTTGACGGCGACGTGGAGGTCGATCTCGCTGTCGGAGACCTTGTCGTGGTCCACCGTCAGCAGCACGGTGCCGTGCTCGGTGTATTTCACCGCGTTGGTGAGCAGGTTGGTGATGATCTGCTTGATGCGCATTTCGTCGCCGTAGAGGAAATGCGGAATGTTGGGGTCGACCTTGACCTCCAGCGAGAGCCCCTTTTCCTCCGCTCGGATCCAGATGAGGTTCACGAGGTCGCTCACGAGCGAGGTCAGCTCGTAATCCCTCGGGTCGAGGTCCATCTTGCCCGCCTCAATCTTGGAAAAGTCCAGAATGTCGCTGATGATGCTCAACAGGCTCATGCCCGCGATGCGGATGTTCCGCGCGTAGCCGAGGATATCCTCCTCGCTGCTCTCGCGCAGGATCATTTCGTTCATGCCGAGGATCGCGTTGATCGGTGTACGGATCTCATGGGACATGTTCGAGAGGAACGCGGACTTGGCACTGTTCGCCGCGTCCGCCTCCACCGCCATGTCCTCGAGCTCGTTGGTGGTTTGCTCCAGAAAGCGTGCCAGGCGCTCGTTGAGCGGGATCGCGCCCTGTCGGCGCGCCTCCGGCAGCACCGCGGGCAGCGCGTCGCGCCCGCCGCGGGGGGAGCCTTCACGCAGGCCCAGCGAGAGGATCGCGGAGTTGATGACGCCGCCGCCGCGCTTATCGAGCAGGATGCCCGCGTGTCCGCGCACCCACGCCGTCTGCGGCATGAAGCCGGTGTAGCTCTGCATGTCGGTGCCAATCAGCTCGCCCAAAAAGCGGGCGCGGTTTTCACACAGGATCAGCAGCAGCGCCTGCGGCTCAAATTCCTTCATCGCGTCGGCGTAGAGCTTGGTGTCCTCCAGCAGCCGCCGCGGGTTGGCGTAGGAGAGGTGGACGGTCTCGCCCTCGTTGAGCTTGGCGATGAAGTACAGGCGTCCGTCTTTATCATAGCCCGAGGGACAGCGCACGACCTTGCGCTCGCCGCGGTCGGTGACGAGCGGGAACTCGCGCACGTTCTCCACGAAGTAGCGGTCGGGGCTGACGCCCAAGTATTTTTCATAGATGGACGCCGCCGGTTCGCCGTCGATGGTGGACACGCAGTAGCTGCCGTCCGTCGCGGTGATGGTCATGTCCTTGCCGATGGGTTTCCAGCCCATGTCGTAGTTGTAGTGCAGGTGCAGGCTCTGCCCGCTGAACACCAGCGCCACGATGCCGCAGTCCGAACCGCCGAAGCTGCCGAAGATGAACGGCACCTCGTCGGAGCCCGCCTCCGCGCCGATGATGGGGATATCGTGGCGGTTGTTTTTCGCGACGGCGGTGAGAAACCGGTCAATCTCCATCACCACGCCGGCGGAGAATACCAGAATCCCCGCCACATGCTCGCGGTAACGAATTTCACGGCGGAACTGCCGCCCCGCCTCCTCGGCGGTCATGGCGCGGCAATCGTAGTGGTACATGTCCACCCGCGAGCGCTCAAAGAGCAGCAGCGTGTAGATCGCGCCGGTGGTCATGTTCGTGAGCTGCTCCGGCGAGAGGGGAAAGTCCGCCATGGTGAGCCCCACGACCTTGACGCCCTCCAGCGCGCGGGAGAGCTTGTCGATCCGCCCATGCAGGCTGGGCCCGCCGGCCTCCTGACTCGCGATGAGCAGCAGCCGGTCGGCGGCATTTTTATAGAACGGCTCATCCCGGATCGAGTCCACCAGCGCGATGAATTCCTCGGGCTTGTCCGTAAAGAGCGAGTATTGCTTCATGTGATCCCTCCCTCCGTTGGGGACAGTTGGTTTTATTGATCCGGCGCCGTGAGATCGTCAAAGGTCTCGCGCCGGACGGCGACATAGCTCTCGCCTCCGCGCAGCATGACGATGGGCGGGCGGGGAAGCCGGTTGTAGTTGGACGCCATGGAGTAGTTGTACGCGCCGGTGGTGCAGACCGCGACGAGGTCGCCGCGGCGGATGTCCTCCGGCATCGGCACGTTTTCCTGAATGATGTCGCCGCTCTCGCAGCAGCGCCCCACGACCGAGCAGATAAACGGACGCGGCGCGTCCATATTCCCCGCGGGGAGGACGGTGTAGCGGGATCGGTAGAGCGCGAAGCGGGGGTTGTCCCCCATGCCGCCGTCGATGGCGACATAGTTCTTGTAGCCCGGGATGCGTTTGACCGCGCCCACGGTGTAGAGCGTCAGTCCCGCGTCGGCGACGATGCTGCGCCCGGGCTCCATCATAATGGCGGGTTCGGGAATGTCGAGCCGCGCGCAGGTCTCGTGGACCACAGCGGCGACGCTGCCGATCTTCTCGGCGATGTCCAGCACCGGGTCGTCCTCGACGTAGCGCACGCCGTAGCCGCCGCCGAGGTCGAGCTGCCGCGCGGTATAGCCGTGCTGATTGCGCATGGCGGCGATGAATTCCAGCATGATGACCGCGGCGCGTTCAAACACGTCCTCGGCAAACACCTGCGAGCCGACGTGGCAGTGGAAGCCGACAAGGTCGATGTGCGAAAGCCCCAGCGCGAGGTCGGTCAGCTCCGCCGCCTGTCCGGTCTCGATGGCGGCGCCGAACTTGCTGTCCACCTTGCCGGTATTCACCGCCGCGTAGGTGTGGGTGTCGATGCCCGGCGTCAGTCGCAGCAACACTCTCTGTCGTGTGCCGCGTTTCGCGGCCTCGGCGTCGATGGCGGCAAGCTCTTCGGCGCTGTCCGCGACGAAGCAGCCCACGCCGTGCTCCATGGCGTAGGCAATGTCCGCGTCGGTCTTGCAATTTCCGTGGAAATAGGCGTTCGCGAGGTCATACCCCGCCTTGGCGGCGGTGTGGATCTCGCCGCAGGACACCACGTCGATGCCCATGCCAAGCTCGGAGAGTATGCGGTACATCTGCGTGAAGCAGCAGGCCTTCCCCGCGAAGAGCGGGCGGGAGCCCGCGCCGAAATGACGCCCCATGGCGTCTAAGTACACGCGGCAGTTGCGCCGGATACGCGCCTCGTCCATGAGGTACAGCGGCGTGCCGTACTGTGCGGCAAGGGCAGCGGTGTCCTGTCCGGCAAAGGTCAGGTGCCCGGCGTCGTTGACGCCGAGGTTGTCACAGGTGAACATATCAAAATCCCTTTACAGCATGTGCGCGCGCAGTTCCTCGCCGGAGAGCGGGGAAAGGTCGGCGGGCGCGATGTCGAAGATGGTCTTGCAGCCCTTGTCGCCGCGCTTTGCCATCTTGTCGACGGCGCGGGCGAGGGCGACCAGCACCCCCGCGGTGAACTCGGGGTTGGAGTCCAGCGTCAAGCGGTACTCGATGGTGTGGCTGTGGTTTTTGTCAAGCCCTGTTTTGCCCGTGCGGAACACGAATCCGCCGTGGGGCAGTTCCTTGTGGTCGCGCGCCATTTCCTCGGCGGAGATGAACGTGACCGTGGTATCGTACTCGTCGAAGTAGTTGGGCATGGTGACGATCGCCTGTTCGATCGCGGCTTTGTCCGCGCCGTCCTTGGCGACGACGAACACCTCGCGGCGGTGCTTTTGGCGGGTGGTCAGCTCCAGCATGGAGCCGCTGCGCACCGCGTCCAGCGCCTCGGGCACGGGGACGGTGTACTGCCGCGCGTCGGCGACGCCCTCGATGCGGCGCACCGCGTCGCTGTGGCCCTGGCTGACGCCCCGGCCCCAGAAGGTGTAATCTTTGCCCTCGGGCAGAATGACGGAGCCGTAGAGCCGCGCGAGGGAGAACATGCCCGGGTCCCAGCCGCCGGAGATCAGCGCGACGTGACCGCTTTCTCTCGCGGCGGCGTCCACGTTGGCGAAGTGCTCGGGGATGCGGGCGTGGGTGTCGAAGCTGTCCACGACGCTGCATTTCTTCGCCAGCGCCGGGGTCATTTCGGGGAGGTCTGTTGCGCTGCCGCCGCAGATGATGAGCACGTCGATGCCATTGGCCCGCGCGTCCAGCTCGGACGCCGCGAATACCGGCGCGCCGGTGAGGGTCTTGACGCTATCGGGAGCGCGGCGCGTGAACACGCCGACGAGCTCCGCGTCGGGATTCTGGACGATGGCGCACTCCACGCCGCGCCCGATGTTGCCATAGCCGTAGATCGCGAGTTTCATAGTAAGATAAGTCCTTTCAATGAAATTTGCATTTTACAGCGAAATCATGCTTTTCATGTCATAGAGTCCGGCGGGCTTCCCCTGCAAAAACGCCGCTGCGGCGAGCGCGCCCTCGGCGAACAGCGCGCGGCTGTGCGCCTCGTGCTTGAGCGTGATGGTCTGGCTGTTGGTGCCGATCATCACCTCATGCTCGCCGACAATGTTGCCCATGCGGATCGCGTGGACGCCGATCTCGTTCGGTGTGCGCTTGCCGTGCCCGCTGCGGCCGCAGTTGACCGTCGCTTCGGGGCGCACCTCGCGGATGGCGTCGGCAATCGCCAGCGCTGTGCCGCTGGGAGCGTCCAGCTTGCGGTCGTGGTGCTTTTCGATGATCTCGATCTCCGCGTCGGGCATCGCCGCGGCGGTCTTTTTCGCCAGCTCAATGAGCAGCGCCACGCCCAGCGAGCAGTTGGCGGAGAAAAACAGCGGCACCTCGGTCGCCGCCGCGAGGATCGCGGCCTTTTCTTCTTCCGTATGCCCAGTGGTGGCGAGAACGAGCGGCAGACGGTACGCTTTCACAAACGCGAGCAACGCCTCCGTCGCGCTGTGGTGGGAGAAGTCCACCACACAGTCCACATCCGTCGCCGCGTGGGCTAAGTCCGCCGCACAGGGAACGCCGAAGTCGTCACAGCCGTGAGGACTTACGCCGCCGACAAGCTCCGCGCCGCGGTAGCCCGAAAGCGCCAGCTTCGCCACCTCGCGGCCCATGGCACCGCCCAGTCCGCTTACCAAGATCCGCATACCGCGCCTCACAGCAAGCCGTGCTGACGCATCAGCGCGAGCAGCTTTTCCTCATGCTCCGGCTCTATGGGCGTCAGCGGCAGACGGAGATAGTTCTCGCACCAGCCCAGCGCCGCCATGCCCGCCTTGACGGGAATGGGGTTTACCTCACAGAACAGCGCGTTGATGAGCGGCAGCAGCTCACATTGGAGCTTCGCCGCGCCCGCCACGTCGCCGCGGAAGAAGCGATTACAGATTTCGACGGTCAGCTTCGGCGCGACGTTGGACAGCACCGAGATCACGCCCTGTCCGCCCATGGCGAGGATCGGCACAATCTGGTCGTCGTTGCCGGAGTAGATGTCCAGCTTGTCGCCGACGAGCGCCGCGGCCTCGACGATCTTGGAGATGTTGCCGTTGGCCTCCTTGATGGCGGCGATGTTGGGATAGCCCGCCAATGCCGCGTAGGTGGACGGCTCAATGTTCACACCCGTGCGTGACGGCACGTTGTAGAGAATGATGGGCTTGGTGGAGGCGTCCGCGATGGCCTTGAACATGGTGACAAGACCCTTTTGCGTCGCCTTGTTGTAGTACGGCGTCACGACCAGCATCGCGTCCGCGCCCACGTCGCAGCAGTAGCGGGTGAGGGAGCAGGCGTAAGCGGTGTCGTTGGAGCCGGTGCCCGCGATGACGGGGACGCGGTGCGCCACGCGCTCGACGGAGTATTTGACGACGGCGCGGTGCTCCTCATCGTCGAGGGTGGAGCCTTCGCCGGTGGTGCCGGCGATGACGAGGGCGTTGACGCCCTGTTCGATCTGCCAGTCGATGACGCGCCCGAGGCGGTCGTAATCGACGCCGGAGTCGGACAGCGGGGTGATGAGTGCGGTGGCCACACCGCGGAAGATCGGCTGATTGTTCATGTCAGGATTCTCCTTTAGCATGATTGTATAGTATATGTTACCTATTATTCCAGTAAAACAAAACCACAGAAACGGCCTGATGTCAAGTAAAAAATGGAAAACAAACGCCGAAAAACGCCTTACAAAATTATTTCCCGAACCGCGTAATTCGCTCTTGACTTTCTCTCTGTGAGTGCGTATAATAACCATGTTGCGCATATGGCGCATCCGGGTGTAGCGCAGTTGGTAGCGCGCTTGGTTCGGGACCAAGAGGCCGTGGGTTCAAATCCCGCCACTCGGACCAAAATTCCACCGAAATTGTTCAATTTCGGTGGAATTTCTTTTTCAAAAGTTGCATTTTTGATTTCCTAAAAAATTGACCACAGCGCAAGTCATAGACAGAATCGGGATGCGCTCCGGCAACGGAGCGCATCCTTTTGCGTTTTCGGCTCTTTTTTAGTTACTGCCCGGAAGAATTTTACCGATGCGGGCTGTGGGCGGCGGGCCTGAGACGGTGCCAAATTTGGATCTGTTGACAAAATGCCCCTTACCCTCGAATATTCGCAACAAAAAAGATGCCTGACGGCATCAACTCATACACTTTATCCATCTTTTCAGGTTCAAAGCCGTGGCGGACAGAAGGCAGTGGTCTTCCGCTGCCTCTATCCCTCGTCGCAAAACACGTGTTAAGTTGTGGCTCCGCTTCTGCGCGGCAAACGTGCCCTCGCTCCAGATCTGCCGCTGCTTGAGCGCCTCGCGGTGCTCCGCGGTGTCCCAGCGGGCGGCGTTTCGGTCGATAGCCGGCTGAAAAAAGTTCCGTTTCAATGTTCGCGCGCCGCGTTTGTTGCTCTCAAGGATGCATCTTTCCCGCAGCGGACAGGCTTTGCATTCCCGCTTATCCGCCAGATAAACCCAATGCAAACTGCTGGACGAGCGTTGGAGCGTGTTCAACCGTAGTTCTTTTCCACTTGGACACAGGAAGCAATCCCGCTCCGGCTCATACGAGAACGCATCTTGCTTCAGCTCTACTTGCGTACAGTCAAAATGCGCCTGCGGGCGGACATAGAACGTGATATCGTTTTCTAAAAGAACTTCATGGGCCAGCGGAAAGTCGTAAGCCGCATCGGCTGTGGCCGCTTGAATGGGAATGACATCCCGATGCACGTGCTCGATCTGGCCAAGGTATGGAGTTGAATCACTGGCGTCGCCGGATGTTACCGTCACATCCAAAATGATGCCGTGGTCTGTGTCCAGTGTTTGATGAGACAGGTAGTGCGGGCCTTCCGGCTTCCCGGGGCGCTTCATGTGTCCCGCCTCCGGGTCGGTTATGCTGACACGCTTCTTTGTCCGCCGGTTTTTCCTCTTAAGTTGTTGCGTCCGCTTCCCTTGTCGGCGACCTTTCTTTGGCGGCAGCTGTTTTAAGGCTTCTTCCTCATAGGCATCCAAGCGGTCATAGTACGCTCCGGGTTCCTCCGGCATTTCCACCAATACCTCCGAAGCCCGCGAGGCGTTGGCCCTCACGTGCGTGGAGTCCGTCGCCACCAGCCGCCCGCTGACCAATCCCTTTTCGATGCACTGGCGCACGACTTCCTCAAACAGCCGGCGGAAAACCTTCCGAAACTTGGGCTTCCTGCGACGCAACTGCGAGATCGTGCTGTGATCCGGCACGGCGTCGAACAGGTCAAGCCCTAAGTACCAGCGCAACGCCACATCGGTCTGGATACGCGTTTCGATCTGACGTTCTGAAGGGATACCGTACAGGAATCCGACCAAAAGATATTTTACCAGCATGACCGGATCGATGGGCGGACGTCCGTATTTGTTGCTGTAGAGGGGCGCTGTCATTTCGTATACAAAGGACAAGTCCAGCGCAGCGTCCAGCTTACGCAGAAAGTGATCCGCCGGTATCAGATCTTCTATCGTGATCGTGTGTAATTGGAGCTGCATCGCCATCCCTCCCGTCTTGACAATTATACCATATCTTGTGGAGCGGGGAAAGACTTTGTCAACAGGTCCAAATTTGGCACCGTCTCCAACGAGAGGGGACGTTCTGCCGACCCCCTGCCAAATTTGATATGCTCCCTCTATGAGAGACAGTGAAAAAGGAAAACGCTGTCAGCGTAGGGGGAGCAATGTTATGCCAAATAAGCAAAAGCTGGAAGCAGAAGAAAAGGTGAAGATACTTCTTGAGTACCTTGGCGGGGAGATAGGACAGCGCGAAGGGGCGAGAAAAGCCGGAGTTACACACACAACCTTTCAGGGATGGATAAGGATATTCGAGAATTATGGAATAGACGGTTTTCAGCAGAAGCAGAAACAGCAATATTCTGTAGAGACGAAAAAGGCTTCTGTCAGAGCTTACCGGCAAGGGAAAGGCAGTTTAGAGGAAATCTGCAAAAAATTCAAGATAAAGAATAGTAAGACGCTTCGTGAATGGATACAGGTGTATAATGCTCATGGAGACTTCAACTCCAGAAAAGAATCGGGAGGCGGAAGCTGCATGAGGAAGGCACGAAGCACCACACAGGAGGAGCGCCTGCAAATCGTCAAGGATTGCTTGGAAGGCGGCAGAAACTACGGAGAAATAGCGGTCAAGTACAACGTCAGTTACCAACAAGTGCGGACTTGGACACAGCGGTTTGTGGAACTTGGCGAAGCCGGACTTGAAGATCGGCGCGGGAAGCGGAAGAAAGATCAGACGCCGCGAACAGAATTGGAGGCGGCACAGATAGAGATTGAGCAGCTCAAGCACAAGCTTTATCTTGCGGAAATGGAGAATCATCTGTTAAAAAAATTGAACGAGATCGTAAGGAGGGATGCCTTGGGCAAGTAAGGCAGGGACATCTTTACAGGGCAATACGAGAGAATCACGAAGGATGCGGAGAACCTATTGACGAAGCCTGTAGGCTGCTGCATGTTTCTCGCTCAGCGTATCATAAGTGGGCGTCCGGCAAGCTGAGCGGCAGAGCCGCCGCGAATGAGCGCATCGCTGAGAAGGTGGAACAGATCCATAACGATCTCGTTCTGCTTTCGATCATCGCCGCCGAGCGCGCAAAACTCCGCCTCATCGTACCAGTCGCGCATCAAATCACCCGCGACGGTGTCCCCGACGGCATAGACCGCGCGGAAGCTCCGCTCCGCGCCGCCGCGGTCGATCCACAGCAGATCGTTCGTACCCTCCCAAAAGCGGAGCCGGTCGCCGGTGGACAGAATGGTCAGCTCGATGGCGTTTTCATCCGGTGTCGGAAGATCGGTTGGCTCAAAGGAGACGTCTACGCTGCGGAACAGGTAGTTCATGAAGAAGCGGAAGTTGCCGCTCGCTCGCGCATCCTCGTCGCCGACCGATTTGACCGCGCTCTCGCCATCGACGGAGGAGAGCCGCAGGGTGATCGGCTCGCCTGCTCCGTTTGCGTCACAGACGGAATCCAGCAGCGCGCGAACCGGGGAAGCGGCGCTTTGCGTTCGTTCTTGCGTGGAGTCATCGGCGATCACGGTGAAGCTTTCTGCTATCGCGTCCAGCACGGCGGGCTCCAGCCCTGTCATGTCGGAGCGGATCAGCAGCGCCGGATCGTACTGCGTCCACACGCGCCAGACCCTGCCGTCCGGCGCTTCGACGAAGCGCTCCGCCTGTCCCGCCGCAAGCTGCGGCCGTTCTGTTGCCAGTTCCTCGGGGGACGCTTCCCGAATGCTGATGGTGGAACCGGTGTTGTACGCGGAGACCCATCGCGCCGTACCGCCGCTGCTGGCCTCGGACCACGCCTGCACCGGAATATAGACATACCAGCCGTCGCTGTCTCTGCGGTGCGCGGGGACTTTGTTCTCGCCGCCCAGCATCAAAGCGGTGGTGTAGAGCGGCAAATCAAGGCCGTATTGCTTGACATAGAAATCGTACAGCATTTCCTCGGCGCTCTCTTCGTAGTAATAGAGCCCGCCGCGGTCGTCGTTGTTGAAGCGGTCAAAGAGCGCGTCCACACTCCCGTCCGCGTGGCGCAGCACCACCAGCGAGTGTCCGCCCTGTCCCTCCAGATCGCACCAACCGTCCTCGGTGTCGTACATGCCGCCCACAAGAGCGACGTTTTCCAGCGGCACGTCGATTTTGGTTTCGATCCCATAGTTGTAGAGCTCCAGCGTGCCGCCAGGCGCAAGGCCGGACAACTCGCCGTCCTTTTCCAAAAACGCGACGCGGGTATCCAGCACGTTCGCGGCTTTTTCCTCTCTGACGTCGGCAGCGTAGTAGCTCACAGTCGTAAGCTTTGCGCGCACGGCGTCGATGTAGTCTTCCGCATTCGCATACGCGCCGATCAACTGCTCGCCCCCGGCATCAGGCAGATTCACCGCGATCTGTTCGATGCCGGAATCATTTTGCTTTGCTCCCGTAAACGTCGCGGCGCAGACGATGCCCGTCAGCGCCAGCGCGGCAACCAGAGCGACGCCAAGGGGGCGCTTGTGCTCGGCAATCCGCTGGATGCGCTCCTTCATCTGCTGCTTGCCCGCCGTCATGGTGGTGGCGGAAAGCATCGGGTTTCCGCCGCGCCGAACCGGAACCAGCGCCAACAGCGTTTCGCCGTAGGGAACGCGCTCCGACTCGCCCAGCCGTGCCAGCACGCCTTCGTCGCAGGCAAGCTCGCAGTCCGCCCTGGAGCAGTATGCCGCCAGCCACACCAGCGGGCTGAACCACCAGACCGCGAGGCAGACGCTCCGCACAAGCGACCACAGCGGGTCAAGGTGCCGCGCGTGGGTCTCCTCATGGGCGATGACGTAACGCAGACAGCTTTTGTCCTTTGCCGCCGCGCTGGTGACGTAGATGGCGGGGCGGAACAGGCCGAACAGGCAGGGCGAGGGAATATCGTCGCAGAGGTAGACGGGGTACTTGCTCTCTGCACCATCCAGCGGGACACGGGTGCGACGCAGCTTGCGGGCAAAGCGGAGGTTGGCGGCGAGGAACCACAGCGCCATAGCCGTCATGCCGATGTACCAGACGAGGCGTAAAATGCTCTGAACAGTGATCGGTATGCCGCCCGTTTCGATCTTTGAGCGGTCTACCTCATCCTTCCATTCTTTCTGATACGCCTGATACAGCTCCCGCTGTTCCGCTTCCGGCAGCGACGGGTCAGGCTCGCGCACCGCAAGATCGGGAGCATCGCCACCCACTACTGTCAAAATACTTTCGGAAATCTCCCGCTCCGGCAGCTTGTCCGTTACAACCGCGACGCTCCAACCAATGCTGCCGACGCTGACCGGCACCAGCAGCCGCAGCGCGACCAGCAGCCACAGCGCGTACTGCACACGGCGGGAGATCGTGCTGCGGAACAGGAAACGTAACAGCAAAATGGCGAGAATCAGGACGGAGGACGTGATCAGCATCTCCTTCATTTGCCCTCGCCCGCCTTTCGCAGGATCTCAGACAGCTCGTCGATGTCCTCCTTGGTCAGCGCGTGGTCGTCCACCAGCGCGCTCATCATCAGCCCCAGCCTGCCGCCGTAGACGCGGTCGAGAAAGCTGGCAGTCTCCTCGCGCCGCGCGTCCTCCCGCACAATGACAGGCGAGTAGTGCCGTGTCCGTCCGATCTGCTCCCAGCGCACTGCGTCCTTGGCCTCCAGCCGGGTCAGCATGGTGATGACGGTGTGCTTCGTCCAACCGGTGTCGGCTTCCAGCGCGTGGGTGAGCTGCATCAGCGTCATGGGGGCACCGTCCCAGAGCTGGTTCATCAGCTTCCATTCCATATTTGACAGTGAAATCTTCATGTGCAAGCCCTCCAAAAGAAATATGGTTGACAACCGTTTAACATATTGTAGCGCAATGTTAAACGGTTGTCAACCATTATTTGCGGCGTTTTTGCGTCTCCAATTTTTCCCTCTTGACAACTATATACGTCATGTGTAGTATATAGTTAAATACGGCAAATGCCGTTGATGGGAGTGGCGATATGAAGCATTTACCTGATACAGAACTCGCTGTGATGAAGGCGATCTGGACCTGCGGCGAGGACGTGTCCCGCGCAGAGATGGAAAAACACCTGATAGAATACCACTGGACGGCGAATACCATCAACACTTATCTTTCCCGGCTGGGGGAGAAAGGCTTTGTCACCTCGCGGAAGGAGGGCAAAAACCTGCTGTATACGCCGCTCGTTTCCCGCGACGAATATCTCGCCTTCGACAGCCGGCGCGTGCTGAAGAGCCTCTACGACGGAAAGCCCCGGAACTTTATGGCGGCGCTTGCGTCAAACGGACTGAATGAACAGGACGTTGCCGAGCTGCGCGCTTTGCTGGACGAGCTTTCGGGTGGCGGCAATGGCTGACTGGCTGCTGCGTTTGCTGTCCCTCTCCGCGGGCGGCGCGTTGGCGATTCTTCTGCTTCTCGCGATCGAGCGTCTTGCAGGACTGCGTTACGCGGCGAAATGGCGCTGCCTCGCGTGGCTGCTGCTCTGCCTGCGGCTGGGGGTCACGCTGACGCTTTCGATGAGCCCGATCGTGCCCGCCGCGCCGATCCGCGTGGAGGTTCCGGCGGACGCCGTGATTTACCGGCCCGTCGCGCCGCAGACGGAGAGAACACCCGCAGCGCCGAAGCCACCGCAGAACGCGCCTGTGCAGGAAGAACGCGACACAATGGAGCGTGCATCGCTAAGACATCCCGTCAAGCTGTCGGAGGCGCTGTTCGTCCTCTGGGCGCTGGGCGCGGCGGGCGTGCTGGGTTGGGCGATCATCGGGCATATCCGCTTTTCCCGCTATCTCCACCGCTGGGGAACGCCTGTCACGGAGCGCAGGGTATGGGACGTGCTGAAAGATTGGAAAGCGGCGCTGGGGCTGCGCAGCATACCGCGGCTGTTGACCTGCCCCGGCTTGGATACGCCGATACTGGCGGGCATTTTTCGGCCCCGCCTCTTGCTGCCGTCCGCGCCGATGGACGATACCCGGCTGCGCCACGCCCTGCTGCATGAGCTGACGCACTACAAGCGTCATGACATCACGTTCAAGGCGCTGGTGCTGTGGGTCTGTGCGCTGCACTGGTTCAATCCCGCCGTATGGCTCATGCGCCGCGCGGTGGAGCGCGATTTGGAGCTTGCCTGCGACGACGCGGCGTTGCGTGTTTTGCCAGAGAGCGAACATGCCGCCTACGGGAACACGGTTCTGATGGCGGCGACGAAAAAGAGAGGAGCACAAACATGATACCGAAAACGTATTTTTCCGCCCCGTTGTCCAAATCCGCGAAGGACACCGAGGGGCGCATCCGCAACATCTTTGAGGGCCAGCGCCGCCGCCCCGCGGTGATCGTGCTGGCGCTGGTCGCCGCCGTCGCGCTGCTGTGCGGGTCGGTGTTCGCGGTGCGAGCGAAACGGACCGTGCCGACCATAGAGGATCGATGGGAGCAGGAGAAAAAAGAGGCGTCGGCTTACGCGGCGGCAGCCGACGGGAGCGCAGAGCTGCCACGATTCGAATACCTGGGCGACGATCCCTATTTGGCGGCGGTCTGCGAATGGATCGTCAGAGGCGGGGAACAGGCGCGATATTGGGAATCGGAGGTCACGATCCCCTGTCCGCTGATTGCGGAGATCGACGATTCCGATCCGCAGGACGTCCGCGTCTGGGGCAATTTCTGGGAGTTCAGCTATGCGACGCGCGGGACGACGCTCTTCTGTGTCAGCGGCGGCGAGCGTCCGGGACTGCTGCACCTCCGCGCCGCGGACAGCGGGTATGAGGTATTCAACGAGGAAATGGTCGGCGACGGCGAGGCTTATGCGAAGGATATGCGGCGCATTTTCGGGTCAATCCGTATGATAAAGCTGGACGCCCTTGACCGCGAAGAAGTCCGCACGTAGTATATCGACGATTACGTGCTGCAAAACGACCTGCCGTTTACCCAATATCAGGACTACGGCTGGGACCCGGTGCATATCCCCGGCACGCCAGAGACGCCGGAGAGCGCGCAGATCATCCGCCTGGTCAGTCCGATGGGGTGGGGCATCGACTATGACCTGCGGGAGTTCAGCCATGACATCGCCTACGGCGAGTTGGAAATGCTGACCGGCGTGGGAGAGCTGCAAGGCGTCAGTATTTATTTTGAGCGTTACACGGACACGGACGTGGAATCCGTCCTTGCTGAGCAGGAACGGCAGATGGAGCATCCCCGGCGCGAAGAAACATTCATCGGCGCGGATAGCATCCCTGTCACGTTGGTGCGCGACGCTGCGCTCCGCAATGAGGTGCTCAAGGGCAGTTATGTGCTTGCGTTGAACGAAACCGACACCCTTGCCGTGAGCGTCAGCAACACCTATTATGCCGTTCAAGGCGACCCCGTCGTCCCCAGCGCAGACGCGGCGCTGGCAAAGGCGCTTGCGACGTTTCGGCTGACCAATGACGACTGGGACGGTGAACTGTTGGCGACATTTCCGCTGCTTGACGCAGAGCTTGTCTCGGCGGGAGATGAGCGTTATGCCGGAACAACCGAGACAATCCTTGCTTCAGAGGTGGGCGAGCGCATCGTCGATGAAACGATGCCCGACGGCACACATGTTGTGCTGCTCCGCCTTGCAAGCATATTGCGCGAGCAAGAAGCGGACGTTCGATACTGGGCGATTGACCGGGGAGATACGCTGGACTGCTTTGTCAGGGAGGAGAGCTCATATCCGGACGAGCAGTATGGTGTGAGAAGCTTCACCAATGTGCTGGGCAGGGATGGCTTTCAGATCTACGGTCCTCGCGGTGCAGCCTACAATTTCCGCGACTACTACTATATAGATGGAAATGGTATGCCGATGCTATTGGATGCGGCGGCAAATACGCTGTGGGAACTGGATGAAAACGGCGACGGGACGAAAGATGTGCTTTGGACGTACCACGGCTGGGAACTGTACTATGACTTTCTTGACGCGAATGGCGCGGTGCGGCGGTTGCAGCTGGTGGGAGGCTCCGACGAATGGAAAGGCTGGTCTGTGAGCGGGCTTGCCACACAGATTCCAAGTATTAAGACACTGCTGGTGCACTTGCGCAGCACAGACGGCAGGACGCGGGAAGGAAGGCTCGTTATATATCCGGAGAGGGTTGAGCTTTGGGCAAGTTGATATGGAGGAACAAATCATATGATACCCAAAACCTGTTTTTCCGCGCCGCTTTCCAAATCCGCGAAGGACACAGAGAGGCGTATCCGCAACATCTTTGAGGGTCAGCGCCGCCGCCCCGCGGTGATCGTGCTGGCGCTGGTCGCCGCCGCCGCGCTGCTGTGCGGTTCGGTGGTGGCGGTGCGGGCAAAACAAAATCAGACGATCACGGAGGACGCGGGGGTCAGCAATGCTCCGCCCGGGCCTCCGGGAGAGTGGGAAAACTTGGAACTGCTGCCGGAGGATTACAGCCTCGAACAGGCCAAAGCGGACGGCTGCGTTGTGCTGGAGGACGGACAGATCACGTCGGGTAAGGAACGGTTCCTGCGCTTTGTGGAGGACTGCGCCGACAGGAGAAACGTCTCGGTGCGTATCGCAGAGAACTACACCTTGGGCGACCCGTCCCGCTATGACCCGGACTATTATGAGGAGGTCAAGGACACCTATCCCCACCTGTTTATCCATCAGCTCATTTTCATTTATAATTGGGGCTACTCCTGGCAATGGTGTGAGGACGGCGAGCTGTTGGAGCGTCGGTACAGCTATCTGCTCCGCATGGAGGATCCGCCGGACGGACCGGGAGCAGCGTGGGATCACGCAATCCGCTATGTGCTGGTGAATGACCCGAATGTGACGTGGGGGGACATCTGGCGCGGCATGATCAGCTCGCAGTCCGGCGCTTACATCGACCACGCGGTGGTGTATCAGGAGTACGTCTACGCCGATGATGCGCTGGCGAAAGCATTGGAGCGTCTTGCCGTTGCCGACGAGTCGATCGAGTTCAGCTATACGCAGGCGGGAAACACCGTATCGCTGATCAAACCGTTGAATCAGCTTGCCTACCCCGGCTTGATGCGTGAATACGCGCAGACACTTTTGAAAAACTACCGCTATGAATTCGAAGACCCCACCGAGTTTCTTCGCTCCGGTGCTCATAACGCGCTGACCCTTTCGGGGCAGGGCTTGCAGTTGGAGTTCTGGGAAGGTACGGACTACGTTCGGCTCACGGAGGGAGACGCGCTGCGCTTTTATCGCGCCCAACCGGTCAATGGGCAGCGTGTCGGTGACTATGTCCGCGGATGGTTCGACGAGGCGCGGGCCATACAGGATATGGCGGATTCCGTCGAGCGAGGCGGCTACACCCTGCTGACGGAGGACGAGATCGCAGCGTGGCAGGAGCAGCTCGCACCGATGACTGCCGTTGATGGTGTGGGCTATGCGACCACGGTCAGCTGCTTCCTCACCTCGCATTACGGGAACGTGGGCGACATTGACTTGGCAGAGTTTCTCGCATACTGCCCGCTGGCGGAGGAAGTGACGGACGAAGCGGAGTTCCAAGCGTTAGCGGAGAAAAGCGGACTTTTTGCGGACAAGACGCTGGATACTATGCCCGTCCCGGTCCACCGTTACCGCGCACGACCGCATCAAGCGGAACGCCAAAGGCGGCGAGGTCAGCTTTTGGAACTATTAGGGCAGCATCACGGACACCGATGAACTGTTGGGCGAAGCGGGCATGGCAGAGTGCCGCAGGGAGCAACTGCGGCGTGAGGCGTTGGAACAGAAATGCCACGAACACCAGCAGAGAAAGCCGAAGAAACGGGATATAGGGCGGTAACGATGCTCTCTGAATTACTTGCCATATTGCGTGATTATGCTATACTGTTTCCGACAATTATCTCACAAGAGGCGAACGCAATGCTCAATATGCTGCTCTCCATGCTCTCGGACGAGGAAGACCGCAAGGCGCTATATGACCTGTATATGCAGTATCAGGACGCCATGCTGCGCGTCGCGCGGCGGTATTTTCCCACCGATTCGGCGTCAGCTGACGATGCCGTTCAAAACGCATGGCTGCGGGCGATTGACAATTTTTCAAAAATTTCTGAAATTCCTCGTAAGAAAAGGGGTGCTTATCTCGTTATTATAGTAAAGAACGAGGCGCTGACACTCGTGCGGAAATACGGGAAGGAACTGCCGTTGGACGAATCGCTCACAGAAAACGGCACAGAAGATGACGACAGCGCCTCCATCGTCGATGTGATCCGCTCGATGTCAGAGACCTATCGCGCCGTGCTGGAGATGCGCCTCGTGGAAGAACGCTCGACCAGGGAGATCGCCGCCGCGCTGGGCCTTTCGGAGAGCGCGGTGGATACGCGCATATCCAGAGGCAGGGCGATGCTGGCGGAAAAGCTGAGGAAGGAGGGCTATATGGTATGACGGAAGATGCGATCCTGCGCGATTTTTTGTTGGATGCCGCGGCTGCTGAGTTTGCGGCGGAGCTGAATGACACGGCGCCCGTTGACGTTTCTCCACGCCTGCTGCGGCAGATGACCGCGATGCTCAATGATCCGAACGGCTGGGCAAAGCGGCAGCATCGCCCTGTCTGGAACCGCATTGCCCATGCCGCCGCCGTGATTCTGCTGACGTTTACCCTTTCTCTGAGTGCACTGATGGCAATCAATCCGAGCGTTCGCGCGGCGGTTATTACTTGGGTGCGCGAAGTATATGAGCACAGCGTGGTCTATCGGTTCTTTGCCCGGTCGGAGACTGAATTGCCGGAATATGCTCCGATATGGATACCGGAAGGTTTTGCTTTGGATGAGAGAGTGGAATTTGACGGCTGGGTACTCTATATGTATCACAACTCCAATACAGGCGAGATGCTCTCTTTCAGCTATGAACAAGCCAGTGCTGATACGCAGGTACAGATTGGTGGATATGACGACGAACCCGTACCCGTATCAGAGCCATGCACGGTCAATGGAATGCCTGCGGATTATTATCCGATCAGCGAATCTGGCACAAGCAACCTTGTTTGGATCGACGAAGTGCAGAGCATTGTGTTCACGATCAACAGCACGCTTGAAAAAGATGTCATGTTGCACATAGCGGAAGGCGTTTCTTCGTTCAATTCGACAAAACCGAAATAATTTCGAATATTCTGTAAGATTCACACCCCCTTCCATCGTTATATTTCTGGGAAACGAAGGAAGGGGGTGAATCATATGCACAGGAGAGGCACGGCGGACGGCAGAGCGTTTACGGTGACGCCAATCAGCAAAAGGCGTAACGGCATCGGAAAAGCAACAATTCTATGAAATTAAAAAAGGAGACTTGTTCAAATGAAAAAGAACACGCTGAAAACCGAGGTTTGAGTGATGATTGCTTCAATATATGTGTATATAGCCACCATATGTGCTGCTGTTCTTCCGTATTTTTTAGTGAAAGCAATTGATAAGGAATGTAAAAAAAGGGACTATTATCTACTGGGGATGTGTTTGATAAGTGGACTCCTTGTGTTTACCCTTATTGGTGCAATTATTGCATAGAAATACAGCAAGGAGCTAAATTCTCTGTTGCAACACCATTTGCAATTCGCTATGCATCTGATGTTGCACAGATGGGCATGGGTTTGACTGGAGATACTGCGGGTACGGCAAAGTTCTCTGCAGAACTTACATGGGCGGCATCGTAATCGCCTTAGAAAGGGACGTGACATATGAAAAAATACTTGACTGGAATTCTGCTTCTTGTCGTCACAATCCTTTTGCTTGGCTTGTTTTGGAATTCGTCTGATGAATCCACCAGAAGTGACGTTGTGTCTTACAAGTTTGATTGCAAAAAAATGTCCGTGCAATTCGTGGCTAATGACGGCTATGTCTTTACCGACATTGCTTCAGAATACGATAAACTTGATTTGCCAGATATAGCCGATGAAACTGTGGGTGCACAAACAGTTTCTATTAGTCTTGATCCTTTGCCACTTCGAGATGGTGAGTTTATATATTTGCATCTCAGAAAGCATGATGGAGAAAATCGTGATTTTCAAATACAAATCTATGAAATTCTTTATCAAAGTGAAAAGGAGTTGCATATCGCACGATGCAAAAATAGAGTAGGGGGAATTTACGAATGGGTGGATATTTACAACCCCAAAACGGGCGAACTATCCCATAGCAGATAATTTTTATTGGATTTGATAAAGAAGGGACGTGTGCCGTCGGTTCATTTATCCATAACTTAGGGTCTACTGAAAAACGAGCACAAGTCTCGGGAATCCAAAAAGGCGCAAAAGCCATCGCGCCAGCCGGTGGGCGACGTTCATGGCTATACCTGCGCCAACTGGCGCAAGCTACCGCTGCGCAGGGAATGCACAGAGTTGCAAAATGGGCAGTATGTGACGACAGCATGGTATCGCTGCGAGGATTGCAAGGGCTGCCCGCTGCGAGAGAAATGCTGTCAGGCAAAGGACGTTGAGCAGCCGAAGGAACTGCGTGTAAACAAAACGCTGCAAGAGTTGCGGAAGGCCTCTCGGGAGAACATTGCCACGGAGCGCGGCATCTATCTGCGTTTGTGCCGTTCCATCCAGGTAGAGGGTGCCTTTGGACTGCTGAAAGCGGACTTTGGTTTCCGCAGATTACTGACTCGAGGCAAGGCGAACGTGCGCATTGAACTGTTTTTCCTTGCGCTGGCGTTTAACTTGAAAAAGCTGTGGATGAAACGGGAAAACGGGCGGCTGCAAACGCACCTTTCCCAACTCAGCAGCGCATAGCTGAGAAAACTGAATATTTTCCACAGAAAGCGCCGGGAAAGCCTCCGGGGCTCGCTTTGTCATGCGCTGCATGTGGCTATTTCTCCAGAGTTTTCCACACCTGCGTGCTTTTTTCAGCAAAAGGGAACCGTCGCAGATTTTTCATTCTGCAACGGTCCCTGAGTTTTCACAGGACGCCTTCCCTCCTGCAAATCTCATACAGCCGCTCCTTGGCGCGCTGGGAGAGCTTGCCCACCGTGGTATAGGGAATGTCCATCAGCTCCGCGGTCTCCCGCATACTGTAGCCGTAGACAAATCGAAGAAGCAAGATTTCCCGGTAACGGGGCGGCAGCCTTGTCATGCACCACGCGAGGCCGTGCTCTCCTGTGTCGGGGAAGTCCACACCGACTTCGTCCTCGTCAAGCTCCGTGCTCTCATGTTTCTTTCGCTCACGCAGCAGATCTATGGCCTTGCGCTCGGTGACGACCATGATGTAGCCGCGTGTTTTGGGACTGTCCGGCTCCGCAAGGTGAGAAAGGTTCTTTGCCACACTCTCAAAGGCGTCGTGGACCGCATCCTCCGCGTCCTGATCTCCGCCGAGGATGCGCCGGGCAAGGTGAAGCATGGAGGCGTGGTACATGTCGTAGAGCCGCGCGAGCGTTTCCTCGTTTGAAGACATTTGACCTCACCTCCCATATAGTGTTCCACTATCATTGTACTGATAAAAAATTTTGATACAAGTGTCAAATATCGAGGCTCTGTTCCGTTGTAATAGATAGAGGGAGCAACAGAAACGGAGGTTAGAATCATGTCTGCTTTCAAGATAAAGGGATTCTCGTTTCGCCCGACTCATGGCGTTTCAAACGTGAAAAAAGCCGATAGCAAGGCGATTGAGAGATCCGAAGAGCTGTCCCGAAGCAAGGCTGACTCAATGGAGCTTCGCCCCAACCGACTGGCGGTCATGCCGCGCATGAGCACCATCAGTGGGCAAACAACGCAGCATCTTCAAAGCGAGACAGTGGAATCGCTGCTGAAGGATTCGGCAGCGGAACTGGACGATTATTTCAGCAAGGCGTACGGCTTTGGAAAAGAGACAGACTGAAGCACTCTATTCTATAAACGCATCAGGAAGGAAAGTCTCACGCGGACTTTTCAAAAAACGAAGGAACGAATTGAGAGACTAAGGAGGAAGGAACCATGTCAATCGAAAGCCTGGGGATGCACAGACCAATGACGGAGCCGATCAGAGGCAGGCGAATGAGCCGCCCGGAGCGGCGCGGTGAGGCGGCACAATCGTCCGATCGCAGCTTTGACGCATCGGAGGTGCGCGGCGGCAAACCGCCAGCCCGACAGGGAACGGAGGAGATGCTCGGTAAGCTCCACGAGCGGGGCTTGCTGACCAACGTCTCCCGCCCACTGGGACCGGACGGGCAGCCGATCCAGTCGGACGGGCGCGGGTATGGACGCGCTTACGGCGGAACAGGCTCCGCGGTACAGACGGAGCAGACGGAAGTTCCGGAACGCTATCGCCAGCCTATCCATGAGGCGGTCGTCAAGTTCGGAGAGCGGGAGTTCGGAAGGGCGCAGCAGACGGAGGAGCCTATGCCGGAGGGGCGCGTCTACGGGCGTCCGCGTCCCCAGAGCGCGCAAGCGCCGCGGCAGGACAGAGGCGTATTCACGATCAAGCTCTACAGCCCCGCGGTGGATACGGGCAAGACGCTTCGCATCGGCGACCACGTCATTCCTTTGGAGGAGGACGGCTCCATCCTTGCGGGTATGCCGGACGGCACGGTACGCCGCATCACCTTCGATCAGGACGTGATGGACGAGATGGTGGCGCGCGGCGAGGTCTGGATGGAGGGCGACGAGCCGGCGGAAAGAGCGCAGGAAAACGAACAGAAACCGTCCGACGATTCAGCGGTGAGCGCTAACGAACCATACAGCAAGGGCAATCCCGCGCTGGTCGAACAGCTCAAGGCGGATCTGGAACGTCGTCAGCAGCAGATGCTCGACATGGTGCGTGATATGCTCTCAAAGCAGGGCAAGAACGTCTCCGGCGACAACATCTGGCGCACACTGGCCGGCGGCAACTTCCAGGTGGACGCCAAAACCAAGGCAGAGGCGCAGAAGAACATCGCGGAGGACGGCTTCTGGGGCGTGGAGCAGACCAGTGACCGCATCGTGCAGTTTGCCATCGCTCTTGCCGGCAGCAGCCCCGAAATGCTCGACAAGATGGAGGCGGCGTTTGAAAAGGGCTACGCCGAGGCGGAGAAGAAGTGGGGCGGCGCGCTGCCGTCCATCAGCCAGCAGACGCGCAGCCGCGTCCATGAGAAGTTCGAGGAGCTGCGTAAGCAGACGAAAAACAGCGCGACGGCATCCGCGCAGAGCAAGGAGGAAACGGTATGGAAATCGGAAATAACGGACTGAAGATCAACACGGGCTTGGTCAAGATGCAGCACAAGTCCAACATGATTTCGACAATGCTCGGCGGCGGCAACAACCTTGCCTCGCTCAGCTCGCTCATGGGCGGCAGCGCGCGCGCACAGGCGATGAGCATGATGAAGCAGATGGACACCTTTGACCGCCTTTCGTCGCTGACCTCCGGCGACAGCGGCGCCTATAGCCCGAGCAGCACAAAGGGCACCGCACGGGAGCAGGCGAAGGAGATCATGAAGGAGTACGAGGAGAGCCGGAAGGCTGCGGAGCCGTCGTCCGACAAGTCTGCTGAGACGGCGGAAGCGCTGACAAACGGCGAAAAGAAGCTCTCAGAAACGGCAAAGGACTATCTTTCCGACCTGCGCAAGCAGTATGGAGATACCGATTTCATCGTGACCGGCGAGGGGGATGACGAAGCGAAGCTCGCCAAGGTGAGCAAGAAGGAATTCACCGTGGTCATGTCGGGTGACGAGGTGGAGCGCATGGCGACTGACAAGGACTACGCAAAGGAGCAGCTTTACAGCATGGAAACGACATGGAAGATGAATGAGCGCATCGCTGAGCAGTACGGCGGAGGACAGGCGTCGGGCAGCCGGTAAACGAATACAAGCAGCTCAGACGAAGGGCGAGGGTTCCACAAATAACCCCGCCCTTTTTTATGCAACGAAAATATTTTTAAGCGATTTCTTCTTTTGACGTACCGCAATGAAGGAAATGGGTATGATCAGCCAAGCCGAATACTCATACGCGACTGGCGGCCCTTTAATTCGCGTATCAAAGGAAGAAATGGAAAGCGGATCTTTTTCCACCTCATCCGGCGAGCGCGATGAGCGCACTTATTGGGGCGGAGCGTTTATGAAATCGCCGCTGGTCAGCTTTCACAGCCTGGACGATATTTTCAACTGGTTGGAGGACTTCCGCAAGGAGGAACATCCGCTTTCGATCTCGCAAGCGGAAGCAAGGCTTTTGGGCTATATTTGAACTCCATTGGATCGACGAGGAGAGTAATCTGGAATTTGACATATCCGGTTTTTGGGCAAGGACGAGCTTTTGCGTATTGCGGAAAGCGTTTCCTTGGGCCATGCAGATAAATAGAGCAGGTGTACTGCAAAAAGGGAGAGAATGCTATGGATATTGGCTCTATCGGATTGAGATCGAGTGCTTCACAAGAGCAGGTGACAAATCATCAATTTGCTGGATTGACTAAGGATGGCAAAAAAATCGTTCGGGAAACTTCTGAAGGCGGGATGGTTTCCGTTAAAATTGATCCCGAGGGAGAAAAAGCAGATGCCGAGAGAACGAAAAAGCTGCGCGAGATCATGCAAAAGGTATACGCAGGAATGAAATTAAGTGAAAGCGAATTGGCGTTTCTCCGCGCCAACTATCCCGACACCTATCAATCGGTGGTTGAGAAAGAGAAAACCGGCCGGATCTCCACCACTGCTCACGGCGCCGCGAAGGCCGGGATGCACGCCTTGGCGCAGATGCAAAGCGCCTCGGACGCGGTCAGCTTGGATGTGAGAGCATAAGAAAGCGGAGGGAAGCGGGCGAGGACTCATAGAGCCTAAGATCGCTTAGAATACAAATATGGTCATGAATATCAGAAAAATTTGCCTCATTTGCGGCTCTATCCTATTGATTGTATGTATTATTCTGTGTATAAGAGCAACGCAGCAATCTGAAACCATTTACAGCTCAAGTGTAGACCATACTTCTCCAAACACATCAGAACAAGATTGGATCACATATCTTGCACACCATTGGGATGCAGAGCCTGCAACATGGATTGAACTTGCAGCTTTGAATCATAATGGGGATGTTGAGGCATGGCTAAGCAGCTCCGATCGATATGGTTACTCTGCAAAAACATGGAATCATATCGATGCTGCTCGTTCTATTGATCCTATCACAATCCCTGCGGACTGTGACGATTTAGATGTCGCCGCAACACGCGACTATTTAGCTGAAGCGTTCTCCGTCCGACTAATGGACGAATTATGCAAAGATAACCCATTATGGAGTTTTCAAATTAGGTCAGTTTACAAGGAACTACACGCAGACCGTGAAACGGGCTGCTGACAACAAACGGCGCTATGCTCCCGGCTGGGTGCATAGCACCTGTTTGTTGCGGGGGTTTCCAAAGGGGGCAGCGCCC
>Ga0256405_10000302_pt1 | contig 164669 bp, 148 predicted proteins | sample RumenRJG_02DNA_FD_189096 | JGI IMG/M metagenome (GOLD analysis project Ga0256405, IMG submission 189096) | Bovine rumen microbial communities from Lethbridge, Alberta, Canada - RJG_02 | ecosystem: Host-associated > Mammals > Digestive system > Stomach > Rumen | place: Canada: Alberta...
TTACTAAATACAAATTCAATGTATACAGAAAGATATAAGGAGTGGGAGGGATTCCGCCGTAGTTGGCATTGTAGGGAAATCCAAAAGTTTAGATTTTCCCACAATGCTTATCTTTTGGTCTTTGGTTCGGAATAGTGTAGTGCTGGCGGTCTATCTCTTGTTTTCGGTTGCTTGCTTCCTTACCGTACATGAGCATTAAAGTGATGGATATCTTTCTGCAGGAGCATTTTCACTTAAAAGAAATCATTTTGAAAGAGCAACATAATTGTCGATCAACAGCTTATTGGGCGAGACGTAGTCAAGAACATAATTTTTTACTTATCGCACATGAATATATTTTTATCTTAAAAAAATGAGCCGCCTCGGACTTCTCCGAAGCGGCTCATTTTTTGCGGCGGTATTACGCTTTTTTCGCGCCTCCGGCGTTGAGGAAGATGCCGAGGAAGATCACGGCGGCGCTGGCGATCTGGATGGGGGAGATGGTCTCGCCCATGAAGACGACGGCGCCGAAGATGGCGAGCACGGGCGAGCCGTTGAGGAACGCGCCGGTGGCGCCCGCGCCGATGCGCTGGATGGACACCTGCTGGAACATGTAGGCGCCCGCGGAGGCGAACACGCCCACGTAGAACACGCCGAACAGCGCCTTTGGCGAGAGGGCGAAGTTGAGCTGCGTGTTTGTGAGGATGATGGTCAGCGCGGTGGCCATGAACGACGTGAGCATCACGCACAGCGTCACGGTGATGGGCGGCGTGCGCCTGATGCGGCGGCCGAGGATGGTCATGACGGAGATGGTGAACGCAGCGCCCAGTTCGAGCAGATCGCCCGTGTTCATCTTCAGCCCTGCCAGCAGCGACAAATCACCCTTGCACAGCAGCGTGACAGCGCCCGCCAGGGCGATGAAGATGCCGAGCACGCGCCGCAGCGTCAGCTTTTCGCCCAGGAAGACGCGCGCGAGGATAGCGGTGATGAACGGCGAGGTGGCGAAGAGGATGGCCACGTTCGTCAGCGACGTGCGCTTCATCGCGTTGAAGAAGAACACGTTGTTGAAGAACGCGCCCGACAGCCCCATCAGCACGGCCGTGACGCGGTCGCCCTCGGCCGGGAAAAGCATCCCGTCCCGGAAGATCGCCAGCGGCGCGAGGATGAGCACGGCGATGGCGGTGCGGAACAGCAGCAGCTGCAACGGCGGCATCTCGAACAGCGCCAGCGCCGTCGGCACGTTCATGAAGCCCCACATCAGCAGCGTCAGCGACATCGGCCAGTAGAGAGAGAACGCCGAACTTCTGTCATTCATAAAAGATCACCTCGGTGAGAATGTCGAAAACACGACTATTGTACATCGAAACGGCGCCGCGCGCACTTGTAGAATCACGACGCGCTTGCAAAATCACGATAAAAGCGGAATAATACGGGAAAATCCCAGTTTTAAAAATGGAGGCGTTTTCCAATGTCGATCGACCTGACCGCGCTGTTCAGCAAGACAGCCCGCGCCGTGCGCCCCTCGGCCATCCGCGAGATGGCGAAGCATGCCGCCGAGCCCGGAGCCATCTCCTTCGCCCGCGGCGACCCCGCGCCCGAGATCTTTCCCGTCGAAGAGTTTTACGAGGGAACAAAAGTGCTGCTTGAGCGCGGCCGCGAGATCCTGCAATACGGCAACACCGCCGGCTACGCGCCGCTGGCCGACTTTCTCTGCGGCTGGCTGACGCCGCGCATGGGACGGACGATCACGCGCGAACAGCTGCTCATCACCTCCGGCAGCGGACAGGTGTGCGACCTGCTCGTGCGCGCCACCGTCGACCGCGGCGATTTCGTCATCGTTGAAGAGCCCACCTTTTTGGGCAACACCAACAGCATGCGCGTCGCCGGGGCGAACTTCATCACCGCCCCCGTCGACGAACAGGGCATGGTGCTCGACGGCCTGCCCGAGAAGATCGAAGCCGTGCAGAGCGCGGGCGGCAAGATCAGCTTCATCTACACCATCCCCACCTTCCACAACCCCGCCGGCGTGACCATGAGCCTGGAGCGCCGCCGGCAGCTCGTGGCCATCGCGCAGAAGCACGGCATCCTCATCATGGAAGACGATCCCTACCGCTTCGTGCGCTTCGAAGGCGACGACCTGCCCTCGCTGTACGAACTGGACGGCGGCAGCGGCGTCATCAGCGCCGGTTCGTTCTCCAAGATCCTCGCCCCCGGCACCCGCGTCGGCTGGTGCGTCGGCCCTGAGGCGATCGTGCGCATCATGACCACCCTCAAGCAGAGCGTCGACAGCTCCGCCAGCGTCGTCTCGCAGGCCCTCGTCGCCGAGTACTGCCGCAGCGGCCGGCTCGACGCCTTTTTGCCAAAGATCATCGCCAACTACCGCCGCAAGCGCGACCTGATGGAAGCCGCCCTGCGCAGGTACCTGCCCGCGGACGAAGCCCAGTGGACCTGCCCCAGCGGCGGATTCTTCATCTGGATCACCACCCCGCGCATCAAAACCGACGACCTCATCAAAAAATGCCTGGAGCGCAAAGTCGTCTTCGTCCCCGGCGAGCCGTTCTATCCCAACGGCGGCGGCGAACACAGCTTTAGATTGTGCTTCACCTTCGCCACCCCCGACCAGCTCGACGCCGGCATCCGCGTCATCGGCGAAGCGATCAGAGAACTGACGCCGGTGACGGCGCAGGCGTAGTGCCATCTGCTGCTGTTCCATCAGAAAAAAATCATCAAAAGCAATCGGTCCGCCGGAGTTGTTCCGGCGGACCGATTGCTTTTACTCGCGTTGTTCTTTGTGTCTTCGGGCCTTTGGGCCTTCGTGTCGGCTTTGAATTTACCGGTGGGTGATGATGTCGATGATGGTGTGATCGACGTCTTTCATGCCTTCGAGGTTCAGTCGGGCGGCGTTTTCGGCGGTCTGGGTGAAGTTGTTCACGTCGACGACGCCCTGCGACACGGCCATGCCGCCGCCGGCGAGGGCGATCTGGGCGGCGTAGAAGGCTTCGGTGGCGCCGGTGCCCACTTTGAGGGCGCAAGATTCTTTGGCGCCGTCGCAGAGCATTCCGGTGATGTTGCCAAGCACGAGTTCCATGGCTTTCTTGGCCTGGGTGTCGCTGCCGCCCGAGACGTTGACGATGCCGGCCGCGGCGCCGGCTCCGGCGGCCACGGCGCAGCCGCAGACGGGGCTGAGGCGGCCCATGCGGCTTTTCACAAAGCTGGTGGCCAGGTGGCTGTAGGCCACGGCGCGGGCGATCTCTTCGCGGGTCTTGCCTTTGGCTTTGCCGACGACGTAGACGGGGAGGATGGCGGTGATGCCGTGGTTGCCGCTGCCGGCGCTGCTCATGACGGGCAGGGAGACGCCGGCCATTCTTGCGTCACTGGCGGCGGCGGAGATGGCTTTGACCTGGGCGGCGAGGTCGTGCTCGTAGTTGGCGCCGGCTGCGTCGCGCACGGTGCAGCCGAGGCCGAGGCCTGAGTGGTGTTCAAAGCCGTAGCGGGAGATGCGCAGGTTCATGTCGATGCCTTCCCACACGTAGTCGATGTCTTCTTTCGACATGGTACCGGCGAGGGCGACGAGTTCCTCAAAGTCCATCTTCTTCACTTCGTCGGGGATGGAGACGGTGTTTTCGCCCGTCTTGGCGGCGACGGCACCGTCGCAGTGGGGAACGGCCTGGAAGACGACTTCACCGTTTTTCTTGACGAGGGTGATGTTGGCATGGGTCTGCTCGATGACGGCGGTCCCGGTGTCGGCGCCGTGGTGCGCGGTAGCTTCGACGTAGACGCCGCCTTTGCCGTTGGCGGTGAGGGTGAGTTTGCCTTCGGCGATGAAGTCCTTGGCGTTGTCAAGGTCTTCCGGGGTGGCGTCCTTGAGCACTTCGAGGCTGTAGGCGGAGTGTCCGCAGAACACGGCGAGGGCCGCGGCGATCTCGTTGCCGCGCTCGCCGCCGGTGCCGGGCACGCCGACGGCGATGCCGTTCTTGAAGATGTTGTCTGAGACGACGACTTCGAGCTTTTCAGCCAGTCCGTCGAGCTGCTCGCAGGCTTTGGCGACGGCCAGTGCGACGGCGCCCGGCTCGGTGCAGCCGAGGGCGGGCTTTACTTCCTGATGCAGGAACTCGGTGATGGTGAACATGTACGATCTCCTTTTCTCTGACGGTTATTTACAACAGCAGCAGTTCTTTTTGCCGCACTCGACGATGGTGTCGTGGACAAGGCGCAGGAATTTCTCAGGGGTGTGAGGCTCGATGACGCAGCCGGGTCCGATGATGACGCCGGGGCGGCCGCACATCTCGCGCACTTCGGCCGCGACCTGGTCTTCGGTCTTGGACAGCCAGTTCTCGCCCTGGCTGAGGCCGCCGATGAAGGCTTTGGTGCTGTATTTGCGCACTTCGTCCATCGTCGGGCCGTCGTCGCGGTCGTGCCAGCTGAGGCCCTGGACGGGGTAGTCCTGCATTTCGTCGATCCTCACCTGAGCGCCGTGCAGGTGCAGGACGTTGAACCAGGTGCTGTCCTTGACGGCGTTCAGGATCTGAAGGTCGTACTTCTTGACGAACTCTTCGTGCTCGGCCGTCTCCATCGCCGCGCGGCCGGAAAGCTGGGTAGCGTAGAAGAATCCGTCGACGCCGAGGGCCACGGCGGCCTTGGCGAACTGGATGGTGGTGTCGGTGATCATCTCCAGCACGCGGTGGACTTTCTCAGGAGCGGTGCGCATGTGCTCGACAAGGGTCTTGGGCGAGCAGAGCTTGGCCATGGTGGTGGCGGGGCTGAAGAGGGTCTGGAGGAAGGGGACGTGCTCGTCCATCATCTCCATGGCGATGCGCTGGGCTTCGAGGACGACGGCGTACTCGCCGCGGGTGCCGCACACGGGGCGGATCTTGTCCCAGTCAGCGGCGGTCTTGATGACGGGCTCGTGGAGGACGGGGGCCTTGAGGTAGCCTTCGAAAACGTCGAGGTCGGCGCCCATGTCGACGGTGCTGTACAGACCGTAGGGCATGAACTTGATGAAGTCGAGGTCGTACTTCTTCTGGTTGCCGACAGCCAGCTCGGCAAGGCGGCGGGGGCTGCGGTCGCGGTTGGGGAAGTGCATCCACATGCTGTAGGGAGTGCGGTCGTTCTCCTTCATGGCGATGGCGTTTTCGATTCTCTGCTTGTGCGTGAACATGAAATTACCTCCTGGGGGGAAATAGTTGATTTTTAATTCAAAGCAGACACGAAGGCCCTAAGACACAAAGGAAAAACCTAAAAAATCGTTTTTCCGCCGCGAAGCGGCGCCAAAATCTTTGTGTCTTCGTGCCTTTGTGTCTTTGTGTCGGCTTTGAACCTGTTACGAAGTTAAAGAAATGCTTTAACGAGCGCTAAGGAAACCAGGTTTCCTTAGGTTGCGCTGGCCTGGCCGGTCATGGTGGGAAAGAGGGTGAAGGACTGGTCGGCGGGGGGGGGCTCGATCGTGCCGCGCAGCAGGGCGTCGATCCTGCGCACGGCCGACATCATGTGCTCGTGCAGCAACAGCGTGGCTTCGACCACGTCGTGAGCGCGGCAGGCCTGCAGGATGGCGTCGTGCGAGCGGAAGGCGCGCTCCTGCACGTGCGGCTGGGTGATGTCCATCTGCACGTAGCGGTCGACTTTGTTGTACTGCGACTCGATCAGCTCCAGCAGTCTGGGCTTGTTCGCGATGCGGTAGAGCGACTGGTGGAACTCCCAGTTCGTCTTGCGGCTGCGCTGCTCAGGCGGCGTCTGTGTCGAACGGATCAGCAGGTCGCGCACTTCGCGCGCCGACTCGTCGGTGATGTTGTGCACGACGGAGCGCAGGATCAGCGACTCCAGCGCGTAGCGGATCTCGAAGATCTCGTGCAGCTCTTCCAGCGAAAAGGCGGCGACCACGGCGCCCTTGTAGGGGATCAGCTTCACCAGCCCTTCGCTGGAAAGCTGCATCAGCGCCTCGCGCACGGGGATGCGGCTGACTTTGTACTTCTCGGCCAGGTCCTTCTGGAGCAGCTGCTCGCCGTCGGCGTAGCGCCCGGAGAGGATGTCGCTGCGCAGGCTCTGATAGACGCGGCCGTTCATCGTCGTTTTCGGTTCAGTTGCGGATGTCATGACAGCGTCGCCTTCTTTCGCGCAAAGTCGAGCGCGCGCGCGTACGTGTCCGCGTCGGGACAGTACACCGTCGCCAGCGTGCCGAAACGGCCGCGCAGCTGGAACGCGCTCATGCTCTTCAGCTCGCGCACGCCCTTCACATCGGCCCAGCTCACGTCTTTGACGGCGCTGCGCGCGGGGCTGATCTGCTCATCCACGGGGAACGGACGCGTGCGGAAGATGCCGCCCTCGCGAATGGCGCCGCGCATCGTCTCGAGGAAGACGCCGTTTTCTTCGAACCGGCAGAGCACGACATAGCCGCGGCGGAAGAACAGCAGGCAGACGCCGAAGTACATCAGCGGTATCAGCGCGGCCGCGTAGGTGGCCAGCGAGCAGGCGGCGGCGATGTGCGAGCCCAGCAGCGGCCCGTCGCCCAGCAGCGCCTGCGCGGCCACGATCAGCAGCACGGCGGCGAACCAGACGACGACAACGGCAGTGAACAGGTCGATGAGGATGAGCGGATTGGCGAGCACGGGAACGCCGCAGAACCAGCGGAGCAGAGGCCCGCGGCGTTCGCCGTCGTTCGTTTTAGGCATGGCGGACGAGGTGCCCCGTGCAGTGGCAGGCGACGAAATGGTTGGGCTCCACTTCCACCAGCTCAGGAGTCTGCTGTGTGCAGATCTCCTGACGGTACATGCAGCGGCCCGCAAAGCGGCAGCCGGCCGGCGGATTGACGGGGCTGGGCACGTCGCCTTCGAGGATGATGCGCTGCTTCTTGGGGCCGACGGAAGCGATCGGCACGGCGGAGAGCAGGGCCTGCGTGTAAGGATGCAGCGGCTGCCTGAACAGAGTGCTGTTGTCGGCCTTTTCGACCACCTTGCCCAGGTACATGACAGCCACTTCGTCAGAGACGTAGCGCACGACCGACAGGTTGTGGCTGATGAACAGGTAGGTGTAGCCGCGGGACTCGCGAAGGTCGGCCAGCAGGTTGAGCACCTGCGCCTGGATGCAGACGTCGAGCGCCGAGACGGGCTCGTCGAGGACGATGAACTCCGGGTTGAGCGCCAGCGCGCGGGCGATGCCGATACGCTGACGGCGGCCGCCGTCCAGCTCGTGCGGGAACGACGTGGTCAGCCGCGAAGCGAGGCCGACGAGGTCCATCAGCTCGGCGACTTTGGCGTCGAGCTCGGCCTTGGACTTGCACGACTTGTTGATGATCAGCGGCTCGGAGATGAGCTGCGAGACGGACATTCTCGGGTTGAGCGACGAGAACGGGTCCTGGAAGACGATCTGCGCGTGACGACGGAACTCGGCGCGCTTCTCGCCCGAGAACTTGGTGGCGTCCTCGCCGTTGAAGAACACCTCACCGGCGGTCTCCTTGATCAGTCCGATGATGACGCGGCCCAGCGTCGACTTGCCGCAGCCGGACTCGCCGACGAGGCCCAGCGTCTTGCCGCGGGGGATGGTCAGCGAAACGTCGTCCACGGCGTGCAGCAGGCCGCTGGAGACGTTGAAGTATTTTTTCAGATGACGGATGTCGATCAGATTGTCGCTCATAGTCATTCGGCCTCCTTCGCGGGATGCTCAAGGAACTTGTTGCCCGACTCCGGCGTGAGCGGGAAGTGGCAGTCGACGAAGTGGCCGGGCTCGATCTCGCGCATGCCGCAGGCCTTCTCGTGGCAGATGGGCTGCGCGTAGGGGCAGCGGGGCGAGAACGAACAGCCTTTCGGCAGATTGGTGGGATCGGGCGGCAGGCCGGGGATGACGGCCAGACGGCTGCCGAGCGGGCTTTCCAGCGTCGGCACGGCGTTGAACAGGCCCTGCGTGTAGGGATGCTTGGGATTGGTGTAGAGCGACTTGATGTCGGCGTACTCGACGAGATGGCCGGCGTACATGATCGCCACGGTGTCGCAGGTCTCGGCGACGATGCCGAGGTCGTGCGTGATGAGCAGCATCGAGGTCTTCTCGCTCTGCTGGAGCTTCTTGATCAGCTCCAGCACCTGCGCCTGAATGGTCACGTCAAGAGCCGTGGTCGGCTCGTCGGCGATGATCAGCTGCGGACGGCAGGCCAGCGCGATGGCGATGACGACGCGCTGACGCATCCCGCCTGAGAACTGGTGCGGGAAGTCCTTGGCGCGCTCGGGGCGGATGCCGACGAGGCGCAGCATCTCGATGGCGCGCTCGCGGGCGGCTTCGCCCTTCAGGTTGAGGTGCAGCTGCACCATCTCGGTGATCTGGTCCTCGACCGTCATGATCGGGTTGAGCGAGGTCATGGGATCCTGGAAGATCATCGACACGTCGCCGCCGCGCAGACGGCGCTTTTCCGCGTCGGTCATCCTGCGCACGTCCTGGCCGTTGAAAAGGATCTCGCCGCCGGTGATCTCGCCGGGAGGCGTCTGCACCAGCTGGAGGATGGACAGCGCCGTGGTCGTCTTGCCCGCGCCCGTCTCGCCGACGAAGCCGAGCGACTTGCCGCGCTCAAGATGCATGTTCAGGTGATTGACCGCCTTGACCACGCCGGAGTCGGTGTTGAACTGCACGGACAGGTCGCGGATATCGAGAAGGATGTCTTTGTTTTCGGACATGATTTTCACCTTACCGTTTCTGCTTGGGGTCGAGCGCGTCGCGCAGACCGTCGCCGAGGAAGTTGAGCGACAGGATCGTGAACATGATCGCCAGGCCGGGGAAGATGCTCATATAAGCGTTGTTGCGCAGATAGGGGCGCGCCGAGGAGAGCATGCCGCCCCACTCGGGATACGGCGGCTGGATGCCCAGGCCGAGGAAGCTGAGCGTGGCCGCGAAGAGGATGGCGTTGGCGACGGACAGCGTGGACTGCACGATCAGAGGCGCGGCGCAGTTGGGCAGGATGTAGAGGCAGATGATGCGCTTGTGCGAGGCGCCCATGGCGCGGGCCGCTTCGATGAACTCCTGATCCTTGATCGACAGCACCGAGGCGCGCGTCAGTCGCGCGAACTTGGGGATGTAGGTGATGCCGACGGCCACCATCAGGTTGAACAGGCCCGGTCCGAGCACCGACGAGATGACGATCGCCATGAGGATCGTGGGGATGGCCATCTGGATGTCCATCAGACGCATGAGGATGTTGTCGAGCTTGCCGCCGAAGTAGCCGGAGATGGCGCCGATCAGGCCGCCCACCACCAGCGAGATGGACACGGCGATGATGCCGACCTGCAGCGAGATGCGGGAGCCGTAGATGATGCGGCTGAGGATGTCGCGGCCGAACTCGTCAGTGCCGAACCAGTGCACGGCGCTGGGAGCCTTGCGGATCATCATGTAGTCCTGCTGCGCATAGCCGTAGGGCGCGAGCTGCTCGGCGAAGATGGCGCAGATGATCAGCAGGATGAGGATGAACAGCCCGAACAGCGCCAGATAGTTGCGGCGCAGACGGATGAGCGTGTATTTCAGCATCGAATTGTTTTTCATAGCAGGCACGCTCCTTACTTGACGCGGATACGCGGATCGACCACGCCGTAGAGCAGGTCGACGGCCAGGTTGATGACGCAGTACGAGATGGAGATGAACAGGACGCCGCCCTGGATGATCGGGTAGTCGCGCAGGTTGATCGCCTCGAGCATGAGACGGCCGACGCCGGAGATGGAGAAGATGGCCTCGGTGACGATCGAGCCGCCGAGCAGCGCGCCGAACTGCATCGAGATGATGGTCATGATCGGGATGAGCGCGTTGGGCAGAGCGTGACGCCAGATGACGACGCTCTCCTTCTGGCCCTTGGCGCGGGCGGTCCTGATGTAGTCGGATTTGATGACTTCAAGCATGCTGGAGCGGGTCATCTTGGCAAAAAGCGCCGTGGACGAGCCCGAGAGCGTGACGACGGGCAGCACCATCTCGGAGAGGGTGTCGAAGCCCATCGACGGCAGCCAGCCCAGCTTGACGGAGAAGGCAAGGATGAACAGCAGTCCCGTCCAGAACGTGGGCATGGAGACGCCCAGCAGGATGAAGACGGTGACAACGCTGTCGAGCAGCGAATACTGCTTGATGGCGCTGATGATGCCAAGCGGCAGGCCCATCAGCGTGCTGAAGAGGACGGCTGCAAACGCCAGCCTCATCGTGGTGGGGATGCGGATCGCCAGTTCCTGCGCCACGGGGCTCTTCATGTTGTAGGAGTAGCCGAGGTCGAACTTGGTGACCGCGTTGTAGACATAGCGTCCAAACTGGACGAAGAACGGATCGTTGAGGCCGTGTTCAACGCGGAACGCCTCGATGGCTTCCGGCGTGGCTTCTTCGCCGAGAGCGATGCGCGCGGGATCGCCGGGCGTGAAGTAGAGGATCGTATAAAGGATGAACATGACGCTCAGAACGACGGGGAACAGGATCAGGATCCTTCGGAGAGCATATTTCAGCACGGGAGCATCACCTTTTCTTTAAAAGTCAGCGGAGCGGATGCAAAAAATATCAGCAGCAAAAGGAACGATAGGGGGGACGGAGTGCGACGAGCGCCGCGCCGGTTTTTGAGGACCGGCGCGGCGTTTTTTGTGTCGGAAAAACTTAGGTAACGCTGATTTAATCCCATAATGCAGAATTTGACCAGCGCACAGAAAACCTGAGACAATGCGTCAGATCCGAAGAAACCTGTCCGCAAGGGGCGCATCTAGGCGTACTTTCGTACGGCGGAGGAGCCCCTCGGGCAGCGTTTCGCAGGAGATGACGTATTTTATCAGCGTTTCCTTTACTTCAGGCGCTCCTGCTCAGGATAGTGCAGGTTGGTCAGCAGGTTGATCTTGCCGTCGTAGAGGTCCTCGAGGCCGATCAGGTCCTTCTGGGCGCCGTTGAGCTCGGCGGCCTGGCACAGGTACACCCAGGGGTGCAGATCGTTCATGCGGTCCCAGATCTTCTGGAACAGCGCTTCACGGTCGGCGTCGTTGGTGCACTTGTTCTGCTCGTCCATCAGCTTGTCGATCTCAGGATCGCTGATGCGGGCCGAGTTGGTGGCGGCGATGGAGGGCGTCGTGATGACCGACTGCCAGTACACGCCGGCGTCGCGGTTGGTCTGCATGCCCCAGGTGGAGGCGTACAGATCGTGGCCGTGCTCCTTGCGGATCTTGTCGTTGATGACGGCGTTCTCGAACACCGAGACGTTGACCTTGATGCCGACCTGGCCAAGCATGGCCTGGAGGATGGTGGCGCCGTCGATGCGGTCCTTGGCGTTCATGACCCACAGCTCAAGCGTCAGATCCTTGAGGCTGGGATCGTCCTTGGCGGCCTCGGCCAGAAGCTTCTTGGCCAGCTCGGGGTTGTAGTCCCACTTGACGGGATTCTTGGGGAACCACTGGCAGGCGGTGGGCAGGGGGCCGACGCCGGGGATGCCGTAGCCTTCATAGGCGACCTGGATGTAGGCCTCCTTGTTGATGGCAGCGTCGATAGCCTTGCGGACGCGCACGTCCTTCAGCTTGGGGCTGTCCATGTTCATGGCAAGGTGCAGAAGCACGAGGCCGGGGGCCTGGACGGCCTTGACCTTCTTGCTCTCCTGCAGGCGGGCAAAGTCGGACGCGGGCACGGCGTAGATCATGTCGACCTCGCCGGTCTCAAGCGCGATGACGCGGCTGCTGTTATCGGGCAGCACGACGAACGTCAGCTTCTTGGCATAGGGCTTCGTTCCCCAGTAGTCCTTGAAGGCTTCCATCTCGACGCGGACGCCCTTGTCCCACTTCACGAACTTGTAGGGACCGGTGCCGACCGGGTTGCGGAAGTAATCCGCGCCGGCTTCGGTGACGGCCTTGCGGTTCAGGATCGAAGCATAGGGGTGCTTCATCGAGCCGAGGAAGCCGCCGACGGGGCCGCGGGTGCGGAGAATCAGCGTGTGCTTGTCGATGACCTCAAAGCCGTTGGGATCGATCCACATGCCCTTCGACTTGGCGAAGACGGACTGCTTGGGATCGGTCACGCGGGTGAGCGAGAAGACCACGTCATCGGCGGTGAACTCTTCGCCGTTGTGGAACTTCACGCCCTTGCGCAGATAGATCTTGTAGGTGTGGTCGTCAAGCTGCTCATACTTCTCGGCGAGGACGGGCGTAAGCTCCTTGGTCTTGCCGTCGACGGTGAACAGCGGCTCATAGATCTGCTTCTCCATCGTGAACGAGTAGGTATCGACCGAGTTCTGAGGATCGAAGTTCTTGGCGTCGATCGACACGCCGACGCGCATCTCTTCGCCGCGGGGCGCGGCAAAAGCGGCGCACGAAACTGCCATGACGAAAGCCAGGCACAGCGCAAGTGTCTTTTTCATAACTGGTGCTCCTTCCCTTTTTCGGATAAAAAATGGATGAAACAAAACGAAAACGACGGTACTGCTTCGCCCCGTCCCCCCTACGCGGCAGAGTGAAGCAGCGCTTGAAAACGGGACAGTCTTCGCCTGGTGCCGGCGCGAAAAGAATATCCACGTTTCCGCGTTTATTGTAGCAAAAAATATACATTTGACAAGGTGAACAAAAGCACAAAAAGCCTCGGCCCCGCATCCGTCCGCCGGCGGGACTGAGGCCGACCGGAAACAGTCTTTGCTATGAAACGATGAAAAAATGATCGCATATCGACGCCGTAAAGTGATTGAACAGACGAAAAACCGAAAATCGTTTTGAAAGTGTAAACGGGAATTGTCCAGTGTGTATACTGTATATTTTGCGTCTTGCGCGACGATGATTCGGCGACGGTTCGGCGCAAAATACGCGAAGATTGTATATCCTTTTGCTGCGCCAAACGCTGATTTGTATAACCGCACGGAAAAAGCGCGAAAAAAAACGCCGGAGCGCGAACGGATCGTGCTCCGGCGCTGCTGTATCGGTGACGTTACTGATCGTAGTGCAGACGTCCGAGGAAGCTGATCTTGCCGTCGCAGAGGTCTTCGACGCCCTTCAGGTCCTTCTGCGCGCCGTAAAGCTCGCTGGGGATGGCGAGGTAGACCATGGGGTGCAGCTCGTTGATGCGGTCCCAGGTCTTCTGGAAGATCTCATTGCGCTTGGCGGCGTCGAGCGTCTCGCTGGCTTCGTTGACCCAGCCGTCGACGGCGTCGTCGTTCAACCGGGTGTAGTTGGTGGTGCCGATGGCCTTTTTGGTGAACAGCGACTGCCAGTACACGGCGGCGTCGCGGTTGGTCATCATGCCCCACATGTAGAGGAACATGTCATACTGGCCGGTCTTCATGCGGTCGTTGAAGACGCCGTTCTCCAGCACCTGGATGTCGAGCTGGATGCCGACTTTGGACAGCATTCCCTGAAGCACGGTGGCGCTGTTGATCAGGTCCTGAAGGTTGAGCACCCACAGCGTGAGCTTGAGGTCTTTGACGCCGGCTTCGGCGAGCAGGGCCTTGGCCTTTTCAGGATCGCAGCCGTACGCCTGCGCGTTCTCGGGGAAGAAGCTGCACACGGGCAGGAGCGGGCCGACGGCGGGAGCGGAGTTGCCCTCGTAGACGACCTGATTGAGCGCGGCCTTGTCGATGGCGTACTCGATGGCCAGTCTGACACGCGGATCGGCCAGCTTGGGCGACTGGGTGTTCAGGCCCAGATAGTAGAGCACGAGGCCGGGGGCGCGCACGAGCTGGACTTTGTCCTCGCCCTTGAGGCGGTTGAACTCGGCCGTGGGCATGGCGTAGACGAAATCGACCTTGCCGGTCTCCAGCGCGATGACGCGAGTGCTGTCGTCGGGGATGATGAGGAAGGTCAGGTATTTGTACGCGGGCTTTTCGCCATGGTAGTCGGCGAACGCTTCAAGCTCCAGCTTCTCGCCCTTGGTCCATTTGATCAGCTTGAACGCGCCGGTGCCGACGGGGTTCATGGAGTAGCTGCTGCCCGCCTCTTCTACGGCGCGCTTGCAGAGGATGGAGGCGTAGGGATGCTTCATCGACTCCAAAAAGCCGCCGAACGGCGCGCGGGTCTTGACGATCACGGTGTACTTGTCCTCGATGGCGAAGCCGTCGGGATCGATGTAGCGGCCCTTGGAGCTGGCGAACACGGACTGGGGCGAGGTGGCGCGCTTCAGCGAGAAGACGACGTCCTCGGCGGTCATCTCGTCGCCGTTGTGGAACTTGACGCCCTTTTTGAGGTGGAAGCGGTAGGTCTTCTCGTCGATCTGGTCATAGCTCTCGGCCAGCACGGGCGTGAGCTTGCGCGTCTTGCCGTCGACGGTGTAGAGCGTCTCGTAGATCTGGTTCGTGAGGCAGAACGAGTAGGTGTCGACCGAGTTCTGCGGGTCGAGGTTCTTCGCGTCGATGGCGACGCCGACAGTCATCGTGTCGCCGCGGGCAAACGCGCCCGAGGCCAGCAGGGCCGAAGCGGCCAAAGCAAGGAGGAACGACTTCATTTTCATGATTTCAGCGACCTTTCCTATTATATAGATACCCGAGCGGATGCCCGGGCGTAAAACCTATCTCATCAGGCCGCGCGCGGTCATCCAGTCCTGCACGACCTGCGCCACTTCTCGTGAGTTGCGGTCCATCATCAGCAGGTGCGTGTTGCCGCGGATGCCCCGGTCGGGCAGGTCGATCCAGTCGATGGGCGCGCCGAGAGCTTTCATGTGCTTGAAATACTTCGGGTACACGTCGAAATAGGCCAGCTTCGTCCACGCGCACAGCTCCGGCACCTTGATGAAATCGCCCCACAAAATCAGCGTGGGGATGTGGGCGATCCTCGAAAAATCCGTCGTCGCCGGATCGGGCGTGCGGGCCGGCTCAAGCAGGATCAGCGCTTTGACCTTGTCCGGATGCGCCAGTGCGGCGGGGATGGCGAAGTTCGCGCCCTGGCTGTGCGCCATGATCACGCAGCCGTCGTCGAAGCGGCCGACCAGGTCGTTATAGGCCTGCTGCGCCCAGTCGTCCATCGACCGCCAGCGCGGCACGATCTGCTTGCAGAACTCGTCGTAATACTCAACGGGAAACTGCGTACCCTCGTAGGCGACGCGTTTGGCGCGGTCTTCGTCGAAGACAGGCCCCATGCGGAAGTTGCTCCAGCAGGCGGCCTTCGTCGTGAACTCCGGATGGGTGCGGTAGATCTGCGGGTACATCGCCCACGACGACCGCCCGCGCTCCACCGAGTCGCTGACGTACGCGTCGTGCCCCATGCGCAGGAACAGGCTCTGCCAGCCTTCGCGGCCGTCCGGCGTGCTGCCCCAGGTGACACCCGTCAGCCCGCCGCCGTGCCACATCAAAAGCGGATATTTGGCCTTCGGCTGCTCCAGCCGCGCGTACTCAACGTACATCTGCCCGGCCTCGAACTGGCCGTTGAGATCGACCGTCTGCTCGCTCCCGTCCTGACAGACGAACGAGCGCTTCGGCTGCCCGTGCACGATCACCTCATGCCCGTCCACGAAAAAACTGCCGAAATCCTTCAAAACGATGCTGTCCATCAAAAAGCCTCCTGATACGGAGCAGTTTTATTTCTTAAGTTACGGATTTTATTATATAACGATGCGTCAAAAAGTAAAGGTAATTTTACATAAAAGCCCGGCCGAACCGTTGGGAAAAAGGCATCAGGCGTTCATCTGACCGCGCACGCTGTTTTCTCCTATGTAGTTATCGTACCGTGTTCATTTTATCTCTTTTCTGCCCGTTACGACCGCTGGGCGCGGGGCGGAGAGCTTTTGCCGGCGAACTCCGGGCGGGCGAAGAACGCCTGTGTGACAATCGAGATCTGCGGCGCGAACAGCCACAGCGAGAGCAGATTGGGCAGCACCATCAGACCGTTACAGAAATCGGCCGCATTCCACATCACGCTCACAGCCGTGACCGCGCCGAGGAACGTGAAAGCGAGGTGGATCAGGCGATAGGGCAGGATCGCCCTGACGCCGAACAAAAACTCGGCTGCCGTCTCTCCGTACCATGCCCAGCCAAGGATGGTCGAGATGCCGAAAAGGATCAGCGAGGCGGTCAGCACCGCGTCGCCGAAGCTGCCCAGCGTGCCCTTCCAGGCCAGGTTCGACAGGGCCGCGCCCGTCTCGCCGCTGTTCCAGATGCCGGAGGTGAGCACGATCAGTGCCGTGAAGGTGCAGACGACGATCGTATCGACAAACACCTCGACAACGCCGTACAGCGCCTGACGCGTGGGCACGTCCACTCTGGCCGTCACGTGGATGAGCGGGGACGAGCCGCAGCCGGCTTCATTGGAGAATATGCCGCGGGCCACTCCCATTCTCATGGCATGAAGCATCGTCGCCCCGGCGACACCGCCGACGACCGCGTCGCCGCTGAATGCGCTGACGAAGATCATTCGGAAGGCATCGGGGATCCTGTCAAAATTGAAGATGATGATGACCGTGCCGAGGAGCAGATACATGCCGGCCATCAGCGGCGTCAGCAGCGAAGTCACCGCGGCGATTTTCCTGATGCCGCCGAAGATGACCAGCCCGACGATGAGCGCCAGCGCGGCGCCCCAGAGAGCCGGATGCACGTCGGGGAACGACACGCGCAGCGCTTCGGCGATCGAGTTGCTCTGTACCGCGTTGCACGAGACCAGCGCCACCATCGTGCAGAACGCCGCGAATGCGCTGCCGAGCAGCTTGCCTAAAGTCTTGTTCTTCATGCCGCGGGAGAGGATGTACATCACGCCGCCGCGGTAGCTGCCCTGCGGGTCCTGCTCGCGGTATTCCATGGCCAGCGCGATCTCGGCAAATTTAGTCGCCATGCCGAACAGTGCCGATACCCACATCCAGAACACCGCTCCCGGTCCGCCGAGGGCGATGGCCGAAGACACGCCGCCGATGTTGCCGATGCCGATACACGACGACAGTGCCGCCGAAAGCGCCTGATACGGCTTGATGTCTCCCGCGCCTGACGCTTTGCGGAGGATGCTGCCGAAGCATTCGGAAAAAGCCGTACCGATCCGCCTGAACTGGACGCCGCCCGTGCGCAGCGTCATGTAAACGCCCGTTCCGACAAAAACAGCCAGCATGACCGGTCCGAAAAGGAATCCGTTGGCCGCGCCGAAAAATCCGTTCAAAGCTTCTGTGACCGTCATGAAAAGATCGACTCCTTGCTTTTTTGTATGTGGATCAAAAATGGCTGCAAAAAGCCCGGCTCCGGCATGGGCGCAGGAGCCGGGACAGGACGGTCAGGCTTCGGAGACCGCGTTGAACGCCTGGTCGAGATCGGCGATGATATCGTCGATGTGCTCGGTGCCGACCGAGAGGCGGATCGTCCCCGGGGTGATGCTGACGGAGGCGAGCTCTTCCTCGGTGAGCTGTCCGTGAGTCGTGGTGGCGGGGTGGATGACGAGGGACTTCACGTCGGCAACGTTGGCCAGCAGCGAGAAGATCTTCAGATTGTCGATGAACTTGAACGCCGCTTTCTGCCCCCCTTTGATCTCGAATGTGAAAATCGACGCGCCCCCGTTCGGGAAGTATTTCTTGTACAGCGCGTGGTTGGGATGCTCGGGCAGTGAGGGATGATTGACCTTGGCCACCTTGGGATGCTTGCTCAGGTAATCGACGACTTTGAGCGCGTTTTCGACGTGACGTTCGATGCGCAGCGAAAGCGTCTCTGTGCCCTGGAGCAGCAAAAAGGCGTTGAACGGCGAGATGGCCGCGCCCTCATCACGCAGGATGATCGCGCGCACGTATACCGCAAAAGCGGCCCGGCCTGCCGCCTGCAGGAACGAAACTCCATGATAGCTGGGGTTGGGCTCGACCAGATGCGGGAACTTGCCTGACGCGGCCCAGTCGAACGTCCCTCCGTCAACGATGATGCCGCCCATCGTGGTACCGTGCCCGCCGATGAACTTGGTGGCGGAATGAACGACGATGTCCGCTCCCCATTCGATCGGGCGCACCAGGAACGGCGTCGCGAACGTGTTGTCGATCACCAGCGGAATCCTGTGCGCGTGGGCGATCTTCGCGATCGCTTCGATGTCGGGGATGTCGCTGTTGGGGTTGCCGTTCGTCTCGATGTAGACGAGCCTGGTGTTCTCTTTGATCGCCGTTTCGACCGATCCCGGATCGTCTGTGTCGACGAATGTCGTGTCGATGCCGTAATCCTTCAGCGTGTGCTCCAGCAGATTGAAGCTGCCGCCGTAGATGGTCTTCTGCGCGACGACGTGGTCGCCGGCGTGCGCCAGCGCGAGGATAGCATAGGTCACCGCCGCTGCTCCTGACGCGAGCGCCAGAGCTGCGACGCCGCCCTCGAGCGCGGCGATGCGCTTTTCCAGAACGTCCTGCGTGGAATTGGTGAGGCGGCCGTAAATGTTGCCGGCGTCCTTCAGCGCAAAGCGGTCAGCCGCGTGCTGCGCGCTGTGGAACACGTACGACGTCGTCTGATAGATCGGCACGGCACGGGAATCCGTTGCCGGATCCGCCTGTTCCTGACCGACATGGAGCTGAAGTGTTTCAAATTTGTACTGATTTGCCATGAGAATGACCTCTTTCTTTGGAAGATGATGGTCCGCGAATGGCTTCGCGGATAAACTTTTCGGAACACCAAACGTGCTGTTCTGTGTGGAACAATGACGAGCAGGCCGCAAAAGACGTTTAGAACGTCAGATAAACAACGGGCGCATTCGCGTCCTCACGCAGTGGCAGTAGGCTACCAGCAGCCGGAGACGCCGGGAGCGTCCCTCCGTGCAAAACGCTGCGACAGGTTCCATGCGTTTCTCCTTTCACGTTTCAGGTCTGTGATCGGCAAAAAAAATGAGCGGCAAGCCAAAGGCTCCCGCTCAGTGGATCCGCTCTCTCCTGAAAGACTGACAGCCTTTCAGACAGTGAACGTCGTCAAAGCATGACGAAACGGACGGGCAGCCGAAGAGCGGCAGCACATCATCATACAAGCCATCATCATGCACATTGCGTTCACTGCGAAAAAGTTCATTTCAAAATAACATCCTTTCTCGATTGGTAATTGAGCGCGATGATACTCAAAAAATACCAATCTGTCAAGTGGGTAATTTGGACGGCACTGTCAATTTATTTTGACGCCGTTTTAATAAGACTCCAGCGCAACGCCGCTCCGTCAAGAACGTTCAGTACCGACGGAGCCGGGGAGACGGTAAAAAAGAACAGCAGCGCATGTCTGCCGCCGCGGCCGTACAGCGACTGGCAGCTCATAAGCGTGCTGCCGCAGAGCTGCCGTACGGCGTCATATGTCTGAGAGAGCACGGTTGGATACGGGCTGGAGACGAGCAGCGCCTGGACGCTGTCTTTCAGCGGGACCTGAAAACCGTCGATCGCGATGTGTCCGAAGTCTTTTGCAGCATGCGTGACAGATGCCGAGTACGAAAACTGTGTCATGAGCGTTCCCCCTTTTTTACATGAGCCGCTTCCCCCGGGAGCGGCTTTTGTCTGCTTAGCGATACGTAAACTGGCCCGAAAGCGCAAAGGAGCTTCCGGGCCAGTTCATCGACTGAAGGCAATTCAGACCTGCTGAGGACAGAAGATGTGCGAACATCGTCTCAGCGCTGTCCGACGAACGGCCGGGAAACAGGGACAGCTGCACATGATGGCGGCAGGATGGTTTTTCATAGTCTGTTCCTCTCCTTTATGCAGAGTTAATGGCCGAACTTCTGGCTGCTCCGCCTGGATTCGAACCAGGATTCCGGGTTCCAAAGACCCTTGTCCTGCCGTTGGACGACGGAGCAAAAATGCTGGCGGAGAATTACCTACTTGTTTAATTCGTTGAATGGTGGCATAATAACGCTCAATTTCAAATTTGTCAACACTTCGGAAAATGTACCGCAAAAAGGAGACGAGGACTGTGCCGGTTAAGATCCCCAACAATCTGCCCGTGCGGGCGACGCTTGAGAGCGAAAATATTTTTGTCATGGACGAGAAGCGTGCCGTCCATCAGGACATTCGTCCGCTGCAAATCGCCATACTCAACCTGATGCCGCTGAAGGAGGATACCGAGCTGCAGCTGCTGCGGGTGTTGTCGAATTCGCCTCTGCAGGTGGATGTGACTTTTTTGTGCACAGCCTCGCACTCGGCGAGAAACGTCTCAAAGAGTCATCTCGATCAGTTTTATCTCACCTTCGACGACGTGAAGGAGCGCTCGTTCGACGGCATGATCGTCACCGGCGCGCCGATCGAATTGATGGAGTTCGAGGAGGTCGATTTTTGGCCGGAGCTGACGTGCATCTTCGACTGGACGGAGACGCATGTCACCTCAACGATGTTCCAGTGCTGGGGCGCCCAGGCGGCGCTGTACTATTTTTACGGTATTCCTAAGCGCCTGCTGCCGAAGAAGACCTTCGGCGTCTTTTCTCATCGCGTGACGCACCGCCGCATCCCGCTGGTCCGCAGCTTTGACGACGTCTTTCTGGCGCCGCACTCGCGCCACACCGAGCCGGATCAGGAGCGCCTGCGCGCTGAGCCGCTGATCACGGTGCTGGCCGAATCGCCCGAAGCCGGATTTTTCCTTGGCATGGCCGACGAAGGACGAAAGATCTTTGTGCAGGGACACCCGGAGTACGACCGCCTTACGCTCGATAAGGAATACCGGCGCGATCTGAGCCAGAACAGGCCGATCGAACTGCCTGTCAATTATTACCCCGACGGCGACCCGACGCGCGAGCCGCTGCTGACGTGGCGTTCCAACTCGGCCAACCTGTACGAAAACTGGCTCAACTACTATGTCTATCAGGTGACGCCGTACGACATCTATGGCATCCCGTCCCTTGCCGGACGTCCGCCCTCGAAAAATCGATAACGCTGTTCTGAACGTTGTGCCGAAAACAGAAACAAGCCGCCGTCTGAGGAAAAACTCTCAGACGGCGGCTTTCGTTTGGCGATGTTCGATAAAGATGTTCCACGTGAAACAGTTTGGTTATTTTGCAGATGACGGGGCTGCCAGCGCTTCTGCGTAGAATTTTTTCAGATCGGCTTTCCAGAGCGCGTGCGCTTCCGGATTGGAGTAGAACATGTGGCCGCCCCAGTAGGTTTTGAACGTGATGTTTTCGCGGAGGTAGGCGGGGATGTCCATGTGGCTGATGCAGTAGCGCGTGGTGTTGATGGAGCAGTGCAGGTCGAACTTGCCCGCGCAGGCGAAGAATTTCAGCCGCGTGTCCATCTTCATCGCCTGACACAGATCGGCCAGCATCGAGGCGAAGCCGCCGGCGCGCGGATAGGCGCCCGTGGACGTGGGCAGGTAGCCGCTGGCAAAATCCCATTTGCCGCCGTCGACGCGCGGGTTGTACGCCTGATAGTCGCGAGCGGCGGGCAGCTTCATGATGCGGCCGAAATACTCGAAAAACGCGGTGTAGCACGCGGCCGACATGTTGTACGTCTGCGAGTCGTTGTTGGCCTCAAACGGCGTGCCCGGATGCGTGAGACGGGCGTCGAAGTAGCTCGTCACCAGGCCTTCGTCCTCCAGCAGGCGGCCGGCGAACTGCTTGTCGTTGACGCGCAGGTTGAGGCTGTCCAGATAATCCTTCTTCAGCCCCGTGTAGCGGCGCAGATTTTCGAGCACGCGGGCACGCTCTTCGGCGCTTGCCTCGCAGCCCTTCCAGAGGAACGACAGGTATTCCGACTGCGCCCAGGCGTCGGCTTCGGCACGCACGTCTTCAAGATCGCGGGCGAGCAGATCGGCGTCGAGCTTTTTGTGAAACCACGCCGCGGCCGTCATCGCCGGAACCGTGTGCACCAGGTGATGCTCCAGCAGCATCGACGTGTGCAGCTCGCCGTAGGACAGCGCCGGCGACACGGCGACGAAGCCCGAGGGCATGATGTGCATCTGCTGCAGTTTCAGCACCAGGCCGCTGCCGCGCAGCCCGCCGTAGCTCTCGCCCATGATGAACACCGGCGAGCCGAAACGCCCGTGCGACACCATCCAGGCGCGGATGATGCGCGCGATCGAGTCCACGTCCTGCCGCACGCCATAATACTGCCGCTCCTTCTCGTGATTGGTGACGCGGCTGAAGCCCGTGCCGACGGGATCGATCAGCACGATGTCGGAAAAGTCGAGGATCGTGTTCGGGTTATCGCAAACGGTAAACGGGCGCTGCGGTGCGCCGTCGCCCTGCCCGGACAGCGAATACGTCTTCGGCGCCAGCGCCGCCATGTGCAGATACAAAGTCGACGTGCCCGGCTTGCCGTTGAAGGCGAACGTCACCGGACGGCCCTCCGCGCCGCCTTTGAGCGCATAGCTCACGCAGAAGCTGCGCGCCTGCTCGGCGCCTTCGTCATTGCACACCGGCACCTCCTCGGCGCAGATCGAATAATCCAGCCGCTTCCCGTTCAGCGTGATGAAATCCTCGGCCGTCTGCGCCGCCGCGAACGGCTCCGCCCCGTTCAGCATCGTTTCCTCCATTGCAGCCACATCCTTCGCGAAAAAAGTTTTCGAGAGATTCAAACCGCCCTATTATAGCGCATTAGAGCACCAGATGCGCTGTTGCAGAATAAGCAGCTCGTCTGTTGACACCATATACGACACCATTTAAAATAATGCTGAGGTGATCGAATGTCTCAATGGGACAAGCTGATCGAACGAATCAGGAGCCTGTCGAAAGATGCGCGTTTCGATGAGCTGAGAAAAATCCTTGAAAGTTACGGATACGAACTGAAAGGGCCGCACGGCGGCAGCAGTCATGCGACATTCAGAAAAAAAGGCCGTTCGCCGATCACGATACCGCAGAAAGACCCTGTGAAGAAAGTTTACGTCCGTATGGTGCGCGATGTGATCCTGGAGGAGGAAAAAGAGCATGAAAACGATTGATGAATACATGCGCCTGCCGTATCGGCTCGAGATCGTTCCCGATTCGGACGAGGGCGGTTTTGTGGCGCGCTATCCTGAACTGCCCGGATGCATCACTGTCGGCGAGACGATGGAAGAAACGGCCGCAAACGCGCTCGACGCGAAACGCGCCTGGCTGGAGGCCGCGATCGAAGACGGCGTACAGATCGGCGAACCTGTCGCCGAGAATTCGTGTTCAGGACAGTTTAAGCTGCGGCTCCCCAAGAGTCTGCACAGGCAGCTCGCCGAAAGCGCGAAAGAAGAAGGAATCAGCATGAATCAGTATTGTCTGTATCTGCTGACGCGGAATGACGCAGTGCGTTCGGGGAAATCCGTTCGCTGATCGATCCCGCCTGGTTTTTCTATCTGCGAAAAAGGACGAGGCCGCCTCGGGGGAGACGGTCTCGTTTGATTTAGAAGAAATTGGTGTCTACAAAAGTCATTCCCTTTTTGTAATCATGAGGGGTGTCAAGCGTTGGCAATAGACGAATACAATGATCAAGACCTACAGGTGTAGCAACTATTGACATAATTTTATCTGGGCACTTAATCGGCGGGTACACATTATCCGTCAAAATGAAGAGATGTCGTGTGATTGTGTCAAGCTCCAAGATTTCACCGGACTCTTGGTCGACTTTGCCAGGTAGAACCTGAGTGATTTGTTTCCTTTCTGCCGGAGCCTCGCCAATGGGCATGTCAATTACATTAGTTGTATCGTAGAAATAAATTGTAAAGTGTTCGGGCGTTTGCCCATCTCTTTGACACATGAACGTTACCTGATTCGCACCCAACCATGCCCCATGCCAGTTACTTTACAGGGATAGGGTTCGTTAGGATCGGGTCTGAAACTTCCCAGCCTCGTCCAGGTTTCCCCGCAGTACTGGCACTGCCACTTTGTAAAAATCCCAGCATACGCCGGCTTTGCCGCAAAGAACTTCCAGCACTTGCCGAGGCCCTTTTTCACTTTCTGCACGTTGATCATTGTTCATCATTCTCCTTTGCGAGATATTTTGTTACTGCAATTCTGATTTTATATAGTGATTTTAACGGTGTCAACGTTTTTTTGTTTCATAACTCGCCGCGCGCAAAAAGTTTCCGATTCCTGACTCTCGTGCATGTTTTGTGATGTTATAATAGTCTGTTGAAATTTGACCGTACTTTCAGGAGGAATGTGTGATGGCTCTTGTGCCTGTGACGACGGTGATGGAGGAACTGCAGTCGCTGAAAGCGGAACTGCGGGACAGCCTTTGACCTGCCTTCCATCGTGAAGGACTGTGAAGAATTACGCAAAAAAGTTTCCGCCCCCGATTTCTGGACCAGCGAGGGCGCGCAGAAGGTGTCGGCCGAGCTGTCGCGGCTCGAGGCGTCGCTGGCCAGATGGGAAAAGATCGAGCACGAGTATGCCGATCTTGCCACGCTGGCGGAGCTGCTGGGCGAGGACGACGACGCGGAGCTGACTCGGGAGTTCGACGAGCGCTCGGCGGCGTTCCGCTCCGAGATCAAAGAGGATCAGATGGCACTGCTGCTTTCTGGCCCGTATGACGCGAGCAACGCCATCCTCAGCGTGCATGCCGGCTCCGGCGGGCTCGACTCGCAGGACTGGGCGAGCATGCTCTACCGCATGTATCTGCGGTGGTGCGAGGAGAAGCGCTTCAAGACGAAGCTGCTGGATTACCAGGCCGATGAGGAGGCCGGCATCAAGTCGGCGACGATCCTCGTGCAGGGCGAGATGGCCTACGGCTATCTGCGGTCGGAGATCGGCGTGCACCGCCTGGTGCGCATCTCGCCGTTCGACACGGCTAAGCGGCGCCACACCAGCTTTTCGGCCGTGGTCGTGTCGCCCGAGCTGCCCGACGACGTGGAAGTGGACATCAACCCGGAAGATCTGAAGATCGACACGTACCGCAGCAGCGGCGCGGGCGGCCAGCACGTCAACATGACCGACTCGGCCGTGCGCATCACGCACCTGCCCACGGGCATCGTCGTGAGCTGCCAGAACGAGCGGTCGCAGCACATGAACAAGGCTTCGGCGATGGCCGTTCTCAAGTCGAAGCTGTATCAGCGCGAGCTGGACGAGCGTCAGGCGGAGATGAACAGCCTTGCGGGCGAGAAGAAGGAAAACGCCTGGGGCAGTCAGATCCGCTCGTATGTGCTCCAGCCATACACGATGGTCAAGGATCACCGCACGGGCGAGGAGACTGGCAACGTGGCGGGCGTGCTGGACGGCGATCTCGACGCGTTCATCCTGGCCTATCTGAGGTGGGCGCGGTGAGGCGCGCGCTCTTTGCGGCGCTGCTGCTGACGGCCGCGCTGGCGGCGGGCGCTCCTGCGGCTCCGTTCCGTCCGACCGAGCCGGTGATGCCCCTGGCGCAGATCAAAGCGGGCATGAAGGGCTACGGCAAAACGGTGTTTTCCGGCACGACGGTGAAGCAGTTCCCGATCGAGGTGCTGGGCGTGGTGTCCAAGAAAGACCGTCCCAGCAAGCTGATCCTCATCCGCGCTTCCGGTCCCGACATCGACAAGGCCGGCGGCCTGGCGACGGGCATGAGCGGCACGCCGATCTACATCGACGGCAAGCTGGCCGGCGCCTTCTCGTTCGGCTGGGATTTCGGCGACCCGAAGATGGGGCTGGTGACGCCGGTGGAGCAGATGGCATCTCTGTTCAACTACCGCGATCAGGTGCCCGCGTTCCCCAAGGCGGGCGCATCCAAAAAGGTGAAAACGCGCGAGGAGCGTCTGCTCGACCGCCGCTTCAATGACCTGTACGAACAGTATTACGGCTCTCCCTCGGCCCCTGCTCCCCAGACGACGCAGAGCCGGCGCGAGCCGTCCGGGCCGGTGCTCGGCGAGTTTGAGCTGCCGCAGGATGTGGCAGCGGCGGCCGAAGCGGCCGGCAAAAGCCCGCGCATGTTCGTCTCGGCCGACGGCATCAGCCGCCGCGCCATGAAGAACCTTGAAAAGCGTCTGGGCCTCCGCGTCGTCGAAGGTGGCTCGGGCGACAATCATGCCCTCGGCGGCGCTGCTCCGCTCAAGCCCGGCGAGGCCATCTCAGCCCTGCTGGCGTGGGGCGACGTGAGCCTCGACGTGAACGGCACGCTGACGGCGGTGGACAAAAGCGGACGCTTCGTGGCGTTCGGCCACAGCTTCAAGAACTGGGGCGCGGTCGCCTATCCCGTGGCGCGCTCCACCGTGCACGGCATCGTCAACAGCTATGAGTCGCCGTTCAAGCTGGCTTCGGCCGGCAACATCGTCGGCATGATCACCCAGGACCGGCCCGAGGGCGTGGCCGGCTACTTCGGCAAGTACCCCCCCGCCGTCTCCGTGCGGCTGGAGGTGGAAGACCGCGACAGCGGCCGCACGTCGGTGAAGCGCTTTCAGATGATCTGCGACGAGCACGCCGTCACCGCCCTGCTGCCCGATCTGCTCTCCGGTCTTGCCGACCGCGAGCTGGGCCGTCACACCGGCGGCACCGTGCGATGGGACGTGAGCATCAGCGGCGACGGCATGCCTGACGGCTGGAGCTGCGGCGACGTGGTGACCGCCGAGGAGGACGTGATGAGCGACGTGATGTCGCCCGTCGCCGACCTGGTGGGCAAAGTCGTCGGCAATCCCTATCAGCCGTTGGGCACGTTCGGCATCAAAGTGAAAGTGTCGGCTTCGTCGCAGAAGCGCAAGCTGCTCATCGAGAGCCTCAAGCTGGACCGCGCCGAGATCCTCCCCGGCGGCGAAGTGAGCGTGACGGCGGCCCTGCGCCCGTGGCGCGGCCGGCCGCTGACGCGCGTCTTCAAGCTGCGCGCGCCCGAGGACGCCGCAGGCTCGTATATGGTGACCGTGCGCGCCGGTGCGCCCGGCGAGGGCGAGGACAGCTCGCACACCGGCCCCGTCTCCGACCGCAGCCACTCCAGCCTGCCGCAGATGCTGCGCGAGCTCCAGTCGGGCGAGCGCGCCTGCGAAGTGGTGGTGGAGCTGACCAGCCAGGACGACGCCTCCGGCGCCAGGAGCGAATCGCCCGCCGAGATGCGCCGCCGCCGCATGCGCGAAGGCTCGCTGCGCATCTACCGCTCCGACTACGTCGTCGACGGCAGCCTCCAGGTCCCGCTGACCGTCGTCCCGCCCAAGACAAAGCGATAAAAAACAGCACAGGTCCGCTTCTCCCATGCCGGGAGGAGCGGACCTGTGCTGTTTTACAGACTGCGAAAAAGGCAGCTGTTCCAAAGCGGCCGGGAGTGCCCTAATCCAGCGACGCGAAGAACTCTTCCGGCGGCGGGGTGCGGCGCCTTTGGGCGAAGTCGAGGAGGGTCCTGACGAGCAGCGGCACGGCGGGGTTGATCGTTTTTTCCGGGGAGCAGAGCAGCACCACGCGGGGCGACTCGGGGGCCTTGATGTAGTAGATGAAGTGGTCGGGCACGCCGTCTTCGACGGCGACGTTCAGCCGGGCCAGGGTGTCGTAGGTGAACACGGCGGCGAATTTGCAGTAGGGCAGGCTGAGCAGGTTTTCGTAGTCGGCGAAGCTGATGATCGAGGCGTTGTGCGGCGCATGACGGGCGAGGAAGGCGCGTCCGCTGCGCGAGGCCCGCGAGCTGCTGAAGACGCAGGGGATGCGTTCCAGCAGGCCGGAGCCGAGCACCTGCTCGCGCTGCGCTCTCAGGGGCAGCTGCATGAAGCTGAGGATGGTCAGGCCGGGGGGCAGGATGGTCTCGACGGCACTTCGCGGCAGGGTCATGCAGAACCAGCCTTCTTCGAGCACGGCAGTGCGCACGGTTGCCGGCAGGGCGGCGTCGAGAGGGGTGACGATCACGTCCAGCTCGTTCTCGACGAGTTTCTGCTCCAGCTCGAAGCGGTGCGTGCTGATAAACATGTTCAGCCTGATCTTGGGATGCTCGGCGGCGAACTGGGTGAGCGCCTCGGGCAGGATGGTCATCGAGCGGGTCATCGTGGTGCCCAGGCGGATGGCGCCGGTGTAGCGCAGGCGGATCTCGTTCAGCTCATCCGACAGGCGCACTTCGCGCTTCAGCATGGCTGTGGCGTAGTTGTAAAAGTGCTGCCCTTCGGGCGTGAGGACGAGGCCTGTCCTGCGGCGCTCGAAGAAACGGGTGCGGTAGTGTTCTTCCAGCTTGGCGACGGCGCTGGAGAGGGCCTGCTGGGACACGCCCAGCTTCTGGGCCGCGCGCGTCAGGCTGCGCTCCTCGGCGGCGGTCTTGAAATAGCGAAGTTTGTCGAGCGGCATGACGTTCACCTCCACAGCCATTCATTTCTGCTTCGATTATATCACGCGCCGCCGTGCTATAATCGTCGCGGTCACAATCACTCATGAAGGGCGGCATGAAAGCATGATCGAGACAGAGCAGTTTGACGCGGTCGAAGTCCGCGCGGGCACGATCGTCGAGGCAGGGGAAAACCGAAAGGCACGCCATCCCGCCTATAAGCTGAAGATCGACTTCGGTCCCGAGCTGGGCGTGAAAACGTCTTCGGCGCAGATCGCGGCGCTGTACCGGCCGGAAGACCTGATCGGGCGGCAGGTGATCTGCTGTGTCAACCTCGCGCCGATGCACATCGGCAGCGTTAAAAGCGAAGTGCGCATCCTCGGTACGGAGTCGAAGCAGGGCGTCGTGCTTCTGGTCCCCGAACAGCCGGTCGAAAACGGCGACCGCGTGTACTGATGGGGCGCGGCATGGAAAAGAACGTGAGGGACGAGCGCACGGCGGGCCTGCTCTTCATGATCGTCGCCGGGCTGACGTGGGGGTGCAGCGGCACGATCTCGCGCTTTGCGCCGGCCTCGGCGCTGGCCAGTCCGCTGTCGCTGGGATGCGCGCGCGTGGGGATGGGCGGGGCGATGCTGTGTCTGCTCTCGCTGGCGCTGCGGCGGAACGCGAAGTTTTTGTGCTGAAGCGTGACGCGCTGTGGGCTGGCGCGTGCTGCTGCGCCAATCAGATCGGCTTTTTCATGGCGATGGACTCTGTCGGCGTGGCGCTGGGCACGATGATCGTCATCGGCTCGTCGATCGTCATGGCCGGCCTGTTCGGCGCGCTTTTGGGCGAACGTCCCAGTCCGCTGTGGCAGGCGGCCGCTGTGCTCGGCATCGCCGGCAGCGTGCTGGCGGCCTCAGGCGGGCCGACCGCCGCGTTCCGGTTCGACGGGCTGCTCTTTGGGCTGCTGGGCGGGCTGGGCTATGCCAGCATCGGCGTTTTTCTCAGGCGCCTGGGACGGGCGGGGCTGTCGCCGACGGAGAGCAACGGCGCGGCGCTGCTGTACGGTTCTCTGTTCCTGCTGCCGCTGGCGCTGCGCGGCGATTTTCGCTGGATCGCGACTGCGCGCGGGCTGACCAGCGCCCTGGCGCTCGGTTTTTTCCCTACCGCTGTGCCGTATTTCTGCTTTGCATCAGCGCTCTCGCGCATCTCGGTGGCGCAGAGCTATGCCATCAGCCTGCTTGAACCGGTCACCGCCGCGCTGCTGGGCATCTTCCTCCTCGGCGAGTCGGTGACGCCCGTGCAGGCGGCCGGCATGGCGCTGGAAGCGGCCTGCATGGTGCTGTCAAGCTGGGACGCGGTGCGGAAAAAACAATGAGTAATGAGTAATTAGTAATTAGTAATTAAAACCATAAACCCTCAAGTCCTCAAGCCCTCAAGCCCAACAACAATGACCGGGCCGGATCGGGACTTGGGGGACATAAAAGCAACGCGGAGCGCTGATCTCATTTTTCAGCGCTCCGCGTTGCTTATTCTACTATTTTCTCAGATTTCCTGTGCGTTGGTCAAATACTGCATAATGGGATTTAATCAGCGTCTCCTTAATTGCTCGTATCACTTGCGCACAACGGAGATACGCTGCTGGATGTGGTCGCCCTTTGTGGCCTCGTCGATCATAGCGATGGCATAGTCGGCATAGCTGATGATGCTCTCGCCTTTGCTGTTCAGCGTCAGTTCCTCGCCGCCGAGGATATACTGGCCGCTGCGCTCTCCTTCCGCTTGAAAATCACCGGCAGGGCTGATATACGTCCACTTAACGTCCTTACGCTCCCGAAGCTCAGAAAGCGCCTTTGCCATCGCTGAGGCGAGCGGCTTGAACGCATCGGGGAAGCCGGGGCCGTCGGACACCTGCGCTGTGTGCTCCGGGTTGACGTACAGGCTGCCAGCGCCGCCGACGATCAGCAGGCGCGTATCTGTGCCGCTGAGAATATCGCACAGGTGCTTCAGTGTCGTGCTATGCTGGTCGAGCGTTTCGGGCGTCCATGCCCCAAAAGCATCTACGACCACATCGAAGCCGGAGAGATCGGCGGCTGTCAGATCCATAAGGTCTTTCGTCAGCACCTTTGCCGCTTCGGTCTTGTTCTCCCCGCGCACGACGGCAGTGACATCCAGCCCACGGGAAACGGCTTCCTTAACGATGAGTTTGCCCGCTTTGCCATTGGCGCAAACAACTGCAAGTTTCATCTTAAATGTACCTCCAGAAGTGATTGATAGTTGTAATGCTCTCGCTTACAATTTAACTATAGCACGCGTTTGTTGTAATGTCAATACCTACAACGGATTTTTTCCACAATCATTTTTGAGGTGTAATTCTTGACATTACATCGTCTTTTTGATAGCATCAATCTATGGAGATGATGAGAATGCAATTTTCCACAAGGCTTCCCGTTGCTTGTCATATATTATTATGTATTGCTATATTTGACGGGCAGTATAAGACCACTTCGACTTTTCTTGCGGACAGCGTAGGTATCAATCCTGTGATCGTGCGGAACACGCTCGGACAGTTAAAAGTTGCGGGGCTTGTCCGGGTAGAGGCGGGCGTCGGGGGCGCGTCGCTGGAGAAAGACCCGAAGGACGTTACGTTGCTCGACATTTTCCACGCTGTGGAGGAAAAAGAGGATTTGTTCCACTTCCACGAAAACCCTAATCCGAATTGCCCAGTCGGGCGCAATGTCCACGCGGTTTTGAGCGGGCAGCTGCGCGCCGTGAATGATGCGATGGAGCGTCAGTTGCAATCAGTGACGCTGCAAATGCTGATTGACGAAACGGAAAAACGTATCGCCGCACAGGGCGCTTCGGAATAACAGAATAATTTCCGCCGGGTAACTGCTCCCGGCGTTTTTTTTTATCTTTCACGAGTGAACTGGGTTGATTATCTCATACTGTTTTTCGTTAAAACGGCTCACGTACTTTTAGCCGTTATATAGTGCCTGCGTCGTGCCGAAAAACGCATGAGACGGCGTGGGTGAATTAAACAGCGTCTCCTTAATCAATGGTTCCTAAAAACGGCGCGCCGGGAAGCAAACTTCCCGGCGCGCCGAAATCATATCCGCTGTTCTTTTGTTTTCCTTTGTGTCTTCGCGCCGGCTTTGAACTAAAAACTTACCAGCTCACGCAGAACGCGGCTTTCGCGCTCAGGCTGCGGTCGTGGCGTCCCTGCTCAAGCTCCAGGCCGAAGTTGGCCGTCCAGCTTTTGCCGAGCACCCATTCGCCCTGTGCGGCGGCGACGAAGAGGTTGCGGTCAAACTTGCGGGCGCTCGATTTCCAGCCGCCGGCCCGGCCGCTGACGAGCGTCCAGACGGACGGATCGTCGCCGGAGAAGACGCGCTTGTAGCCGAGCGAGAAGCCGAAGCTGCCGTCCTTCATGGCCCGTTCCACGCTCCAGCCGATGGTGCCGGCGGAGTAGATCTTCGTCACGCTGTCGCTGTGCAGCGCCCAGGGCGCGCCGCTCTCGTCAAACGCGTCCTGTCGGTAGCGCGTGACTTGCAGCTGCGCAAACGGCTTGTGGTGCCATGTCTTATCGGGCGTCAGGTCACGGGCAAAGCGCAGGCCCAGCTCCTGCGTGCTGCTGTGGAAGCGCGACGGCGTCGTGATGCCGGCGGCGATGCGGTCGTTCTCGTGCGTCTGCCGTCCGATGGCGATGTGTGCGCTCAGCTCGTTCTGACCCGTCCTGTTGACGGCGTACACGCCGAACCGCCAGTCCTTCACCTTGTGCTTGTTCCACGACGATTCGCCCAGGTTCCAGCTGTCGTGTCCGTACTGGCCGAGCAGACCGACGGTCCAGCCGCGGCCCGTCTGCCAGTCGGCGCCGAGGGTGAAGCCCCAGCCGCTGCCCTTGATGGCGCCCGAGCCGTAGCGGCTCCAGTCCTTGTCGGTCTTGAACCAGTAGTGGGCTTTTCTCGGCTCGGTCTGGATGTCGTTCAGCCAGCCGGAGCGGGCACGCACGGCCTTGGCGACGCGGCCGCTCCTCATCGTCAGCGCGGCGGCGTCGGCGGCGGGATTTTCGGCCGCGGCGGCAAGCACGGCCTTGCCCGTGCCGTCCCCGGCGGCTAAGATTGCGCTGGCGGCGGGATCGTCGCTGTCGGCCAGAGCGGCCAGCACGGCCTTTTCGCCGTCGCTGCCGGCGGCCGATTCGTCAACGTCGAGGATCAGCCAGGCGCTGGCGCTGTCGTGATCCAGTTCGTTGATCGTGAGCAGGTCGCTGAAGCTGTCGCCGGCTTTCTGCCCGAACGTGCCGGTGATCCTGGGCGCGGTCAGGAACGTGTACTTCGTGCCGCGTCTGTAGCTCGCACCGGCTACGGGCGCGACGACCGAGCCGCCGACGATCGCGCTCATGTCCTTGACGGCGACCTGATAGGCGGTGCTGCTGTTTTTGAGCGCGATGGCGAACGTGCCGTCGCTTTGGAAGACTTCCGTGCCCTTGGCGCCCATGATGGTCATGTCGGCTCCGTCGGGCTGCAGCGTGCCGTGATTGGTGAACTTGCCCGTGTCCGTGCCGAACGTGCCCTTTTTCGTGGCGCCTTTGGCGTCGGCATACTCGTAGGAGCCTTTCAGGTCGTGCACGGCGTAGGTGCCGCCTTTCAGCGTCGCGCCCTTGTCGACGGTGACGGAGGCCACGTCGGCAAAGCCGCTGTAGGTCAGCGTGCCGCTTTTCACGTTCAGGTGCGTGTTGTCCACGCCCGTGATGTCGCCGGCATAGGTCACGTCGCCGGCAAAGTTGAGGTTGGTGAACAGGTCGTCGATCGGCGTGTCATAGGTGTAGTAGCTGCCGTTGTACTGGATGTTGAGCGGGTAGGTCGCGTCGCTCTCTTCATCGTTGTCGGTCTCTCTGCCTTCGCAGGCGGTCTTCTTGAGCGCGTCCAGCTCGGCGAGGGCCTCTTTCACCACCTTGTCGGTCTCGCTGTCGGTGCTTGCCTTGGCTGCGTCATAGCTTCCGTCGGTGTCGAAGTGGCGCCAGTCGTTGTAGATGTTGCCCGTGATCGTCGCGCCGCCGTTTACGTTGATGTTTTTGACGAAGGCATTGCGGCCGATGTAGATGGCGTACTCGCTGCCTGAAAGGCTGCCGGAAAGATTGTATTCGGAAACGAGCGGCCCGTTCAGCTCGGGCTTTTCGGAAAGCTCCAGATTGGTCGACGACGAGATCGCGCCCGTTTCTTTGTCGACGCTGCGGTCGAAGCGGATGTACGAGCCGCGGTATTCGTCCATAGCGCCGTTGGTGCTGGATCCAAAGTCGAATCTGACGCCGATGCCTTTGTCTCCGTTGGCCTCCACCGTGCCCTGCTGCGTGAACGTGTGGTTTCGTCCGTAGGCGAACAGCACGCCGTAGCCGCCGATGCCGTTGGCGGTGATCTTCGTGCCCGCAGGCAGCGTCAGCGTGTTGCCCTGGCCGTCGACGCGCACGCCGGTCGCGCCCATGCCGTCGGCCAGCAGGTCGGTCGCCTGCGTGACGGTGTTGTTCGAGCCGTAGAGGTGCAGCCCCACGCCCAGTTCGGCCGTGCTGGGCGTGCCCTCAAGGTACGCGGTGCCGTCGGCGTTGCGCTCGAAGTAGCCCTGCGTGTTGGTGAGCGTGTTCCCGTCGGTGTAGATCGAGCGTCCGAACCACTTTCTGCGGTCGAGCGTGTAGCCCAGGTCCTCCATCAGGGCCAGTTCCACTTCCATAAAGGCGGCGTAGTTGCTGTAGGGGTCGTGGGACATCATGCCGGCGCTCTGAACGTGGCTCAGCTCGGGCATCTTATCCTCCCAGCCGTTGATGCGCAGGCCGCTCACGCCGTCGAACGTCTTGCCGTCGAGCACCTCGGTGACATGCGTGCCGATGAAGTAGGCCTTGCCCGTGCGGCTGCCGTCCTTCCATTGTTTGTTGTTGACATTGGAGAGGATGAAGTAGTCGCTCTGCTTCAGCGTTCCTCCGGCCAGCTCGTTGCGGCGGCTGAATTCCCTGGGCGTGATGATCTCCATGCCGGGCTTGGCCGGGTTGAGGTTTTCGTCCACCAGGTGCCAGGTGAACCCGTCCGGGTTGATGGTGTCGGTGGCAAAATACATCAGCATCAGGCCGTCGCTGTCTTGTTTATTATTGCCCTTCTCGTCTTTGATGAAATCTCGCGCTGCGTAGATGCCCAGCGCGTGTCCCATCTCGTGGCGGAAGGTGCCGTCGAGGTCGACTGCCTGCTCGCCGTCGGGCAGGTTGGACAGCGGCGCCGTCCACCAGCCGCGGTAATCGGCCGATTCGCGGAAGGCGCCCATATTGTCGCCGATAACCAGGTTGACAAAGCTGGTGTGGGTCACGGGCTTGCCGTTGTAGGAGTGGATCTTGGTCGTCGCGTTGTATTCCATCTTCGTCGGATCGAGCGGATACAGCTGATAGTCATCCAGCAGCGCCATGATCCAGTAGTCGGCGGTAGCCTCCTTGCCGTCTTTGTACGGCTCTGGGCCGGCGCTGGCGTTTTGGTACTTTTCGATGCCGTGCACGTAGATGGGAAGCGGCGTCGTGTTTTTAGCTCCGGCGGCGAGGATGTCGGCCCAGTAGCGCGCGCCGGTCTCCACGCCTCTTTTGAGGTAGGTGTTCAGCGTGTAAGGCACCTTCGGCAGGCCGGTGTCCTCGTCATTTTCCGGCTTAAAGTAGCCGGTGTTCTCGGTCTTGGCCAGATAGTAGAGGTTGAAAATCTCTTTGCCGCCTGACGAGATCGTCTCGGTCTCCCAGGCCTGGGCCGCGCCCGCAAGCCCGAGCAGGAATGCCGACAGCGCCAGTGCCTTTGCCGTGCGTCTTTTCGCGTACTTCACAACGGTCCCTCCCCGCAGGATTGTGGATTCGTGCTTTTTGAAACGCGCCGGAATCATTCCTGCGCACTTCGATTTTATATTTCTGAATTATAGCGCATGATTGCTTTTTTTCGCAACCCGCAGAGGCAGAGAGTGAAGGGAAAGTTTTGATTCAAAGCCGGCACAAAGGCACAAAGACACGAAGACCCAAAGGGAAACTTTGGGAAAAATGCCTGTGAGCGCACGCATCACCTGAGAGCGATGCGGCGCGTTTTTCTGCCTTTGTGATCTTTAAAGGAACGTTTTGAACAGAACTCGCCTTGACGAAACGGCGCTGTTTAGATATAGTAAAAATGTACGAAAATGCCAAAAGTATGAAAATACAGGAAGGGGAGAGCTTTATGAGCGAAAAGATCACGGCTGTGAGCGGAGAAAATCGTTTTCTCCTGCTGCAAAGGCTTGTCGCCGGTCTTGTGCTCGGCACCGCCTTCGGACTGGCGATGCAGTGGGCGCGCCTGCCGCTGCCCGTCAGCATTGCCGTTACGTTCAACGGCCTGTTCAGGGAGTTCCTCGATTACAGCGTGCCGCTGCTCGTGCTCGGCTATGTCACCTCCGGCATCGCCGGACTGGGACACGGCGCGGGCAAGGCGCTGGGCGCGACGCTGCTGCTGTCGGCCGTCATGCTCGCCGTCGCCGGATTCATCGCCTTCGGGGTCGGTCACGCGGCGCTGCCGCATCTTCTGCCGAGCGGCTCGGAGGTCCAGCACTTCAACGCCGAAAGCAGCGCGGCCGTTCAGGCGCTCTTCATGATCGACATCCCGCCCATCATGGACAGCATGAGCGCCACGCTCACCGCCTTCATCCTCGGCGCGGGCATCTCGTCGACGAGCCACTCCGGGCTGCGCAGCGCCGCCGCGGGGCTGGAGAAGATCGTCGATCTGCTCGTGCGGCGCGTCATCGTGCCGTGCCTGCCGTTCCACGTCTTCGGCATCTTCGCCGAGCTGGCCTATTCGGGGACCGTGTTCCGCGTCATCCGCACGTTTTCGGGCGTCATCATGCTGATCGTCGCGCTGCAGAGCGCCTTTCTGCTGCTGGAGTACATCGCGGCGGGCCTGTTCGCCGGCAAAAATCCCCTGACGCTGCTCAAAAACGCGCTGCCCGCCTATGTGGGCGCGCTGGGAACGCAGTCGTCGTCGGCCGTCATCCCCGTGTCGCAGGCCTGCGCTGTGCGCAACGGCGTCAGCGACGAGATGGCCAGCTTCCTCTGCCCGCTGTGCGCTTCCAGCTACCTGCCCGGCTCGATGTTCTCGCTCACCATCGGCGCCGTCGCGATCCTGACGCTGAAAAACGGTGCGCTGCCGGCGTTTGCCGACCTGCTGCCGTTCATCCTGCGCCTCGTGCTCGTCGTCATCGTCGCGCCCGGCGTGCCCGGCGGCGCTGTGACCGCCGCGGCGGGGCTGTTCAAAACGCAGCTGGGCTTCAGCCCTGGCCTGATGGCGCTGTTCACGGCGTTCGACATTGCCCAGGACAGCTTCGAATCGGCCTGCAACTCCGCCTCCGACGGCGCCGCCGCCGTCTTCCTCGAAGCAGTCTTCCGCCGCAGTGAAAAGCGCCAAAAGCGCGCTGCCTGATTCTGTTCCGCGTGGAACAAAACGAATAAACACGCGCCGCCGGCCGGATCCACTCCAGCCGGCGGCTTTGTTGTCGTGGCAGTTACAGCGGCAAGCTCCATTTGTTGACGATCGTGGGCTGAGGTCGGCCCCAGTCTTCTTCAACGTCGGAATCCACGAGGGCAAAATGACATTTCTGCATCACGTGGGTGACTGATTTGTTTTCGACCATGGTGCTGGCCGTGACGAGCCGGATATCCGTTTCCTCTCTCAGATAGCGAACGAGGGCGGCAATGACCTCGTCCGCGATCCCCCGGCCCCAGAAGCGTTCCAAAAAGCGGCCGCCGATGCTGACTTTGCGGGCGTCCTCCCGGTATCCGTAGATCTCGGCCAGGCCGCAGAACTCGTCATTCATGAAGACGCCGAGGATCAGCGACTCCTTCAGGCATTTATCGTACAGGCGGCTGATGACCTCGTGCGCGTCCGTGGAGTTCCGCTCGAACAGGAACGTCGGCAGGTATCGGTATACCATGGGGCTGTGCATCAGTTCATTCAGCGCCGCGGCGTCCGTTTCGCGGAGCTGTCTGAGGATCAGCCGCTCGCTTTTGATATACGGGATCTCCGAAAACAAACTTTTCATCCTCTTCACTCCTCGATCGGCTTGCGGCAGCGCAGCGCGAAGATTCTCTGACGCTCCGGGAATCCGCTCCCAGCAGGAAGAGCGTACACCACAGCCCCGAAAATGTCAAAGGCGTGGGCGGCGGCCGCCTGCGACATAGAAGGCCGATAAAATATGGGCTGTTGTCGTGAAAAATCACATGAAAAGTGGTGTGCAGCGCGAAGTGTTCCGCGTGGAACAGCATATGCAGCGATCATCGGCATCGGCCGCGGTCCGTATTGATCGTGCCGGATCAGCCCGACGGCACTACGGTCTGCACAGCCACTCGAAGACTGGCATGAGCTCGCGGTCGATCTCCGGGTGGAACTGGACGCCGAGGAGCTGTTCGCCGTATTCGACGATCTCGATCGTGCCGTCTTCCGCCGTGCCGGAGACGGTCAGCTTTGCTGAAGGCTCGATGATGCGGAAGTTGTGGAACGTGCCGCCGCAGATCACGTTTTTCCCCGTCAGGCGGTGGAAAAAACTGCCGTGCGCTACGGAAACGGCGTGCTTCGACTCGTTTTCGCGGCCGCGGATCATGTCCCGGCGGTGATCTTCGACGCGCTCAAGCAGGAAATGCTCGCTGTCGGCGCGGTATTCGACGTAGTTTTCCCACAGATCGCCCCGGCGCCGTGTTTTCTCCATATAGTCGAGGGTCTTGAAGACGCGGTGGATCGTCTGGCAGCCCAGGCAGATCCCCAGCAGCGGCTTTCCGGTGTTCAGCGCGTGGAAAACGGTCTGAAAGTGATACGGCCAGTTCCGGACTCCGCCGCAGATCAGGAACGCGTCGAAGCGATCGAGATAGTCTTCGGAGACGGCGGCGTCCACGGGCAGGACTCCCAGCGGGATGCCGCCGCACTCGGCGATCCTCTTCACGTAATTGTTGCCGAAGCTGTATCTGTCCTCTCGGGAGTTGGGGGTTGCGTACAGCGCTGCGGGCGGAACGACGCCGATGAGTTTTCCCATTGCAGTGACCTGCCTTTCAGTGAAAAATGACCGTTATGCGCGATGCTCCGGCACGGGGCGCTTCTGCCGCGGCCGGCGCGCCTGGCGAAACGGCCCGGATGATCCGTCTGTTCAATCATATATCAGAGCGGCGCGAAAAGCAAAGGCGAAGATCGGTCCCTGCTGTTTCGCGATAAAAAGCACGCCGCCGGCTGGATGGGCCGGCGGCGTGATGGTATGCAGGTGCTGTGCTACGCGGTCTTCGCGGCGGGCTTGCGCTCGTTCACGATCGCCTTCACCGGGCACTTGGCCGCGCAGAGGCCGCAGCCGACGCACTTGGAGGGATCGATGACGGCGACGGCGCCTTTCATGCTGATGGCCTGCTTGGGGCAGGTCTTGACGCACAGCTGGCAGCCGATGCAGCCGGCTGTGCACACGGTGCGCACGATCGCGCCGGGCATGGGGTTGGAGCAGGCGACGGCGACGCGGCTCTTCTTGGGCGTCAGCGTGATCAGGCCGCGGGGGCAGGCGTCGGCGCACTTGCCGCAGCCGACGCACTTTTCGCGGTCGACGCGGGCGACGCCGTTTTCGACGTGGATGGCGTCAAAGGCGCAGGCTTTCACGCAGGTGCCGAAGCCCATGCAGCCGAAGGAGCAGGCTTCCGGGCCGCGGCCGGGCACGACGGACGCGCTCTGGCAGTCGGAGACGCCGAGGTAGACGCAGTCTTTCTGGGTCTTTTCGCAGCTGCCGCCGCAGCGGACGAAGGCGGCCATGGGCTCGGCGGCGCTGGCGGCGACGCCCATGATGGCGGCGATCTTCTCAGCGACGGGAGCGCCTCCGGCGGCGCACTTGTTGAGCTCGCACGTTCCGGCGGCGCAGGCGGCGGCATAGCCGTCGCAGCCGGGAAAGCCGCAGCCGCCGCAGTTGGCTCCGGGCAGGGCGGCGCGGATGGCCGCGGCGCGGGGATCGACCTGGACGGCGAACTTTTTCGACGCGAAGGCGAGCAGGCAGCCGAAGACGACGCCCAGTCCGCCCATGACGAGGGTGGCGAAGATGATTTTTGCGATCATGACCGGCGCCTCCCTACTTGATAAGGCCGGAGAAGCCCATGAACGCGATGGACATCAGTCCGGCGGTGACGAGGGCGATGGGCAGGCCGCGCAGGCAGCGGGGCATGGTATCGCACAGCTCGAGCTTTTCGCGGATGCCGGCCATGAGGACGATGGCGAGCAGGTAGCCGACGGCGGTGCCGAAGGCGTTGACGACGGCGGTGATGAAGTCGTAGCGCTCGTTCATGTTGATGACGGCCACGCCGAGCACGGCGCAGTTGGTGGTGATGAGCGGCAGGAAGATGCCGAGCGACTTGTACAGCGCGGGCATCATCTTCTTCATGACGATCTCGACGAACTGCACGAGGGCGGCGATGATGAGGATGAAGGCGAGGGTGTAGAGGTATTCCAGGTGCAGCGGCACGAGCAGCCACTCAAACGCCAGCCAGGTCATCACCGACGACATGGTGATGACGAAGACGACGGCCAATCCCATGCCCTTGGCGGTCTCGACGCGCGACGACACGCCGAGGAAGGGGCAGCAGCCCAAAAAGCGCATGAAGACGATGTTGTTGACGAAGATGGAGCTGATGAGCAGGGCGAACAGTTTCATTAGGCGTCACCGTCCTTTTCAGTTTCGGCGGCCGTGTTCTGAGCCTTGCGGCAGGCGGCGGCCATGGCGCAGCCTGCGCAGGCGCTGAGGTCGTTCCAGCCGTCGTAGGCGCAGGCAGCTGCGGGATCGGCCTTAGCCTCTTTGCGCAGCTGGAACTGCCTGAAGATCCCCATGAGGATGCCGAGGGTGATGAAGCCGCCGGGAGCCAGGATCGCCAGCAGAGCGGGCTCGTACAGGCCGCCGAACAGGTTCAGCCCGAAGAACGTCCCCGCGCCGACTACTTCGCGCACGCCGCCGATGACGATGAGGGCGAGCGTGAAGCCCAGGCCCATGCCCAGTCCGTCGGCCGCGGAGGCGAGGATGCCGTTTTTGGAGGCGAACGCCTCGGCGCGGGCGAGGATGATGCAGTTGACGACGATGAGCGGGATGAAGATGCCCAGCTTGGCGTCGAGCGCCGGGAACCAGGCGGCGATGACGAGCTGGAGCACGGTGACGAAGCCGGCGATGACGACGATGAAGGCGGGGATGCGGATCTCGTCGGGGATGATGCGCCGCAGCGCGGAGATGGCGATGTTGCTGCCGATGAGCACGCACATGGCGGCCAGTCCCATCGAGAGGCCGTTTTCGGCGCTGGTGGTGACGGCGATCGTCGGGCACATGCCGAGGACGAGCGCGAACGTCGGGTTTTCCTTAAAAATGCCGTTGAGGATGATCTTAAGCGGATTCTGCATGATTCCTGCCCCCTTTACTGGCTCACGCCCGCAAGCGCCGCGCGTAGCTCAGGCGTGTCCTGCGGCGCGGGCGAAAGGCGCATCTGCCAGCAGGCGCGCGCGGCGTTGACAGCCGTTGTGACGGCCGTCGACGAGATCGTCGCGCCGGAGACGGCCTGCACCTGCATGGCGCTCTCAGGCGGCGTCTTGGTGACAGTCAGAGAGCCGCCTGCGGCCTTGCCGCGGAACTGCGCGCGGAAAGCCTCTTCGGCCGTGCGCGCGCCCAGGCCTGGCGTTTCGCTCATTTCGAGGATGGAGACGCCCGTCGTCGCGCCCGCGCCGTCGATGCCGACGAGCACCGTCATCGGCCCGCCGAAGCCCTTCACGTTCACTGTGAAGCACCAGCCGACGACGGTGCTGCCGCTTTTGCCGGCCGAAACTTCGCTGACGAGGCCGTGCCCGCCTTCCAGCGGGACTGCTTCGAACGACGCGGCGCCCGGCAGCGTGGCAGAGAGCGCAGCGTCCTTCTGAGCCTTGCGCTGAGCGGCGATCGGACCTTCCGTGACGGCCTGCACCGCGCCGAGGATCAGGCCCGTGGCGGCGGTGATGCCGAAGAGGATAGCGCCGAGGCGAACGATCTTATTTTTCATGTTTTTTCACCTCGCCGAAGATGCGCGGCTTCGTCGCGCGGTCGATGAGCGGCACCGTGAGGTTCATCACCAGGATGGCATAGGTGAAGCCCTCGGGATAGCCGCCCCAGGTGCGGATGACGGCGGTGAGCGCGCCGCAGCCCAGCGCGTAGATCACCTTGCCCTTGAGCGTGATGGGCGAGGTGGCGTAGTCGGTGGCCATGAAGATGGCGCCTAAAAACAGGCCGCCGGCCAGCATGTCGGCCATCGGCGCGCCGCGGCCGAACAGCGTGCAGAGCGCGGAGACGGTGATGATGTAGATCACCGGCACGTGCCAGGTGATGATCTTCTTCCACAGCAGGATTGCAAAGCCGATCAGCAGCGCCAGCTTGCACGTCTCGCCGAGGGAGCCGCCCATGTAGCCGACCAGCATGTGCGTCAGGCTGGGCAGCTGATCGAGCTGTCCCGCCTTGATCAGCGCCAGCGGCGTGGCCGTGGTGACGCCGTCGAGCGTCCAGGTGGTCATCGCCACCGGCCAGCTGGCCAGCATCATCGCGCGTCCGGCCAGAGCGGGATTGACGATGTTGCAGCCGAGGCCGCCGTAGAACTGCTTGACGACGATAATAGCGAACGCTCCGCCGACAGCGCTCATCCACAGCGGGATGGACACGGGCAGGTTGAACGCCAGCATCAGCCCGGTGACGGCGGCCGAGAGATCGCCGACCGTCACGGGACGGTGCGTCAGCTTCTGCCAAGCGTACTCAGACAGCACGCACGACGCCACGCACACGATCATGATCGCAAGGGCCCGCAGGCCGTAGTACCACACGCCCATCACGCCTGAAGGCGCGAGCGCGATCAGCACCCACATCATGATCTTCTGCGTGGTCAGCTCCGCGTGGACGTGCGGAGAGCTGGAAACGACGAGTTTGCCGAGGTTCATTTTTTCACCGCCGCCTTTCTGCGCTGCGCCATTACATAAGTCTTGCCGTCGCGGCAGCTCTGTGTGAGCGGCCGGCAGGCGGGGCAGACGTAGGTGCAGCTGCCGCACTCGATGCAATTCATGCCGCCTTCGCGCTCAAAGTCATCGTAGCGCTTGAGCAGCACGAAGCTGTCAAGGTCGCTGGGCACCAGCCCCACGGGGCAGGCGTCGACGCATCGTCCGCAGCGCAGGCACGCTGACGGACGGGCGAGCATCGTTGATTTTGCCGTCAGGCAGAGCAGGCCGCTGCTGCCTTTCACCGCAGGCACGTCGAGCGTGCGCATGGCCACGCCCATCATCGGCCCGCCGGAGAGCACCTTGGCCGGAGGCTCGGCAAAGCCGCCGCAGAATTCGACCAGCTCGGCGATCGACGTGCCCAGCGGCACGCGCACGTTTGCAGGCCGTGCGATGGCGTCTCCCGTCACCGTGATGACGCGCTCCACAGCCGGCTCGCCGCAGGCGATGGCGCGCCAGGCCTGCTGAATCGTGCGCACGTTGGCGATGATGCAGCCCACGTCGGCGGGCAGCGCCGTGACCACGTACTCCTGGCCTGTGAGCGCCTCGATCAGCATCTTTTCAGCGCCCTGCGGGTATTTCACCGTCATCGGCTGCACGCGGACCCTGACCACGCCCAGGCGGCTCACGCATTCTTCGAGCGCCGCGATCGCCTCGGGCTTGTTGTTCTCGACGGCGATGACGCCTTCGGCGTTGGGGAAGAGACGCAGAAGCAGGCTCATGCCGCGCACGATCTCCTCAGTGGCTTCGAGCATCAGGCGGAAGTCGCAGTTGAGGTAGGGCTCGCACTCCGCGCCGTTGGCGATCAGCCACTTGATCGCACCCGGATCCTTGGGCGCGAACTTGACCGCCGCGGGGAACGTGGCGCCGCCGAAGCCGACGATGCCCGCCTCGCGAAGGCGCTTGACGTATTCTTTGGGATCGCAGTTTTCGTAATCGGGCAGAGGGGCCCATTTCGGGTCGCGCTCGTACAGCCCGTCGTTCTCGACCACCACGCAGGTGTCGAAGTTGCCGCCGGTCACGCGCCGCGGGCCCACGTCCTTGACCGTGCCCGAGACGCTGCTCAAAATCGGCGCGGAAACGAACGCGTCGGTCGAGCCCAGCACCGTGCCGACCAGCACGCGGTCGCCCTTTTTCACCACAGGCGCGTTGGGCGCGCCGATGTGCTGCGACATCGGAAAGACCAGCTCGCCCTTGGGACGATAGTCTTCGATCGCCTTGTCCCTGGTTAAATCCTTGTTCTGCGGCGGATGCACGCCGCCGCGAAACGTCGGAAAGCCCATCATTCGATTCCTCCTCATCAGACGGAGTTTTTCAGACCAGCACTGGCCGGCCCGAAAAATACCGTTTTGTGACATTTTTCTCATAATAGCACTTTTTATGAATGAATGAAATAAGTTAGTCAAGTTGAATCGATGTGTATACACAAAATTTGCTGCCTCAAATAGTGAATTGTTCGCGCCTGGGGAGCTACCGTTCGACGTCGGGCGAACAGTCAGACGCACAAAGCGCGGCTTGGACGCGCGAAATCGTGGTTGTATGGTATACTTATGACGGTAAATATTAAAACATGAGGAGTGAGCTTTTCATGAACGCGAAACGATACGCCCTTGCCGCCGCGCTGACGCTGGCCCTTGCTGCCGGCGCCGCCGCGAAGGACGAATATCCCACTGCCGACGATCTGAGGATGCGCGAGTTTCTTGCCGTCTGCGCGCGCGGCGACGAAAGCGGCGCCAAGCGCCTCATGGCCGCCAGCGCCGACATTGCCCTCGCCAGCGATCCTCTGCGCCGCACCGGCCTGCATGCCGCTGCCGAAGCGGGGCAGACCGCCGTGGTCAAGACGCTGCTGGCCGCGGGCGCTGACGTGAACGCGCGCACCGAAGCGGGGCAGACGCCGCTGCATCTGGCCGTGCAGAACGGACACGCCGCCGCGGCGGAGCTGCTTTTGTCTGCGGGCGCCGACGTGAACGCCAAAGACCGCCTCGCCCGGCCCGCGCTGCTCTACGCCGTCGAGGACGGCCGCGCTGATCTGACCGGCCTGCTGATGACGCACGGCGCGGGCGAGCTGCTGACGCCGCTGCACAAAGCCGTGCTGACGCACACGCTCTTCACCGTGCCGTTCAACGAAATCATGGCCGCGGCCAACGAGCCGGGACGCTATGACTGCCCGCCCCTGCACTGGGCCGCCTCACTCGGACACCGCGACGACGCCAAGCGCCTGCTGCTGGCCGGAGCCGATCCCAACGCGAAAGACAACCTCGGCCGCACTCCGCTGTTCCGCGCCCTGAAAAACCGCCATTATGACGTGGCCGAGCTGCTGCTCGACAAGGGCGCTGATCCTTCCGCCTTCGATTACCCCGGCTCCACCCCGCTGCACCTGGCCGCGAAGACCGGCGACGCCGCGGCCGCTGCCTTGCTCATCAAGCGCGGCGCCGACGTGAACGCATCTCACGATGCCAAATCGCGCACGCCCATGACCTGGGAGACGCCCAATCCGGTCGTGGACGAAGACGGCGACTATGCGCCCGATTCGCCCTCCTGGACGCCGCTGTTCTGGGCCGTCAAAAACAATCACGCCGACATCGCCGACATGCTGCTGAAAGCCGGCGCCGACGTGAACGCCCGCGACCGGCACCAGCGCACGCCGCTGTTCATCGTCGAGCGCGAAGGCGACGCCGCCATGGCCGACCGCCTCCTCGCCGCCGGCGCCGATCCCCGCGCCGCCGACTGGCAGGGCGACACCGCCGTCCCCCAGCCCAGGCCCAGCGCCGCGCCCAAAAAGCCCCTGCGCGAACGCCTCGCCGAGATCCTGAACGAGAAATAATGATTCCGTATAAAACCCGCCGCCGGCGCCCATTGCGAGCACCGGCGGCGGGTTTTTGAAAAAAGTCATGTCGATTTGCGCGAAGTTTTCCGAAAAACACCCCGCAAAATGACACGACTTTTTTCGCAGAACGCGCATTTTTTAACACGACACGGCACAGGGCCTGCTGAGGGCCGGCTCCAAAATCAAATTCCAAACCTCGACACAAAGGCCCAAAGACACGAAGACACAAAGAAGATCGAATGATTTATGCTATAATCAGCGCAGGAAGGACACATCTCGCTGTGAGGTGACTGCAATGGGACTGAGCCTGAAAACACTCTGCGCGGCTGTGCCGGCCGTGCTGCTGAGCGCCGCTGCCTGCCTGGGGAGCGTGAACGACGATCTGATCGAGGCGATCAAAAAAGGTGATCCGGCGGCGGTGGAACAGTGCGTGAAAAACGGCGCCGACGTGAACGCCGCTGACGGCGAGGGCGGCACGCCTCTGCTGTATGCCGCTTGGTACAAGCGCAATCTGGCGGTGAGGACGCTGCTGGCGGCCGGGGCCGATCCGAACGCGCCTCAGCTGCTGTGGGCGCGCACGCCGCTGATGTGGGCGGCGCGCAACGGGCAGACGAGCGTGATCGGGATGCTGCTGAACGCGGGCGCGAACGTGAACGCGACAAACGAACAGTGCTTCACCGCCCTGATGAACGCGGCTCTGAACGGACAGACGCCCGCGGTGAAGCAGCTGCTGGCCGCCGGCGCCGATCTGCACGCGCGCGAAAAGGGCGGCGAGACGGCGACGATGCTCGCGGCCATCTACGGACACGCCGATACGCTGAAACTGCTGATCGACGCCGGCGGCGACGTGAACGCCGTCGAGAATTACGGACGGACCGCGCTGATGTTCGCGGCCGGCCGCGGCGACTTTGAAGTGGTCAAGCTGCTGCTGAATAGCGGCGCCGATGCGTCCGCAAAGGACTATGCCGGCCACGACGCCGTGTGGCACATCCACCAGAACCGCCAGATGCCCAGCGCCGAAAAAGAGCGCCTGGCCGACCTGATCCGCGGAGCGGAAAATTCAAAACCGTAACACAAAGACACAAAGGCACAAAGCAAAAATGGCAGTGATTGATGATGAGCGCCGAGCGGATCTCCCCGGCGCTCATTATTATTGGCAAACACATGGAGCGCTTCGATGATGGCGTTCTTCGCGGCACATGCAGCAAAGGTGCCGGCCGCCGCACTGCCTGGGGCGATTCCTTCAAAGACTGCCTATCCCGCCGGGGCCCATGGCCTTTCGGCGGGGTTTTTATTTTGCTTCTTCTTTGTGTCTTTGTGCCTTTGTGTCTTCGTGCCGGCTTTGAATTTATCTGTAATCTTTTCAGCTCTTGTAATGACTTTCAGTTTGGTCTATAATCATCCCGTCCCCCAAGATCTGTCACACTGCTTGAGCATATCGTTACAATAGGATTGATTTTGAACAACAAGGAGCTGAAATATGGAAAAACTTCACCAAAGCGGATACGGGGCTTTTTCGTTTGACGGACGGGCGCGCTGCGCGGCGGCTTTTTCCGCATCGGAGCGCGGGAGCGCGAATGATATCGATGCTGTCAAACGGTTGAAAATGAATACACATGTTTCACCTGGGCCGAAGCCGGCGGAACGGCTCCACTCGGGGCAGGGCTGCTGGCCGGACGAGCCGGCGAAGACGCCTCTGATCGAGTTCGATGAGCTGGACGATCTGCCCTGTCCCGACGACGCCGATCCGAAAAGCTGGATGAAGCTGCCGCGCGAGCTGCGGGCGACGATCCTGCGGGCGCGGGCGGCGCATCGGGCGAAACTGGAGCGCATGGTGGCCAAAGGGCAGCTGCTGCCGCTTGAACACGGCGAGCGCCGGGCCGAGCCGCTGATCGTGGAAGGTCCGGCGGGGCTGTCGGGCGCGCCCAAACGGCTGCTTCAGCTGCCGCTGTTCGCGGTGCGCGCGCGCGGCTGCCGCCGATGCTGCACAAACGAGCGTCTGCCGGGGCCGGAGGGGATCGAGCTGCGCTTTTCGGGCGAGCGGTTCGACCAGGAGGACCTCACCGTCTACATGGCGGTGATGAACCTGTACCGCTCCCGGAAGCAGCGCGACATGTGCGGCGTCAGCCTGTCGTGCTACACGCTGCTGCGCGAGCTGGGACGCACGAACTCCAAGAGCAACCGCACGGCGCTGATCGCGCGGCTGCGGCGGCTGAGCGAGGGGCTGATCACGATCGAGCTGGACGGCGCGCGCTGGACGGGCTCGCTGCTGACGCTGTACGACAACGAGCCGAAGGGGAGGTTGTGGGTGCAGCCCAGCCGGGCGTTTCAGCCGTTTTTTCTGGGCAGCGAATGGCAGCGGCTGGAGTGGAGCGTGCGGCTGGCGCTGGGGCACGATCAGCTGGCTCTGGCGCTGTGGTGCTACTTCCGCACGTTCGCGCATCCGTTCCCGGTGAAGGTGGAGACGCTGCGCGAGCGCGTGGGAAGCGAGACGGGAGATCTCAGCGTCTTTCGCGGCCGCGTGCGCACGGCGATCCAGCATGTCGCCGAAACGGTCGCGCAGCAGACGGGCGCCGCGCTCGACTGGGAAATCGACGATGCCGACAATCTCTGCGTCGAATGGAAAAGTAAATCGAAGTAAAGGAGACACTGATTAAATGAGTCCGATGAACTGTCGAGGGATTTCGTCGTCTGGCAAGGAGAAGCGAAGAGGCATAGCGGTGCTATGTTGATGAGCTTCGACGCAGTCAGGCGGCGAAAGCCCCGACAGGGCGCGGACGAATTAATCAGCGTCTCCTTAAGTTTCATAAGTGAGACCCAGGAGGAAAACGGGTGCTCGGTTCACTGAGAGTATGCGTTTTCCTCCTTCAATTTTAGGTGCTTGACTGTTGTTCTTAGGTGCTTGACTGTTGGCGATTAGGTACTTGACGCGAAAAAAAGAGGTGCTTGACTGTTGGCGACGTTTAGCTTTCAAAGCGCCTTTTATCACGCGCCGCCCCACTTATCCACAGCCCTGTAACCGTTTTTAACCGTATTATAACCAGGCGGCCGCTCCGAAGCGGAAGCAAAAGCGCAGCGCGCCCCGTGGCGGGCAATGCTGTATAATGAGGGCACATCCCGCACAAGGAGGCGTTGAAACATGAGCAGCGAAGAAATTCTGGAGCGTCTGGAGGACCTGATCGAGAGCGCGCCCGAAGCGGTGCACGAGATGTGGAACCTGTACGCATCGATGTGCCCGCAGGAGGCCGGGACGATCTACATTGCCGGCAGCGACCCGGAGTGGGGCCTGAGCGAGCGCACCGCGCCGCTGGGGCCGGAATGGATGGCCGCGGCTGTTGCCGGCTCGCCCAAATGGGACCCGAAGAAGATCTTCGTCATGGCCCGCTGCTTCGGCGGCGACTGCACGATGGAGAACTGCACTCACTGCGAGCTGACGAGCGCCAACACGCCCGACGAATTAGCCGACTTTGAGGCGCTGGCCGCCTTCATCGCCGCGAACGAAGAGCTGTTTTTGAAGCGCTGGCCCTATCTGTCGCCCGTATATAAGGACGACGATTAGGGAAGCGCTGATAAAATACGCCATCTCCTGCGAAACGCTGCCCGAGGGGCTTCTCCACCGTACCGAAGTACGCCTAGATGCGCCCCTTCCGGTCAGGTTTCTTCGGATCTGACGCATTTTCTCAGCGTTCCCGTGAGCTCGTCAATTTCAGCATAATGTGATTCAATGTTTACCTAGAACAGGAGGAGTATCCATGCCGTATGTTGCCATCAAAGCGTATCCGCGCGATCCCGCGATCAACCAGAAGCTGGTCGAAGAGATCCAGAAAACGGTGCTGAACGTCTTCGGCTGCAAGCCCGAGGCCCTCACCATCGCCTTTGAGGAAGTCGCCAAAGAGGACTGGAAGGAGAAGGTCGACGACGCGCTCGTCGCGCCCGACATGGACCACGTCATGATCCTCAAGGGGCAGAAGCGGTACTGATACCGCAGCCGGCGCTATAAGGGCGGGTTGCCTTGCGAAAAGCGCAATGATGCGTGAATGATCCGGCGCTTTACGCAATATGAAAACGGGCGTATGATACTGTTTCGCGATTAAAAGGCAAATCGCGAGGCCGCGCCTAAAACGGGCGCGGCAGTCGGCGCCCTGCAGGCGCCACGTCGTCTCATGCAGTTTTCTACGCGCGCCGACGGCGCGCTATAAAACGGCTAAGACCTTGGCCGTTTTATAGAAAACTTGTATGATACAGGCACTTTGTGGTGGGAGGTCTGTTTTCGCATGAGTCCTGATATTTCGCCGTCCCGGCTGGGACGTTCTGCCGCCGAGGTGCTGCTGGCCTGCGTCATCATCGCCCGTTCCGGGTCGTTTTTGCTGTCGAAGATCGCGCTGAGGTCGATGCAGCCGCTCGACCTGCTCTCAGTGCGCTTCATCGCTGCGTTCGCGTTCCTCTGCCTGCTGTTTGCCAGACGGCTGGCGAAGGCCCAGTCAGGCGCGGTGCTGCGCGGGCTGCTGCTCGGCTTCGTCTTCTGCGCCACGATGGCGTGCGAGCTGATGGGCCTGCGCACGTCGGACTCGTCGCGCATCGCCTTTCTGGAGAACTCCGCGTTCGTCTTCGTGCCCATCTATCAGGCCGTGCTCACCCGCCGCCTGCCTTCGCTCCGCTCGACGGTCAGCGTGGGCGTCACGCTGGCCGGCATCGCCTGCCTGACGCTGAAAAACGGCCTCACCGGCTTTGCCGCCGGCGACCTGTTCGGCGTGGCCTCGGCCATGCTCTACGCGGCCGCCATCGTCATCACCGACCGTTCCGCGCGCGGATACGACGCGCTGACGATCGGCATCGTCCAGGTGGGCGGCATGGCGCTGTTTTCCACGCTCGGCGCGCTCGCCTGCGGCGGTCCTGAGCTGCCGCCGACGATGACGGAATGGCTGTGCGTGGCCGGCCTGGCGCTGGTGTGCACGGGCTTCGGCTTCACCCTCCAGCCTGTGGCGCAAAGCGGCACCACGGCCGAACGCGCCGGCCTGTTCTGCGCCCTCGCCCCTGTGAGCGCGGGCATCCTCGCGCTGGTCTTCCTGGGCGAGACGTTCACCGCCCGTAGCCTGATCGGCGCCGCGCTGGTGATGACCGGCATCCTCATCCCGCACTTCTGGCGCGGGGAGTGAGGGGAAAAACAAATTCAAAGCCGACACGAAGACACAAAGGCCCAAAGATCAACGGGGATAAATATCGACGAGCGCTGAGCTGGCTTCTCGGCGCTCGTTTTATTGTGAGGCGAAGAGACGCTAAATTTTTGTGATCTTGCCTGGCGCACGCTGGAGATGACGTGTTGTATCAGAGTTCCTCAAATATCCATGGCCTTGCTCCGAACAGCAACCGGAGCAGGGCCATTTTTTGCGGCTGAAAAAATGCAGTGCGCGCTCGTTAGCATCTTCCAGTAAGTTTTTCTTTGTGTCTTCGTGTTGGCTTTGAACCTTCACGAATTTGTATTTATCCAGAATAAAACGCACACTTTCTGATGCGCCGCCATCCTGCGGCGCAAAGGAGGTGATCCCACGTGAACCGTTCCCGTTACGCGGCCGTGCTGGCGCTGACTGCGGCACTGGCGGCTGCGCCCGCCGCGGCGGCCGGACCAGCCGCGGCCGTTTTGAACGCCCGGCAGGCGCGCGCCCTGCGCTGCCGCTGCTGCGGCAAAAGCGGACTCGATCCCAGATTTGAGCGCCTGATTGATCGGCTCCAGCACGCCTGGCCGGCCGAGCTGCGCTTTACCAGCGGCGTGCGCTGCCCCGCTCACAATGCCCGCGTCGGCGGCGTGAAAAACAGCCGCCACCTGCGCGGACAGGCAGCCGATGCCGCCATGCCCGCCCGCTTTCAGCGCGTCTTCTGCGCCCTGGCGCGCCGGCTCGGCTTTCGCCGCGTGCTGCCCGATGCGCGCCGGCAATACGTGCATCTCTCGCTGTGAATAAAAACAGCGGTATTTAGATCAGTTGTATTGATCACAGATAAAAAGCACTCTCTGTGTTGAAGTCACAAAACAAAGGAGGTGAACCACTCATGGCAGCGACTTTTGAATTGAGCAACTGCAAGATGCAGATCAAGACCAAGGCCGGCACCCTCAACAGCGGCCGCGACAAGGTGAAGAGCATCACCCTGTCCGGCGTCAGCAGCACCGCCGAGGCGCAGACCCTGCTCGACGTGAGCGGCGCGATCGGCGCCGTCATCAGCTATCCCGTGCTCGAGACCTATCGCGTCGACGAGCGCCTGATCGTCGCCGGCGAGTAGCCGGCGTATGAACAGCGCCCAGAAAGGAGGTGAAAACGCATGTCCCTGACTCTTTCGATGAAGTTCGGCCTGAACAGCGGCGATGACCGCACCATCTCGCTGAACTGCCCCAAGAACAACCTCGACGCTGCCGCCGTCAGCGGCGCGATGAACGCCATGGTCGCAGCGGGCTCGGCCTTCGCCGATCCCCTCGCCAGCGCCAAGCGCGCCGAGCTGATCGAGCGCAGCGTCACCGTCCTCGTCAACAACGAGGAGTAGGCTAAAAACAAGAGCGGGCCGCCGGGCCCGCCATTTGAATAGAGCACGATCCCCGCCCGGAGCTGGAAAAACAGCCCTGGGCGGGGATTTTTTTGCGCGCTCCGACGCAAGATGGCGGAGGGGGAGGGTACTAAATTGGGGGTAACGCTTTTGTCGGGAAATCCACTTTTCTTGACAAAATGAAATAGGCTCGCTAGAATAATAATCACAATGAGCTTCGCTTGGCTCTGACAAGCACGTTATACGAGGGTTTCGCTTGACCCTGACAAGCACGTCAAATATGAGCTTCGCTTGGCTCTGACAAGCACGTAACGGCGGGAGCGATCCCGCCCTTTTTTATGGAGGAATCATGCTGAAGTTTTATGAGATCGATCCTGATTATGTTGATTATATTGGGACGTTTGAGCCGCATCTGTATCATAACAGCAAAGCGGGGCAGGCGCATTCGAGAAAGTTCCTCGGGATCGTTTTTCAGGTAAATGGATTGGACTTTTTTGCGCCGCTGTCGTCATTCAAGCCGAAGTTCGCGAGAATGAAGCAGAATCCCGGCCTTGTCAAAGTTGGCCGGTTCGCGGTCATCAGTCTTATCAACATGTTCCCAGTGCCGAAAGAGTGCTGTCTGCCTGTTGTTTTTGCCCGGATCCCCGACGAGAAATATCGAAATCTGCTGAAGCAGGAGTACCGAATCATCGCCGCGAAGGAATCGCTGATACGAAAAAACGCGGCTGAGCTTTACAAGCAGAAAGTTCTGCTGCAGCTGGATACGCCGCTCACTCAAAGATGCGTGGATTTCGCGCTTCTGGAGCAGGCGTGCCTGAAATACGCTTGCCGCTGATTCGCAGATCATCAACGATAGTCTCGAACGCAGCAGTTCAGACGTTTTTTCAAAATCGCAATGCTCAACAAAAAACGAGAGGCCCTGATCGGGTCTCTCGTTTTTTTTGTGCAGGCTTTCAGTTACTTCGCCGCGGGGGCTTCGGCGGGCTTGTCGCCGGTCACTTTGCCGACAACTTCCTTCGCCTTGTCGACGGCCTTGTCCTTCAGCTCGGTGGCCTTCTCCTTCACGGCTTCCTTGACCTCGGCAGCCTTCTCCTTGACGGCTTCCTTGACCTCAGGCAGCTTTTCCTTCACTTTTTCCTTCACTTCGACGGCCTTTTCCTTGGCCTTCTCGCCGACTTCCTTGGCCTTGGTCACGGCCTTGTCCTTGACTTCGGCGGCCTTCTGCTTCACTTCCTGCTTGACGACGACCTGGCCCTGCTCGTTCTTTTCAAAGGGGCCGACGCCCTTCCAGTAGCAGAAACCAAGAGCGATGGCGGCGAGAACGATGATCCAGAGAAGAAGCTTTTTCATGAGTGCAACACTCCTTAATAAAGAGATTGTGTCGATATCCCGAAAGGATACCAGTTTACATTATACACCTTTTTTTAAGATTTGCAAACTCTCTTGGGCCTGAGAAAAATTGTTGGAATTACTGATTTTTTTGCCGGGCAAAACGGGTATCATGTGTGCCGTTGAAAAATGACGATGAAAAGAAGGAGATAAAAACACAAATGAAACTGATGCTGAACTATCTGAGGCGGCATCTGGGGCTGTTCGCGGCGGCGCTGATCTTTCTGGCGGCGGAGGCGGCGGCCGACCTGTTTCAGCCGCTGCTGATGGCGCACATTGTCGACCGCGGGGTGAATGCGGCTTCGCCGCAGGCGATCCTGCGCGGCGGGGCGGTGATGCTGGCGGTCGCCTTCTGCGGGGCGTGCGCGGCGGTGATGCGCAGCTGGCTGTCGTGCCGCACGTCGCAGCTGGTGGCGCGTCAGCTGCGGGCCGATCTGTACGCGGCGGTGCAGCATCTGCCTCTGGAGGCTGCGCAGGCGTTCGGCGCGCCGTCGCTGATCACGCGGATCACGGGCGACGTGGCGCAGGTGCAGGGCTTCATCCAGGGCTGCATGAGGGTGCTGGTCAAAGCGCCGATGACGTGCGCGGGCGCCTTTGCGATGATCGCATTTCAGTTGCCTGAGCGTCTGCCGGTGCTGGGCTGCGTGGTGCTGGCGGCAGGGGTGCTGACGGCGCTGAACATGAAGCTGGGCTATGCCCGCTTCGGAAAGGTGCAGGAGAAGATGGACGCGCTCAACGCTGCAAGCCGCGGCTTTCTGGCCTCGGTGCGCACGGTGCGCGCCTTTGGCGCTGAGGAGCGGGAGGCCGCCGGTTTTGCGGCGGCCGCGGGGGAGCTGCGCGCGGCTTCGGTGCGGGCGATGCGGCTGACGGCGGCGTTCATGCCGCTGATCAATCTGTCGGCCAATCTGGGCATCCTGGCGCTGCTGTATCAGGCGCGCATCAGCGGCGGAGCGGGCGTGGGCTCGCTGATGGCCTCGCTCAACTACATGACGCAGATCCTTTTTTCGCTGACGATGTTCTCGGGTCTGTTCGACCGCGCCGTGCGGGCTCAGGTGTCGGCCTCGAGGCTGGCCGAGGTGCTGGATTCGTCGCGGGAGAAGCGTCCGGCGCATCCGGCGCCGGTCGGGGCCGACGGCTCGGTGGCGTTTGAGCACGTCTGCTTTGCCTGGCCGGGCGCGAAGGGCGAGGCTCTCAGCGACGTGTCGTTCGCGCTGCGCGCGGGCGAGTCGCTGGGCGTGATCGGGCCCACGGGCGCGGGCAAGTCGACGCTGGCGCTGCTGATCCCGCGCCTGTACGAGGCCGGCTCGGGCGTGGTGCGCGTCGGCGGCACGCCGGTGGGCGAGTGCGACGCTTCTGTGCTGCGTCAGGCGGTGGCTCTGGTGCCGCAGAAGTCGCTGCTGTTTACGGGCACGATCATGGACAATCTGCGCTTTGGGCGCGAGGACGCGTCGATCGCCGAAGTTCGCGAGGCGGCGCGGGCGGCCTGCGCGCTTGAGTTTATCGAGGCGATGCCGGAAGGCTTTCGCTCTCGCGTCGGTCAGGGCGGCGTCACCCTCTCAGGCGGGCAGCGGCAGCGGCTCTGTCTGGCCCGTGCCCTGCTGCGCGCCCCCCGGGTGCTGATCCTCGACGACTGCACCAGCGCGCTTGACGCGGAGACGGAATCCCGCGTGCTTGGTGCGCTGCGGCGCATGGCGGGCGTGACGCTGATCCTGATCAGCTCGCGCGTCTGTGCCGTGCGGAGCACCGACGCCGTGCTCTGCCTGGAAAACGGCCGTGTCCTCGGCCTGGCGCCGCACGAGCAGCTGATCGAAACGTGCGCGGGATACCGCGCCATCTGTCAGTCGCAGATCGGAGGCGGAGCGAATGACTGAGAAGCTTTTTTCCGCCCGCGGCATGGGACGCGGGCACGGACCGCGCGGTCTGAGCGCGCCGGCCGAAAAGCCGCGTTCGCTGCGCGGCGCTCTCAGCCGCCTCTGGACGATGACGGCCGACGAGCGGGCCAGCCTGATCGCCGTCGTCGCGCTCGCCGCTCTGGCCTCGCTGGCGTCGACGTTCGCGCCTCTGGCCGTGGGACGTGCCGTGAACGCCGTCGCGCACGGCGCCTCTCTCAGCGGGGCGCTGACGGCGCTGGGTGCGCTGTATTTGGCCGACGCCGGCGCCCGGGCGCTTGAGCACTGGCTGATGGCGGGTGCGTCGCAGAGCATCGTCTGGCGCATCCGCACCTCGCTGTTTGCGGCGATGAAGGCGCTGCCGCTGAGCTTCTTCGACCGGCACACGCACGGCGAGCTGATGAGCCGCCTTGCAAACGACGTGGAAAGCGTCAGCATGACCATCTCCGTCACCACGGCGATGCTGTTGACCCAGCTGGTCACGCTGGCGGGAGCCTTCTGCCAGATGCTGCGCCTCAGCCTGCCCCTGACGCTGATCGCCCTGTGCGGCGCTGCCTGCGTGACGCTGCTTGTCAAAGCCGTCACCGTGCGCACGCGCGCGCTTTTTGCGCGGCAGCAGAAAGCGCTTGGCGCGCTCAACGGCCATGTGGAGGAGAGCGTGTCGGGCCTGGCCGTGGTGCGCGCCTTTGGCCGCGAGGAGACGATGATCCAGCGCTTTGCCGCCGCCAACGAGGAATTGTGCCAGGCGTCCGAGCAGGCGCAGCTGTGGTCGGGCTGCCTGATGCCCGCCGCGAACGTGATCAGCAACGTCCTCTACCTGTCCGTCGCCGTCGCCGGAGCGCTGCTCGCCCTTCGCGGCTCGCTCGACCTGGGCGGCGTCACCAGCTTCCTGCTCTACATCCGCACCTTCACGCGCCCGTTCGTGGGCATCGCCAATGTGTGGAACGACCTGCAGAGCGCCGTCGCCGGGCTGGAGCGCATCTGGCAGATCATGGACGAAGCTCCCGAGCCGCCCGACGCTCCCGATGCCCTGCCGCTGCCGCACCCCCGCGGCGACGTGGAGCTGCGGCACGTCAGCTTTGGCTACGACCCCGCGCAGCCCGTGCTGAACGACGTGTCGCTGACGGTGCCCGCCGGCACGCACGTGGCCCTCGTCGGCCCCACCGGCGCCGGCAAGACCACCATCGCCTCGCTGCTGCCGCGCTTTTACGACGTGACCGCAGGCGCCGTGCTGCTTGACGGACGCGACGTGAGAGCGTACAAAAAGGCCGACCTCCGCCGGGCATTCTCCATCGTCCTCCAGGACGCCGACCTCTCCTCGGGCACCGTGCGCGATGCCATCGCCTACGGACGCCCCGATGCGGGCGACGAAGACGTGCGCGCTGCCGCCCGCGCCGCCGGAGTGGAGGAGTTCATCGCCCGCCTGCCATACGGCTTTGCCACCGTGCTGGGCGACGGCGGCGCACAGCTGAGCCAGGGCGAAAAACAGCTGCTCGCCATCGCCCGCGCCATGCTCGCTCCCGCCCCCGTGCTCATCCTCGACGAAGCCACCAGCAGCGTCGATACCCTGTCCGAGCAGCGCATCTGCCGCGCCATGCGCGCCATGCTCAAAGGCCGCACTGCCTTCATCATCGCCCACCGCCTCTCCACCATCCGCGACTGCGACCTGATCGCCGTCATCGACCACGGCCGCATCGCCGAATGCGGCTCACACGAAGAGCTGATAGCGCAAAACGGCCTTTACGCACGCATGGTGAAGGCGCAGAGGGGAGAGCGCAATGAGGAATGAGGAATGAGTAATTAGGAATTAAAGGCGTTGCGGCGCTGGCTGAGGAATATTAAAATACACAGCTTCGCTGAGTCGTCTGGATTTGATATAATGAACGCACAGACTGAATAGCAGTTCAAACTCTTTAGCGAAGAAAGGAGCAGCTATCATGGATCGACGAGTGCTGACGATGCAGCAGATCAAAGACGCGGTGAAGCCTCTGGCGGAGAAATACGGCGTGGAAGCGATCTACCTGTTCGGTTCCTACGCTCGCGGCGAAGCTGACGAGAACAGCGATCTGGACTTTCTCGTCTTCGGCGGCGAGCATTTCAAGCTCACCAGGATCCTCTCCCTGGCCGGTGAGCTGCGCAAGCTGTTCCAGAAGGACGTCGACGCGTTTGAGATCAGGGAGATCAACGTGGACACCCCCTTTTACCGAACCGTCATGAAAGAGAAGGTCCTCGTCGCATGAAATATTCAGACCTGCAGCGCGTACAGAAAATCCATGATTACGCGCTGAAATTGCAGAAGATCATCGCCGAGCGCCAGATCACGCGCGAAAAACTGATGCAGGACACCGGCGACCAGTGGCTGGTCACGACGCCGCTGTACAATATCGGCGAGCACGTATACAAGCTGTCAGATGAATTCAAAGAAACTCATGACAGCGTGCCTTGGATCGCGATCGAAAACCTGCGTCATCGCCTGGTGCACGACTACGACGGCACCAACTGGAGCATGATCACCGACGTTGTCTTTGAAGAACTGCCCCTGCTGATCGAACAGCTGGAGCGCATCATGAGCAGGTCATGGCCTGCGCACAGCTGATAAAGCGCCACAAGTTAAGCGGCTTCCGGAAGACCGGGAGCCGCTTTTTTCTGTCTGCTGCGCGGGCGTTTATCTTCAAAGTGACAGCAACGCGAGCAAACATCGTGGTTTGTGATGCAAGAAAAACTTTTTTGCGAGAAAGATCATTTTGGGGGTTGACAGGTATATATCTACCTGATAGAATTTGTCTCGTTCGCGGTTCCTGAGGGAAACGCAAAAAAGAATACGAGGCGCTCGATGGGCTTACTTCGATCACTGACATGCTGCTAGCCCGTGTCGGCCAGCGCGATCCGGCATTTTTGCCGGTGAAGCGCAGGCATTGGCCGCACGAAGGCGGGGCTGCGGTCACGTACCGTAACGTGCTCCCGTTATTGCAGTGTGGGCACGCTGCAAAATTCCCGGCAGCGGTGGGCTTTACGCCCTGGGGCTGTCACCCCGGCAGGAGGTCAAGACTGCCATCCCGCAGCGGTGGGCCTTGTGCCCTGGGGCTGCAATCTGCCCTGACAGTGGTGGACGCTTTTTCTGGTCCTGGATACTTGTCACCTAAGCAGCGGAGAGAACAGACTCTTCGGGCTCCGCTTTGCGGATGCCGGAGGGCCGGCCTGATGACCGGCTTGCCCGCTTGTTTGCTCATCACCCTTTTCCTCGTTTTCGAAATCGCCCTTTCCAAAGGTCTGCGGACACCAGCGCGAGGCGCTGACGGGAGTTCCTTCGACATTTTCGATCATTCGAAGCCCTATGCCCTTAGCGGCAGCAGGCTCCGTGCATTTTGGGCGCACCATAGGCCCGACTTCCGCCGTTTATTCCTCGCGCACTTTTTCAAAAATATTTCAGGAGGTGGCCCTCATGGGACACGCAAAATCGATCCTCGGCGACTTCGCGCTCTCGTCCGAGCGCACAGTCAACCGGGAGGGCTTCCCTGCCTTTAAACGGGACTGGAAGGAGCAGTATCTCCAGATGCTGCTCTGCAACACGATGAGCAACGCGTTCTATGCCAGTGCACAGGAACTGTGCAAGGACGCGATCGATCTGCACCGCTATGCGGCGGATGAAGATCCGTTCTTCATGGCGCGTTCGCTCATCTACGCCCGCAACGAGGGCTTCATGCGCCTGCAGCCGATCGTCGGACTGGCCGTGCTGTCGCAGGTCAGCTCTTCGCTGTTCGACCGCGTTTTTCCGCGCGTGGTGCGCATCGTGCCCGACCTGGTCGAGTTCGCCCTGGCACTGGAAGCGCTGGGACGCGGACAGGGCGGACGTGCCGTCAAGCGCGCGGCGTCGCATTTCCTGAACGGCCTGGACGAGTACGCGGTGATGAAATACGCCGGCGCCGGCCGCGGCTATGCGCTGCGTGACCTGCTGCGCGTGTTCCACCCCAAGGCTGCAAACGACGACGCCAATCGCCTGTTCGCCTACGCGGCCGGCAAGCTCGACTGGAACAGCGTGCCCGAGGGCGGACTGCCCAAGCTGCGCGCGTTTGAGGCGCTCAAGCGCCTTGGCGACGGCGAGTCGGAGCGCGCGTGCGAGCTCATCCGTGCCGGGCGCCTGCCCGACAACGTCGTCACCGGCGTCACCCAGGCGACCGCGGACGTATGGCGGGCGCTGCTGCCGGACATGCCGCTGTTTTCGCTGCTGCGCCATCTGGTGACGCTGCAGCGGGCCGGCGTGCTGGGCGGGGAGAAAAACGACTTTGTCGCCTCGCGCCTGACCGACCCGGAGGCCATCCGCCGCGCCAAGATCCTGCCCTTCCGCTTCGCGCAGGCGTGGCAGCAGATCAGGGAGTCCGACAGCCGGTATCAGGCGTATCTGAACCGGCAGCGGTACAATGCCTTCTTCGGGCGCTTCGGCCGAAGGACGGCAGTGCCGGAAGCGGCGCCGGACGGCTGGCTGCTGGATGCGCTCGAACAGGCCGTCGACGCCTCGGTGGCGTGCATGCCCGACCTGCCCGGCCGTACGGCGGTGATGCTCGACATCTCCGGTTCGATGCAGGGGCAGTACCTCGCTGCCGGCAGCGTGCTGGCGCTGTCGCTGCTCAAAAAAACGGGCGGACGCGGACGCTTCATGCTGTTTGACACCGAGAGCGAGGACGTGCGCGTGGAAGCGGACGAGCCCATCCTGCGCGCTGCCGGCCGCATCTGCGCCCGCGGCGGCACCGACACCGGCGTGTGCCTGCGGCAGATGATCGCGCAGAACGACCGCTGCGACACGATCATCATCGTCACCGACGAGCAGCAGAACGCGGGATCGCCGTTTTACAAGCGGCTGCGTGACTACCGCTACAAGGTGAACAAGGACGCGCGAGCGTTCGTCGTCGACGTTTCGCCCTACGGCAGCGCGATGACGCCCCCTTCCGACGGCAAAACGTGGTACTGCTTCGGCTGGTCGGATCAGGTGGTGTCGTTCATCGCCCAGGCGGTGCAGGGCTACGGCGACCTGGTCAGCCGCGTGTCGGCAATCGAGCTCGGCGGCGAAAGCGGGGCGGCCTGTGCCTAACCAGTACGCCGCCGGCACTGCGCAGCTTCTGGTCCGCCTGCCGGAAGACACCAAGCGCAAGCTGTATGCCGCCGTCGAGCGCCTGAACGCCGCCAACCCGGGCGCTCAATACTCCGCCAACTCCGTTGTGCGCACCCTCATCGACCAGTTCGTACAGGGAAAGATCAAGCTGTAAAAGAGACTAAAAAAGCGGCCCCCGGAAAACCGGGGGCCGTTTTTTCTGTCCCGCTTGAAAGAAAAACAGAAACAGAATACAATGATTTTCGACGTTTCGAAATGGGAGGTGAACGCGGTGGCATATCGTTTTTTTGTCTATAAAGCAGTGCCGCGCAGGAACGACTGGGATTTTGAATTCGACAAGCGCCTGGAGACGGTCGAAAGCGGGTTATTGAAGCATCACGCACATTATCCTGATGATCCTGAGAAAAACGCTTTCTTTGAGGCAAACAGGAAGTATCTCAGCGCTGTCAGCGTCGAAAAGATCTCGGCGGAGCTGACGGCCTGCCTGAAACGCGATCCCGACGGCACGGTACGGGGCAGCGTCACGAATCTTTCTGCCGACAGCAATCGGGCGGTCTTCTGCGTGTCCGTGCCCTTTGCGGACGCGGAGATCGCCGCTGACGCGCTGTCTGCCGTCGCGTTCAGAAATCGTCTGGCGCTGTTCGACCCGCAAAAGGACTGGCGGCTCGTGAAGGGGGATTATTCCGACGACGCCTGCGCCGCCCTGCTGGAACGCTCGGCGCAGATCAACGGTACGCTGGCAGACACAAAGCTCGGCATCAGGAATTTCCTTCTCCTCGAACCGCTCCCCGACGGCAGCGTTCCCGACGACAACTGCCCCGTCAGCCGTTCGTACGGGATCGTCTTTCGGTATGAAAAAGGCGTGCCCTTCCGGCAAAAAGTCGAAGATTTTTATGCAGCGCTCCGCCGGCTGCTCATTCCCGGAGAAACGCTCGTCTGCAAAAACAGGTGTTTCACGGTCACCGCAGTAAATTACAGGCTCTCGTACTGCCTTGAGGGATACAAAGGCAGCGGCGGTCTCTGCGGCTGGCGAGAGAAAGGCGAAGTGCATGTGGAGTATCAGCGTCACATGAGCATGAGGCGTGCATACAACGTCTTGAACCGAATGGGGAAGAAGGAGCGGGAAAGGGTCTTCGGCTGGATGAGTCTGTACGAACAGCTTCAAAACTATCCCAACCCTGCTGCGCGGCTGGCGCACTGCGTGAAGCTCTTTCACTGGATGTATCGGTATCCGCTCGGTGTCGGATACGGACCAATGAGAGGTCACTTTCACTTTGAACCAGTCTCGGTCTGGAAGCCTGAGAACTGGGCTCCGGATCGTTATGCTGACCGCTCTGTCATGGTCATGGGTGAATCCAGTGCCTGTTATATTCTAACTGCCATTGCTGATTTTTATCCGTATATCTGGGACCGTTATTACGACGACACGTATCTTCACGCCGAAGTATGGCGCGATGTCCTTAAGCGGCTCGGGGAACTGCGAAAGCTGGTGCTGAACGATCCATATAGCGAAGAGCTGCGTCCGTATCTGGAGCGCAATGACGATCCGTATGAACTGCGTTATTATACCGAGGAGATTACACTGGCAGACTGGGAAGCCGCTGTCGCTGCGCTGGACCGCGAATATCCCCAGTACCGGGACAGCGACGCTCCTGAAAAGTGGATCGCTAACCGCGCTTGTCAGATCCACATGGCGCAGTACAAGCCTGACAGCCCATCGCGCGTCGCTGCCGACCATCGCAAAGAGCTTGCGCATCTGTATGAAATATTCATGCGCTGGCTCGGCGTGATCTTGGAAACGCGGGGCGATGACTGTCTGATTCGCGTTTCGGGACCGTAACACTTGCCTGTCAGGCAATGAATTCGCTGGCGGTGAAGTCTTTAGGGCAGGATCGGCGTGCCCCTATCTGAAAAACTCCGTAAAAACGGAAGTTTTTCAGATAGCCCTTTATCGATAAGCATAAACAACCGCGTCCGAGCAGGGAGAATCTTCCGTTCGGACGCGGTTGTTTGTTACACGTGCTCTAAAATATCGTCCTGGAGCAGAAAATCATAGAGATGGATCATACGGTAGCCGTTTTCGAGATGAGTAAACGGCGAGTTGTCCATCGTGATCAGCACCTTCTGATAGCCGTCATCGAGAGAGCGAAACGCTCCAAGCTCGCGGGCGCGCACTTCCGGCTGGTCGATCGAATAGGCGACTTGGATGTAAACGCGCCTGCCAAGCGGCGTGGAAGCGACAAAGTCGATCTCCTGACCGCTGTTTTTGCCGATATCCACGGTGTAATCGCGGCGCAGAAGTTCCAGGTAGACAAGGTTCTCGATCGCGTGAGTCATCTCCATCTGGCGGAAGTTGATCTGCGCGTTGCGCAGACCAAGATCGCAGGCATAATACTTGTTCTGCGTCTTCAGATATTCACGTCCCCTGATGTCGTAGCGCTGTGCTTTGTAAAACAAAAACGAATCCGTGATGTGCGACAGATAGCGCTCGACCGTCTCGCTGGCGATGCCCTTTGCTCCTGCGCTTTTGAGCGTGTTGGCGATCTTGTTGGCCGACACATAGGAACCGATCGACGAGCAAAGCAGATCGACGATCGCCCCAAACTGCGCTTCATTGCGGATGCCGTAGCGGTCGATCATGTCACGCGCCATCACTGTGCCGCAGATCATGCCGAGGTAGGCGGCTTTGTCCTGCGGCGAATCCTCGGTCACTGCGTAGGGCAGGCCGCCGAACATCACGTATTCGCCAAACACGTCGCGCGGGTCCTCTTGCTTGTACGACACGAACTCCGCAAACGAGAGCGGAAAGCAGCGGACCTCGATGCCGCGGCCGCGGAAGATCGTGCTGATGTCGTGCGACAGCAGCTTTGAGTTCGAACCAGTGATGTACACGTCGGCATGGAACTCGGACTTGATGCTGTTGACGGCTTCCTCAAAGTGAGCTGCCATCTGCACCTCGTCAATGAAAACGTAATACTGCCCCTCGTCCGTGATCTTTGATTTAACGAACTGGTACAGCTCGCGGCTTTCGCGAAGCGGCGCCCAGCGCTCCTCGTCAAGCGAAACGCAAACGATGTGATCGGCCGGCACGCCCTGAACGATCAGATGACTGTAAAACAGCTCGTTCAGCAGCACTGACTTGCCGCAGCGGCGTATGCCCGTGATGATCTTGACGATGTCCTTGCCCTGATAACGAATCAGCTTGTCGAGCAGTTTTTTTCGCTGAATATACATATTCGCCGCCCCCCTTTTACATCGTCATTCTATCTGAAAAACTTGTTTTTTTCCAGAGTTTTTCAGATAGAAGTTTAGATGTCACGATTTATTCATGCATCCCCTGTTGGACAGCGAAGTTCATCTATCTGAAAAACTTCGGAAAAATTGAAGTTTTTCAGATAGGCCGGTACAGTCGAGCATCAATCAATCGCGGCCGGATGAGCGATTTTTACCCCTCATCCGGCCGCGTTTTTTGCTTATGCTTTTTTTGTGTCTTCGTGTCTTTGTGCCTTCGTGTCGGCTTTGAATTCAGCTTTTGCCCTTCTTCGCCTCGCGCTCGGCGCGCTTTCTTCGGCGCTGTTCGCGGTTTTGGCGTTCGCTGGCGAAGACTTCGACGGCGGCGTCGACCAGCTCGTCGGGCCATACCTCGCCGCTGCTGATCACGCTGGCCCACGGCGCGATGGTCTTGTAATCGCTGTCGAGCACGACGGTGTAGGGCGGGCCGCAGCGGTCGTTGACGTCCATGTACAGGTGGCGGCCTTTGTGGATCAGGTCGCGCGAGGCGCGGTCGTCGTGGGGATCAAGCCGGTCGAACGTCTCTTTGTCGATCTCGTAAAGGTCGTAGGCGCCGGGGCCGCCGGTCTCGGCCGCGCAGCGGCCTGTTTTCTCGTCATAGCCGGCTTTCCAGCCCATGCCTTTTTTAAACTGCATATCGTATCCCTCCCTGTGGTTACCAGAATCGCAGCGAAGCCAGCGCTTTCTGCACGTCGGCGTCGTAGCGGCCGGTGATCTTGACCTGCACCATGTGCGACGAGCCGATTGAGTAGAGCCGGACGTGCGTCCTGCGCCCGTTTTCTCTGACGGTGTAGCTCCAGACGCCGTGGCCGAGGGGGGCGAAGTCGGTGCCGCTGTGGCGCTGACACTGCCGCTGCGCCACTTCGCCGACGGGCACGCCGTGGGTGGACAGGCGGCTGCCGATGACGATGCGCGAGGCGCCTCTGGGCGCGAGGACGGTGGCTTGGGCGCCGCTGCCGCGCATGGTCCAGCCGGAGGGGACCTGCATCGACCAGTGTGTCCCGTTCAGCGTTCTGTTTTTCCCCAAAGCCGGCTTGGGCGCGGGGCGCTTGTCTTTGGCGGCAAGCGGGGCGCGTTTGGCGATGTCTTTGCCCGGCGAGGGGCGGGGAGGCTGTTCGGGCCTGAGGTCCGCCTGGGGCTTCTGCGGCAGCGCGGAGGGGCGTTCGGCCTTGAGCTGCAGGGTGTCGAGGACGCTCATTTCGGCCTTGTCAGTGCGGCCTTCGGCCACGACAAAGGTTTCCGCGCGCCCGGGGTGTTCGCAGAGGCGCGTGTGCCGCGTGCTGCCGTCCGGGGCTGTGGAGGTGTAGGAAACGCCGTGCGCGAACGTTCTCAGTTCGCGTCCGTTTGCAGCTGCGCAGGCATCGAAGGCGAACTCGCGCAGGCTTCGCCCTCCGGAGGGGACAGCCGCGATCGTGAGCACGTCTTCGCCCGCGGGCGAGACGAACGATGTTCTGTCGCCGTCTTGCCGCTGAGTCCAGCCGCCGGGCACGGAGATGGTGAAGAAGCCGCCGTCGGCGGTCTTCATCTCGACCGGCGGCACGTCATCCGACACAGCCGAAGCGACGGGCGCCGGCGGCACGTCTTCCGACACAGCCGGAGTAACGGGCGCGGGCGGCGCATCTTCCGAAATGGTCGGAACAACTGGACCGGGCGGGATGTCCTCGGAAACGGCCGGAGCAACGGGCGCTGGCGGGGCATTCTCCGAAATGGCCGGGGGAACTGGTGCAGGCGGGGCATCCTCCGAAACGGTCGGGGGAACTGGTGCAGGCGGGACGTCCTCTGAAACGACTGGAGCAACAGGCGCGGGCGGGGCGTCATTCGAAATGATGGGCGCGACCGGCGCCGGTGCCCCGTCCTCAGAAACGGCCTGAGCGACGGGCGCAGGCGGCGCATCTTCCGAAACTGTCAGAGTGGCCGGCGCTGGCGGAACGTCTTCCGAAACGGCCGGGGGAACTGGTACGGGCGGGACGTCCTCTGAAATGACTGGAGCAACAGGCGCGGGCGGGACGTCATTCGAAATGACGGGCGCGACTGGCGTTAGCGGGATGTCTTCCGAAACGGCCGGGGCTACAGGCGCGGGCGAGGCGTCTTCCGAAATGGTTGGAGCAACAGGCGCGGGCGGGACGTCATTCGAAATGATGGGCGCGACAGGAGCAGGCGGCACGTCCTCTGAAATGATTGGAGCGACAGGAGCGACAGGAGCGGGCGGCGCGTCCTCGGAAACAGACGGTGCGGCGGCCGGTGCGGGCGAGTCGTCCTCAAAAAAGTTCAGCGCCGGAAGCAGGGGGCCGTCATCATCAGGGGCCGCGGCAGCGGGGGCGATGAGCAGCGCCAGTGCTGCGAGCGCGGCGGGCAGTCTTCTGTTCACGTCATTCTCTCCTTTTAGGAACGTTCTGCGCGGAAGTCTTTTTTATGCAGAAAGTCTCTGATTTTTGCATCAGTATACCACACTCCGCTTCGAGCCTATGGGCCCGGGGTACAAAAAAGGAGCCGGAAAAATTCCGGCTCCCGCAAAGCTGTTTTGTGATTTGAACAAGAGAGACGTATGCTGAATTTTACCAGCGCACAGGAAACCTGAAAAAAGCGTTTCCTTAGATGATCTGCAGCAGGATGCTGGCGAGGATCATGATGAAGGCGCCGCCGATGCGCGAGGAGATCTGCGCGAAGGGCATGAGCTCCATGCGGTTGGCCGCGGAAAGAACGGCCACGTCGCCGGTGCCGCCCATGTTGGCCATGCACAGTCCGGCGGTGATGGAGCCTTCGACGAAGTAGAAGCCCACCAGACGGCCGACGATGCCGGAGCCGATGATAGCGCCGAGCACCGTGACGCCGACGAGCAGCAGGTACTGCGCGGAGAAGGCGCTGATGATCTGGCCCAGGTTGGTGTACGACACGCCGATACCGACCAGCAGGACGCCGGTAAGGTTCTTCATGACGAACTGGAACCACTGATAGCAGCAGATCTCATACTTCTGAGGCAGCACGCCGATCGCCTTGACGAGAGCGACGGAGAGGATCATCCAGGCATAGCTGTGGATCTTGGGAACGAACATCTGCACGATGCAGCCCCACGCGAAGAACGACGTGGCAATGAACAGACCGGCGCCCATCGCCTTGAGATCCAGCTTGTCGCGCGCGGCGAGGAACTCGGGATCTTCAACGATCTCTTCGCCGTCCTTGGTGATCAGCATCTGGCCGTTGCCGGTGAGGCTGGGAACAGCCTTGCCGAGCTTGCTGAGCAGACCGCCGGCGACGATCGCCATGGCGTTGCCCAGAGCGACGGCGGGGATCATGATGTTGATGATCTGAGCGGGATCCTGGTTCAGCTGCATGCCGAAGATCTTCGACAGAGGCACGGCGCCTGCGCCCATGCCGCCGCCCATGATGGGCACGGCGATGTAGAGGATGGCCTGTTTGGCGCCGTAGCCGGTGATCGCGCCGACAAGACCGGCCAGACCAAGCGCCACGACCACGCCGCCGACGATGGCGGGCAGGTAGCGCACGGCCGCCTTGATGAGCAGGTCGCGGTTCATGCCGAGGATAGAGCCGCAGATCAGCGCCGCGATGTAGAAGTCGAGGAAGCCCTCGCCCTTCATGAAGCTGTCGATGATCTTGATCGTGGGCTGAGGCAGCACCTTGAAGTAGACCAGCGCCGCGACGCCGAAGATGATGACGATCGCACCGCCGCCGAGATAGGTGTTGACGATCGGGCAGCGGTCGCCGATCTCGTTGAAGATGGTGCCGAGCACGATCATCAGCGGGAACGCGCCGATCATGCCCTTGGGCAGCAGCATCACCGCCGGCTTGACGACCTTGCCGCTGGCATCGAGCACAGCCGGCGTCTTGGTGATGAATGCCGCGGCGAGCACGATCGCCGAGAAAATGGCGAAGTAGTACCACGGCAGCCCGTACAGCTTGAAAACTTTCTTCTCTTCCATGTGAACAGACCCCTTCCGTTACGAAAAAAATATGTTCATACCGGAGCGCCAGACGCCCCGTTAAAGCCGGAAAAGCGAAAATTGCGGAAACGCTGATAAAATACGTCATCTCCTGCGAAACGCTGCCCGAGGGGCTTCTCCACCGTACGGAAGTACGCCTCCGAAACCCCTTCCGGGCAGGTTTCTTCGGATCTGACGCATTTTCTCAGGTTTCCTGTGCGCTGGTTAAAATACCGCATCATGGGCTTCAATCAGCGCTTCCTTAAATTCCCAACCTCGACACAAAGACACGAAGAAAACAAGGGAAAAACATGACTTGCGGTCGTTTGTGCCCCTCTGCGTCTTTAATTACTCATTACTAATTACTCATTACTAATTTCTTTGTGCCTTCGTGTCGGCTTTGAATTAAAACTGAACTCTGTTTACAGACGGGCGACGCCGGTCTTGCGCGCAGCCTCGGCCACGGCCTTGGCGACGGCGGGAACGACGCGGGGATCGAACGAGTCGGCGATGATGTGATCGGCTCTCAGCTCCGAATCGGGCACCAGCGCGGCGATCGCCTTGGCGGCGGCCAGCTTCATCTCGTCGTTGATCTGCGTAGCGCGGCAGTCGAGCGCGCCGCGGAAGATGCCGGGGAAGCCCAGGCAGTTGTTGACCTGGTTGGGGAAGTCGGAGCGGCCCGTGCCCACGACCTTGGCGCCCGCAGCCAGAGCCTCGTCGGGGAAGATCTCGGGAACAGGGTTGGCCATCGCGAAGATGATCGCGTCTTTGGCCATCGTCTTCACCATGTCGCCCGTGAGAACGCCGCCCACCGACGTGCCCAGGAAGATGTCGGCGCCCTTGATGACGTCGGCCAGCTTGCCGTGCTCCATGTTGGGGTTGGTGATCTCGGCCAGAGCCTTCTTGGCGGGAGCCAGCTCCATGTCGCGGGCCAGAGCGCCCTTGCTGTCGAGAGCAATGATGTTCTTCGCGCCGCCCATCTTCAGCATCTTGCAGATCGCCGTGCCGGCAGCGCCCGCGCCGTTGAGGATGATCTTGCAGTCCTCGATCTTCTTGCCCACGACCTTGAGGCCGTTGATGACCGCGGCCAGCAGGATCACGGCCGTGCCGTGCTGATCGTCGTGGAAGACGGGGATGTCGCAGATCTCCTTGAGCCGGCGCTCGATCTCGAAGCAGCGGGGCGCAGAGATGTCCTCAAGGTTGATGCCGCCGAGCGTCGAGGTGATGTTCTTGACGATGTTGATGATCTCCTCGGTGTCCTGCGTGTCGATGCAGATCGGGATCGCGTCGATGTTGGCGAAGTTCTTGAAGAGGCAGCACTTGCCCTCCATGACCGGGATGGCCGCCTTGGCGCCGATGTTGCCAAGGCCGAGCACGGCGCTGCCGTCGGAGATGACGGCCACCACGTTGCTCTTGCTCGTGTACTTGTACACGTCCTCGGGATGCTTGTGGATCACGCGGCAGGGCTCGGCGACGCCGGGGGTGTAGGCGATAGCCAGCTCCTGCATGTTCGTGACGGGCATCTTCGACACCATCGCGAACTTGCCGACGGTCTCGGCGTGGCGCTCGAGGGCGACTTCGTAAATGGACTTTTCAGACATGGATGATTCTTCCTCCTTGGAAGTTTTTTTGAAACACAGCGCTATTATACATTAGATTTTTAAAGACGGGGAGAGCTCCGCTTGTTTTTTTTACTGGAATATAAATTCTGAATCGACGATAAAAACCGACAATCAAAACCGACAATGCCGAGCAAAAATAATCGTGAAATTACATTGCTTTATTGTCTTGTAGTCTGGTTACAGTGGTCCTGCGCCTTTTTCAGCGCCTCTTTGATCATCGGCTTGATGCCGCCGTGCTGCAAAATGTTCATCATGTAGTCGCCGACGGGCTCGAAGCGGGCGGACGTGCCGGCGGTGAGGTTTTTCACCGTGCCGCGCTCCAGGTCGATCTCGCACTCGTCGCCCGTTTTGAACAGGCTGACGGCCTCTTTGCACTCCAGCGCCGGCACGCCCAGGTTGATGGCGTTGCGGTAGAAGATGCGCCCGTACGAGCCGGCGAGGATGGCGCCGATGCCGATGCCCTTGAGCGTCATCACGGCGTGCTCGCGCGAAGAGCCGCAGCCGAAGTTGGTGTCGGCGACGATGATGTCGCCTGGCTGAAAGCGGTCCACCAGGTCGGGGATGGCGCTGCCGGCCATGGCATGACGCTTGATCTCGTCCATCTCCGTCGCTTCGACGTAGATGCCGGGATAGATCTGATCGGTGTCGATGTTCTTGCCGAAGACGAAGACGTGTCCGCGCACCAGTTTGTCCATCACGCATCGCTCCCTTCGAGGAATTCGCGCGGATCGGCGATCTCGCCCGCAAGCGCCGCCGCCGCGACTGAAGCCGGCGAGCCGAGGTAGATCTCGCCCTTCACGCTGCCCATACGGCCGGGGAAGTTGCGGTTTGTCGACGACATGCACACCTCGCCCGAAGCCAGCAGCCCCTGATGGATGCCCAGACACGCAGCACAGCCGGGAGCTGTCAGCGTTGCGCCCGCGTCCATCAGCGCCTTGATATAGCCCTTCTCGATGCATTCCGCCAGCACGCTCCTCGATGCGGGAACGACGATCATGCGCGTGCCCGAATGCACCTTTTTACCCTTCAGCATCTTCGCGGCGACGGCGATGTCTTCCGTCCGTCCGCCCGTGCACGAGCCGAGATAGCACTGATCGACATGACGCCCCTTCACGGCCTCGAGCGGCGCCACATTATCGACGCTGAACGGCGCGGCCAGCTGCGGCCCGATCGCGCTCGCGTCGAAGGTGAGATCGGCGGCATACTGATAGTCATCATCCGTGTGATACACCTGATAATCCGTCACGCCCCTGGCGGCCAGAAAGTCTGTCGTTACCGCGTCCGGCTGGATGTAGCTGGTCTTCGCGCCCATCTCTGTCGTCATGTTGCACATCGCCATGCGCTCCGAGACGGAGAAGCCGGCCACCGCCTCGCCCGCGAACTCCACCGCCTTGTACACGGCGTAATCGGCCTTGAGAGTTCCGATGGCGTGGAGGATGACGTCCTTGGCGTACACGCCCCGGCCAGGACGGCCCGTGAACGTGATGCGCACCACCTCCGGCACCTTGAACCAGAGCGTTCCCGTGGCCAGGATGGTGGCCATGTCGGTGGCGCCCACGCCCGTGCCGAAGGCGCCGAACGCGCCGTGCGTGGTGGTGTGCGAGTCGGTGATGACGACGATCTCGCCGGGGTGCGACCAGCCGTGATCGGCCATCAGCTGATGGCACACGCCCTCGTTGATGTCCATCAGGTGCGAAATGCCCTGCTCGGCCGCGAACGTGCGGAATTTGCGGTGATTGTCGGCCTGCTTCTCCGTCGCGCAGGGCGCGTAGTGGTCGAAGAACAGGATCGTGCGGTCCGGCTTGGCGACGCGCGTCGCTCCCATCTCGTAGAACGATTTCACCGTCTGATAGTACAGATCGTTGATGCCCGCCCAGTCGACGGCGCAGCTGACGATCTCGCCCGAGTGGACGGAAGGAACGCCGGCCTTGGCGGCCAGCAGCTTCTCGATCGCGTGCATGAAATGATTCCCCCCAGCAGAATTTTTCTTGATGATCTCATTCTAAAAGGCCCTTGACTATAAGTCAATTTAGAATATCATGGGCATAAGTTAAGGTAAACCTTATAGGAGGCAGCGGAACATGAACCTCAAACAGGCGCAGTACGTCCTCGCCATCGTCGAAGCGGGGAGCATGGCGGCCGCGTCGCGCGAGCTGCACGTCACGCAGCCGGCGCTGAGCCAGGTGGTGAAAACGGTCGAGAGTGAGACGGGCGCGCCGCTTTTTGAGCGCGGCAGCAAGCCGCTGCGGCTCACCTGGGCGGGCATGCGCTTTTGCGACTACGCGCGCCGGCTCGTCCTGCTCGACCGGGGCTTTCGCGGCGAGATGAGCGACATCGCCGGCGAAAAGTCGGGCGAGTTCCGCTTCGGCATCCCATCCGGCATCTCTCGTCACGTCATGGTGTCGCTGGTGCCGTGCTACATCGCCCGCTATCCGCATGTGGCCCTGCGCATCGCCGAGATCGGCTCCGCCGCTATCGAGCGGCGGCTGCGCAGCGGCGCGCTCGACATGGGACTGCTGCGGGCCGAGCGCGCCGATCCCGCGCTGGAGAGCGTCTGCGTGCAGCGCGATCATCTCCTTCTCGCCGCGGGGGCCGAGAGCGATTTTGCGCGCGCCCATGCCGACGGCTCCACCGTCGACTTTGCCGAGACGCGCGGCGAGCGCTTCCTCGTCAAACGGACGGGCAACCGCACACGCGCGGTGTTCGATCAGCTCTGCGAAAGCGCCGGCGTGCGCCCCAGCGTCCTCTTCGAGTTTGAACAGTTTTCCACCGCCGTGCTCACCGCCGCCAGCTGCGGAGCGCTGATGCTCGCCTCAGCCTCCTCCTTGCGCGAACAGCCCGGCCTGCGCGGCCGCGTGAAGCTGTACGAGATTGCCGGCCCCGTCCTGCGCTACGACCGCTTCATCTGCTGGCCCAAGGACCTGCGCCTGCCCCGCTACATGCGCGACTGGGCAGAGCTGCTGAAAGAAATAATGAGCAATTAGTAATTGAAAACCAAAACCAAAACTTAAAACTCAACCTCAAAAAATAACCGCCGCAGGCGCTCAAAAATTTGCTGAGCACACCACAGCGGTTTTCAATTACTCATTACTCATTCCTAATTACTCATTACCAAGTCAGGCAGAACGCGGCTTTGGAGCTGAAGGTGCGGTCGTGTTTGCCCTGTTCCAGCTCCAGGCCGAAGTTGGCGCTCCAGTTCCTGCTCAGCACCCACTCGCCCTGGGCGGAGAGGGTCAGCAGCGTGCGGTCGAAGCGCGGGCTTTCGCTGCGGTAGCCGCGCGACGATCTGCTCAGGCGCGTCCAGATGGCGGGATCGTGACCGGAGAGCACGCGCTTGACGCCGACGCTGAAGCCGAATTGTCCCCCTTCCATGCTGCGGCTGACGCCCAGGCCCAGCGCGGCGGCGCTGTACAGCCGCGCGAACGAGTCGCTGTGCAGCTTCCAGGGCGGATTGCCTGTCTGGTCAAAGGCTTCCTGCGCGTAGCGGGTGAGCTGCAAGGCTGCATACGGCTTCAAGTGCCACGTTTTGCCGGGCGTGAGGTCGCGCGAGAAGCGCAGCCCCAGCTCCTGCGTGGTGCTGTGATAGCGCGACTCGGCAGTATGGCTTCCCAGCACGGTCTCGCTGTTTTCGTGCGTCTGCCGTCCGAGTGCGGCGTGCAGGAGCAACTCGCTTGGCCCCATGCGGTTGATCGCGTACAGGCCCAGCCGCCAGTCGTGCACTTTCATGCTCGTTCGCGTCGCGCCGCTGGTGTACCAGCTGTCGCGGCCGTACTGGCCGAGGATGCCGAAGGTCCAGCCGCCGCGGCCCGCCCAGTCGGCGCCGAGGGTGAAGGCGTGCCCCGCGCCCTTGATGGAAGCGCTGCCGAAGCGGTCCCAGTCCTTTTCCGCCTTGTACCAGTAATGCGCCTTTTTCGCCTCGAGCGGAGGCAGCTCGTTCAGCCAGCCGGCGCGGGCGGCGACGGCCCGTCCCACGCGCTCGCGGCGCATGGTCAGCGCCGCGGCCGCGGCGGCTTCGTTGTCGGCAATGTCGCTCAGGGCCTGCTTGCCGCGGCCGTCCTTCTGGCTGAAAAGCGTCCTGACGGCTTTTTTCTCGCTTGGGCTCAGACCGGGGCTCGGCTGCCCGCTGCCCTCGTCGGGCTTGGTGCTGCCGCCCTCGTCGGGCTTGGTGCTGCCGCCCTCGTCGGGCTTGGTGCTGCCGCCCTCGTCGGGCTTGGTGCTGCCGCCTTCGTCGGGCTTGGTGCTGCCTTCGTCGGGCTTGGTGCTGCCGCCCTCGTCGGGGTTGGTGCTGCCGCCCTCGTCGGGCTTGGTGCTGCCGCCCTCGTCGGGCCTGGTGCTGCCGCCTTCGTCGGGCTTGGTGCTGCCGCCCTCGTCAGGCTTGGTGCTGCCGCCCTCGTCAGGCTTGGTGCCGCTGCCCTCGCCGCCGGGGTCGGTCCCTTCTTCTTCGAGCATTTCGCCCAGCTCGCTGACGACGACCTGTTCGTCCTCGTCCTTGACCTCGTCATCGTCAATGCCGAGCATGACCCACGCGGAGCTGCCTTCGTTTTTCAGCTCGCGCACGTCGAGCAGGTCGGTGAAGTCGTCGCCGGCTTTCGTCAAAAAGTCGCCGCCGATCGCGCTGCCTGCGGCTTTGAGGAAGGTGTACTTCACGCCGGGCTGATAGGCGCCGTCGGTCTCGGCGGCAAGCGTCGTGCCTTCAACATTGATCAGCGGGCTTTTGACGACGATCGCATACGCCGTATTCTCGTCCCTGAGCGCCACGGCCATGCTGCCGTTGCTGATGAACGCGCGTTCGGCAGTGATCGACATGTCCTCGCCGTCGGGGATGAGCAGTCCGCCGTTGTCGAACACGCCCGTTCTGTCGTCGGTCATGCCGTCGGGAAGTGCGACGCTCACATCGCGCGCGATGTAGGTGCCGCCGAACAGCGCGCCCTTTTTCCCCACCTCGATCGATGTCACGGTGGCCGTGCCGTCGAACGAGAGCGTGCCGCTTTTCACGTTCAGCTCCATGTTGTCGAGGCCGGTGATATCGCCTTCCACGCTCGCATCGCCGGTCACGTTGAGCCTGGTCGCAAGGTCGGGAATGTACATCCCATAGTTATATATGGTGTCATCGTACAGGATGAGCAGCGGGCTGCCGTTCTCGACGTCCTTGTTGTCATAGATGTCCTCAAAGCCGTTGAAATGCTTCCACTCGCTGGTGATATTGCCCTTGACGTCCGCCCCGTCTTTCAGGTTTATTTCTTTGACAAAGGCGTTCTTGCCGATGTAGATGGCGTGAGCGGCGCCCGCCAGCTTGCCGGAAACGTCGTAGCGCTCAACGAGTGGCGCGTTCAGCTCGGCGGGCAGGTCGATATTATTCGCGCTGGTGATCTTTCCCGTTTTCTCATCGACCCTGCGCTTGTAGCTGATGTACGAGCCGTAGTACACGCCCCCCGCGCCGCGGCTGTTGCTGCCGAAGTCGAAGCGCGCGCCGATGCCGCCTTTTCCGTTTGCCGTGATGTCGCCCTTCTGCTCGAAAACGTGACCGCCGCCGTAGGAAAACAGCGCGCCGATGCCGTTTTCACCGTTCGCTTCGATCTTTTTCCCTTCGGCCAGGATGATGCGGTTTTTCGCGCCGTCGATCCTCATGCCGGCCGAGCCCGTTCCCTTGGTGAGGATGTCGGCCGCCTGCGTAACGGTATTTCCGGAGCCCCACACGTGCAGACCGATCGTCAGCGGCACCGTGCTCGGTACGCCTTCGAGGTACGCCGTGCCTTCGGCGTTGCGGGCAGAGAATCCGCGCGTGTTGGTGATCGTCGCGCCGTCTTTGTAGACGGAATAGCCGTAGTACGCCTTGCGGTCGAACTTCCAGCCGATGTCCTGCATCACGGCCAGTTCAGCCTCGTTGAACGTGGTCCAGTTGCGGTAGTCGGCGTGCGACATCGTGCCGCCCAACTCGATGTGAGACAGCTCGGGAATGTTCTCCCAGCCGTTGATCGGCACGCCGCCCACGCCGTCGAACGTGGCGCCGTCGAGCACTTCCGAGACGTTGTCGCCGAGAAAATACGCTTTGCCCTTCATCGACCCCTTTTCCAGTTTACTTCGGCGCACATAGCTGAGGATGAAGAAATCCTTATCGTCCAGCGAAGGATTCTCCTTTTTGCGCCGCTCAAATTCTTCCGGCGTGATGATATCCATGCCCGGCCGGGCCCAGTTGCCGCGCTCGTCGATAAGGTGCTTGTAAAAGACCCAATCGGGCGTTTCCACGGTCGCGAAACGGTACAGCGGCCTGCCGTCTTCGTCCGACTGATTGACGCCGTCCTTGCGGATCCGGCTGCGGGAGGCGGCAATCCCCAGCGCGTGCGCCAGTTCGTGACGGGCAACGCGCCCCAGGTCGGACGCCTGCTCGTTGTCGGGCAGGAGCGTTTTGTCGTTCAGCCACCAGCCGCGTTCCGATCCCTCGCGCAGTGCGCCGTAGTTGTCGCCGAACGTGACCAGCGCGACGCCGTATTTGTCCAGCACCTTGCCGTCGGCGACGTAGCCGAAACGGGGCGTGCCCTCGATCCGCTGCCACTTTACTTTCGTGAGGTCGAACGGGCTGATCGTGCCGCCGTTCTGCATCGTCAGCATCCAGCCGCTGTTGGCGGCATAACGCCCGTCCGCGTAATTGTACTGGCCGGCGTTCGCGTTTGCAAAACGCTGCAGGCCGCGCACATAGACGGGGACAGGACCGTCGTTTTTCGCTCCGGGGCCGAGGATGTCGGCCCAGTACTGATATCCGGAAAGCACGGCCTTTTTCAGCGCCGGAGTGAACGCATACCGCTCATTGTCTTCTTTGTGGTACAGCGGCGATGTCTCGTCCGCATTCAGAAAGCGCACGTCGAACATCTCCCGCCCGCCGCCGGAAACGATCTCCGCCCGCGCGCCCGTTGCCGCAAGCAGAAACGCCGACAGCGCCAGTGCGCGGGAGATGCGTGAACGTCGAACCATCAGACCAGCCCCCTCAATATGACACAGCGTTGATTCATACGTATTATAGTAAGTATTTGCCGCCAGCGCAACTGAGAAGAATTAGTGAAGAATTAGTAATGAGTAATTAGTAATTAGTAATGAAAACCCAAAAATCCAAACCCCATAAAGAAACCGCCGCGGAGCGCTCAAGAATTTAATGAACACCCCGCAGCGGTTTGTATTTACTCATTACTCATTCCTAATTACTCATTGGCCCCGCCGCCGCAGGCGCTCAAAAACAGAATGAGCCCCCTGCGGCGGTTTTCAATTACTCATTACTAATTCCTAATTACTCATTAAAAAAAGGCGGCCCGCCTGTTTTCAGACGTTCCGCCTGCCGTGCATCAGCTCAGTTGAACGGTCGGCAGCCGCAAAGAGGCTACTCGACTTCCAGCACCTTGCCCTTGCGAAGGATCAGCCGCTCGATATTGGCTAAGTCAAAGTCCTCGTACACGTCGCGCGCGCCGTTGGAAAGACGGAGCATGATGTCGAACTTGGGAAGACGGCCGCCGTCATAGATGAACGAAACCGTGACCGTCTCGCCCGGATCGACGGGATCTTCCCACACGATGTCGGTGGAGTCCCAGTTGTCGGACCCGACGCGCCAGTCGTGGATGTAGATGCGGCTGACCGTCGTGTTCGATCTGTTGGCAAAGCGGAACGTCACCATATTTTCACGCACCGCGAACGCGGCGGCCGCAGCGATGAGCGCCATCAGCGCGGCAAGAAGAACGGCGGAAATAAACTTTCTCTTCATAGGTCGAACTCCTTTCGATGCACACACAATATCTGTATCATTCCAGGGGGAAGGATTCCCCCGCACGGCCTGCTGTGATACCCGATATCATAATACTACAAACATACCCTGATTTCAAATGCTTTTTTATGCACCGCCAAACAGACCTTCCCAGCGCGCTGCAAAAAAATCACCTGCCCTCCCCGGCGCGGCGGAGAGCAGGTGATGGCGTATTTTATCAGTGTTTCCTTAGAGAAGGGCTCTGTAATACTAATCACGGATTAAACGGCTCGTAATGCGTTTGTAGGGGCGGCCATATGGGCCCGCCCCTACCATGTATTTGTATTTCTATTCGAGGATAGTATAAGAATTCTGTGCTGTAGCGTCCCTCGTAACAAGTTTCGACTGATTAATCGATAAATATTGCCACATTCTTCAGGCTATGGTAATATGCTGGTAAGTTCTGAAAGGGAGGTACAGTTATGCCTACAATCACACCTGTTTCGGATTTAAGGAACTACGGTGGCGTTCTGGAAATGGTAGCGCCTGGACGGCCTGTTTATCTTACAAGGAATGGACGCGGCGCATACAGCATACGAGATATCAGCGATGAAGAGAATTTCCAGAAATCGGAAGCCATGATACAGCTTCTGTGTGAATTGAATGCAGGTATTCGTTCAGCGGAAAAAGAGGGGTGGGTTTCAGAAGAGGATTTCCGGGCGCATTTTAAAAATCGAATGAACGAAAGAGCATGAAGTACCGTATTAGATATACACCTGCGGCACTAAAAGATATGGATGACGTATGGGATGATGTACTGAAAGCATCTGCCAGCTATGAAACAGCTGACAAATATGTGAGTGATTTTGCGGATAAGATCGCCGCCAAAACAAAGTTCCCTGAATCCGGAATACCGCTTTATTACAGAGATCTGTTTACCGGATTCTATTCGGTAAACTTTAAAGCATACAAAGCATTCTACAGAATAAAGGATGGGTATATCGAAGTCATCAGAGTGCTGCTCGCAAAGAAAGAATACATGAGAATTCTATTTGGAGAAAGCGAATGATAAAGAGGACGGTACTTGTTACCGTCCTCTTTATTCGTAACAGGGCTCAAAACTAGAGCCTGCGGAAACAACGATACGTCATTGCCCGCGAAACGCTGCCCCTTTCGGCAGGTTTCTTCAAAAATGCCGCATTTTCTCAGCGTTTTTTCTGCGCTCGTCAGCGTCAGCCTGAGCAGGATAAATCAGCGCTTCCCTTTTATTTTGTGCTCCAGATGCTGTCGATCTGCTTACCGTCGCGGTAGATGACCTTCGCGACTTCGCGCGAGCCTCTGGGCAGCTTGCGGGGCACGCCGGTCAGCTTTTCGGCCATGGCTTTGAGGTCGTGGATGTCGACCACGTTCACGCCGCCGGCTTTGAGGGCCTCAGCCAGGTCGGCGCGCAGCGGGTTGACGGCCACGCCCTTCTGCGTGACGAGCACGTCGACGGTGCGGCCGGGGGTGGTGATCGTCGTCACGCGGTCGGTGACGATGGGCAGGCGGGCGCGGATCAGGGGAGCGACGATGATGCACAGCTTGCTGCCCGCGGCGGCATCGGAATGTCCGCCGCTGCCGCCCATGATCAGGCCGTTGCTGTCGGTATGGACGTTGACGTTGAAGTCGGTGTCGATCTCGGTAGCGCCCAGAATGACGGCGTCGAGGCTGTCGACGCAGCACGACTTCGCGGCCGGCGAGGCGTAGCGCGTGGCGCTGATCTCCACGTGGTTCGGGTTGTCGCGGATGGAGGCGACGGCTTCGAGGTCGAAGCACTGCACGTCCATGATGGAGCGGAAGCAGCCGCTCTTCATCATGTCGACCATGTAGCCGGTGATGCCGCCGAGGGCGTAGCTGCCCTGGATACGCTCGGCCAGCATCACGTCCTTGAGGAACTTGGCCGCCGCCAGTGAGGCGCCGCCCGCGCCCGTCTGGAACGAGAAGCCGTCCTTGAGCAGGCCGCTGGAGCGGATCACGTCGACGCAGGTGCGGGCCATCGCCAGCCCCACGGGATCGCGCGTGATGCGCGTGGTGCCCGAGACGATGCCGGCCGGGTCGCCGATGCTGTCCACGGCGACGACGCTGTCGACCCACTGCTCTTCGATCAGCGCGTTTTCAACGGGGTAGGGGGCCAGGTTGTCGGTGATGACAATGGTGTTGGCTGCGCAGCGGGCGTCGGCTTCGGCATAGCCCAGCGAGCCGCAGGCGCTCTTGCCGATGCGGCCCGTGGCGTTGCCCATGCAGTCGGACGTGGGCGCGGCGACGAACGCCACATCAATGGGCGTTTCGCCGCTTTCGATCGCGGCGGGGCGTCCGCCGTGCGAGCGGAAGATCACGGGCGCGGCCATGCCGCCCTCGCTGATGAAGCGTCCTACGCGCGAGCCCATGTAGTTGGTCTCGATGTGCGTCACCAGGCCGCTTTTGACGTGGTCGATGATGGGGCTCTGCACGTCGAAGACGGAGCTGGAGTTGACCGTCAGGTCTTTGAAGCCCATCGCCTCCAGCTCGGCTAGCACCATGTTCATCACGCCGTCGCCGTTGCGCAGATGGTGATGGAACGAGATGCGCATCCCGTTTTTCAGCCCCGAGCGGAGGATAGCGTCGCGGAGCGAGCTTACAACCTTGCTGTCTTTCATTTGCGTTCTCCTCCCTTGATGGCTTCGGCCATGGCGATCGTCTGCTCGGCGCGAAGGACGATCGGCTTGTCGATCATCTTGCCGTGCAGCGAGATCGCGCCGCGGCCCTGCTCCTTGGCCTGACGGATGGCTTCGAGCACCTCATACGCGTAGTCGATCTCTTTCTGCGTGGGGCTGAACGCCTCGTTGACGGCGCGCACATGGCGCGGCGAGATGCACGCCTTGCCCGTGAAGCCCATGCTGCGGGCGAACTGCGCGTCGCGCACGATGCCCTCGTCGTCGTTCACGTCGGTAAAAGGCGTGTCGTACACGTCCACGCCGGCGGCGCGGGCGGCCGACACCATGCGGGACCTGGCGTAGAATATTTCCGTGCCTTCCTTGGTGCGCGGACATCTCAGATCGGCCGTCAGGTCCTCCGCTCCCAGGAAGATGGCCGCCACGCGCGGACAGGCCGCGGCGATGGCAGCGGCGTTTTCAAGCCCCTGCGCCGTCTCGATCAGCGGGATCAGCTTCACCGTGCCCGTGTCGAGACCGCTCTTTTTCTCGATCCCGGCGATCGCTGCGTCAAGCGTCAGCACGTCGGCGACGCTGTTCACCTTCGTCGGCATGATCAGATCGGGCGACAGCGGCACGATCTCCTCAAGGTCATCCTTCCAGTAGGGCGTGTCGAGCGAGTTGATGCGCACCGTCAGCTCCACGTTGTCAAAGCCGATCGCTTTGATCGCGTTGCGCACCAGAATGCGCGCGGCGTCCTTCTGATCGGGAGAAACGGCGTCTTCAAGGTCCAAAATGACGTTGTCCGCGCCCAGCGCGTCGCCGTTGACGATGATGTTGGGCGTGTTGCCCGGCAAAAACAGCATCGATCTTCTCATTTAGGCGTCCTCCTTCGCGGCGCGCTTGACAGCGGCCTCCACGCGGGCGCGGATCGTGCAGTCCAGAGCGCCCCGGTCGGTGACGCGCACGGCTGCGCCTTCCACCGCAAACTGCGCGAGAACTTCGCGCACGCACTTCTCGATCGCGTCGCCGAACTGCGCCATCACCGCCGACTCGATTTCCAGCTCCATGCCCGGAGCGGGCGACACCTCCACCAGCGCGTCGCTCGACTCCAGCGTGCCGGCGACCGCCTTTCTGATGAGCTTCATGAACGGACCTCTCCTTTCGAGCTTCACAAATTGTGTACGAAAAAAGGTTCGTCTGTCATTGTACTCTAACCGGGCGTATCAGACCAGTGGGGAAAAACGCTTATCACCCTGTTTGGAGTTGAAATGCAGATATGCGCAGGGCCGCTCTCGCGAGGGGGCGCCCCTGCGCATGCAAAATCAGCGGTTCATTGCTAAAGTCGTATTAAGGAGACGCTGATTAATTCCCCCGCGTCATGTCGGGCTTTCGCCGCCTGACTGCGTCGAAGCTCACCCTAAAGAACTAGCTTCGCGTCGTCACCATAGCACCGCTATGCCTCTTCGCTTCTTCTGCCAAATGACGAAATCCCTCGACAGTTCATCGGGCTCAATTAATCAGTGTCTCCTTGATCGCGCATGAGTGTAACATGAAAGCCGCTTCCACAATGGAAGCGGCTTTTCGTGTCCATCAGTCATCGTAATGTCCCTTGCAGGAAGCGATGATCAGACAACCGTTTTCGTCAATGTCGTAGACAAGTCTGTTTTCTTTATCGATGCGTCTGCTCCAGCCGTCGATGTATTTCAATCGTTCTGGAAAGCCTTTTCCTTTGCTGACGCCGTTTCGCTCAATATCTTTGATGAGGTCATTGATCTTTTTGACGGTTTTTCTATCTGTATCCTGCCATTCAAGATATTCGTCCCATCCGCGATCTGACCATCTTTTGTGCATGAGTTAATCAGCCTCGATCAGCTCATGTTCCTGACCGCCGCCGGAACGAAGCTGTTTAAAAGCACGGTCGAGCTTTGCCAGATATTCTGCGTTGCGAATGGTTTTCATGAGCTGATTGTAAGATTCAAGGCTGAGCAGAACGACATTTTCTTCGTTTTTTCGTGTGACAATGATCGTCTCTGCGTCATTCACAGCTGTGTCGCAATAATTCTTGAAGTTCGCTCGCAACGTGGAGTAGTTCACTGCTAACATGCTCAATCATCCTCTCCTCATGGTACTATAAATTGTACAATAAACAGTGCAGAATAGCAAGAACTGGCGCTTCACACAGCGGGACGGGACTTTATTACGCCCACTTTTTCGCCGTGCGGGTGAAGAAAGCGAATGTCGCCGCGGCTGCGGCGCAGATGCTCATGCAGAGGAGCAGCGCAGCGGCCCAGCCGCCGGTGAAGTCGTACAGGTAGGGGAACACGGAGCCTGAAAACGCCGCGGCGAACATGTTGAACGCGGTCAGGCGGCTGAGGCGGGGCCGGTAATCGGCATGTCCCCAGATGGCCAGGCAGGTCTGCGGCAGCAGCACGCCGCCGGTGGCGAACGAGCCGCCGAAGAGGACGGAGGCGGCGCACAGCGCGGGGAAGATGCCGGGGAGGAACTGGAAGACGGCGAACGCTGTCAGCAGCGAGAGCGCAAGCAGGGTCCCCGAGCGGAAGGCGCCCAGCCGGTCGATCGCCGCGCCCAACAGCACTTTGCCGCCGATGTTGCCGATCATCGAGCAGCTTGTCAGCACGGCGCCGGAGGCGAGCGAGTAGCCCAGCGTCTTCGCCAGCAGCGGCAGCTGGAGGTAGAACTGGAACAGCGCGTTCAGACTTGCGAAGGTGACCAGGCAGAGGGGAAACACGAATGGCGGCACGCGCCGGGGCTTTTCATCGCCGGCGGAACTGTCGTGCGCGGCATTTCCCCAGGGGGCGCGGCCTGCGAGCTGCGGTGAGGGGACGAACATCGTCGCGCCGCAGAGCACGATCAGCGCGAAGGCGAGCGCGCCGGCCGCAGCGACGGAGGCCCTCCAGCCAAAAGCCTCCACGCAGGCGGCGTAGGGCGGGGCGAGCAGCGCGCCGAGCAGGCCCGGGGCGGACATGGCGACGCCGATGACGAGGCCTTTGCGGGAGGCGAACCAGCTGTTCAGCACGGTCATCACGGAGACCATCATGCAGCTGTAGCCCACGCCGCAGACGGCTGCGGCCGCGTACCAGTGCCACAGCTGCGAACAGGCGCTCATGCCCGCAAAGGGCAGGGCAAAAAGCGCCCCCAGCAGGGCGGTCACGGCGCGGGGGTGCGCGGCGGCGAAGAAGGCGCGCGATGTGAACGGCACGCACAGGGCGGCGACGAGATAGAGGATGGTGTAGAACACGGTCAGGTCGCCGGCACGAAAGCCCAGATCGCGCACGATCGCCGCCAGGGTGATGCCGCTGGTGTTGAGGATCACGCCCTGCGCGCCGCCGAGGATGGCCATCGATGCCAGTACGATCTTCCAGGGGAAACCCTGATAAAATACGTCATCTCCTGCGAAACGCTGTCCGAGTGGCTTCTCCGACGTACCGCAGTACGCCTCCGAAGCCCCTTTCGGACAGGTTTCTTCGGATCTGACGCATTTTCTCAGCGTTTCCGTGCGCTCGTCAGCTGCAGTATCATGTGGATGAATCAGCGTTTCCCTTGTCTTCATGAGCTTTTGACCTCTCGTGATGATCTCAGCAATTCAGGAATAGAATCTATATAAAACTGATAGTGATTATACGCGCTTCGGGAAAGGCGCGCAAGGCGGGCGAGTTTGACAAAACGAACGCCGGGCGGTTAAATGACGATGTACGAGATCACAGGGGCGGCCCCGCGGTCATTCGGACGGAGGAGGGGATGAGGGATGAAACTGTTTCAGCTGCACTATTTCTGCACGGCGTGCGCGTATCGCAGCGTCACGCGCGCGGCGGAGGCGCTGCACGTGTCGCAGCCGGCGGTGTCGATGGCGATCCAGGCGCTGGAGAACGAGTTCGGCGTGCGTCTGCTCGACCGGGGCGAGCGCGGCTTCGTCCTCACGCCCGACGGCGAGTTCTTCTGCCGCGAGGCGCGCGCCATCCTCAGCCGCACCGATCTGCTGGCCGGGGCGATGGAGGAGCGCCGCCGCCTGGGCGCCGCGTCGCTGCGCTTCGGTTCCACGCCGATGGCCGGTGCCGGCTTTACGCAGGATCTGTTCCGGGCGCTGGGGGCCGGCCGGTCGCCGCTGAGCGTCAACCTTGTCGAGGGCGGGCGGCCGCGGCTGCTTCAGCTGCTCGATGACGGCCTGATCGACTTTGCCTTCGTTGCCACGCGCGAGCTGCCGCCCGACAAGTATGCCTGCATCGGCCTGCGCGACAGCGAGATCGTCTTCTGTGTGCATCCGTCGTCGCCGCTGGCGCAGCTGGAGACGCTCGATAGCGCGGCGCAGATCGGCAGTGAGCCGCTGGCCTTCTTCAGCGACGAGTTCTACCTGGCCGGGCTGCTGCATGACTTTTTCAAAAAGGAAGGCCTGGAGCCGAATATCATCGCCCGGGCCGCGCAGATCTTCACCGTTATCCAGTTCGTGCGCAGCGGCACGGCGTCGGCGTTCCTCAATCGCGACGCGGCAGCCGAGTTTGCCGACATCGTCGCCATCCCGCTGCGCGAGCCGATCTCGCTGAAGCTGGGCTTCGTCTGGAAAAAAGACGTCCGCGCCGCGGAGCTGGAGCCCGTGATCCGCAGCCTGGCGTCTCAGCTGGGCGGCGCGTCATAAACCACGGTTATCGTACATTAACAACGGATATTTTACAGGCGTTCCCGGTCGGCGCTACAATACGCGCGCTGACCGGGAATTCTTCACGGCGGCAAAAAAGAAGGAGTGGATGTTTATGAACAAGACTGTTTTTGCCAGCGTCACCGCTGCCGGACTGACCGCCCTTATCGGCATCGCCGTCGTGATGTCGATCGTTTCCCTGCTGATGAACTGCGGCGCGTAGTGCTGCGCTCCGTTCAAAATAATTGATTTTTCCTGAAAGGAATTGACTCACCATGTTTCTGAAATCGCTTCTTGAGATCACCATGCTCGTCTGCTTCGGGGCCGCGTGGCCCATTTCCATCTACAAGTCGTGGACTTCGCACAGCAGCAAAGGCAAGTCCGTCGTCTTCCTCGCCGTCATCGTCGTCGGCTATGCTGCCGGCATCGGCAAGTGCCTGCTCACCGGCGCTCACTGGAGCGTGATCACGCTGTACTTCATCAACGTCTGCATGGTCTGCACCGACATGATGCTCTACTTCCGCAACACGGCGATGGAGCGCTCCGCGGCGGCGGCCTAACGCACCGCTGTTGAACGATGAAGTTTTTTCAGCTCCAGTACTTCTGCGCCGCCTGCCGGTACAAGAACATCACGCGCGCGGCAGAGGCGCTGCACGTCTCGCAGCCTTCCGTCTCCCTCGCCATCCAGGCGCTGGAGAACGAGTTCGGCATGCCCCTGCTCGACCGCAACGAGCGCGGCTTCGTCCTCACGCCTGACGGCGAATACCTCTACCGCGAGGGACGCGCCCTGCTGGGACAGAGCGACGCCATCGTCGAGACCATGGCCGAGCGCAAACGCCTCGGTTCCGCCGTGCTGCGCTTCGGCTCCACGCCCATGGCCGGCGCGGGCATCACGCAGAAGCTGTACCGCACGCTCGACGGCGAAGGCGGCGGCCTCAGCGTCCACCTCGTCGAAGGCGGACGGCCGCGGCTTTTGCACATGCTCGACGAAAATCTGCTCGACTTCGCCCTCATGCCCGTTGACGACCTGCCTGCCGATGAGTACGGCGTGATCGGACTGGACAGCAAGGAAGTCGTCTTCTGCGTGCACGAAACTTCGCCGCTGGCCGGCGCCGAGCGCATCGAAAGCGCCGCGCAGATCGCCGGCACGCCGCTGGCCCTGTTCGACGACAAATTCTACTTCACCAGCCTCGTCCTCGACTACTTCCGGCGCCAGGAGCAGAACCCGCGCATCGTCTGCTACGCCGCGCAGATCTTCTCCGTGCTCGAGTTCGTCGGCGAAGGCGCCGCAGCGGCCTTCCTCTGCCGCGGACTGGCGAGCGCCTGGCCTCAGATCGTCGAGATCCCTCTGGCCGAGCCCATGGCGCTGAAAACAGGCTTCGTCTGGAAACGCTCGTCGGCTAAGGCTCCCGAGCTGGAGCGCGAGATCAGCCGCCTGGCAGGCGCCCTCGGCAAGGCAGGATCACGATGAAGCTCGAGCGCAGATAATTAAAACTTATCGTTCATCAGAAAACAGAATTTTACATCGCTCCCGGCCGGGGATACAATGAACTCAAACGGCCGGGAGCGTTTTTTATGCCCCGCCGCTCCATCCCCGCCCGCCGGCCTTCGAGCGGCCGCAGCTCTCCCACGCGTTCCACCCCCTCACGGAACGCGGTCTGCGCCCCGAAGCGAAACGCGAGTCATAGAGCCTCAGAGCTTTCAGCGGCGGACGAAAAGACAAAACGGCAAGCCCCAGCGAATGCGCTGCGGCTTGCCGTTTTGTGTATCAGGACTATGGCTGTGGAGCGATGAACCGAGGCTGTTCGGAACGGTTTATCCTTCCCTGACTTTCTCCATCAGGGCTTCCTGAAGCACCTGAGAGAAGTTGATGTGACGCGCTTCCGCCGTTGCGTTCAGCCAGGCTGGGATCGTGACGTTCTTGCGCACGGCCTTTTTGCCGTACTTCTCGGCGTAAGTGTCCATGTCAAGCACGATCAGGCTGACAAAGCCGTTTTCATATTCGTCGGCGTGTACGTCTTTCATCTGGCTGGCGGCCGGAGCGGGACGGCCTTCTTCAAGTTCGTCGAGCACCCACCCGGAAGCTGCGTCCTGCGCAAGAAAAATGGCCTCGGCAAGGTCGCGTCCCTGCGTCACGCAGCCGGGCAGATCAGGCACGACGACCGTATAAGCTCCTTTTGTTTCAGCGCAGGGATAGAAGCAGGCAGGATAAATAAGGTTCATAGGGATGCCTCCTCTCGATTCATCTGTCTTTCTGGCCGGGAAATGAAATCCCGGCCTGCCGCAGAACGGATTTTGCGGTCCTGGGATCAAGGTCTCCTGGGTGATTGGGGATCGTCACCTTGCCGGGCTTTGACGCATGGACGTACTGATAATGCGAACCGGTCACGTTTTTTAAGTGCCATCCGTCTCTCAGAAGGAGCTTTTCCAGTTCCTTGAACTTCATGTGCCGCACCTCCTGATCTTTATTGTACGCGCATAATGCGCATTACGTCAAGCGCGTGCATGCTCTTGACAAAACCGGGCCGGCTTCGCGACACTCGCGAAACCGGCCCGGTTCATATCTCGTTAAGGAAACGCAGATTTTATCCTCTTATGCAGAATGTGACCAGCGCACAGAAACCTGAGAAAATGCGTCAGATCCGAAGAAACCTGTCCGCAAGGGGCTCCGGAGGCGTACTTCCGTACGTTGGAGGAGCCCCTCGGACTGCGTTTCGCAGGAGATGACGTATTTTATCAGCGTTTCCTCTATTTTTTCGGCACGATCAGGCCGTAGGGCATTTTGCGCTCGCGGCCGTCGGAGAGGCGGTTGACGACGTGGCCGTCGAAGATCATCTCGGTCGAGCCGCCGCCGTCGAGGTTGAGCAGGCTTGTCAGTCCCAGCCGGCGGCCCAGCGCTGACGCTTCGCTCAGGGTGAGGCCGCGGCTGTGCCACGATGAGCGGCCGTCGGCGACGATCCACACCATGCGCTTGCCGTCCGAGCCGATGAGCGTGCGCGGATGGCGCATGTTGAGGATGCTCACGCTCAGCATCTCGTCCCAGAACCTGTGTCCGGGGGCGTAGAGCAGCGGGCCGGCCTGCACGGCGGTCTCGACGGCGAAGGGCGGATCTTCGCGCCACTGCGGCTCCAGCCGCACGCGGTCGCCGGCTTTGAGCTCCAGGTCGGGATCGCGCGTGACGATCAGCCACTCGTCGGGCTCCATGTCGCGGTGGAACTGGAGCCCCGGCACGGCTTCGGTGATGCGGCCGTTTTTAACGCGGGCGATCACGCCGTTGTTGCCGGCGCGGCGCTCGGAGCGCCCCAGCGCCGGGGTGATGATGCCGGTGCCGCCGTAGTCGACGGTGGCGTTGATGAGCACGGGGAAGAGCGGACCGCCGTTAACGGACATGCGCACGCGGTACTCGCCGCCGCCGAAGTGCATCCGGCCCTTCTTGTCCCAGGCGGCCATGGAGCGGTTGTGATAGGGCAGCGTGACGGGCTGCCCGCCTGAGAAGATGGTGCCGATGGGGCCGTAGCCGGCGAAGTAGCCGGCGTTCATGGCGGCGATGGCCTTGCCGCGCTTGGCGATGTCGCTCAGGCGGCCGAGCGCGGAGGCGCTGTCGAGGCGGTTCATGCGCACCTGAGCGGAGCCGGGATCGGCGGGGATGAACGAAGCCCAGAAGAGGGCCTCGCTGTCGCCGGCCTCGGGCTGGACGACGGCCGAGAAATCATGGGTGTTCAGCTTCTGCGCCGTTGCCCAGGCGTCGAAGCTGCTGGAAACGAGCGGCGTGACGACGGCGTAGCTGGTGTCGACGGCCTCGACGCTGAGAGGACAGTCAGGCGTCGTCTTCCTGCGGGCGAATTCGGCGGCCTGCTCCTCTGTGCCGAACACGCCCAGCTGCACGCGCCAGCCCTTGGGCGGGCGGCCGACGTTCTCGCGATGGAGGCGCAGCGTGCCTTCAGGACGCTCGATCACGTAATCCCAGACGGCGCCGCGGCGGCACATCTCGGCCCAGCGCAGCACGGCCGACAGCTGGGCCTCGTTCGTCGTGCCCCAGGGATCGTCGGTGACGGAGGCGGGGGCGGCGGGCTTCATCGTTGTGGCGACGGAGACGTAGCCGGCGACGTGGCGGGGCAGCTCCTTTTTGTCGCGGCGGGGCACGGCCCAGCGCGCGGTGTCGGCCTCGTGGCGGAAGCCCATGGCCTGGAGCGCGAACATCAGCGTCTCGGCGTTGGTGCAGGGGATCTCGGGCTCGAAGTCCTCGGCGGGGTAGAGGATGCCGAGCGACAGCGCCGATTCGAGCGCCTGCGCATAGGGCGTGTCTTCGTACACGTCGGTGAAGGTGCGGCCGGTCTTGAACGGCAGATCGAGGACGCGCATCAGCTCGCCCAGCACCATGCCGCGGGGCACATCGGCCCGCGCGGACGAGATCGCGGCGACGGCAAGCAGCAGCGCCAGCGCCGCGGTGATTTTCTTTCGGAACATTGTGCGGGATTCTCCTTCATGGTTCAGATAAATCCGTATTATATCATTTTCAGCGCGTCTCTGAGCATGATGCGCGCCTTTGCACCGTAAAAAAGCCGCCAGTGCGGCGCTATTGTTCTCTGTGTGCCGTCGAAAGGCCACCACTTGACTCAAAAACGAGTTTTAAGGCTTTGATGAATCCTGACTAATGAATGACCTCTCTATGAAAAAGCGCTCCGAAATCCCTGACGGATTCCGAAGCGCTTTTTCATGATCACCTTTGTGTCTTCGTGTCTTTGTGTCTTTGTGTCAGGTTTGAATCTGCTTTTGAACTTCGCCGCGGGTTTTTCGGGAACCAGCCCTTTTCCACGCGTTTGGCCTGCGCGTGCACCTCGACGACGCACCACAGGTTGGTCGCGCCCCAGAAGGCGGCGACGGGGGCGGCCGCGCCTTTCAGAAACAGCGAGCCGGCCAGGCCGGTCAGACCGCAGACGGCAAAGAGCGGCCAGATCTTTTTCGAGAAATAATATTCCGCCTTGATGACCAATGGGTGATATGCCGCGATGATCGCCAGCGAGGCGAACGCCACGGCGGCGCCTTCGCCGTTCATCAGTGTCCTTCCTGCCGGCGCAGCAGGGCCTGCGCGGCGCGTCCGGTCCAGCAGGCGGCGACGACGAACAGCACCATGACCGATGCCCATCTGAAAAGCACCATCGCGTCGCCGGCGTCGTCGAAGAAGGCGAACTGCATCTGCAGCGTCAGAAACGGCCACACCTGGAGGTGATCGAACGCCCAGGCCCCGTAGCCAGCCCAGGCCAGAGCGAGCAGCCGCAGCGTCCAGACGCGGGCGGGGCGAGGCGCGCGCAGGCCGAAGACGCTGCGCGCCATGCCCGTGACCATGCTCCAGTGCAGGCCGACGTGCACGCTCATCAGCACCAGCGCCCAGTAGCTTGAGCAGAGGTGCAGCCCGCGGGCGATGCCGACGCCCCATGTGATGTCGAGGAAGGCGAACACCGTGCCGGAGATCATCACGCCGGTGATCATGACGATGAGCGTGTCGAGCAGGACGAGGATGATGAACGTGTTCTGGAGCGCGCGCAGCAGCGTGAAGCGCCCCTTGTAGAACGAGGAGAACCAGCGGCGGTTGAGGAAGGCGTGGACGATGAACAGCACGCCGACGGCCGTGCCCAGCACTTCGTGCGCCGTCTCGCCGGCGACCTGATAGGCCATCAGCAGGATCATCAGCGCCGACATGAAAAAGTCCACCGTCAGGCGGACGAGCGCGTTTTTGTTCATAAAATCTCTCCTTTGACAGTGGATCATTCTGGGCGCGCCCCGGCTGCGCCGAGCACCCGCTCGAGCCGGGCCGAGAGCGCCGCGGCAGCCGCGCCGGTGAGCGAGCCGCAGATCAGCCCCGCGGCAAGCAGAAAGGGCAGATACGACCACAGCGCATCCGACCCGGCGGCAAAGACGGCCGCGCCCAGCTGGCCGATGTTGTGGAGCATCCCGCCGGCGGCACTGGTCAGCCACATCCGCATTTTCGGCACGACGCGGCGCAGCGGCAGCATGCCCAGCAGGCAGAGCGCGCCGCCGCAGGCGCTGAACAGCAGCGCCGAGGCGCCGCCGGAAAACAGCGCGCTCAGCAGCACCCGAGAAGCCAGCACCAGAGCCGTCTGCGCGGCCGTGCCGTGGTACAGCGTCCAGACGGTGACGACGTTGGCCAGGCCCAGTTTGACGCCGGGGATGGGCACAGGCGGCGGAAACGCCCCTTCGACGGTAAAAAGCAGCAGCGACAGCGCCGTCAGCAGCGCCAGACGAACAGGGGAGCTGAACTTTGTCATCACTGCGACACCCCGTCAAGCTCGCCGGCCGAGCGATTCGCAAAGCGCACGATCAGCCGGTGCGGCAGGCAGACGAGCGGCGCGGAGGCCGAGCGCAGAACGCCCATGCGTACGCAGTCGTGCCCGGGGCAGTCGGCGCTGGCCACGCGAACGCGGCCGTTTTCGATCAGCAGCGTGTTGAAGCCGCCGCCGGGGGCGTGCAGCGTGATCGTCCGCGATCCCTTTTCGCCTCTGAGGTCGAGCGTGGAGGCGAGCCGGCCGTCCTGCACGATCTCGACGATCGTGCTGTGCGGCGCCAGCCAGCTGCGCGCGCACCAGGCGATCAGCGCCAGCGCGCCCGCGACCGCGGGCCAGAAAACGTGCTTCATCGCCGGATCACCGTCGCTTTCACGTTCTTCCACCGGCCTTCGGGGGTAAAGCGCTCAGCCAGATCGGCGCAGATCAGCAGAGTGCCCGCGTCCGTCAGCATGACGAAGCTCTCGCCGCCGCTTTGGCGCCAGTGCTGTGCGGCTTTTTCGGGCCCCATCACGAAGTACGCTGTCGAAAGCGCGTCGCACCGCGTTCCGGAATCTCCGACCACGGTGACGGAGACGGCTCCGCTGCGGGAAGGCTGGCCAGTTTTCGGGTCGAGGATGTGCCAGTAGCGTGTGCCGTCTTTTTCAAAGAACCGCTCGTAAGAGCCGGAGGTGATCACCGCGCCTTCGCCCGTTTCGATCACGCCGAGCAGACCTCCCTGGGGATCGCGGACGCCGATGCGCCACGGACCTCCGCCGGGGCGGCTCCCCAGCGTGCGCACATTGCCGCCGAGGTTGAGCACCGCGCTTTTGACGCCGCGCGCGCGCAGCAGCTCGGCGGCCGCGTCGCTGGCAAGCCCCTTGCCGATGCCGCCCAGATCGATCATCGCTCCCGGTTCAAGACGGAAGCTGCCGTTTTCGCGCTTCACGCGTTCCGTTCCGGTGCGCGTGAGCAGCTCAGCCAGTTCTGAGGCGGGCGGCACGCGGTGGCTGCTGGTGGTGAAGCCCCAGGCGCGCAGCACGGGATAGAGCGTGGGATCGAAGGCGCCGTGCGTCTCGGCGTGGAGCTTCAGGCTCAGCTCGATCGCTGTTCCTGCCGCGCTGTCGGCCGGGATGCGCTCGCCGGCGTTGAGGCGGGCTATGGCGCTGCCGGGAATGGTGACGGAAAGCTCGCGTTCGAGACCCCGGATGGCACGCTCGCTTTCCGCGAGCGCCTGCGGTGCGGCGCTTCCGTATGCCGTCAGCGTCACCGGTGTGTCCATCGCGAAAAAGTTCAGCTCGCTGCGCCGTGACGCTTCGCGCGCGCGCCAGATCGCCAGCGCTGATGCCGCCGCCAGCGCCGCGAGCGCGATTGCCGTCTTGAGCTTCATGCCGCCGCCTCCTTTCTTCTATGGAAACGCTGATAAAATACGTCATCTCCTGCGAAACGCTGCCCGAGGGGCTTCTCCAACGTACGGCAGTACGCCTAGATGCGCCCCTTGCGGACAGGTTTTTTCGGATCTGACGCATTTTCTCAGCGTTCCTGTGCGCCCGTCAACTTCAGCATGATGTGAATGAATGAGTATTTTCCTAAATGCTCGTGTTTGAAAAGTTGGACCTGCGAAAATAGTACCACGGCGGGGGATTTCCGCAAAGCGGTATTTGCGCGCTTGCATTTTATTTTCTCATGGGTATAATGAAGGCGACGCAGATTAATTTGCCCGCGCCCCGCCGGGGCTTTCGCCGTCTGGCAGCTCACGAAGCTCATCAGCACAGCACCACGATGCCTCTTCGCTTCGTTCACGCCAGCCGACGAAATCCCTCGACGGTTCATCGGGCTCATTTAATCAGTGTCTCTTTAAAGAAGCAAGGCAGAGTAAAAAACGATGCGTCAAGTGCCGGCTGAACGGGGAGTTGTCAGCCGGACGAAGAGCCCGCACGCCGGGCTTGCGGTATCGCCTTTTGCATCCCGCTGCCGCATATCGGCTTGTGGCCGCCTTATGTGGACAGAGGACAAAACCGCGTAAGGAGGTCTTTTTGTATGCCGAATTTGTCAGAACAGAATCAGCCGCCCGCTTCCGCCGAAAGCCGCTGGGTCAGCTCGCTGCGCGAGTTCCGCTCGCCGCGCGCCGTCGCCTTCTGCGGCGTGATGTGCGCGCTCGCCGTCGTCCTGGGGCAGATCGCTACGATCAACATGGGGCCGTATCTCAAGATCGGCCTTTCGGGGATGCCCAACCAGGTGGTCGACATGCTCTTCGGTCCTTCCGTCGGCGCGATCTTCTCGGGCGCCCTGGAAGTGCTCAAGTACGTGCTGCGTCCTGACGGCGTGTACTTCCCCGGCTTCACGCTCAGCGCCATGGCCGCCGGCGCGGTCTACGGCCTGGCGTTTTACCGGCGTCCGATCACCGTGACGCGCGTGGCGTGCGCGCATGTGTTCATCAAGCTGTTCGTCAACCTGGGGCTGAACACGCTGTGGCTGTCCATCCTCTACAAAAAAGCGGTCTGGGCGCTGCTGACGGCCCGTGTGGCGGGCAATCTGCTGCGCCTGCCCGGCGACGTGATCGTCACCTATGTGATGCTCAAGACGGTTGAGCGCGCTGTACTGCCGCTGTTCAAGCGGCGCTCTGCGCGCTGAATGCTGCTGAACGTTTAGGAAACGCTGATTAAATTCAATTATGCAGTATTTGTCCAGCACCCAGGAAACCTGAGAAAATGCGTCAGATCCGAAGAAACCTGTCCGAAAGGGGCTTCGGAGGCGTACTGCCGTACGTTGGAGAAGCCCCTCGGACAGCGTTTCGCAGGAGATGACGTATTTTATCAGCGTTTCCTTAACATAATAATAACGGCTGTTTCCCCTGGCGAGGGGAGACAGCCGTTATTTTTATGTGCGCTTTAGTGTTGTGTATCGCGCTTCGCGGGCCGGCTGCGGCCGCACTTGCCGCAGCCGGTGCAGCGTCCGCCGCACTCGCCCCGGCCCACGCTCTTTGAAACCATCGTCGCCGCGAACGCGAAGACCGCGATCGCGCCCAGTATGATCATCCCCGCTGCATTCATCGCCGCCGCCTCCTTTGGGTCGAACTGCTTTTGACATCATCATACCATACGCGGGAGAAATGCCCGCGTGCGGTTTTTTCCCCGATGATGAAAAATCAATAGTCAGTATTCATCAGTCCCTTATCGCTCTTTTTCAGCCGAAATTGTGCGGTCCGGACGCTCTGAACAGCGCCTGGATTGGTATAATAACGGCGCGAACAACGTGAGCATGGAGGTGCTGTATCTGAAGATGTGCAGTGAAAACGGAACAAAGGGCCTTGCGGCGCTGCGGCGCGCCGTCTTCGCGCTCTTCGCCGGCCGCTGTGCCTGGGCCGCCCCTGCCGGGCCTGAAAAGTTCGTCCGCATCGCGGATGTGGCGCCCGGCGTCATCCTCGAGCCGCGCTATTATTCGACGTATAACTTTACGGGCGAGCGGCTGCCCGGCTATGACCGCCCGGACATGGCCCTGTGCCGCGAAGCCGCAAGCGCGCTGGCAAAGGCCGAAGCGATGTTCGAGGCGCGCGGCCTGCGGCTGAAGATCTACGATGCCTACCGCCCCGCGCGGGCTGTGGAGTATTTTTACCGCTGGTCGCTGAACGGCGACGTGCGCATGAAGCCGTATTTTTACCCAAAGCTCGACAAGAGCGTGCTCCACCTCAAAGGCTACATCGCCCTGCGCAGCGGGCACAGCCGCGGCAGCGCCGTCGACTGCACGCTCGTCGACATGAAGACGGGGCGCGAGCTCGACATGGGCGGTCCGTTCGACCTGTTCGACGAGCGGTCGCACTACGCCGCCGGGGGCCTGACGAAAGTTCAGGAGCGCAGCCGCGCCGTGCTCCGCAGCGTCATGATGGAGTGCGGCTTCAAGGGCATCCGCTCCGAATGGTGGCACTTTGTGCTGAAAAACGAGCCGTATCCCGACACGTATTTCGACTTTCCCCTCAGCGACGTCGGCCGCCTCGACACGATCGGCAGCGAGTAGCATTCATTCACGGAGAAAATGTCTGTCGTTCTGCTGTACCAAAGTTGGGCGCGGCCGTCGGCCCTAGCGGCCGCACGCCGTCTCAGGCGTATTTCGTGAAAACAGCAGAGCGCAAAAAAATCCGCCCGCGTGGCGTTCTTCTAATTATGGAAGAAACGCCTCGCGGGCGGAAATAATATGAGCGTAATAATCTGAGCGGATTACTGCTGCGGATCATCTGGAGCGACGCGCTCCGGCGTCACGATCAGGCTGCGGGCAGCCTTTCCGCGATCCACCTGGTCGAGGAGATCGCCGATGCGGATGCTGGCCGGGCCGCCTTTGCCCTTCACGTAAGCGCAGACGGAGTAGGTCGGATGGACTTCGACGATTTTGAGCAGCGCGTGGAACACCTTTTCGGCGCCGATGACGTTGCCGTCCAGATCGCGGATCAGCTCGCCCTCCTCATAGACGCCGTACAGGTCGCCTCTGGCGGCGCCCTTGGTGCTGCCCAGGTCGATCAGCGCGCGCTTTTTGTCGATCTTGATGACGTGATAGGCGATGCCGCCGATGCGGCGCTCCAGCTCGCGCACGACGCGCTTGACGGCCTTCATCGCCGCCTGCGAGCCGACGCCGCCGAAGCGCGCGGAGCCGATGATCGTGCCGTCATACACGGCGCCGGCGATGGCGCGCGACGCCTTGCCGATCTCGCGCACGGCCATGGTGATCGCGCCTGTTTCCGTGTCGATGGTGCGGATGTCGAGCGTCACCGTGCCGACGTTGCTGCCGATGGCCAGGCCGACGTTGTGCAGCGGCAGCACGCCGCCTGTCGCTGTCTCGTCAAACTGCGTGACTGCGCCGGTGATGATCCACTCGACGCCGGCCAGCCGTCCGGCGCGCACGAGCGTCTTTTCCGACACCGCGCCGGAGGCGGAAAGCCGCTGCTCGCGCGCGATCTTCTCCAGCGCGGTACGCTCGTACACCTGAAAGGCGCCGGAGTTCGACAGCTCGGTGATGAACATTTCCGTCAGCGCGTCGGCGACGGCGGGCGAAATGTTGTGCGCGCCGGGCCGGAAACGATCGACGCCGATCCTCACAGCAGCCTGCGCGGGAAGCGCCAGCAGCAGCGCCAGCACCGCGGATACTATGAACTTTTTCATGAACTCCACACTTTTGAAGAATAATTAGTAGTTAGTAGCTAGTAATTAGTAATTAAAAACCTTAAACCGCGTTGTGCGCTGAATCCGGGATTCACAGCACAACGCGGTTTTTCAATTGCTAATTACTCATTCCTAATTACTAATTGCTTTTATTCCCCGTAAAGGCGGACGTCATCGGGACGGCGGATCGGCTCGATGCCGTCGCCGCGCTTGGCGCCGCGGCCGCGGATGAGCTTGGCCTTGGAGTACTGCGGACGGGCGTCCGTGATCTGGATGACGGCGATGTAGTAGCGCTCGGCGTCCAGCACGTTGCCGTGCAGATCGCGGATCGCTTCGCCCTCACGATAGACGGCGTAGTACTGGCCGCGGCGCGCGCCGCCGTTCGTGCTGCCCACATCGAGCGTGAGGCCGGTGCCGGGACGGTTCTCAAGCACATGATAGCTGCCGCCGCTGCCGGGCGCTGCGCCCGCGCCGACGACGGAACGGAGGTTGTCGATCACCTTGGTGACAGCCTTGTGCGTGGCCGAGGCCAGCTGGCCGCCGGAGCGTCCCGAGCCGAAACCGCCGTAGCGGCTGACGATGCCGCCGAGCACGTCGGTGGCGGCGCCTTCAGCGCGTCCCGCGTAGACGATCGCGCCCGTCGTGGTGTCGACGATGCGGGTGTCGAGCGTGACGTAGGCCGTGTTGGTGTTGACCAGGCCGCCCAGAAGGCCGCCGCGGTGTCCGCCGAGGATCGCGCCGGCGGCGCCGCCCGTGTTGCTGTTTTCATACTTGGTGACAGCGCCCGTCATGATGTACTGAGCGCCGGCCAGACGCCCCGCCTGAGGCGCGCCGCGGCGGTCGGTGACGCCGCTCTGGGCCATGCGCTGCTCGCGGGCGATCACGTCCATGCGCGCTCTCTCGACCACCTGGAAGGTGCCGCTGTTGACCAGCTCGGTGATCATCATCTCCATGATCGAATCGACGGGAACGTAGCGGCCGGAGGCGTTGCGGAACGTCTCGACCGAGATCGTGTAAGCCGCGAAGGCTGACTGGGCTGCAAGCGCGAGCGCAAGCACGCCCGCGAACATGACGCTCTTCAAAGACTTTTTCATCGTGATGACTTCCTTTCGTGTAAGAAATTCAAATTCTAACCTGGCACAGAGGCCCAAAATCCCCAGGCCCCAAAGAGAAAAGACCTTTCACAGGGAGCGCATGATGCGAAATTGCGAATATGACGATAACACATTGCTCATAAGAATTTCTTTAGGCCTTTGTTTCTTCGTGTCTTTGTGCTGGCTTTGAATTAAAAATCTAAGCCTGCCTAATAAATGCTTACGTAGATCGTGTGATCGTTCTGCTCGGTGATGCGGGCGTAGGGCACCTTGTCCATGATGGCGCGTCCCAGCTCGCTCACGTTGAAATCGCCCAGCACGGTCAGCTGCGCCGAGTCGCCTTCGTAGCGGCCGATCTTGGCATGCTGCACGCCGTAGACCGACTTGCAGGCGTTGAGCACGCTCTGTGCTGTCTGGAAGCTGCGCACGCCGGTGACGAACACGTACATGCCGCCGTCGGCCGCATCGGGGTTGGAAGAGACGCCCGTCAGCTTTTCGGCCACCTGGAGCGAAGCCTCGCGCACCGCGTTGATCTCAGCCTCGTCGGGCGTTGCGCCGACCGCTCTGGCCGTGACCGAGTCGGAGAAGATCGCGCGTCCCGTCTGATCGTAGCCGTGCACGATCACCGCCGCCGCGCCCGAGTACATGCCCAGCTCGTTGCGCGTGGTGTCGAGCACCTGCACCGAGCCGTCGAGATACTGGCTGACGCCGTAGGCCCGGGCGAGCTTGCGCACCGCGCCCGTGTTGGCCGGACGTGACTGCGCCTTGATGATGCCGGCTGTGACCTTGTCGCTGACCACCTTGTAGCCGTTGTCGAGCAGCTGACTGCGGATCGTCTCCGTCGCCAGCGCCGCGCCCTGCGCGAACGAGCCGCTGCGGGTGTACGAGGCGCCGCCGTAATAGTTCCACACCGTCTCCGAACTGTAGCGGCTGCCGGAATCGACATCGTAAAGGATGACCGCCGTGGCCCGTTTCTTTGAAAGCGGAGCGGCAAGCGCCGCCGCCGCGAGCGTCAGCGCCGCCAGCACCCCGGCGGCACCGCGGATAAAGCCTTTTCTCAAGAAAAAACACCTCCGTGATCGTAAAGATTCTGCGCGAGTCGCGCAAAGCGGAAAACATTTTCTTATTTATATGATAACACCTGAACAGCAAAAACGCATCAGAGAAAATACCAATTTTGAAAAATCTCCGCGCGCCTCATCCTGTCCTGAATGATACCCTCCGCTCCCGCGCGCGTCATCACCCCGACGGGTGAAGGGCGCGCGTCACCGCTTGTGTTTTTTCGTAAAAGACGGTCAGGGGATACTATGTGATTGTTAAATGCGATACTACGTGTTATAATCAGCCCATGAGCAGGATATTCAAAACCAAAGTGTTTGCTCGCTGGGCCCAAAAGGCTGAAGTTTCTGACGAGATCCTCTGCCATGCCGTCGCGGAAATTAAGGCAGGCAATTATGCCGCAGATCTGGGAGGCTTTGTGTACAAGCAGCGCATCCCCCTGCCCGGACGAGGGAAAAGAGGTGGCGCGCGCACGATCATCGCGGCGCGGATAAATGAACGCTATTTCTTTTTGCGCGGTTTCGCGAAAAATGAACAGGATAATATCAGCCGGCAGGAACTGACTCTGTATAGGGCTGTCGGGCAAGCGCTGCTTGCGCTTGACGATGCGATGCTCAAAAGACTGGTCGATGTGAATGAAGTTCAGGAGGTGACGCGATGAGTCTGGGCGCTGATGAAATGTTTGAAACGATGAAAGGTCTGTATGAAGCAGGAGCGATCACAAAGACGCAGATGAACGAATTTGCGGCGCTGTACCGGCAGGTTCCGAAGTATGACGCGGCCATGGTCAAAGAGCTTCGAGCGAAAACTTCGTTCAGTCAGGCGGCGTTTGCCCGGCTGCTGAACGTCAGTCCGTCTTCTGTCCGTCAATGGGAAAGCGGAGCGAAGAAGCCTGACGGCGCGTCGCGAAAGCTGCTCCAGCTGCTCGAAGCCCATGGTGTCGCTGCTTTTCTCGTCTGATACTCATTCGCGATTAAAAAGCTAATCGCGAGGCCGCGCCAAAATCGGGCGCGGCAGTCGGCGCAAAACCGGCGCCATGCCGTCTCATGCAGTTTTCTATCAAACTAAAGTATTAGCCGTTTGATAGAAAACTAGTATGAGGTATTGTGTGCTGAACAATCAAGAAGGCATGAAAAAAGCCGCGCTTCCGCAAAAACGGGAGCGCGGCTTTTTTCTTGTTATGGCTGATGATGTCTGTTTGCGGGAATTTCGCGTTCAGCAGGTTAAAGTAACTAACTTGCAGGGCGCGGAGGCGTGACAAAGCGGGGCGAAATCTGTATAATACGCACGCTCATTTAAATGACCGCGGGTCATTTTAAGGAAACGCTGATAAAATACGTCATCTCCTGCGAAACGCTGTCCGAGGGGCTTCTCCGCCGTACGGAAGTACGCCTCCGTAGCCCCTTCCGGGCAGGTTTCTTCGGATCTGACGTATTTTCTCAGGTTTCCTGTGCGCTGGTTAAAATGCTGCATAATGGGATTTAATCAGCGCCTCCTGAATTTTGCCTGAACGAAGGTGATGCAGAACGTGCCGCGAATGCTGGAGGAGAATCGTGAACTGATCGCGGCGGCGACGCGGACGCGCGCGTTTAAGTGCGCCTGTGCGCTGCTGCGCGAGGAAGGCTGGCGGGCCCTGACGATGGAGAAGCTGGCGACGCGCATGGGCGTGGCCAAGGGGACGTTGTACAACTATTTCAAGGACAAGGAAGACGTGATCCTCTTCATCCGCGATCAGGTGTCGGCTCACGCCGCCGCCGCGCTGGAAGAGGAGATGGCCGGCAGCCGCGATACGATGGAGCTGCTGAAGTCGTGCATCGTCAGGATGCTGGAGGGCATGAAGGAATATCACTTCCTGCACGCGCCGCTGGGCATGGTCGTGCTGCGCCGCCTGGGGACGGATTCGCTGCGCGGGCTGTCCGCTGACGGCGGCCCGCATCGGCAGGCGCTGACGAAGCTGATCGAGCGGGGCATGAGAGAAGGGGTGCTCCGCAAGGGCGACCCGAGCCTGACGGCGGCTCTGATCCAGTCGGCCGTTGCCGGCGTGGACATGGGCTGCTGCTTTGACGGCCTGCTCGACACAGAATCGGGAAAAGTGCAGGAGGCGCTCTGCGGCATCATCCTGCGCGGAATCTGCGCTGATGCAATTAGTAATTAATAATTAGTAATTAGTAATTCGCTGTGCCGCAAGTTTTGGGGCGCGCGTTTTTAATTACTCATTACTAATTCCTAATTCCTAATTAATTAAATAGAGGAGGAGAGGCAATGAAGGTAACGGATACTTCCCTGCGCCGGCCGGTCACAGTCATTGTGCTGACGATCGCGCTGGTGTACTTCGGCATTTACGCCTATTTCAACATGGGCATGGAGCAGACGCCCGACGTCGACCTTCCCGTCGTCATGGTGACGACGACGATGCGCGGCGCTACGGCGGCGGTCATGGACAACGACGTGACTGACGTGCTCGAAGAGCAGATCAACACCATATCCGGCATCGAGAGTCTGAGCTCGTCCAGCTACATGGGCGCGGCGGTGACGGTGGTGGAGTTCGACATGGACCGCGACATCGACGCCGCGGCGGCCGACGTGCGCGACAAGGTGAACGCCGCCAAGGCCAATCTGCCCGATGAGGCTGACGAGCCCATCATCGCCAAGCTGGACATCAACGACTCGCCCGTCGTCATGTTCTCGGTGACGGGACCGGCGTCGTACAAGGATAAAGTTTATTTCGTCGACAAGGTGGCGAAGGTCAAGCTGCAGTCGCTCAACGGAGTGGGCAACGTCAACACGCCGGGCCTGCGCGACCGAGAGATCCGCGTCTGGATCGACCCGGTGAGACTGCGCAGCCGCGGCCTGGTGGTGCAGGACCTGAGCAATGCCATTGCCTCAAAGCATGTAGAGCTGCCCGCCGGCAGCCTCAACATCGACCGCTTCAAGATGGACCTTCGCATCGAGGGCGAATATTCGTCAGTGGACGAGATGAAGAGCCTGCCCATCACCACGCGCGACGGCGTGGTCATCCGCCTCGGCGAGGTGGCCGACGTGGAAGACGGCTTTGAGGAGCAGGAGAACATCGCCTACGACAACGGACAGCAGACCATCCTCGTGGCCGTGCAGAAACAGCGCGGCGCCAACGAAGTGGCCACCTGCGACGCGGTGGTCAAGGGCTTTGAGGAGATCAAAAAGCTCGTGCCCGAAGGCATGAACATGGAACTCGTCTTCAACAAGTCGGACTTCATCAGAAGGTCGATGAAGGGCGTCGCCACCGACGTGGTGCAGGCGGTCGTGCTCTGCTCGCTGCTGATGCTGTTCTTTTTGCAGACGTTCCGCGCCACGTTCGTGACCGTCATCTCGATGCCCGTCTGTCTGATCGGCAGCTTCGTCGTCATGAAGGGCTTCGGCGTGACGATCAACAACCTCTCGATGATGGGCATCTCGCTGGCCGTCGGCATGGTCGTCGACGCCACCACCGTCATCCTCGAGAACGTCGACCACCACATGAAAGGCGGCATGCTGCCGTTTGACGCGGCGCAGAAAGGCACCGAAGAAGTGGCCTTCTCCGTGCTCGGCGGCGCGCTGACGACCATCGGCGTGTTCGCGCCCGTGGCGTTCATGGGCGGCATCATCGGACGCTTCTTCTTCCACTTCGGCATCACCGTGGTCATCACCATCACGCTGTCGCTGATCATCGCCGTGACGCTGACGCCGTTCCTGTGCTCGCGCATCCTCGTGCCCAAGGCGCCGGGGCCGGTGGCGCGCTTCTGCAACGGCATCCTGACCGTGCTTGAAAAAGCCTACCGCCGCGTGCTCACCAGTGCCGTGCACCACAAGGCGATCACGCTCGGCATCGCCGTCGCCATCTTCGCCGGCGGCATCTGGATCGCCGGACACGTCGGCACGGCGTTCTCGGCCAACGACGACAACGGCATGTTCATGATCAAGTGCGAGCTGCAGAGCGGCACCGAGATCGAGGAGACGGGACGCGTCATGGAGAGCATGGCCGAGGTGATCCGCCGCAACAAGGCCGTGCGCCGCACCATGATCGGCGCGGGCACGGGCAGCGGCAGCGAGTCGAACAAGGGCACGATCTACGTCGACCTGATGCCGCGGCAGCAGAGAGCTGAGCAGAAGATCATCATGGAAGAGTGCCGCGCGTCTCTGAAAGGCTTCCGCGACGTGATCATGAACTTCCAGACGTGGGGCGGCAAGGACTGCGAAATGGTTTTGAGCGGCGCTCAGACTGAGAAGCTGATCGAGGTGGCGAAGCTGATCACCGACGACATGGCCAAGACCGGCGACGTGCGCGACATCGAGACCGACGTGCGGCTCGACAAGCCGCAGGTCAACGTCCACATCGACCGCAACATGACCGACGCCATGAACGTCGACGTGCGCTCGCTGTCGACCGAGATCCAGGCCTACTTCGGCGGCGTCAAGGCCGGCGTTTACAAAGAAGGCGGCTTCCGCTACGACATCCGCCTGATGGCCCGGCGCGACAACCGCTCCAGCCTCGACGACCTTCAGATCGTCTCGTTCAAGAACGGACAAGGCGACATCGTTCAGGCGCCGGGTTTGATCACGCTGGAAAAGGTCATGGCTCCCAGCGTCGTCAAGCGCTACAACCGCCAGACCTCGCTGACGATCACCTGCAACGCCGAGAAGCACTTCTCGCCCGGTCAGGCGATGGCGCTGATCTCTTCACTGGGTGAAAAGCACATCCCGCAGGGATCGGGCATCGGCATCCAGCCCTCCGGCCGCACCAAGACGCAGCAGGACGACTTCAAGCGCCTGCTCAACGTGCTGATCATCGCTATTTCGCTGGTCTACATCATCATGTGCGTGCAGTTCGAGTCGTTCCTGCACCCGTTCACGGTCATGTTCTCGCTGCCGCTGATGACGCCCGGCACGTTCCTGATGCTCTACATCATGGACTGCAAGCTCGACGTCATGGCCTACATGGGCGTCATCCTGCTCGTCGGCATCGTCGTCAACAACGGCATCATCCTGGTGGACTTCATCAACCAGAACCGCCTGAACGGCATGGACAAGGTGAGCGCCGCCATCGACGCCGGTCCGCGGCGTCTGCGCGCCATCCTCATCACCTCGCTGTCGACGCTGATCGGCGCCATCCCGGCTGCGCTCAAGCTGAGCGAAGGCTCGGAGTCGCGTCAGCCCATGTCGGTGGCGCTGTTCGGCGGACTGTTCACCTCGACGCTGCTGACGCTGCTCGTCATCCCCGTCATGTACATCGTGCTGGACAACCTCAAGGAGTTCATCGGCCGCAAGCTGTTCCAGAAGGCGCTGCCGTAAATGCAATGAGTAATGAGTAGTTGAAGACCTTTTTTGCAATGATGTCCATTTCAAAGGTTTTAATTACTAATTACTAATTAACCCATTCAAGGAGATCATCTCAACATGAAAACATACAGATATGCCGCTCTCGCGCTGTCGCTGGCGCTGCTGGGAACGGGCGCGGAGGCGAAGCCGAGGCTGAAGCGGCAGGATTATTCCGTGCAGGCCGCACCCGATCAGGAAGCCATCATCATGGACATGGAGAAGGCGCTTTCGATCGCGCTTGACAAAAACCTCACCGTGCTCACGGCCGAGCAGAACGTGGAAAGCGCCAAAGGCCGCAGCAAAGCCGCTTCGGCTGCCCTCGGGCCGACCCTCAGCCTTCAGGGCCAGGGCAACGCCTATGACAAGGTGCCCAATCAGCCCGACAACGAGCTGCTGGCCCGCGTCGCCGTGACACAGAGCCTGTATTCCGGCGGCCGCAATCAGGCCCGTGCCCGTCAGGGCCGGCTGGCTGTGAAGCAGGCGGAGCAGAGCCTGGTCAACACACGGGAGAGCGTCGCTCAGAGCGTGTGGAACGCCTTCTGCGACGTGCTCTACCGCCGCGAAGTGCTGCGCAACACGCGCAACGCGCTCGACTACTACACCAACGCCGAGAAGGAGCTCAACTCGCGCGTGATGTACGGCCTCTCGACCAACCTCGACCTCACCCGCGTGCGTCAGCAGAAAGAAAACGCCCGCGCGCAGAACATCACCGCCGGCAACGGCCTTGAAGCCGCTCGCATCGAGCTGTGCCGCCTGCTCCGTCTGCCGCCGGAGACGCAGCTGGCGCTGGCCGGCTCGCTCGAAGACGGTCTTCCCACGGTGGAGGAGGCCTCCAAGCTGCCCGACGACCTTGACGCGGCGCTGCAAAAGATCCTCGAGTCGCGCGGCGACTATCAGGCGCTGAAACATGCCGCCGCCTCGCAGAAGCAGGAGATCACCGCCGCCCGCGCCGGGATGCTGCCGACGCTGTCGCTCTCCAGCGGCTACCGCTTCGGCTATCATCAAAGCGGCCTCAGCAACGCCAGCAAGGACAACCAGTGGACCGCCTCGCTCGTCCTCGATGTCCCCGTCTGGGACAGCGGCAGCACCAGCGGCAACGTCCGCGCTGCCAAAGCCGGATTGAAAAACGCCGAGCACGCCGTGACCGAGAAAGAAGAGAGCATCAAGGCCGAGATCGCCGACAACTGGCTGGGGCTCCAGAACGCGCTTGAGACGCTTTCGGCCAGCCGCGCCAACGTCGGCCTCGCCCGCGAGAGCCTTGACTTTGCCGAAAGCGGCTATCGCGAAGGCGTCAACACTCAGCTCGACGTGCTCCAGGCCCGGTCCGACCTGACCAGCGCCCTCCAGCAGCTGGCCCTGTCCCTGAAAAACGCGCGCACGGCTCAGGCCGCCCTCTGGAAGTCCGAAGGCGTGTTCCTCGAAAACGCCTTCCGCCAGTCGCGGCAGAACGCCGAATTCATCCCCATCGGAACGAAAAAGACAAAGTGAGGTCGATCATCATGAACATCCGTAAAACATTCGCTCTGCTGGCATTCGCGGCCGTGATCTGCGCCGCGCCCGCTTCGGCCGCGCTCTTCAAGCGCGCCGACGCCAAGACGAAGAACGCTCCCGCGCCCGCTCCGGCGCCTTCGCTGCCCCGCGTCGAAGTGGCCGTCGTCAAGAGACTGACCAGCGTCCAGCAGGGCATCACCACCACGTCCACCATTGCCGCTTTAGAAGAAGTCATCGTCAATCCCAAAGTGACCGGCCGCATCCAGAAGCTCCACGCCAAGGAGGGCGACCACGTCAAAGCCGGCGACATCATCATCACCCTCGACAGCCGCACCCAGACGGCCGAGTACAACAGCATGAAGGCCCAGGTGGCCGTGGCCAGGGCCGAGCTGGCCCAGAGCAAAGTATCGCTGGCCAACGCCCAGCGCGAGTACGAGCGCTACTCACGCCTGCGCAAATCCGGCTATGCCACCCAGCAGGAGTTCGACACGCGCTCAACCACCTACCAGGCCGCCAAAGCCGCCGAGGCCAAGGCCGCCGCGCAGGTGCAGATGGCCCAGGCCAACCTTGAGGCGCAGGGCGTGACCCTCAGCGAGTACAAGCTCGTCGCGCCCATCGAGGGCATCGTGCTTGACGACTACGACCTCACGACTGGTGTGCTGCTCAACGACAAGAGCAACGCCATGCGCATCGGCCGCTGCGACCGTCTCAAGGCCCGTGTCGACATCCCCGAGCGCGACATGCGCCGGCTGAAGCTGAACATGGACGCTCAGCTCACGTTCGAGAGCCTGCCGGGCGAGACCTATTACGGCACCGTCACGAAGATTGATCCCTACATCAACACCAACACCCGCACCATCGGCGCCGAGATCACCGTCGACAACCGCGCCGCCGGCTTCGTCATGAAGCCTGGTCTGTTCGCCCGCGTGCTCCTCGTCGAGACCAGCGAAGAAAACCCGCTCGCCATCCCCACTGAAGCGCTGAGAGCGAATGACACCGTGCTCGTTGTGCACGATGGCAGGGTCCGTGTGCAGACCGTCATCCCCGGCCCGACTTCGGGCGGCATGGTGACGATCCTCGGCGGCCTCACCCTGGGCGAAGACGTGATCGTCTCCGGCGGCAACAAGGTCAAAGAAGGCGACGAAGTGGAGTTTGTGATCACCGGCAAGTAAAATTCAATGCCGACACGAAGACCCTAAGGCCCAAAGACACAAAGAAAGAAATAGCGCCGCTTCGCGGCGAAAAAAATACCGAGCTGCTCATTAAGTTCCACATGGAACTACATGAACGGCTCGGTTTTTTTTCCGATTATTTCTTCGTGTCTTCGGGCCTTTGTGTCGGCTTTGAATCTGCCTTTACACGCCCTTCTTGCCAAGCAGTGATTTGTGGATTTTCACGACGACTTTGCGGATCTTGGCCGGTTCGGCCGGGGCGATGCAGGGCTGGTGGGCGTCTTCCGGGAAGAACACGGCGAACATCCCCTGACGGCAGTCGAGCGTCATCCCCTCGCCGCGGAAGAACTGAATGTCCTTCTCTTCGTCATACGTCCCCGTCGGCACCACGCGGCGCAGGGGCGCGCAGCCGATGCGCTCGTCGCCGCAGAGCGTCATCTGGATGTCGATGAATTCGCGGTGCGCTTCAAACGGCACCTGCTCACGCGGCCTGGTCGCCGGCTCGTCGATCGAATACCACGCCTTGCCGGGGATCAGCTCCGTCTTTCCGGCCGGGAGCGACTTCAGATCGTCGCGGGCCAGCTGCCGCAGCGCCCAGGCGAACACGTCGCCGAGGCCGAAGTAGTTCTTCGCGTCGTCGATATGCGCGTAGATCATGACCGGCCTCCGCCTAGCGCACCGAGAGCAGCTCGCCGGCGCTCAGTCGCGGACGCGGCGCGGGCGTCTCCGCCGGGTGTCCGATCGCGATCAGCGCCGACACGCTCTGACCTTCCGGCACGCCGGCGATGCGCTTCACGGCCGCTTCGTCATAGATGCCCATGATCACCGTGCCCAGCCCCGCCTCGTGCGCCGCCAGACAGAACGCCTCGGCCGCCAGACCGGCGTCGAACGACTGCCAGTGCGTGCCCTTGCTGGTCGAAAAACTGCCGTCCTTCTCATAGCCGCACACGCCGTCGATCGTCGTCACCAGCACCAGCGCCGGCGCCCCGCCGATGATCTGCGCGTTCCAGGCAAAGCCGCCCAGGCCTTCCGCGGCGATGCGGTCTTTGACAGCCGCGTCGAGCACGGCGATGTAGCGCACCGTCTGCGAGTTCTTCCACGTCGGCGCAAAGCGCGCGCTCTCCACGATCTTCAGAACGTCGTCCTTCGTCACCGCTTCGCCGGTGAAACGCCGCACGCTGCGGCGGCCTTTGATGCATTCCAGAGCGTCCATTGTAACAACTCCTTCTCAGTCAGGTTCAGGTACGGTTATTGTACCATAGGGCAAAAGGCGGCAGTGATGCATGCATTTGACCGATCCGGCGCTGTATAATACAATGTAAAAAACAGCACGGAAGGATTGAGCAGCATCAACAGCGAAAGACGCGAACGCTACCGCAAAGTAGCGCAAGAACTTACGTTTGGCGACGATACCTTCATGGCCGCCGTTTTTGAATACCGGCCCGACATCGCCGAGCATATCATTCAGATGCTGACCGAAAATCACGAACTGCGCCTTATATCGTCGCGCGGTCAGTACGACATCCACAGCATCCGCGGCCGTTCCATCCGCCTCGACGCACTTGCCGCCGACGCCGCCGGCAATCTGTACAATATCGAGATCCAGCGCCGCAGCAAAGGAGCAGAGCCCGAACGCGCCCGGTATCATTCCGCTCTGATCGATTCCGCGGCGCTGAAAAAGTCACAGGACTTCACCGAGCTGCCCGACGCCAGCGTCATCTTCATCACCGAAAACGACGTTCTCGACGGTGGCCGGCCCCTGTATCACATTGACCGCACTGTGCGCGAAAAAGACCACGCTCTGTTCGGCGACCGCTGCCACATCATTTATGCTGTGATGAAAAACGTCGACGAGAGCCGCCTCGGCAGTTTTCTGCGCGACTTCCTTGTCAAAGAAGCCTCGTTGATCAGCGACCCGCGCATGGCCGAGTGCATGAATTACTTCAAGCAGAATCAGAAGGGGGAGACAGAAATGTGCGAAATCATGGAAAAACTGGCGAAAGAGTATGCTGCTGACGAAAAATGGGAGATGCGGAAGGCAGATGTCCTGCGTATGCTGAACAATGGCTTTGACAAAAAAACGATCATGCTTGCCCTCGGCCTCACAGACGCCGAGTTTGAATCCCTCATCACTCCAGAGGCCAGCTGATACCACTATAGATTCGATCATGAATCGCAGATCAGCTGCACAACATTTGATTTAATTATTTTAACAAAACGCTGATTAATACGCATGATACCGAAGTGAGCGAGCGCACGGGAACGCTGAAAAATTGCCGCAGATTCTGAAGAAAGCTGTCCGGAAGGGACTTCGGAGACGTCCTTCAGTACGGTTGGAAAAGCACCTCGGATTCTACCGCAACGGTGCCGAAGATTGAACCTATAATATGAAAGAGCCGCCCCGTGCGGCTCTCTTTTTTTATCCTTTGTGCCTTCGTGTCTTTGCGTCTTCGTGTCGGCTTCGAATTTAAAAACGATTTATTTATATCAGATTGGCGGCGATGTAATAAGTTGTGACCTTGAACGAGTATTGTCAGTTGTGAAAGTCTTCTGAATTTGTAAAAATGCCATGTGAACAAAGGGTAAAAAGCAAAAGTTCCCGATCCCCTTGTTCGCGAAAAGACGCAGCGTGTAACGCGGCCGTTAAAAGCCGCGAAAAAACACCCTTTTCGCGCACCGGCAGGAAAGAGCCGAAAGCAAAGCAGCACGACGAACGCGACGCGGATACGACGGCGAGGAAACGTGGAAACTCCCGAACGAGACGCGAAACGAACGGCGCAATGCAATGCGATCAGCCCTTCCGGCACGGACGCGGAAAACCCTGCCATGAGGCGGGGACATATCGCGTTTTGTTACAGGAGGAGTTTCACAATGAGTATGAAGAAAATGCTCGCCGTTGTGGCTGCCGCTTCCCTCGTGGCCGTGGCCGCCCCTGCCTTCGCCGCTAACCCCTTTAGCGACGTTCCGATGAACCACTGGGCCTATGACGCAGTTGAGCAGATGGCCGCCAAGGGCATCCTTGAAGGCTATCCGAACGGCACGTTCAAGGGCAACCGCGCCATGACCCGCTACGAGATCGCCCAGATGGTGGCCCGCATGATGGCCAACGGCGTGGGCGGCGCTGATGCCGACAAGCTGAAGGCTCTCATCGTTGAGTTCGCTCCCGAGCTCGAGGCCCTTGGCGTCAAGGTCGACGGCTTCGATGGCCGTCTGAGCAAGCTTGAGAAGGGCGTTGGCGGCATCCGTATTTGGGGCCAGACCCGCTTCGACTTTGGCAGCACCAAGCATAAGGATGATCATGGCGTGGAGACCCGCGGCCACGGCTTCGAGTTCCACCGTGCTCGTCTGTTCATGCACCGTGATCTGAGCGACAAGGTTAGCTTCGACTTCCGTTGGCACGGTGGCCAGTTCGACCGCTGGTGGGCCACGGCGAAGGATTTCCTTGGGGCTCAGGGCCTGACGTTCCGTGCTGGTGCTTTCTATGTTGACTGGGAAGGTCCCGATAACATGTACGATTCTAACGACATGTGGGATGACGACGGCCTGTTCGTTGACGGCACGGTGCGTGGCGTTAATCTGACCTACAACCGTGGCGGCTTCACGTTTGACGCTCTGGCCGGAAGCGATTACGGCAATGACATCTACAAGAAGACGACCGGTGACGAAATGTATGGTCTGCGCCTGAAGTACGAGACCCCGAAGTTCTGGCTGAGCGTCAATGGCCTGCACTTCAACGGCACCGGCAAGGGCGAGACTGTGCGCTATGTTGATGGTACGACGGTAGATATTGATGGCACCACTTATGATAAAGTGGCCGAGAAGTATCGCGGCAAGGATAACGATACGAACTTCAAGGTCTACTGGGCTTCGCTTGGTTTCCGTTTCTTCAACGGTGTCACTCTGAACGGCGCCTTCTGGAAGGAAGATATTGACAGCATCGGCAAAGTTACACCTAAGGATGATGATCCTAAGGCGTACAAGATTGTGCTTGGCATTGATCAGAGCGTGCTGAAGTTCACCAACCTTCGTGCTGAGTACGGCAAGATGGATAAGGGCTTCTATGTCTATAACGGTTCTGGCTGGATGTCTTGGGGCCCCTACAATGCCAACGATGCTACTGGCACGATTGCTGAGGATACGAAGTTCCTGAAGATTTCTGCCGTCCAGAAGTGGGGCAAGAAGTTTAGCACCTATGAGCGCTATGCCCACATGGATCAGGATGATAACGGTAAGGCCAAGGAACTCCAGTTTGGTATCGGCTACGCGTACAGCCCCAACCTTAAGTTCTACGTTGACTATACCAAGCTTGATGGCTCCATGTCCAAGGGTAAGGTCAACGACAAGACGGAGGACAAGGTTATCCGCTTCCGCACTGTCCTGAACTTCTAATCGAAGCTGAGCTGATCGAACATTCGTAACCCCAAAGCGGGGCTGCATCTGCAGTCCCGCTTTTTGCTAAGCACATGCGATTCAGGCAAAACGAATATTTTGTATTAAAAACAGAATTTATTGCGATAACGTCTGATAATCAGTCAAAATTGATGCGTTGATGAGTGGTGCCGCAAACGTTCCATTTTCGGTGAAGGTCGCTTAAAATTTTAGAGATATTTCTACAATTTTATTTTTGCTCATTTTTTGCTATGCTGTTCTCGCCGGCGGCCGCCGCGAAGACAGAAGCGCACGAGCGATACAGGTGTGTTTTCTAAACTCTTATATTAGGAAAGGAATGAAATTGGATGGAAAACTACACGAAAAAAGCGATCCAAAGCAAGCTGATGGAGATGCTCGAGACGACGCCGGCTGACAAGATCACGGTGACCAGCGTGGTGGATGCGTGCGATATGAACCGCAACACGTTCTACTATCACTTTAAGGATTTCGACTCGCTGCTGCGTTCCACGCTGACGGACCTGTTTACATCGACGCTGAACGCCTGCGCGGCGGAGGATGAGAAGACCTGTGGCCTGGCTATGGCGATGGACCGCCTGACAGAGCGCGTGGCAGAACTGACGAACATCTTTAACACGGAAAAGAGCCCCATTATGACGATCTGCCTTGAGGACATGGCGGAGGATGCCGTGAACGCCTGGCTCGACAGACGTTCTCCGAACGGTTCTTCGTCGCGCGAAGGCCGCGAAATTGCGGGAATGGCGCGCATCATGTTCTCCGGTCTGATGCTGGACTGGCTGCTCAAGCCCGCGGACAAAAAATACGACCTGCGTGCCCTGGTGGATCATGCCTGGGACCGCCTGATCTGGTAAGGACTTTTACGCTCCTGCTTCGTTTGATATGAAATGATTGCAGCCTCCCTGCGGTTTTCGCGGGGAGGCTTTCTCGTTTGGAGACAGAAGACGGATCATGCGCTGAGAGCCGATTCACGGGAGGAAGTACATGGGCCAGTTGTCCGTGCCGCTCTTGCGTTTTTGCGATTTTGTGGTATTATTCTGGTCGTGAGGTATCACTTTATCATGCTAAAACGAAGGAGCGATGAAACGTGGAGACGATGAAGGTCGATATTCCTGTCGAGGTGAAGGAGCAGTTCGCGGCGATGCTCGACCGCTTCTCCCGCGAAAACGGCGTGCCGGTCGTGGTGCGCAAGGTCAGCCCCCTGGAAGACCAGCCGCGGCATTAAAGGCAGTTCAAAGCCACCACAAAGGCGCGAAGACCCGAAGGGGCACGAAGGAAAAACAAAGAAAGAAAAAGCCCGGCGCGATTAAAGTCGCGCCGGGCTTTGTTGTTATTGGGATGATAATGGCTGAAGGCGGGGAAAGTTCGCGAAGCGGCGGATCCCTTGCTTGATTCTTGGCACGTTGAAGTTGATCAGCAGTCCCAGCGGGAGGTCTGTCAGCTTCAAATGTGACAAGAGCTGTGCTTCATGGACGGGCAGGAGTGTGTCTACGGATTTGAGCTTGACGATAATGCAGCGTCCGACGAGAAGATCTAGTCTGTACGCGCTCTTGCAGGTTATGCCTTTGTAGTGCACGTCCATTGAGACTTCGCGCTCGAAAGGAATGGATCGCAACCAGAGTTCCTGTCCAAGGCAGGGGCTGTAAACGCTTTCCAAAAGTCCGGGGCCGAGCGCGACGTGAACGGCATAGGCGCTGTCAATCACGTGCGTGCAGAGTTTTTCGACCGTTTCTCTGTCCGCAATCTTTCTCCTTAATTTTTCCCCTTCGTGTTCCTTAGTGTCTTCGTGGTGGCTTTGAATTTGCTTTTACCGCACGAAATGGATGTTCTCTTCCAGTTCGGCACGGGACGACTCGAACTGGGCCATGGGCTGCTCGCTGTCGGGGAAGCCGAGGGCGACGCAGACCATGATGCGGCGGCTTTCAGGAATCTGCAAAAAGTCGCGTATGGCGGGCTCGACGATCAGGGGGTAGCCAAGGATGCAGCTGCCCAGGCCGTGTCCGGTGGCGGACAGGCAGAGGGTCTGCACGAACATGCCTACGTCGAGGGCGTGATATTTGCCTTCGGGCTCGTCCATGCACACGATCACGGCGGCGGGCGCGTCGAAGAAGCGGACGCTGCGCTCGACGAAGCTGCCGGCTTCCCAGCCCTGACGCTGGATGAACGGCGTCATCTCGGCGCTCAGCTCGCGGGCGCGCTTTTTGCGCGCATCCGTGTCGGCACTGCCTTTGCCCACCTGGGCGGTGCGGCCTTTTTTGAGGTCGTCGAGCATTTGGGCGCGCAGGGCGTCGAGCTTTTCGCCTGTGACGACGTAGGCTTCCCACGGCTGGGTGTTCTTGGCCGAGGGGGCGAAGGTGGCGTATTCAAAAACGCTGGTCAGCAGTTCGGGTGAAAGGGGCACGTTCTTGAAGGCGCGGCACGAGCGGCGGGCGTTGATGCCGGCAAGAAGCCCCATGGATTCTCCGTTGCACATTGGGTGATTCCTCCTGTACGGGCAGTTTTGTCACATTCAAGATGAATTGTAGCACTTGGCGCGGGGGCGCGCAAGGCGCGGGCGTTGCGCTATAATAAGGGAGCACCCGAGGGGCGGTCTTTTTTGAAATAAGGAGTGATCATGATGACTCAAAGATGGCTGAAAGTTCTTGCACTGCTGGTGATGATCTGTGCCTGCGCGTCGTGCGCGCCGGCGGCACCCGGCGCTGATGAGCGTGTAAACGCGCTGCTGGAAGCGGCCGGCAGACGTGCGCAGGGCCGCGAGATGGCAGAGGCGCTGCGCACCGAGCTCGACTCGCGCGTGACGCACGAGCCGCTGATGCGGCTGTGGAAGCGGGCTGTCGGCCGCGACGAAGCGGCTCGGCTGGACGCGGCCTGGAGCATCCTGCGCGCGTGGTGTCCTGACGGGGACGCAAGCCGCTGGGCGGAGGTGGGGTATTTCGAGCTGCCTTCGGAGATGCCGCGGCCGCTGATGGTGATCGACGCGCTCTATGCCGCTTTGATCGAGCTGCGAAAGTCGGAAGCGGGCGTGTGGCTGGCTTCTGAGCTTTTGAAGGAGTTTTCGCGCTCGTCGCACGGGCGTTATGACTTTATCGGCGTGTGTCCCGCGCCGGTGGCGGAAGCGGTGGAGGACATCGCCGCACGCACGGGCATGATCGGCCTGTGGAAGCCGCGCCGGGTGGTCGGACGGCTGCCGATCGCGCGTCCTGTGTCGGGCGCGGTGTCGGAATCGTACGCGGCGGACCGCGATATGCAGTTCCTCGACGGCGCCGGTTGTCCGGCGAACGGCGGCTTTTACGCCTGGGACCGCCCGAGCGGCCGCATTTACCATGTGCGGGTCATCGTCGTTCCGATGTTTTAAGTTCTTGCAGGTTCTAAACTGACACAAAGACACGAAGGCACGAAGAGATAAAACAGCGCGGGCGTTGGCGAAAAAGGGCTTAACGCCCGCGCGTTTCTTTCGTAAATTTATAGAGCATGATATAATCGCACGCGGACACGCCTCGGAGTTTTTACGGGGCGGCTCCGGACGAAGGTGAAAGCCCCGATCCTATTTGGAAAGGGGGCGGAGTCCGATGGCGAAAAAAAGAACGGCGATGAAAGCCATTCAGGCGATCATCACCGTGCTTTTGGCAGTTGCAGTCGTCCTCATGGCTGCAAAGGCCGCGTACTAAGGCTCCAGACCAGCTCCGAACGGTCGTTATCTGATCGTCGCGGCTGGGTAGCGCCGGCCGCGAGGAGCTGAATTTCGCATCACCCCGCCTGATTGTCCTAGGGCGGGTTTTCTGCTCGCTTTTATTTTAACACACGTTTTGCAGTTTGGCTCATTTTATTTTTAAAGGAGTTTTTGCAATGAAAACGTTTGCACGCGCCGCGCTGGTTTCGGATGCCGGATATGAAGCACCGCTGTACGCGGCTCGGGCTGATGTGCCCGAGGAAAGCACCTGGCGGCTTGAGGATATTTACGGCTCTCCTGATCTCTGGGAGGCGGACGCGAAGCTGGCTGCTTCGCTGACGGAGGAGCTGGCTGCCTGCAAGGGGCATGTGATGGACAGCGCTGCCTCGCTGTGGAAGGCGATCGAGCTTGATGACCGTCTGAGCTTTGTCATGGGCAAGCTGTACAGCTACGCGGTGATGCGCAGCCACGAGGACACGGCGGCGGAAGGTCCGAAGGCGCTGGCCGCCCGCGCCACGCAGCTGAGCGTGAAAGCCGGTGAGGCGGGGGCGTTTTTAACGCCCGAGATCCTGGCTGCCGACGAGTCGAAGATCGACGAGTACATCCGTCAGGAGCCGAAGCTGGAACTGTATCGGCTGATGTTCGACCGCATCCTGCGGCAGAAGAAGCACGTCCTTTCTGCCTCGGAAGAGGCGGTCCTGGCGGCGATGGGCGATCTGGCCGGCTCTCCCGACGAAGCGTTCTCCATGCTTACCGACGCCGATATGGAATTCGGCACGATCAAAGACGAAAGCGGCGCGGAAGTCCCGCTCACGCAGGAAGGGTACGGCCGCTATATCAGTTCGCCGGTGCGCAGCGTGCGCAAAGCGGCGTTCGACGGTATTCATACGACGTTTGCGCGTTTCCGCAACACGCTGGCGGCGACGTACAGCGCCAGCGTCAAAAAGGACGCCACGTTCGCGCGCCTGCGCCGCTATGGATCGTCGCTCGAGGCCTCGCTGGAAAGCAACGAGATCCCCGTTTCCGTCTACGGCGGCCTGATCGATGCGGTAAACGCGGCTCTGCCGGCGCTGCACGAATACGTGGCGCTGAAGAAAAAAGCGCTCGGCGTCGAGCACATGGAGCCGTATGACCTCTACGCCCCCTTTGCGAAGGAGCTCAAGCGCACGTTCAGCTACGAGACGGCGCAGAAGCTCGTTCTTGACGCGGTCGCGCCGCTGGGCGGGGAGTACGCGGCGCTGATGAAAAAAGCCTTTGACGAGCGCTGGATCGACGTGTACGAGAACAGGGGCAAGCGCAGCGGCGCCTACTCGTGGGGCTGTTATGGAGTGCATCCGTACATGCTGCTCAACTACGGCGGCACCTACCGCGACGTGTCGACGCTGGCGCACGAGGGCGGCCATTCCATCCATACCTGGCTGTCGAACAGCTCTCAGCCGCAGGTCTACGCCTCATACGCACTGTTCGTGGCCGAGGTCGCCAGCACGGTGAACGAACTGCTGCTCGTAGAGCATCTGCTGAAGAACACCGACGCGCGCGAGGAAAAGATCTTCCTGCTGAACCAGCAGCTTGAGCTGATCCGGCAGACGATCTACCGTCAGACGCTGTTCGCCGAGTTCGAGCGCGATGTGCACGAGATGGCCGAGCGCGGCGAGCCCCTGACGCCCGAGTGCATGAACCGCCTGTGGACGGAACTGAACACGCGCTATTACGGTCCCGAAGTGGGATCGAACGAGCCGCTGGCCGCGGAATGGTCGCGCATCCCGCACTTTTACAGCGCGTTTTATGTGTACCAGTACGCCACCAGCCTGTCTGCAGCGGTGGCGATCGTCGACCGCATCCTCAAAGGCGGACCGGCCGAGCGCGATGCGTATCTGACGCTTCTGCGCGGCGGCTGCTCGGCCGATCCGATCACGCTGCTGGGAGGCGCCGGCGTGGATATGAGCACGCCCGAGCCGGTCGAGAGGGCCCTGTCGGTGTTTGCACGCAAGACGAAAGAGCTGGAAACGCTGCTGACGCAATAAAGCAGTAAAAACGCTGCCGGCGGAGAAGTGTCTCCTCAAGTGTGAGGCTTCTTTGCTTGCCAAATGCGCTTGACGAAAGGAGAAGCAGCCGTGAACGATTTTGAGAGGAAACACCCGTATTTCTGGCTGATCCTGGGACTGATACTGACGCTGCTGTCGTACGGCATTTTCAATACCGGCATCTGCGCCTGGATCTTTGCCATCCCTCTCATCCGATTTATCAACACTCGCACAAAGTGGTCATCGCTCATCCTCATGCTTGTGGGGATGATCATTGTTGCCAACATCACATTTTTCAGGCTTGTTGATGATGATTTCAACATTCAGAATCAAGTGTACTGCACATTCAACGGCGTAAGAATCTGGTTCCCGTTTTTTGTTTATTTCCTTTGCCGATATCTGAGAGCGAAAAAGTTCATTTCATACTGCGCGTTTCCGGCAGCGGTGGCTGCCGCGGAGTTTTTTATAGACAACCCATTTGTCTCGGTGATGACTTCGCTGTCGGTATCGCAGTTTTGGAATCTGGGGCTCATGCAGGTCGCAAGCGTTACAGGCGTGGTCGGGGTCTCGTTTATCGTGACGCTGTTTGCTTCGATCGTCAATTACATCTGGGAAGAAGGCATTCGCAAAGAAACCGTGGCGTATGCCATCGGATATGGGATCGCCGTCGTTATCATCATCAGCATCGGCATGTTCAGCATCGACAAAATAATGACAACGGATCAGACGGTACGAGTGGCTGCGGGCGTAGAAAATTTTAATCTGCTGCTTGAAAATTCATCTATCCTTGCCAGGTACACAGGGTCAGATGAAGAGAAAATGGTGCAGGCAAACGCGGATATCATCTCGAAACGGGCCAGGCAGGCCGTGCAGAACGAAGCAGCTCTGCTGGTTTTCCCTGAGGATGCCTTTGTCTGTCCGGAGTCTTCCGCTGAAAAGTTCATTGAACAGGTAAAAAGCATAGCCAGAGAGAACAAGATCAACATCCTGCTTCCTCTCCTCCGACTTCCGCTCGATGAAGCCCGGAAAAAGAAGAACACGTTAAATTTCATCAGCAATAAGGGCGAACTTCTGAATACGTATCTGAAAAATCATCTCGTCCCGGTCGTAGAAGCTCCGTTCACTGAGCGAGGTGACGGCAAGACTCCGGTCGTCGAAGTCGATGGCGTGAAATACACATATCTTATCTGCGCTGATTACACTTCGAATACCTATGCCTATAACGGCAGGGAAGCCGACATCTTCCTCAACCCGTCTTATGACTGGGAATCGTTCCAGTACTTCACGTCCTACGGCATACAAGCCCGTGCCGTCGAGTGCGGCTTTTCGGTCCTCAGAAACCCCGTGAACGGCAATATCATCCTTTATGATGTCTATGGCAGGCCCCTTCACATGGCGAATGTGCTGAACGTGCATACCGGCATGATCTATCTTGACATCCCCAGGAAGGGCAGACAAACGGTATATGGAGCTGCCGGCAACTGGTTCCCGTGGCTTTGTGCGGTCTATTCTCTGCTTGCCGTGCTGAGCAGTTTCGCTGCCAAGGATAAAAGCACATCATAGGACGTTTTGACTGTGAATATCTCTAAAAAATGTTTTGTCTCTTGTTCGTTTTCAGTTTCGCCGCGTGCGTTTTTGATGCAGATGCTGACAGAGCGCAGAGCGAGATGAAAGAAAGCCTGAGAGCTCAGTACGGCGAGAACAAAAGGCTTGCGGCCGGTGATTATGACGCGTCGCCGGCAGGCAGCCCGTCGCTGCGTGCAGATAATTCGCCGGACGGCAAGACGAAAGTGTGGCTGCTCTACGACGGGAAGAAGCGGGAAGTGATGGTCTTTGACGAGTTCAACGTCCACCCGGAAAAGAAATCCGAGAGAAAGATCATCGATTGGGAGAGGACCTATTTCCTGACGAAGTATTACTGCATTTGATCGGTGTTTCGTTTGCGTCCGGGGCATTTTTCTGTGGTACAATAACTATATGAATTCAAAAAATCTTGCCAAAGCGGGGTGCGATTTTTATGGATCAGTACAGTCCTATCGGCGTGTTTGATTCGGGCGTGGGCGGCTTTACCGTCGCGCGCCAGATGCGGCGTCTGCTGCCGCAGGAGAATATCGTCTATTACGGCGACAGCGCGCATATGCCCTACGGCAGCCGGCCCGTCGACGAGATCCTGCGCATGACCCGGCAGATGCTTGCCTTCCTGGCCGGACGCGGTGTGAAAGCGGCGGCGGTCGCGTGCAACACGATCTCGACGCTGATCGACTACTACCGCAACGAATATCCCTTCAGGATCTTCAGCGTCATCGAAGCCGGAGCGGCCTCTGTGGCCGATCTTGACGTGCCCTGCGTGGGCGTGATCGGCACGCCGGTGACGGTGCACTCCAAAGCCTACGACCATCTGATCCATGGCGAGCGCCCGGATATGAAGGTCTATTCTCAGGGCGTCCCCAACCTGGCGCGGCTGATCGACGCGGGCGATCTGCGCCCCGAAGTGATCGATCCTGAGCTGCGCGCTGCGGTCGACCCCATCCTCGCGCAGGGGCCCGTGAAGCACCTCATCCTCGGCTGCACGCACTATCCGCTGGTCTCCGAGCATTTGCACCGCCTCTATCCCGGCCTTGAGCTCATCGATCCCGGCGTGGAGCAGGCGCGCATCATCAAGGCGTATCTGGAAGACACCGGTCTGCTGCGCGGCGAGGGCGAGGGCGGCATCGAGCTGAACACCTCGGGCGACACGGCTCAGTACGCCGAGGCCGCGCCGCGGTTCGGCCTTGATACTCCCAGGGCGATCAACCGCATCGTCGTCACCAATCCCATGTGATCAAAAAAAGACGTTATCGCATAACTGCGGTGACGTCTTTTTTGTGGCCAAAAATTGAAAGCTGTTTGCTATATATATTCATTTCGTTATAATTATTTTTAATTTGGGCGGCGAGTTTGTGATTGATTAACTGGGCTTATGTTTGTATAATATGTAATAAAGGCTGGTTCCTGTTCAGCCCATTTTTCGAGGAGGATGATTTCTCATGAGAATGAAAAAACTGCTTCTGGCTCTTGCTCTGGCGGCCTTTGCCGCGGGTTCGGCCTGCGCTGCTGACGTGGCGCTGACGTCGATCGGCCAGGGACCTGACGCGATGATGATCAAGGTGGTCATGCGCGCCATCAAGGTGACGCCCGATTACGAGCCTCTGATGAAGCCCGAATCGCTGACCAGCCAGAAAGTTCTCGTCGCGGTCGTCGGCGGCAGCTCCAAGGGACTGGGCGCGGCCGGCATCGACAAGGAGCAGGAAGTCGTTCGCACCAAGGCGCTGTGTGACGCGGCCGTTGCCAAGGGCATGAAGGTCCTGATCATGCACGTGGGCGGCGAAGGACGCCGCGGCAGCCTTTCCGATCTGTTCATCGACGCGGCCGCTCCCTATGCCGACGACATGATCGTCGTCGACGGCGGCAACGCTGACGGCATCTTCACCAAGTACGCTGAGAAGAAGAACATCACCATCAAGACGGCGCCCAACGTCAAGGGTACGAGAGAGCCTCTGAGCGCCGTGCTGGCCGGCTGGGGCATCGCGCAGTAGGCCGCTGTCATGGAGTGGTTCTGGCCGGAAGGTTTCTATACCTTCCTGATGATCGCCGTCTTCGCTTTCGGCGCGTTTGCGTTCAAGCTGCCGATCGCCGTGGCTATGGCTCTGGCCGCGGTCGTCGGCGCGTTCGCCGGCGGCGAGGGCTTTCCCCTGCGGCATTTTGTCGAGGGGCAGTTCGGTTATCTGAACACGATCCTGGTCATCGCCACGGCGATGATCTTTATGAAGGTCATCCACAAGACGGGACTGCTTGACGCGCTGTCGGCGTGGCTGATCCGCAAGTTCCGCCGCTTCCCGGCGCTGCTTTCTGTCGGCCTGATGGTGATCGTAATGATCCCCGGCATGATCACGGGCTCGTCGACGGCTTCCGTGCTCACCACCGGCGCGCTCGTCTCGCCCGTGCTGATGGCCCTGGGCATGGACAGGGTGAAGGCCGGAGCGGTCATCTCGATGGCCGCGCTGCTGGGCATGATCGCGCCGCCCATCAGTATCCCGGCGATGATCATCTGCGCCGGCGTCGACATCCCCTACGTGGGCTTCGCGCTGCCGCTGCTGATCTGCACCGCTCCTCTGGCGCTGGTCTATGCGCTGACGATGATCTACCCGACGATCCGCAAATGCTCCGACACGGCCGCGCTTGAAGCGCAGCTTGAGAAGATGGAGCGCGAGAAGCTCAGCTTCCGTCTGGCTCTGCCGGTGATCGTGCTGGTGGCGCTGTTCGCGGTCGAGCAGATCTTCGCTTCCGTCTGGCCGGGGCTGGGCATGCCGCTGATCTTCCTCATCGCTGCGGCATCCGGCTTCCTTACCGGCGTGAAGTGGGACTTCGTTGAGACTGTTACTGAGGCGGTCAACGACTGTCTGCCCGTGCTCGGCATCCTCATGGGCGTGGGCATGTTCATCCAGATCATGACGCTGATCGGCGTGCAGGGCTTTATCGTCGTCTCGACGCTGAGCCTGCCGAGCTGGACGATCTTCCTCGGCATCGCCGTGATCATCCCGCTGTTCGGCGCGGTGTCGTCGTTCGGCGCCTCGTCGGTGCTGGGCGTGCCCTGTCTGCTGGCGATGCTCAGCCGTGACTCGGTGGTCGTCGCTTCGGCGCTCAGCCTGGTGGCGGCCCTCGGCGACCTGATGCCGCCCACGGCGCTGGCGGGCATTTTCGCCGCGCAGGTGGTGGACGAGCCGAATTACTTCAAGATCCTCAAAAAATGCCTTCTTCCGGCGCTCGTGCTGGACGTGTGGGGCATTCTCGTCATCATCTACAGCAACAACGTTGCTGCGCTGATCAAGTAGGGAGGGAGAGCTCAGATGACGCTTATTTACAGAGGAATCGTGCTCTTCGTGATGCTCTTTGTGCTGCGGTGCATGTTCAAAGAGAAGTCGTTCTGGAAGCAGGTCACAGGCGCCATGGTGCTCATCCCGCTGGTGCTGCGCCTGCTGATGATCAAGTAGGGAGGGCTGCCTGATGAACGAAAATTACAAAGTCAAAGGCAATGCCCTGACTGCGCTGCTGCTGTGCGGCCTGGCCGCTCTGGTGTGCTGGCTGACGGCCCAGGAGTTCATGTCGATGTGGAAGCCCGATGTGTGGTATCCCGCGCAGGGCTTTGAGAAGCACATGCTTTCTGAGTGGGAGCCCGCATTGGCCGGCACTCACGGCGACACGCCCGTCTACATCCAGAAGGGCGAGGAAGAGGGCGGCACCGTGTTCGTCATGGGCGGCACGCATCCCAACGAACCGGCCGGCTACATGGGTGCGGTCATGTTCCTTGAGCGCGCCAAGGTGAAAAAAGGCCGTCTGTTCGTGATGCCCTGCGCCAACATGTCGGCGTTCACGCACAACTCGCCTCAGGACGCCGCGCCGCAGCGGTTCCACATCAAGCAGGAGGGCGGCAAATCGCGCGTCTTCAAGTTCGGTTCGCGCGCGACCAACCCCATCGACCAGTGGCCCGAGCCCGACGTCTACATCCACTATCCTTCGGGGCAGAAACTCGACGGCGGCTCGCGGAGCAACCTGAACCGCTCCTATCCCGGCACGAAGAACGACGGCCTGACGCAGCTTGTCGGCCTGGCGATCGTGGAACTGCTCAACAAGGAAAACGTCGATCTGGCCTTCGACCTGCACGAAGCATCGCCAGAGTATCCCGTCATCAACGCGACCGTCGCTCACGAGCATTCGATGGAGCTGGCCGCCATGGTGACGATGGAGCTGGAGATGATGGGCATCCCGATGCGGCTTGAGCCGTCGCCCGTCAACTTCCGCGGCCTCAGCCACCGCGAGTGGGGCGACAACTGCCCGAACGTGATCCCCATCCTTATGGAGGCGGGCAACCCGGCGCAGGGACGCCTGCGCGGCCATACCAACGAGGCGCTTGTGCTCACCGGCCGCGACAAGGCGTATGAAAAGGCTGCCAAGCTCGGCGTGCTGTTTATCCCCTATGTCGATTCGCAGCCCCTTGAGCTGAGAACGGCCCGTCACGTCACGGCCGTGGCCAAGTATATGGAGCTGCTCGGCGACGTGCGCCCCGGCAAGGACGTCGTGGTGGAGAACATCCCCACGTATGAAGAGATGAACGAGAAGGGGCTCGGCCCCTGGCTCGCTCCGGCTCCTTAGCGTTTTGTAGTGAACGGCTTTTCGGGCCGCGAGAGGTTCGCGGCCCTATCAAAAACAGGGAGGGATTTTGGTATGAAGAAAATGAAGGCAGCATTGGCGGCGGCGCTTATCCTTGGCGCAGCGACGGCAGCGGCGGCGGCCCCCAAGGTCGAAGACGGCTATGCGGCTCACGGCATGGTGGCCGCGGCGCATGAACTGGCGTCCAAGGCCGGCGTCGAGATCATGAAGAAGGGCGGCAACGCCATCGACGCGGCCGTGGCGACGGCTCTTGCGCTGAACGTCGTCGAGTTCAACGCCAACGGCATCGGCGGCGGCGGATTCACCACGTTCTATTCGGCCAAGACCAAGGAAGTCATCTGCATCGACTACCGCGAGCAGGCGCCCGCTTCGGCCACCAAGGACATGTTCGCGTCCGAGCAGGCCAAGAAGGAAAAGTGGTCCGCTTACGGCGGCAAGTCCATCGGCGTTCCCGGCTGGCTGGCCGGCATGGACTACATGCTGAAGAACTACGGCACCATGACCTTTGCACAGGTCGCCGAGCCCGCCATCCGCTACGCGGAGGAAGGCTTCAAGTTCGTTGACGCTCAGAAGGGCTTCATCGAGGATCACCTCGAGCAGCTCAACAAGTACAACGAGCCCGGCACCACCCCCTTCACCGACGAGATCGGCCTGCCCATCAACGGCGGCACCATCCTCAAGCAGCCCAAGCTTGCCAAGACGTTCCGCCTGATCGCTGAGAAGGGCATCGACGTCTTCTACAAGGGCGAGATCGGCGAAGCCATCTGCAAGGCCGTTGAAAAGGCCGGCGGCAAGATGACGATGGAAGACCTTGCCAACTACAAGGTCTACGTGCGCAAGCCCGTCGTCGGCACCTACCGCGGCTACAAGATCTACTCCGTGCCGCCCGCGTCGTCCGGCGGAACTCACATCGTCCAGCTGCTCAACATCATGGAGAACTATGATGTGAAGGGCTGGGGCTTCGAGTCAACCAAGAAGGTCCATGCCTTCTGCGAGGCGACCAAGATGATGTTTGCTGACCGCAGCAAGTACATGGCCGACACCGGCTTCGCCAAGGTGCCTCTGGCCGGACTTCAGTCCAAGGAATACGCCAAGGAGCTGGCGGGCAAGATCACCGGCGTCATCACCGAGAAGCAGACCGCGGGCGATCCGTGGAAGTATGACAAGGTCGAGAAGACCAGCTACATCGGCGGCATGGGCGACGAGCATTTCTCCACGTCGCACTTCTCCGTCGCCGACGCTGAGGGCAACATCGTTGCCAGCACCAACACGATCAACTTCTTCATGGGTTCTGACGTGTTCGTGCCCGAGTACGGCTTCCTGCTCAACGACGAAATGGACGACTTCTCCAGCAACCCCGAGAGCGTCAACGCGCCCGAGCCCGGCAAGCGCCCGCTTTCCTGCATGAGCCCCACCATCGTGCTTGATCCTGAAGGCCGTCCGTTCATGAGCCTCGGCTCGCCCGGCGCCACCCGCATCATCACCGCCGTCGCGCAGTGCATCATGAACGCCGTCGATCACGGCATGACGATGGATGAAGCCATCGAAGCGCCTCGCTTCCACGGCCAGTTCGGCAAGCAGATCCGCACCGAGAACGACCGCTACAACGAGAAGTTCCTCGACGAGCTCAAGGCCATGGGCTATGATATCAGCCTCCAGGCCCCGCTTTACACCGGCGGCGCTCAGGGCATCATGTTCCATTGGGACGCCAAGGGCACCGACAAGTTCCTCAACGGCGGCGCCGACAGCCGTCGCCTGGGCTTTGTCGTGGGCTTCTAAGCGACTTCATGCAGCAAAATCGGTAAAAAGCACTTAACGTACAGCCCCCGCAGGACGTGTTCCTGCGGGGGCTGTTTCGTGGTGAGATTCGTGGTAAGATTATGAACGATTCATGAACGAAAAACGGAGGCGGTATGATGAACCTGCGGCGATTTTGCGGACTGGCGGCGCTGATGCTGTGCGCGCTGACGGCGCCGGCGCACTCGGCGTTTCAGATCGATGTGCGGCCGGGATACGGCGTGACGGGGCGAAAGTGGCTTTCGGATTACAATCCCTGCCTGCGCGGCACGGATTATGACACGCCGGTGTTCGTGATGGAGGGCAGGGAACCGGGCGGAACAGCGTTTTTGTTTGCGGGCACCCACCCGCGGGAGATCGCGGGCCCGATTTCGGCAGCGATCCTTCTTGAGAACGCGGCTGTTTCGCGCGGGACGCTGTTCGTCATCCCCTGTCTCAACGTCGCGGGCATGAGCGTGCCCGATGCGCTGGGGCAGGTGCCGCACGAACTGATCGTCGAAACTCGCGGCGGAAAGCGCGTGCTGTATTACGGCGATCGGCGCATCCCGCTGAGAGCGGGCGAGTCGGACCCGGCGGAGTTCCGTCATCCGAGCGGCTATACCCATCCAGACGGCAGCGAGTGGCGCAATGTCAACCGCAATTACCCAGGCGTGCAGAACGGGACGCCGGCGCAGATGGTATGTTTCGGCGTGATGGAGCTGATCCGCCGCGAGAAGGTCGGCACTTGCCTTGACGTTCACGAGGCGACGGCGCCGGAAAGCGTGTTCGACCCCAGAACGGGAAAGACGCACCCCGGCGGCACGCTGTCGTATTCGCTGATCACGCATCCCAAATATATCGATACGGCGATCGAGATGATCTTTGACCTGGAAGAGCGCGGCGTGAATCTGAAGCCGGAGCAGTCGATCCCCGGCTTCCGCGGCATTTCGCACTTCGAGATCGGCGAGGGGACATCGTGCGTACCCTTCCTGAGCGAGACGCCCAACCCGGCGCAGAACGATCACGCCGTTGGCGCCGATCCGCTGAACGACGCCCGGCACCCGATCGCTGAGCGCGTCGCGATCCAGCTGGAGATCTTCCGTGAATGGCTTGGCAAATGCGGCGACATCACGGGCGCGCCTGTCGAGCTGACGGGCCTGCCGGACAAGCTTCAGATCGAGCGCGACGGCGTGTGGGCGTGGCTGCGGTAGGGCTGATGAGGCAGCGTCGTATAACCTAAGGATAAAAAGTTTATCATCAGATTGGAATGGACTGCAGGTGCCTGAGTGAGATGTTTTTATGCTATAATAAAAATGTCCTGGGATGATTTTAACGCGTTTTTTGTGTTCGTTCACGTCAGTATGTTGCAAAGAACAGATGGACTCATAAAGAAAAGCGGTGCGGACGGAAAAGAATTTTGTATACATCGTTTAAACTACTTTTCAAATGTGGCCCTTTGTTCTATAATTGATGCAGTCGAAAAGTTATTTCGGCATTTGAACAGCATCAAAAAATCCACAGGAGGGATCGACAGTGAAAAAACGGAACGTAATTGCTTTGGCGCTTGTGGGCATTTTTGCGGCCTCGACCGCGTTCGCGGCCAGCCAGTTCATCATGGGCACGGGCGGCACCTCGGGCACCTACTACCCGCTGGGCGGCGCGATCTCGCAGATCATCACCGACCACTCGGGCGGCAAGGTTGCCTGCGTCGCTCAGGCGACCGGCGCTTCGGTTGAGAACCTGAATCTGCTCAACGCCGGCGACATCGACCTGGCGCTCGTCCAGAACGATACGGCAGACTATGCCAAGAAGGGCGAGATGTTCTTCAAGGCTCCGCTCAAGAACGTGGTCGCCATTTGCCGCATCTATCCTGAGCACATTCAGGTCGCGGTCAACCCCGAGAGCGGCATCACCTCTCTGGCAGAGTTCAAGGATCACAAGATGTCGATCGGCGCGCCCGGCTCCGGCAACGAAGCGAACGCCCGTCAGATCCTCGGCGAGGTCGGCCTGTTCAACGGCGAAAAGTACGAAGGATTTGAGCCTCACTTCCTGTCCTACGCCGAGACCACGTCGAACTTCAAGGATCGTCTGATCGACGGCTTCATGTTCACGACCGGCGCGCCCAACTCCGGCATCCAGGAGATCGTGACGGCCCAGCCGCTCCGCTTCATCCCCGTTGACGGCGAGCTCCGCGACAAGATCATCGCCAAGTATCCTTTCTTCGCCCCCGCGGTCATTGAGAAGGGCACTTACAGCGGCCTTACCAGCGACGTGCAGACGATCGCCGTTCAGGCCTGCCTTGTGGCCCGCCGTGACATGAGTGATGACGAAGCCTATGCGCTCACCAAGGCCATCTTCGAGAACCTTGAGGCGCTCGGCAACGCGCACGCGAAGGGCAAGAGCCTGACGCTGGCTCACGCTCTCGACGGCATGACGCTCGACATCCACCCCGGCGCTCTCAAGTACTACAAAGAGGTCGGACTGGTCAAATAGCCGGATAACACCCGGTTCCATGTGTGCACAGGCGGGAGGGGCCGGAAGGCTCCTTCCGCTTTTTCGGATTAATACTCATGCGCGATTAAAATGCTCATCGCGCGGCCGCGCCAAAATCAGGCGCGGCAGTCGGTGCCTGACGGCGCCACGCCGTCTCATGCGTTTTTCGTTAAAACGGCTAATAATACGTTAGCCGTTTTAACGAAAAACAGTATAACCGCCGCGTGCAAAAGGGGACAGGAACATGAAAAAAATCGCGCTGTGGCTTGCGTTCTGCGCCGTGCTCGGGATCGCCGTGTTTGCCTGCGTGCCGCGTCTGTATCTGACTGCGGAGGACGAGGGCGGGAAGGTCGTTTTCATCCTGCCCGTCTACGAGGGCGACCGCTACACGATCCGCTTTATCCATTCGGTGGCCCGCCGTCCGGTGGACGAAATATACGAGATCGCCTCCGACTGCTCGATCCTGCTCGAGACGGTCTACGACATGATGGGCGCGGGGCTGCCCTATGAGCCGGCAGCGGGGCAGACCTTTACGGTGGAAGACGGCAAATACCACATCCGCGGTTTTGACATGCGCATTCCCGCGCTGACGTACCGGATCAACAAGGTCGTGGCAGATCACACGCTGCTGATCGGGCGCGATGTGTATCCGCTCAAGCGCTGGGCGGCTCCAGGCAAGCCGCTGACGTTCCGCGTGCGCCGCCTGACGCCGGTACAGGTGTTCCCGATCTGGCGCGCTTTGCGCGCGGCATAACAGAAAGGAGAGTTCTAGTCAATGGACGAGCTCAAAAAACAGGAAGCTGCATCTCCCGTTGAAGAGAAAAAACAGCTGAACGCCAACACCGTGAGCGACGAAAAGGTCGTTCAGGAAAACCTTGAGAAATACGACAGCGAATCGCGCTACCGCCGCCCCGACGGCTTCTGGGGCCTGGCCATCAAGGTGCTCTGCATCGCCTTCTCGCTGTTCCAGTTCTACACCGCCGGATTCGGCGTGCTGCCTGCGCAGATCCAGCGCCCCATCCACGTCTTCTTCACCTTCGTGCTCGTGTTCCTGCTCTATCCCTCGTGCTCCTCGTTCTCGCGCAAAACTATGCACTGGCTTGACGTGCTGCTGGCAGCCTGCGCCGGTGCGACCATGATCTATCTCGTCGTCAACTACCAGGAGATCATGTACCGCGGCGGCATCCCCACCCAGTTCGACCTCATCTTCGGTGCGCTGGCCATCCTCTTCACCTTTGAAGTCGCCCGCCGCATCGTCGGCTGGCCCATCGTCCTTGTCGCGCTGGTGTTCGTGCTCTACGCCCGCTTCGGCAAGTACCTGCCCGGTTTCTTCGCCCACCGCGGCTTCACCTGGACCCGCATCATCAACCACATGTATCTGACGACTGAAGGCATCCTCGGATCGCCCATCGGCGTTTCGTCCACCTTCGTCTTCATGTTCATCCTCTTCGGCGCCTTCCTGAACAAGACCGGACTCGGCAAGTTCTTCATCGACCTTGCCCTCGCCGCTGCCGGACATCAGGCCGGCGGCCCCGCCAAAGTCGCCGTCATCTCCTCCGGCTTCTTCGGCACCATCTCCGGAAGCTCCGTCGCCAACACCGTCACCACCGGAACGTTCACCATCCCGCTGATGAAATCCATCGGCTACGAAGGACACTTTGCCGGCGCCGTCGAAGCAGCCTCGTCCACCGGCGGACAGCTCATGCCTCCCATCATGGGCGCGGCAGCCTTCATCATGTCCGACTTCATCGGCGTCCCCTACATCACCATTGCCATCGCCGCCGTCCTTCCCGCTCTGCTGTACTACATGGCCGTCTTCATCATGATCCACATGGAAGCCAAGCGCCTCGGACTTAAAGGACTGCCGAGAGAGCAGCTGCCCAACACGAAGAAGATCTTCATGGAGGGCGGACACCTCCTTATCCCCCTGTTCGTCATCATCTACATGCTCATCAAAGGCTACACGCCCCTCAAGGCCGCCTTCTACAGCATCCTCATCACCGTCGCCGTTGCCATGATGCGCAAGAACACCCGACTGAAGCTGAGCGACATCGTCGATGCCTTTGACGAAGGCGCCCGCAGCTCCCTCGGCGTCGCCGCCGCCTGCGCCTGTGCCGGCCTCGTCATCGGTTCCGTCACCCTTACCGGCATCGGCCTGAAACTTGCCAACGGCATCGTCTCCCTCGCCGGCGGACACCTGTTCTTCACCCTCGTGCTGACCATGGTCACCTCCATCCTCCTCGGCATGGGACTGCCCACCACCGCCAAGTACATCGTCCTTGCCTCCATGGCCGCGCCCGCCATCCAGAAGTTCGGCGTGCCCGTGCTTGCCGCGCACATGTTCATCTTCTACTACGGCATCATCGCCGACCTCACCCCGCCCGTGGCCCTGGCCGCCTATGCCGGAGCCGGCATCGCCGGGGCCGAGCCGATGAAGACCGGCTTCACCGCCCTGAGACTGGCCGTGGCCGGTTTCCTGATCCCGTACTTCTTTGCGTACAACCCCGAACTGCTGATGATCAACGCCTCGTTTGCCAACACCACCGTTCCCGCGCTCACGGCGATCGGCGGCACCGTGCTGCTGTCGTTTGCGGCGGCCGGCTACTGGCTGCGCAACCTGCACATGTACGAGCGTGCGATCCTGCTTGCCGGCGCTCTGCTGCTGATCCAGCCCGGCTGGATGACCGACGTTGCCGGTGTGGCGATCGGCGCCTTCGTGTACGTGCTGCAGAAGTTTGTTGTGAAGAAATAGTTTTTTCGGAAGAGCTTTGCGGACTCCGCAGAGCTCTTCTTTTTTTGAGCAAAGTTCCCCCGTGCGGGTGATGAAATCACAGCGGCATGTGGTATGATTAAGATGAAAAACGAGATTGTGAAAAGCTACTTTCAATGGTAAAATGCAGATGAGCGTGAAATAACGGAAGCGTTTTTCCGTTTTTGAGTCGCTCGCTCCATGCGGTGCGGGACGCTCGAATCAGTTTTTTCAGGCGCAGCTGCTGCGTCGGAAAAATAGAAGAAGCACAAAATTTCTTGCAAGGAAGGGATTTTTGATGAAGAAAAGTCTGATGGCGTTTGTTCTGGCTCTGGCGCTTGCCGCGAGCGCGTTTGCCGCGCCCCGTGCCGGCGACCTGACGGTGGGCGTGACTGATTCCGGCAACTGGATCGGGATCGGCATTCGCGATGTTGACGCGTTCCTGAACGCGCAGGAAGGTTCACTTCTGTCCCGCGCTCTGAAGCTGGCGCCGGTGACGCCGGATCAGCTGGGCAAGGTTGGCGCGGTCGATGTGCGCGCGACAGCCAAAGAAGACATGGATAAGATCGAAAAGTTTGTGATGGCGTTTGACCTGAAAGCGCCTGTGACGCTTGAGGACATCAACATTGCCGGCAACGCGAAGGCCGCTGACTTCACCGTGACGGCGCCCGAAGGCATGAAGCTCACTCCGCTGTGCGTCGCAGACGGCGGCGAGGAAGTCGGCAAGATCAACATGGCCCTGCTTGAGCGCGACGGCAAACAGTACCTCCTGGCTGCCAACGGCGATCCCGCTGTGCTTGCCGCGATGGCTGCCGCTCCTGAGAACAACGCGGGCGTCACCGTCCGCACGCCGGCCAATCTCTGGGTCCAGGCGCACCTGACCAAGGATTTCGTCAAGGCTAACGGCAGCGAAGTGCCTGAGGACCTCGATGTCGAACTGGGCATCGAAGACACCGCGACTTCCGTCAAGCTGACCCTGTGGTCGAACATCGTCGACGAGCTCAACGGCGTGCTCGGCAAGGATCTCCGCGCGGTGCTGAACGGCGGCGCGCAGAAAAACGCTCCCGTGCTGTTCGGCAAAGCCCCGCTGGCTGCGATCCTCAACCTGTCCGCTTCATTCCTGCCCGAGAACTTCAAGCTGGCCGACCTGATGCCCGCTGAAGAAGCTGCCGAGGCCGAGAAGCAGATCGTCGCTCAGATCTCGCAGGCCGGATTTACCTGGGAAGACCTGGTCAAGCAGCTGCGCGGCAACATCACGATCGGCTTTGCCGGCAAGTTCACCGCCCCGATGGTGGGCGAGATCCCCGGCCTGTTCATCAACGCGACCGGCGTCGATCTGGCGAAGATCGCCCCGCTCGTCGAGATGGGCGCTCAGCAGCTGGGCGGCATGATCGGCAAGGCTGAGCCCTACGAAGCCGACGGCTGGAAGGGCTACAAGTTCAGCGGCATGGCTTCCGGCCTGATCGCGACGGGCGAGAAGGGCGTGCTCGTGGCCGCCATGAACGCCGATCAGTTCGGCGCGCTTGCTGAAGTCGTTCCCGGCCTGGCTGCCGCGGTCGAGCCCCGCAACTTTGCCCTCGGCCTGAACACGGCCGAGCTTCAGCCCGTGCTCAAGAAGATCTTTGCCGATCACGGCGATACGCTCCTGCAGATGGGCGGCGAAGAGGCGATGCAGGCGAAGGGCATCATCCAGCAGATCATCGACAACATGAACATGGTCGACGCCGTGTCGCTGGTTGCCGCTGACGAGAACACGCTTGTCCTCGAAGTGACCCCCAACGCGGACCTCGTCAACATGGTCCTGCCCGCTCCCGAGACTGCTCCCGAGACTGCTCCCGCGGAAGAGAAGCCCGCAGCGTAAAGGCAATGAGTAATTAGTAATCAAAAACTAAAAGACATCCCCGCTTTCGGAACCTTCCGAGAAGCGGGGATGTCTTTTTTCTCATGACTCATTACGAATTAATCGATCGGTTCCAGGTCGGGGATCTGCGAGCCGGGGTTGTCGTCGAGGGTGTAGACGGAGAAGCGGATCGCCTTCTGCCGCCCGAGCGCGTCGGTGACAGAAAGACGATGCTTGCCTCGCGTCATCGGCCACAGACAGGGGCGGTCGGCGGTGCCGCGGCCGACGTAACGGCCGTCGACAAACCAGAAATATTCGCCGCTGCCTTCGGCGCGCAGGATGAGATTGGCGCCGTCTTCGTGCTTGAGGTAAGCGGCGTCGGCCAGCGGCGAGGTGATCGACAGCTCGCTGCGCTTTTCACGGGGACTCTCCATGTAGGCCGAAAGCTCCGGCGGCCAGACGACGACGACTTTGCCGTTTTCCAGATGGTGCATCGTGCAGGCGGCTGCGGGCGAGACTCCGGCGATGGCGTATTCCTTCACCGTCCGCGGACACAGCGGCGACGGCGGCAGGCCGGACAGGGCGCAGACTTCGCGGGTAACGACCCCCGGCGGCGGAGACGTGAAACCGCCCGTGGGCAGGGCGCGGAGCGTCTCCAGCACGGCGGGCGCGGCCGCCCCCAGACCGACCAGTCCCGGATGCGGCTCGCCCTTGGGATCGCCCAGCCAGACGGCGAGCGTCCAGCGGTCGTTCCAGCCGACCGTCCAGGCGTCGCGCAGGCCGTAGGACGTGCCGGTCTTGAAGGCGAAGCGCCCCTTGGACGGATCCACAGAGCGCAGCAGTGTCGGCAGACGCGAGGGATCAGAGAGGATGTGCGTGGTGATCCAGGCGCTGTCGGCGGAGAAAACGCTGCGCTCGGCAACTGGATCGCTTTCGATAAAGCGGCTCTCGATGCGGTCGCCGAGGCGTGCCAGAGCGGTCGCCGCTGTCGCCAGTTGAAGCGGCGACACTTCACAGCCGCCCAGCACAAGCGAGTCGCCGTAATGCACGGCCGGCTGCGTGAGCGAACTGAACCCCAGAAGACGCAGCTTCTGGAGCAGGCGTTCGCCGCCCTCGCGTCGCAGGATGCGCACGGCGGGCACGGTGAGCGCGTTGGCGGCGCTGATCGGACCGCGGTAGAGCCGGTCAAAGTTGCGCGGCGCGCGTCCCGAAAGCGTCAGCGGCGTGTCGGCCATCAGCGAAGCGGGCGAGAGCGTGCCGTCCTCAAACGCAAGCGCGTAGGCGAACGGCTTGAGCGCCGAACCGGGCGAACGGAGCGCGGAGGCGCAGTCAACCCACTCCGCGGGAGCGCCTTTTTGCCCCCGGCGGGCGTTGGGAACGTAAGCGCGGACGGCGCCCGTTCTGTTCTCGATGAGAACGCCGGCTGCCGTGACCTGACTGTCCTGATCGGCCAGCGCGTCAAGCAGCGAGGCGCGCAGAGTCTTCTGCATAGAGCGGTCGAGCGTGGAAGTGATGTCGCGGCTTGTCGTCAGGGAGGCTACTTTACGGCAGAACACCCATTCCTCGCCGGGCAGCGGCGTGATCGATCTGGGAAGCGGCTCGGCACGCGCCAGCCGCGCCTGATCCGCCGTGATGCGGCCGCGGCTTTCCATCAGCGAGATGGCCCAGTTGCGCCGTTGCAGGGCGGCCCGCGGGTGCAGGTCGGGACGGTACGCCGTTGGCCCCTTGACCATCACGGCCAGCAGCGCCGCCTGCGCGATCGTCAGATCGCGGGATGACCGTCCAAACCAGGCCAGCGACGCGGCCTCAACGCCGCGCAGGTTGCTGCCGAGCGGGATGATGTTGAGATAGATGCTCAGCAATTCTTCCTTGGAGTGCGTCTTTTCGAGCTGACGCGCCTGGGCGAACTCGCGCAGCTTGGTGCGCACAGTGCGCTCGGCAGGCCAGCAGATGCGGACGATCTGGCTGGTGATCGTCGATGCGCCCGATCTTACTCTTCGCGATGTGAGGTTGTCGAAGGAAGCGCGCATCAGCCCCAGCCAGTCGACGCCGCTGTGTGACCAGAAACGGCGGTCTTCCACCTCGACGGCGGCGATCGGCATCCAGCGCCCCATATCAGAAAGAAGGACGGGGAGACAGAACTCCCCGTCCTCTGACAGAGTCACGCTGAGCAGCGCGCCTGAACGGTCGCGGACGGCCGTTGAGCGGGGCCAGGCGGAGAGGCGGCTCTCCACGGGAGCAAGGCCGCCCAGGCTCTCCCAGAAGCGGAAGAGCCCGAACGCCGCGCACAGCCCGAGGAAAAGCGTGCCTCCCAGCCAAAGCGTGAGCTTGCGATGTTTCATTGTTCCGATTGATTACTGCACTGTGACGGAAGCGCTCTTGCCAAGGTAGGCAATGCCCTTGTTGCCGAGAGCTTCAACGGCGACGGGCGGCAGCGTGAACGTTCCGCGCGTGGTGGCACGGCAGGGCAGCTTCCACTCAAAGACCTTGCCGCGTCCGGAGACGTTGAGGAGCAGACGGTCGAATCTCAGGTCGCTCCTGGCTGAGAATCCGTCGCTGCTTACGCTCTCTCCCGCGTTTGCGGCTTCAAAGCCGGCGGGCAGCAGGACCGAGACGCGCAGATCGGCGGGGCGGTTGAGTCCGGTGATCTTCACCTTCATCAGCACTTCCTGACCGAAGGCGACCGAAGCGAGATCGACAGGCTCCTCAGTCTTGGCGTCGAGGATCGTTCTCTCCACGCGCAGGCCGCGGCTGTAGCTCTTGGGCTCCGTGGCGGGAACGCCGGAAGCCGTCCACGAGTACCACAGCGAGCCGGCGCCGGTGGCGGTGATGCGGAACTTTCCGCCCTTGTCGCCCTTCCAGACGGCGGGCTTGCCGTCGAAGCTGGCCAGCTCCGTTCCGTCGGGGCCGAGCAGCTTGGCCTGGACGGGGCCGGGGACGATGTGCTGCGAGAACACGCCGAGCGCCATGATCATGCTGCCGGCGTCGCGGGCGCTGCGGCGTCCGCTTCCCTTGGCCAGATCAGCGGCGATGCGGGCAGCCAGATCGCGGGCGGGGGCTCCGCCGGGTTCGATTGCGTCGAGCGCAAGCATCCTGAATCCGGCCTCAGGCAGGACCAGAGAAGCCGTGGCGGCGTTGCTCTCAGCGCCGACCATCTTCTGAGCCTTCTCCTGCTCGCCGGCAAGGGCATAGCTGGCGGCCAGCAGGGCGCGGCCGGAGCCGTTCAGGTCGCCGCTTCTCTCTTCCAGCCAGTTCATCCAGCCCAGAGGCGCGTCACCGGCAAGGGCAAGCACGTAGCAGCCGTATGCGCGGGCGTTCATCGCCTCGGACAGATTGGCGCTGTCCTCAGGCAGCGGCTCAGCCATGTAGCGGCGCAGCCACTGATAGCCGATTTCCAGACCGTTCGGCTCGAGGATGCCGGACTCCTTGACAGCAGTGAGGAAGTGCAGCGCTGCGACCGAGCCCCAGGGATCGGTGCCGTCGCCGCGCCAGGCGCTCCACGAGCCGTCGAAGAGCTGGTAGCTGGCCATCTGCGCGAGCACGGTGTTCAGCGCGATGCGGTTCTCGATCGGGTTGGTCAGGTCCTTGTCCTCGTCGCTGAGCAGGCTGGGCAGGCAGAGCGTGATCCAGCCGTGCGAGACGGCGCGGTCAAGGCCGAAGCCCCAAGTATCGACTGTCTCAAGCAGCGAGAGCGCATCGACGACCGGCGCGCCGGAAATGGTGACGGAGAGGGCGCCTGTGCCGGGGTACCACGAATCGGGCAGTTCAAAGTCGGTCGTGCCTTCGCCGGCGCTGCCGCCGCCGACCATTGAGGTGAGCGGCCAGCCGGGGCGAACGGCCAGACCCGTTTCAGAGCTGTACTCGCGGCCGTTCAGCGACACCGTGGCCTTGAGCGCGCCATGGGAGCCGTCGGAACCGACCGTGAGCTCAGGAAGCATCTCGGTGGCCGAGAAACGGCGGTTTGCTGCCAGCTGGGCCTTGTCGGTCCAGTTGCCGCCGCGCTGCTGCAGGCTCTCGGAGGCCGAGACGGCCACAGCGGCGTTGCCGCCTTCTTCAGCGGTGAGGTTCAGAGCGGCGCGGAGCGTGTCGCCCGGGGCGGCGAAACGGGGCAGCGAGAGGTCGATGACGACCGGGCGGGCGATCTTCGATTCGGCAGTCGCGCGTCCCATCGACGTGCCGTCAAGGGCGATCGCTTCGACGCGAAGCGCGCCGGCGAACTCGGGGATCGTCGTGGTGATCTCGGCAACGCCGTCCTTCAGTTCAACGGAGGGCAGCCAGATCGCCAGAGGCACGTAGTCGGATGCGCGTACCGGCGACATCATATCGGCGTTAGCCATCAGCTTCGCTCGGGCCATCTCGGCGTCATCGCCGCCGGCGGGGTGGAGCAGAGCCGTGCCGCGGGCCTCGATAGGCAGGAGCGAATCGTAGATGTCGCACATCTTTCCGTCCATGCCGCGCAGACGCGTGAAGAACGTCCACGGATCGGCGTTGTCGCTGCCGGAGAGCAGCAGGATGCCGCGGTCGACGAGCGCGATGGAGACGACGCCGCTGGCGGGCTTGCCGCTGGCGTCATTGACGACGACGCGGGCGCTGAACGTGCCGGGTTCGGCCTTCTCGGGCGACTCCACCTTCACATCCAGCTTGCGGCTGCTCAGATCGAGCTTGAGAGGCAGAGCGCCGAGCGCGCGATAGGGCGGCTTGGTGTCGGCCCCTTCGGGACGGACGACCTGGACGGTGATCCAGCCGTTGGGAAGCAGAGCGTCGGTGACGGGCACATCGACGGTGGTCTCGGTGCCGGTCATCTCGAACGACTTGACCATGACGGGACGGTCGCTGCCGACGGTCAGGAGCGCACGGCCGGCGAACGGCGACTTGATCGTGATCTTTGCGGTGCTGCCGGCAGCGTAGGCGCTGCGGTCAGCCTTCATCTCGACACGGTCGGGCATGGCCGCGCCCATGGCAGACGAGCCCTGCCAGTTCTCCCACACCCAGACGCGCAGCGAAGCGCGGCCGTCGGCGTGGTTGAACGTGATGCGGTACTGGCCTTCGTCCTTGGGACGGAAGACGAACTTGCCTCTGCCGTTGGTGATCGAGGCGGTGAACTTCTCGGGCTCGCCGATCTCTTCCTGCCAGGTCATGCGCGAGCCGCTGTCGTCCGTGACCATCACGTAGCGGCTGGTGACGCGGCTGACTTCCACGTCGACAGAACCGAGGCTGATGGGCTTGTCCTTGTGATCGACGGCGACGAGGCCGATCTCGCTGTCAGCGTTGGGGCGGATGTCGCCCTTCGGACGCATCACGCCGATGAGCGCCTTGGTGGGATAGATCGGGATCGAGGCGGTGCTGCCGGTCCAGCGGCCGTTCGCCTCCATGACGCTGAGGCGGAAGTGCCCGCGGATGATGGACGGCGCGCGGAGGTCCTCGTCGGGCGTCCAGGAAACGGAGGCTTTGCCTTCTTCGTTGAGCTCGCCGGATTCGATCTCGCCGGAGGAGCGGCCGGCGTCCTTGGCCATTTCAGAGCCGAAGACGTAGCCGGGGAACGTCTTTGAGACATAGGCCTCGGGAACGGTGGTGTAGCTCAGCTCCCATTTCAGGCCGGCTCCGGAGCCGCCGAACAGGTAGCGGGCGCTGATGTCGAACGTGCCTTCCTGGCCGGGGAACATCTCGGCGGGAGCCTTGAGCGAAGTTTCGATCTGAGGCGGACGGAACTCTTCGATCTGGACGCTTCTCTCGGCAACGACGGTTGAAGTGCCGGGCACGAGAAGACGCAGCGAGTACGTTCCGCTTTCGACAGTGGCGGGGATCGGGGCCGAGATCATGCCCGAGCCGTTAGCGTCGAGCTTGACGGTGCCGCCGGCCAGTTCGATGCCGCGGCCGGTGAGCTTCCACGCCAGCGGGAACTCGCCGGGCAGCTCAAGCGCGGTGCTGCGCACGATAGCCTGGGCCTCGAGCGTTTCGCCGGGCTGCCAGAGAGCGCGCGGCAGGGTCCACATGCCGTCGTAGGCGTCCTTCCAGGGAGCGCCGGAAATGTCGACGTCGCGGCCGGAAAGCTGATTCGTGCCCAGCTTGACGAAGGTGATGAGACCGTCCTTCTCGGCGGTCACGAGGACGGGCTGAAGATTCTCGTCCCAGCCCTCGTCGACGGTGAACGAGGCGGCGCCGTCGGCGTCGGTCGTGCCGGTCAGAAGCAGCTGATTGCTTGCGGAGTAGACCTTGACGGCAGCGCCTTCAAGCGGCTTTGTTCCGGCGATGGACGATGCCCACACCTGAAGGCCGCGCTTGTAAAGACGGGCCGACAGAGCCGTGTCGGTGATGGCGAGCAGCATCCGGGCGCTGTCCCAGGTGTCGGGATCGGCGTTCTTCGCCTGGATCATGTACACGCCTTCGCCCTCGCAGCCGATCGCTGTCAGGTCGACAGCGCGGCGCGTGATCTCATTGACCATGCCGCCGACGCGGAATTTCTTGCTGCCGAGCGGCTTCGCCCAGCGCCGGAAACCGTCGTCGTCGAGGTCGTCTGGGTCGAGTGCGGCGACAGCGACGTTGTTGTTGTACAGCTTCCATGCGGACAGTTCAAGCGTCTGGACGTTGGCCGTCTCGATCGCGATGCGGGGCGCTTCGGCGGGTGTGAGGAACATGCCGGCGGCAGGGAAGCGCACGGACGACGACATGTCGGGGAAGATGAACGACTTGACGAAGTCCTCCTTCATCGGCTCGGCATCGCTGCCGGTGAGCCCCTTGCGGATCGTCACGCTGACGCGGTCGCGGGGCTTGAAGTCACCCACGACGGTGAAGCCGTCATACGACGACTCAAGCGAGAACGGCACGGCGGGCGAAAGCTCGATGTAGCCCTTGGCCTTGGCCAGATCGACCTGATTGTTCAGCTCGATGTGGATGCGGCCCCTGCCGCTGTCGCTCATGTAGGCGTTGGAGCCGGTGACGAGCGTCTCGGTGATCAGCTTGAGCGTCACTTCCAGGCCGCCGTTTTGGGGAATGTCGCCCTTGTTGGGCATCAGACCGTCAGAAACGACCACCTTGACCGTCTTGCTGTTCCACATCGGCTGCGTCTGCACGAGGATCTGCTTCGTGGGAGCGGCGCCCTGGATGTTGTAGTTTACCGTCGAACCGAACTGGTTGTAGACGGAGAGGAAGCCGCGCAGACGGGCGGGGGAAACTTCGGCGTTGAAGTTGAGCTGGAGCGTCACCTCACGCGACTGAGACATGCCGCGGATCGAAGCGCTTTCAAACTTCAGTGCTGGCGTCTTGAACTCAAAGCTCTGCGGGCCGGCGACGAGCGAGCCGTCAGCGGTGCGCAGACCGCCGGGGCCGAAGTCGGCGACATAGCGCGTGGCCGCGGCGAGGCTGACCGACGGAGTAAAGTACAGTTTGTTCGGAGCCACCCACTTGGCCGTGCCGGACACGGCAGGGCGGAACTTGAGCGGGCTGGCGTCGCCCTTGACGGGCTTGTTCAGCTGGGCCGAACCGACGACGGGACCGCTGAACACAACGGTGAACTGAGGACGCGTCTGGCTGGCGTTCAGCTCTCCCTGCGGAGAGAAGCTCGTCACCGTCACGTCCTTTGCCCATGCCGAGGCGGCCAGAAGCGCGCCGAAGAGCAGGGCGGTTAAAAATTTGCGCATGAGAACACCTCCTGAAAATTGTGTTTTGGTTCCTGACCGAAACGCTGATTTGATCCCGCTATGCAGAATACGATCAGCACACAGGAAACCTGAGAAAATGCGTCAGATCCGAAGAAACCTGTCCGCAAGGGGCTCCGGAGGCGTACTCCCGTACGTTGGAGGAGCCCCTCGGACAGCGTTTCGAAGGAGATGACGTATTTTATCAGCGTTTCCCTAATATCGCTGCGCGGGCTGCGCAGGAATGACATAGATGTGACCGTACGAACCGACGGGGATCTGCGACTGCTGGCGGCGCACCGGGTACTGATACTCCACCGCCGGTGAAGGCTGCGGCTGCGCGGTGAGGAAGTACCAGGCGCTGCCGATGATGCCCGTGGCGATCGCCACGGCCGCGGCCACGCGCCACGGCGAAACGGGCGACTTGCCGCCCACGCGTCCCGTCTGGCCGTTGACCATGAAGTTGTAGACCTTGTCGTTGTATTTGAACGACGACAGCCACACGGGCAGCAGCAGGTACTTGAAGCGCAGGTCATCGTAGGCCGTGCGCACGTCGACGCCCGATACATGATCGGCGTGGTGCTCCCAGCGGATCTTGCTGGAGATCTGTGCTTCGAGATGGCGGGCGATGTCGCTTCTGCCGTGTTCCCAGCCTTCTTTCAGCCCCACGGAATAGCGCTCCGCGGCGAAGCCGGCCAGATACTGCGGCTTGTAAGCGACGTTGCCCTCCGTGTCGAACGGTTCGATCTCGCGCAGGATCGAGGCGTCGTGCCGCGTCGTGCCGATCACGAGCTGATCGTTGATGAACTCCTGGTAGTCCCCCGAAGTCCAGTACCAGTCGGTGACGACGCGGATCTGCTCGCGGCCGTTGACGTACTCGCGGACCCGGCGGTCGATGCCGTAGCGGCCCGTGTACTGCGAATACGTCTGCGTGTCGAACGTCCAGTAGGGCAGATAGACGCCGTGAAACGCGCCGGGCCTGGCTTTTTCCTTGGCGAGGCTGGGGCAGAACCACTTGCCGCTCAGCCACTTTTTAAAGTTCTCGCCCGCCGTCTGCTTGTCGATCTTGAACGGACACACGCCGCCGGGAGCCATCGTGTCGTCGTCGTGCGTCTCCATCACCTGGTTGGAGCCGCAGTAGGGACACTCATTGGCCGTCTCCAGCGCGTCGTAGATCGTTTCGGCGCCGCACGACTCGCAGATGACGCGCTTTTTGGCCACGCCCCAGTCGTGACTGGCTAGGTCTTCGGCACGGTCAAAGTCGATCTCGGCTGCGGCGGCTCCGCTCTCGATGGCGATCTCGTGCCCGCAGTAGGGGCATTTCAGTCCGCCCGTGGCGGGATCGAACTCCATGACCCCGTCGCACATCGGACATTTCTTATCGGTCTCTTCTTTGGTGCGGACCCGAACGGGTTCCTGCTCCTCAAAAGAATCTTTGTATTCATCCATGGAATCACGCTCCGATCTCCGCCGCATAGATCTGCGGGCGGCGGTGCCTGCTGCGCGCTAGACGCGGTCGCTGTCGTCGAAGCGGTCGCCGCATTCGGGGCAGAACTTGGGCGGATTGTGAGGATCTTCCGGCTCCCAGCCGCACTTGTCGCAGCGGTAGAGCGGCGCGCCTGCGGGCTTTTTCGCCCCGCACTCGTGGCAGAACTTGCCCTTGTTGATCGTACCGCAGCCGGGGCACTTCCAGCCCTCGCTCTCGACCGGGCGGGGCGCGCCGCACTCAGAGCAGAACTTGCCCGTGTTGCCCTCGTGTCCGCAGGCGCACTTCCAGCCCTTGGAGTGCTCGTGAGCGGCCGGGGCCGGAGCGGCAGCAGATGCGGCTTTCGCGGCTTCGGCAGCGCGCCTCTGCGCTCCCTGATTGATCAGGTCGGCAGCGCTCATGCCGCCTGCCTGAGCGGCCATGTTCAGTCCCGCGAAGGCGAACATCGGGCCCGTGGCCGTGTTCTTGGCGGCGTCGCGCATCGCGTCGGCCTGAGCCATGCCGATCTGAGCGCCGAGCATCTCGGGATTGCGTCCCATCGCCGCGCTCATCTGCATCTCCTTGATGCGCTTCTCGTCCTCTTCCGAAGCCTTGAGCGTGTTGATGGCGAAGCTCACCACCTCGATGCCGCGCAGGTGGCCCCACTGGTCGGAGAGCACGTCATTCAGCGCCTTGGCGATCTCCATCGTGTGCGCCGGCAGCGCGCTGTAGCGCACGCCCTGTTCCGACACGCGGGCGAACGCCGGCTGGAGCGCCGTCATCAGCTCGGCCTTGAGCTGGCTGTCGAGCTTGTCGCGAGTGTACACATCCTGGATGTTGCCGCAGACGTTGGTGAAGAACAGCATCGGGTTGGTGATGCGGTAGGAGTATTCGCCGTTGCAGCGGATGGCGATGTCGACGTCGAGACCGATGTTCTTGTCCACCACGCGGAAAGGCACCGGGTTGGCCGTGCCGTAACGGTTGCCCGTGATCTCCTTGGTGTTGAAGAAGTACACGCGCTGATCCTTGGGCGCGTCGCCGCCGAAAGATATGCGCTTGCCGATCGTCTTGAAGCTCTCCCAGATGCCGTGGCCAAGGCCGCCATAGAAGATGCTCGGCTCGCTCGACGTGTCGTAGACGAATTCGCCCGGCTCGGCGCACAGCTCCACAACCTTGCCCTGATCGACGATGATCATGCACTGTCCGTTGGCCACCGCGACGATCGAACCGTTGCTGATGATGTTGTCGCCGCCCTTGTTGTTGCCGCGCTTGCCTTTGCGCTTGTAGGCGCGCTCGACGAGCACGTTCGGCTCCATCGCGTCGCAGTAGAAGTATTCGCGCCACTGATCGGAGAGAACGTCGCCCATCGCGCCGCCCACAGCCTTAAAAAGTCCCATTGTGCAGCACTCCTCTCGTTTTTTTCGAGCGTCCTGCTCAAAAAGTGATTTTACAATAACACATCATAATATTAACATAAAAAGCCATTTCGTACACGGGGTTTTGCGTGAAAAGACGCTCTTTTACAACCAAAATTTTAGAGAAATCATTTCGCCTTTGCATCACCCGCAGGGGTGAAAAATGTCGGGTGTGCTTCCGACGGGTTTTTAATTCAAAGCCAACACAAAGCCCCAAAGACCCTAAGAAAAGCATAAGGATTATTCTTAAGGAAAAGAATCACGTACAGCAAAAAATCTCCCGCATCCTGTTCATTCGGATGCGGGAGATTTTCTTTTAGATTTTCATTTAGTTTTTCTTTGTGTCTTTGCGTCTTCGTGTCTTGGTGCTGCGGTTTGGAATTTGTCGGTTTGAGTTTTGCCTACTCGCCCCAGAACGTTTCGATCACGTCGTCGCCTGGGCGCTGGGTGAGCAGGGAAACGGCGATGAAGACGAGCAGCCCGAGGACGAGGCTGGGGATGATCACGTTCATGCCGTAAAAGTTCTTGATCGTCATGCCCATGATGAAGTAGCAGGCCGTACCGCAGACTGACGAGCACAGAGCCCCTGCCGCGTTGGCGCGCTTCCAGTACAGGCCGAGCACCAGCGGCCAGAGGAACGCGGCTTCCATGCCGCCGAAGGCAAAGATGTTCAGCCACACGATCAGGCTGGGCGGACGCACCGCGGCGAGGAAGACGATCGTGCCGAGGATAGCCGTGCTGCACAGGCTGAGCGTGCGGATGCGGCGCTCGTCGCACGCGGCGCTGGGATTGACGTAGTTGATGTAAAGGTCCTTGACGATCGTCGAAGACATCTGGATGAGCTGCGAGTCGATCGTCGACATCACGCCTGCCAGCGGTCCGGCCAGGAACACGCCGGCGATGACCGGCGGCAGCACGGTGACGGCCATCTGCGGCATGATCGAGTCGGCTGTCTTCAGCCCCGGCAGCACAGCGCTGCCGAGCGCACCGCAGAAGTGCATCCCCAGCATGATAAAGCTGACGACGAACGTGCCGATGATGATGGCCGAGTGCATCGACTGTGAATCACGGTAGCCCATGCAGCGCACTGCCGTGTGCGGCAGAACGACCGTGCCGAAGCAGACAAGCACCCAGAACGAGAGGATGAACGGCTTGGCGACGAAGTTATTGGGGCCGAACGGCGAGAGCAGCGCCGGATTGGCTGCGGCGATCTTGTCCATGACGGCTTTCATGCCGCCGCCGGCGTGCGCCACGCCCCAGATCATCGCCGCTGTGCCGAGCACCATGACGATGCCCTGCAGAGCGTCCGTCAGCGCCACGGCGCGGAAGCCTCCGACGGTGGTATAGAGCACGACGGTGCCGGCGAAGATCGCCAGTCCCCAGAAGTAGGGCAGGCCTGTGATCGTCTCGAACAGACGCGCGCCGCCGATGAATTGAGCCGTCATCGCCGAGATGAAAAACAGCAGCAGCGATACGGAGGCGGCGATCACCACGAACTTGCTGCGGTAGCGCTCGCGCAGGAAATCGTTCACCGTGATCGCATTGATGCGGCGTGCGACGATAGCGAACTTCTTGCCGAGCACGCCCAGCGTCAGCCACGCCGTGGGCACCTGAATGACGGCCAGCAGCACCCAGCCCAGGCCCGTTTTGTAGGCCACGCCGGGACCGCCGATAAAGCTCGACGCCGAAGTGTAGGTCGCCACGAGCGTCATCGCCAGGACGAAGCCGCCCATGCCGCGGCTGCCGATAAAGTATTCGCTGAGGAACTCGCCGCTTCTCTGCGCGGCTCGTCCGCAGTAGAGCGCCAGCAGATAAACGCCTGCCAGATAGAGCAGCACGGGGATGAGCAGAGGCCAGTTAAGCGTCATGGTTCGCGGCCTCCTTCTCATGCGGATCAAGCGGCATGTTTTTGAACAGAAACTTCACCATCAGCAGCGCGAGCACGCAGAACAGTGCCGGGCCGGCCACGGAGCTGTAAAAGAACCACTCCGGCAGGCCGCAGACATAGCGGTACTGAGCCGGATCGCCCGAGCCCAGGCCGTAGGCGAAGCCGTACCACCAGACGAAAAACAAAACGGCCAACGCAACGGAGCAGAACGCTTCGAAGTTGGCCTGACGGAAACGACGATCAATTTTCATGCGCGAGACCTCCTGAAAATTCGCCCTGAGAGCGGCAGTGCGCAAAAGGCAGCATACGCCCCGGACGGATGCTGTCGCAAAGTCAGCGCATATCTCCCGCTGGTCCCGCGCCGGCGGTGGGAGTATTCTCTCAAGACAAAGCGCTCTTGCCGCTTTCGGCGCGACAAACAGTTCCGAAAGACGGACTTCCCCGCCGCGGCCCCATTGCCGCGGCGCATGTGATTGTGGGCGTATGGTCATCCATGCGCGGAGGATATTATACAGGATTGTCTGACAAAACTCAACGATATGACGCAAAGAATTTTTTGCCGCCAAAAAACGGCCCCGCGCGGGATCGAAGTCCGCATGCGGGGCCGTTTTTGCGTTTTATGCTGCTACTTGATGTTCTTGTACTTCTCGGGGATGGGGAGCTCGGTGTTGCCCAGGAAGCCCTGGCCGAAGACGTAGGTGTCCTGATAGACCATCAGGTGGTTCTTCTTCTCAAGGCCCGTGGCCACGTCGACATAGTAGCCGCCGTTCCACTTGGCGCCGGGGGTGTTGGCCGTGTAGATCGCGAACAGATCTTCGGGCTTCATGCGGCGGCGGAAGTTCTTGGCGGTGATGCCCTCTTCGACGCACTTCTTGCCGTACTCAGCCATGCCGACCACGGCGGTGAAGCCGGACGAGAACGCCCAGGTGCCCATGCGGCCTGCGCCGCCGCGCTTGATCACTTCGGTCTCGATGGCCTTGAGGATGGCTGGGAAGTCACCGGCTACGCCGGAAAGGTCAAGACCAAGCGCGCCGGGATAGCCCATCAGCGGCGAGGGCACGTCGGCCTCGACGAACAGGCCGCCGAGCGCGGCGATCTGCTTGATGAGCGGCTCGGTATGGGCGTCGTTGGTGCAGAAGAACGCTGTCTTCTTGCCGAAACGGTCGAGCCACTGCGGCACATGCTCAAGGATGAACTGCTGCGCGCCGGCCACGCCGACGTCGCTCATAGGATCGGGAGCCGTCTCCATGTGGAACTTGATGCCCATATCCTCGCAGGCCGCCTTCATGATGTTGACGCGGCGCAGCTTGAGCTCGGAGCTGAGGTGACGGGGGAAGGAGATGTGCACGAAGTCAGTGGCGCCCAGTTTCTTGGCGCCGGCGATGATGAGATAGCCGCGGGTGATCGCGTCGATGTTCGTCGCCAGGTCGGCAACGCTCTCGATCGTCAGCGGGTCTTCCTGAGGCTGTCCGGCGAAGAGCAGGATGTCGGGGCGCTTCTCGCGGATGCGGCGGAACGCCTCGGTCGTGCCGGGCACGGCCGTCATGACGACGACGACCTTCATCAGCGGATCGTCGGCGAACGCGGCGATCTGGCTGATCGTGGTCTCCATCTCGGCCATAAAGTTGTCGGGCATGGTCACATGCTTGATGTAGCCGCCGTTGGCCACGTCGCCGTAGCGGCGGATCAGCTCTTCGGCGCCGCGAAGGTTGTCCTCGGCCTGAGAGACCGTCTCGGTGCAGACGCCGATGTGGAACGGCGCGTCAGCGAAGGCTGCTCCCGCAAAGCAGACGAGAGAAGCCGCCAGTAGTGCGATGAAAAACTTGCGCATTGCTGAATCCCTCCTGAAACTCTAAAAATTTAATGATGCGTCCGCACCGCATGGCGCGGGTGATGCCGTTAAAAGGTGAACGACCTGGTCACGCTCTTGATTACGCCGTCGAAAAACTTCTGCGACGACTTGGGATAGACGAACATCACGGCGTAGAACGTGCCGTCTTTCAGCCAGTCGCGGCGGTAGACGATACGGCCCTTTTTGTCCAGCCACGAGAGCACAAACCAGCCTTCTTTGGCGTTGACGCGGCGATAGGCGATCCTGTGCCCCTGTGCGGCAAAGTCCGCCGCTTCTTTCAGCGAATGATCGAGTACGTTGTAGCCGGCCCAGACGGAAAATTCCCCGTCCGGGGAAGAGAACTTGCCGGCTTTTAGCGCGCAGACAAAGCGCCGGCCGTCGCCGTTATCGCTCTCAGGCAGCCAGTCGAAGCCTTCGGGAACGTCGAGCGAGTAGCCGAACCGCGCGTTCTCATACCGTGCCGCGAATACGGGAGCTGTGAAAGAAAATAAAATCAAAAAAAACGCGCAAATCGAGCAGAAAAACTTTCTCATTTTCGTCACCGCCTTTTGTCATTGAAAAGTCAATTTTCGATAGATGCTAAAGCGTTTTCCAAAAAAGGAGGGGAAAATGGATCCCCTCCGGTTTTGATGATGGTGAAAAGGCTTACGCCTTGATCCCCTCAGCTTCGGCCTTAAGCTCGACGATGGCAGCCGCGATGCGCTTGATGCCCTCTTCGATCACGTCGTTCGAGCAGTAGGTGTAGTTCAGACGGGCGTTGTGGATGCAGGCGCCCTCTTCGACCGCGAAGGCCGAGCCCTGGATGAAGGCGACCTTCTTGTCGAGCGCGCGGCGCATCAGCTGATCAGTGTTGACGCCGGGCACGTCGATCCAGTAGAAGAAGCCGCCCTGAGGCTTGACCCAGGTGACGCCCAGCGGTGCCAGATGACGCTTCATGCTCTCTTCCATGAAGTCGCGGCGCTTGCGGTAGTTGGCGATGATCGCCGGCAGATGCTGTGTGAGATAGCCCTTCTTGCAGTAATCAGCGACCAGCGCCTGATCGACGGAGCTGGAGCAGAGGTCGGTGCTCTGCTTGAAGACGCACATCTTGCGGATGATCGCGGGATCGCCGATGACCCATCCGGTGCGCGTTCCGGGCGCGAGGATCTTGGAGAACGAGCCGGCATAGAGCACGTTGCCGACCTTGTCGAACGAGAAGATCGAAGGCAGATGATCGCCCTCATAGCGCACGTAGCCGTACGGATCGTCCTCGAAAATGCCGATGTTGTACTTCTCGGCGATCTCGGCCAGCTTCTTGCGGCGCTCCACGCTCATCGTCATGCCGCCGGGATTCTGGAAGTTGACAATCGTGTAGAGGAACTTGACCTTCTTGCCCTCAGCGCGCAGCGACTCGATCAGCGGCGGGATCTTGTCGACAAGGATGCCGTCGGCGTCGCAGGGGATGCCGCGGCACACGCCGCCGTGGTTCATGAACACCGTGATGGCGGCCATGTAGGAAGGATCTTCGGTGATGACCACATCGCCGGGATCGAGCATTGCCCAGCTGAACAGGTCGAGCGCCTGCTGCGATCCGGTGGTCAGGAAGATCTCGTCCATGCCCACCTTGCGGCCCAGACGGGGCTGCATGAACTCCGTCAGGAACTCGCGCAGCTCGACGTTGCCGTCAGTAGTGCCGTACTGGAGCAGCTCCGTGCCCTTGTCCTTGAGCAGATGAGCGCTCTCGTAGAACTCCTCGACAGGGAAGACCTCGGGAGCGGGCATGCCGCCGGCGAACGAGATCATGCCGGGCTGCTTGATCACCGCGAGGATCTCGCGGACGGGAGAAGGACGCGTGTGCGTCGCCTTGAAGCTGAAATTGTCATTCCACGTGCTCATTATGAAACGCCTCCTGAAAAATTCGCTCTCATGCCTGCGGCGCGGGAGCCAGTATCCATTTGCGCTCAGGGTCCGAGATCGAATATCCCGAAGCCGCTTGCTCAAATTTATTCTACACATTATACAAAATTTCCGGGGCAATATGCAACAGCAAACTCAAAAGATTATTCTGAAAACTGTGTGCATTATCGCCGGGCGTCAGGGCAGGCCCAGTGCAAACGAATGCAAAGCTGTCCGGGAGCTGCCGAAAGGAGTGTTTTGTCTGCCGGCGGCAAAATGACGTTTTCACGGTGATTCTTGACACGTTTATTCTTTCGCTTATAATAAACGAACGTTTATTTTGAATGACGCGCCTCCACGCAATTACGGCGCGAGTACCGGGAGGAACAACAAATGCAGCAGGGAATGTGGAAGGGCCGTTTTCATCAGGACATGAACGCCAAGGTCCTGGCGTATTCGCAGTCGCTTGATCTCGACTGGCGGCTTCTGCCGTGGGACGTAGCGGGCAGCAAGGCGCACGCGAAGGGGCTGGCGAAGATCGGCGTGCTCACAGGCGAAGAGGCGCAGAAGCTCTGCGCCGGGCTTGACCAGATCGTCGAAGAGTACAAGTCGGGCGCTCTCGTCGGCAAAGAGGCGCTTGAGGACGTGCACATGAACGTCGAAGCCCGCCTGACGGAGATCGTCGGCCCGCTCGGGGGCAAGCTGCACACCGGGCGCAGCCGCAACGATCAGGTGGCCACGACGATGAGATTGTATCTGCGCGACGTGCTCAAAGACCTTGAGAAAGGTCTGCTCGACCTGATCGGAGCGCTGCTCGACCGTGCCGAAGCGCACAAAGACGCCGTCGTTCCCGGCTATACCCATCTGCAGCAGGCGCAGCCCGTGTCGATGGGGCATTACTGGATGGCTCACGTTCAGGCGTTCCTCAAGGATCTGCGCCGCCTGCGCTTCGCGATGGAGTCCGTCGACGAATGTCCGCTCGGCGCGGGAGCGCTGGCAGGTTCCACGCTGCCGCTCGACCGCGCCTTCACGGCCGCTGAGCTTGGCTTCTCGCGCCCCACGGAAAACAGCATGGAGACGGTCGCTTCGCGCGATCACTTCCTGGATATTTTATATTTCTGCTCGCTGTTCGGCGTGCACTGCAGCCGTCTCAGCGAGGACCTCATCATCTACTTCACGAGCGAATTCGGCTGGCTGAAGCTGCCCGACGCGTTCTGCACCGGTTCCAGCATCATGCCTCAGAAGAAGAACCCCGACGTGCTCGAACTCACCCGCGGCCGTGCCGGCGGCCTGATCGGCCATCTTGTCGATCTGCTCGTGACGATGAAGGGCATTCCCATGACCTATGACCGCGACCTTCAGGAGGACAAGCGCGGCCTGTTCGCAGCCATTGATTCGGTGGAGCTGATCCTGCTCGTCCTGCCCGACCTGATCCGCAATGTGGAAGTCGACGAGGCCAAAGCCAGCGCCGGTTTTGCCGACGGACTGGCCCTGGCGACCGACATCGCCGAGTTGCTGGTCCGCAAAGGGCTGCCGTTCCGCGAGGCGCACCGCCGTGTCGGCGCGCTCGTTGCCGTCTGTGTTGAGAAGAACGTGCCTCTCAACCAGATTGACGCCGCGACGCAGAACGAGTACCTGCCCGAGCTGGCCGGGACCGATCTGAAAAAGGAACTGACCGCCCGCGCCGCTGTCGAGCGCCGCACGACCTACGGCGGAACGGCTTTTTCTGAAGTGGAGCGGCAGATCAAAAAGGTCAAAAAGCAATTAGGAATTAATAATTGGTAATTAAAAACCAATATGTCCCGGCGAAGGCCCCAATCCTTACACCCGATTGGGGGGACGCTTGGAAATCTTTATTTTGGATTTCACGTTCAAGCGTCGCCACGCACGAAACAAAACCGCACTGGAGAACGTTCCCCAGTGCGGTTTTTAATTACTAATTACTAATTATTAATTCCTCATTGCATTTTAGTGCGTGATCGAGATCAGGCCGCTGCTCTGGTTCGGGGCCTGGCGGGGCGTGACGACGGCGTTGCGCTGGGCCTGTTCGCGGGCCTCGGCTTCCGTGATCAGCTGAGGGCTGCCGGGCGGAGGCGAGTACGGTTCGAGGAAGTTGAGCAGCGAGCGGATGTTCGACCGGCGCGCATAGGTCAGCAGCGTGGCGAAATCCTGCGCGGTGGGTTGCTGGCTGAATACGGCGATGAGCTGATTGAGCCCTTCGGCGAGCTGCTCCCGGTCGGCGCGCTGTTCGCCGGTGCGGATGTTCAGCAGTGCCAGCTCGCGGGTGGCGAGGTCGCGGACCATCGGGCTGCGGATCGCCATTCTGATCAGCAGTTCCTTTTGGGCGGGATCCTGCGTGTAGCTTTCGGCCTGGCGAAGCAGCAGATCGCCTCTGATGCCGTCGATGCCGTACCACAGACCGAGCACGGTGCCGGCTACCATGAGCGCTCCGGCAAAGCGGTAGAAGAGCACGGGCAGCTTTTTGAACGACAGCATGCCCTCTTCTCCCCAGAACATGTGACGGCAGGTGAGCGCGAACGCGAGCGCGATCCACAGGGAGTTCTCGATGCGGTGGAACGGGCGCGTCCAAATGGCGTCGAACCAGACGAGGAACAGGAACGAGGCGCCCCAGACGAATTCGAGAGGCAGTGAGCGCCCCCGGTGCCGCCAGACGTAGCGGAAGAACGCGACCAGCCAGACGGCGCCGGTCAGAAGCAGCACTGCGCCGCCCCAGACGCCGAACTCGCAGAACCACTGGAGGATCTCGTTATGCGCCCAGTACGTGAACTGCCACTGCATTTCGGGATGGAGCTCCATGGCGGCCCGCTGTCCCTGGAGGTAGTACCACTTGTACTGTCCGAGGCCGACGCCCGTCATCGGCTTCATCTTGAAGACCTGCCACGACGTCTCCCAGATCTCGCGGCGCTTGGCGATGTCTTCGATGTTCTCGACCATGTCCTTCGTCTTCATCAGGAAATTGAGTCCGCGTCCCGTATCGGAGATGATGAAGGCGGCGAGCACGACGAAGAACAGGACGACGCCGATGCCGATGCGGCGCAGCTTGCCGCGGTCGCGGTCAGTGCAGAGGATCATCAGCGTCAGCATGAACGTCCCTACCCAGTAGGAGATGATCCCCGAGCGGCTGGTGGAGCAGATCAGACACCACGAAATGATCAGGTAGAAGAACAGATTGCCGAGGATCATGAACTTGTTGCGCAGGTTCTTCGAGAAGCTGCCGCCGTACCAGACGAACAGGAACAGCGAAGAGAACAGCGCCAGGGCCATCCAGAGAGCAAACATGTTCTGCTGGCCGGTGTTGCCGATGTAGTGGCCGGGCGTCTGCATGATCAGGCTCAGACCAAAGACGGGCGTGGTGATGTTGCGCACCTGGAGCTCGGCAAAAACGCCGTTGACGGCCGCGTTGAGCGCGGCCATCCAGACGATCGGCCGCAGCCATTTTTCCTTGAAGAACGCGAATGCCGCCAGGTAAAACACGACGCACCCGGCGAAGAAGAACCACTCGCGTTCCCAGGCCGGTACGCTGCGCAGCGGCACCCATTGAGGCTGAAGCGTGACGAAAACGAGATAGAGCAGCCAGACCGCGCCGAGAAAATCGATCTTCACCGGCGTGGCTTTCCCTTCGGTAAAGAGGCTGCCGCCGCACGAAAGCGCCATCAGCCCCACGGGGACGAGTGAGAAGACCCACTTCATCAGGTGCAGCGTCTGAAAGAACGTGCCTCCGGAATAGATCAGGTTCGGCAGCGCAAGACTGGCTGCAAAAAGAAGGAAATACCAGCAGTCGCGAAACGTCCAGCCCTCGTCGCCAGCCGGTGGGGCCGCGAGCAGTTCTTCAGAGGCGGGCAGGTTCGCTGAGAGGTCATTGACAGGTTCCATTGACACCATGACGCGATCTCCTTTGAAAAAGTATAATTGAATAGCAAACACAATCATATTATCACATTTTTCCCTGTATCCGGCAATGGAATGCGCATCCTCCCGCAAATATTTTATTCTGTCTTTTCTTTAAGTTTTGCACTTTTTCTCACGATGCGCTACAATAACCACTTGATAAGCGTCAATTTTTGATTTGGAGGCGCGGCAATGGGTCGACATGAAGCAGACAGCAGCACACGGAGCGCGAGAAGTCCCGCGTCGTCGCAGACGGGGCGAAGAACCGTGCTGCCTGAGACGCCCCTCTCGGTTCGGGGGACACGCAGGACGCGTGTTGAAGAAAATGGAACAGAGGCGCGTCCGGCAGCGAAAGAAGCGTCTTCTTCCCGAAGTCCGGCGCGCGCAAAAACGCAGCGCACGCTGAGCGGAAAGCTCAAGTGGCCGCAGCGCAGCCGGCCGGCTGTCCGTCCTCTGGAGCCTGCTGATGTGCCTCCCCGGCCTGCGGAGCGTCCTGCCGCCGAGCCCAAGCGAATGCCGCCGGAACCTCAGCGGCCTCCAGCTCCGGCTCAGACGGCCGAAATGAAACAGTCATCTGCCGCACACACAGAACCAGGCGCCGCAAAACAGGCCAAGCCGGTCAGCGCGCCTGTCAAGAGCAGAAGAGGACTGCCGCTGCCTCTGCGCCGGGCGCGCCCTGATGAGCCCGCTCGTCCGAAAGTCCCCCTGCGCGTGCGTGCTGTGCACTTCGTTCTGTGCCTGATCATCCTGGCTGCCGCTGCGTGGTTTTACAGGATCTGGGAGCGGCAGACGCGGCACGAGGCGCTGCCGCCGATGTTCATGCCGCAGCCCTATTACTATGAAGAAGAACAGCCTGTCCATGCTCTTCTGCTCTGGCGCGAAAAAGTGATTACGTCGCCGGTCGCAGGCACGGTGCAGCTGGCTGCGGGGCAGAAAGCCTGGACCGTTGCCGCGAACGACGTGGTGGCGACGGTGCTCTCGCGCGGACGCGGCACGGCCGTGAGAGTCCCTTCACGGGGCTATTTTCTGCCGGCGCTCGACGGCGCCGAGGACACATGGGAGTATTCGTCGCTCTGGCTCGGCTCCGGACTTCTGCCGAAACCGCCGGAGCTGAACTGGGTGCACGACCTGAGCCCGCTGGACCAGTCCCGGGCGGTGGGGCGGCTGATCGCACTCCCGCAGGACCCGCGCGCCATCTTCTATCTCAACCTGACTGACACGCTCCGGGCGGCGCTGGAGCGCGGCACGCTCACCATCAGGCGCGAGTCGCGCGGCCCAAAGTGGACAGCGCGCGTGCGCGTCTTCGTGAAATACAGCGAACAGCGCGCCAAAGTCTGTCTTGACATGCCGTATTTCCCGATCGACATGGTCCAGTCGCGCGAAGCTGATTTCCTTGTCTGTTCAGATGAGGATTCCGGCCTGCTCGTGCCGGATTCGGCCGTGACGATCCGCAGCGGCACTTACGGCGTGTTTGAGCTGGTCGGCGATCAGCTGGTATTCCGCAGCATCACTGGAAAGCCCGTCCGTGACGGCATGTTCTTCGTCTCTTCGGGGCTTTCGCCGGGAAATCCGGTCATTGTGAACGCTGCCAATGCAGAGGAAAAGAGGGTCCGTTTATGGTAGCAACAGAAATGTCTGAAAGGATCCAGGGCATCCTGGACCGCATCAGCGAGGCTGCGCGGCGCAGCGGACGCGACGCGCGCGACGTGACGCTGCTGGCCGTCAGCAAGACGAAACCGCTGGAGACGGTGATCGAGGCGGCCCGTACCGGACTCGTCAGTCATTTCGGCGAGAATCATGTGCAGGAGGGGCAGGCCAAAGTGCCCGGCTTCCCTGCCGATCTTCCCGCCTGCTGGCATCTGATCGGACACCTGCAGCGCAACAAGGCGCGCAAGGCGGTCCAGTTTTTTGACGTGATCGAGAGCATCGACAGCGAAGAGATCGCTTCCGTCCTCGAGCGCATCTGCGCTGAAAGCGGACGGAAGCTTGAAGTGCTGATCGAGGCGAACAGTTCCGGCGAAGCGTCGAAGACCGGCACGCCGTGGGATGACGTCCCCCGTCTGGCCGATCATGTGCGCGCGAATTGTCCTCATCTCGTCCTTCAGGGACTGATGACGATCGGACCGCTGGGCGGCGACGAAAAGGCCGTGCGCGGCGCTTTTGCGGCCACCCGCGAACTTCGCGACAGGCTCCGCGTCGCGCCGGGCGATCTGCCGCGCCTTTCCATGGGCATGAGCGGCGATTTTGAATGGGCAATCGAAGAGGGCAGCACGCAAGTGCGAGTCGGCACCGCAATCTTTGGACACCGATAGGAGGTCTTTCAGTTGAGTGGCAAATTACGCGCTTTTTTAGGCCTGAACGACAGCGGTGATGTCGTCGTGGAATCTCACCGCAAGCGCCGCACCGATTACATGAAGAAGATCCAGCGTCTCGTCGTTCCTGACGATGAGAGCGAAGAGGCGGCGCCAGAGAACATCGTCACCGCGCCTGCGGAAGAAGCTCCCGCAGAGCCTGCACCCGAAGAGGCTGCTGCGCCCCAGGACGAAGAAGCGGCGCCCGAAGCTCCTGTCGAGGCTGTCGCAGAAGCTCCTGCTGCTGAGGAATTGCCTGAAGAGGAACCGGAAGCGCCCCTGCCCCGCCGTTCCGGCCGCCGTTATAGCGAGATCAGTGAGCGGAAAGAGAAGAAATCGTTCGCTTCCCGCTTCTTCCACATGGGCGATTCGCTGCGTCGTCCGGCCGAGAGCACCGGCACGCTGATCCTCGTCAAGACCGGGGCGCTTGAGATGCTCGAAGATATCGAGGATGCGCTCGTGAGCGGCCAGACCGTTCTGATCGACTTTGAACGCACAGAGCGCAAGACTGCCGAGGCCGCGATCACTAAACTGCTCAACTTTATCCGTCTGCATAAGGGCGCGTTTTACGCGGTCACGCGGACGAGCATGCTCCTCTCTCTGCGCCGGGATTCCGTGGTGGAGTGGCGTCCGGGCGGCGACGCCGGGGAGCAGTAAGGATGGTCGGCGAGCCGGACCTGCTCAAAGTCGTCGACGTGGAGAGCGTCGTTTTCTCGCGGGGACTGCGCGGCTACGACGCCGACGAAGTGGATGAGTTCCTCGATCATGTGGCCGACACGATCCAGCACTATGCTGAGCTGCGCGCCGCCGATCAGATGAAGATCCGCGAGCTGGAAAACTCCATCCGCGAAAACGACGAACTGAAGGCGTCGCTTCAGAATGCGCTCGACATGGCCAAGCGCACTTCGGAGGACTTTCTGGCTTCGTCGCACAAGGAGAGCGAGGCCGTGCTGGCTCAGGCCAAGGCTCGCGCCGAGGCTATCCTCGCCGACGCTGTGTCGCAGAAAGCACAGCTGCTCAGCGAGATCGACGAGCTCAAGCGTGCCCGCGAGCATTTTGTCGCCGACGCGAAAGCCGCGGTGCTGCGCTACAACATGCTCCTTGACGGACTTCAGGAGAAAAAAGAATCATGACGGGGATCCTTCGTCTTGAAGATCCTGTGACCTCCGTGCGCGGGATCGGCGAGGCGAAGGCGCTGCAGCTCGAACGGCTCGGCATCCGCACGGTTGAGGATCTGATCTATTTCTTCCCCCGCCGCTACGAAGACCGCCGTCAGGTCGTGCCCCTCAAGGCGCTCGTTCCCGGCGGGCCTCCTCAGGCGTTCCGGGCGCGCGTCGTATCAGTCGAACACCGGATCGCCATGCGCAACCGCAAAATGAACATCCTCCGCGTCTGCCTCAGCGACGGCGCAAGCGTGGTCTGGGCACTGTGGTTCAACCGCTGGAACCTGAAAAATCTCTTCCAGACGGGCATGGAACTGGCGCTGTACGGCTCGCTGGAACCGCGGCGTCCTGTTCCGGAGCTGCTCAATCCCGAATTTGAGATCCTCGACGGCGACGATCCCAAAAGCGTCGGCCGCATCGTTCCTGTTTATCCGATGACGGCAGGGCTGAACGAAAAATGGCTGCGGCGCGTCATCAGCTCGGTGATCGATGAGGCAGCTCCCGCTTTGCCCGAGATCCTGCCGGAGACGATCGTCAAAAAGTACGGTTTCCTTGCGCCTGCCGCGGCAGTGCGCGAGATGCATCAGCCTGGCGATGAGGAGACGTTCCGCGCGGCGCGGCGCCGTCTGGTCTATGAGGAGTTTTTTCTTCTTCAGACGGGGCTGGCGCTGAGACACCGCAGCAGCTGTCTTGAAAAGAAGGCGCCGCCGTTGACGGGCGCCCCCGATTTGGTCAGACGCTTTCGCGAGCGGCTCGCGTTCGAGCTGACAGAAGATCAGCAGCGTGTCTGCGAGGAGATTTCTGCCGACATGCGCACGTCCACGCCGATGAACCGCCTTCTTCAGGGCGATGTCGGTTCCGGCAAGACGGTCGTGGCGGTGCTGGCGCTGCTCCAGGCGCTCGATTCGGGCGTGCAGGCGGCGCTGATGGCGCCGACGGCCGTACTGGCGACTCAGCACGCCGTGAATCTGCGCAAATGGCTGGAGCCGCTTGGCGTGGAAGTTGCTTTGCTTACGGGCGGTCTGACGCCCTCTGAAAAAAAACGCGTTCATGAATCGCTGGCCAGCGGCACGATCCGCCTGGCTGTCGGTACGCATGCGCTCATCCAGGATGCGGTCAGGTTCCAGCGTCTGGGGCTGATCGTCATCGATGAACAGCACCGTTTTGGCGTGCTCCAGAGAAAAGCGCTCAACGGCAAGGCGGGCGACGAACAGCCGCACACGCTGGTGATGACGGCGACGCCGATCCCGCGCACACTGGCGCTTTCCGTGTACGGCGATCTTGCCGTGTCGACGATCAGGCAGCTGCCGGCCCATCGACAGCCGATCCGTTCGGTGTGGATCGGCGACAACCGCCTGCCCAAAATGCTCCGGTTCCTCGATTCTGAGATCGAATCAGGCCGGCAGATCTACTGGATCTGTCCGCTCATCGAGGAAAGCGAGAACTTCGACGCCGCGCCCCTGGAATTCCGCTACCAGAAGCTCTGTCAGGAGTTCCCCGGCCGGCGCGTGGCGATGCTGCACGGCCGCATGAACGACAAGGAAAAAACGGCCGTGATGACAGATTTCGCTGCCGGAAAGATCGATCTGCTCGCTTCGACCACCGTGATCGAAGTCGGCGTCGACGTGCCCAATGCGTCGGTGATCGTTGTCGAAAACGCCGACCGCTTTGGTCTTTCACAGCTGCATCAGCTGCGGGGGCGCGTGGGACGCGGTCCCTATAAATCTTGGTGCATCCTCTACGCTGATCCTAAAAATCCCGAGGCCGAACATCGCCTCGACCAGTTCTGTTCGCTTTCAGACGGCTTTGCGGTGGCGGAGGCTGATATGCGTCTCCGCGGCCCGGGCGAGTTCTGCGGCGTCCGCCAGCACGGGCTGACCGATTTCCGCGTTGCCGATCTGATCAGGGACGGATCGGTGATGGAGACTGCCCGGCGCGACGCTTTTGCGGTCGTCGAGGGGGGAGAACCTCAGCGCGATCATCCTCTGCTGATGAAAGCGGTCATGGCCCGCTACGGTCAGATGCTCGACATCGTAAGGACGGCGTGACGGACATGAATACGAACATCGACGATTTTTACGCCCTGCCGCAAAGCAGCGATATGAAATGGGAGACGATCCTGACACGCCTCCTTTCCGTGCCGCGCACCCGAGCCGACCTGGAGCGCCGCCTGCGCGAGCGGGGCTGTCCGCGGGAAACGGCCGACGAGCTGCTCGATCGGTATGAACAGGCAGGTTTGATCGACGACCGGGCCTATGCCGTGCTTTATGTCGATTCCAAGCGCGATTTCGGCATCCTGCGGCTGCGTGACGAGCTGAGAGCCCGCGGCGTCAGCCGCGAAAACATCGACGATGCGCTCGATGAATGCGAAGTCGACGAAGCGGAGCGGGCGTTTTGTCTTCTCGAACGCTGGCACGCTCTTCCCGGCATGACGCCGGAAAAGCTCGACGGCCGTCTGCGCCGGCGGGGCTTTACGGGCGCCGCTGTGCGCGAGGCGATGGCCCGTCTGCGCAGCGCGGCCGAAGATGAATAAGGCCGAATAATACTGTTTTTCGTTAAAACGGTTAATGCCTTTTAGCCGTTTTATAGCGCCGAAGGCGCGTCGAAAAACGCATGAGACGGCGTGGCGCCTGCAAGACGCCGACTGCCGCGCCCGACTTGGGCGCGGCCTCGCGAGTTGCTTTTTAATCGCGAAAGAGTATAAAAAGGACGAGACGGAATTGCGAGTTCCGCCTCGTCCTTTTTATGTTATGATGCTGGAACTGGTTTGGAGCACGTGAGCAGCAAAGTTTTTGCGGGGAAAAAGATCATTTTTGTCAAAGATATTCCTTTTCATATTGTGATAATGTTGCTGTCTCCTGACTTTATCACCTGAAAGTGAAAATAAATTTTCAATGAAAAACGGCCCTGATGATTTTACCCGCCTTCTTTTTCAGAAAAATGCCCTTGAGAAGTTCGCCAGTAAATTGTAAAATAAAAGTTGGTATAAGGTGACTTGTGTCAGACCGTTCCTTGACCGGCGATCGTGCTGATCGCGCCGGGAGCGGTCTCGGACGTGGCGCCGCCGGGGCGGCGCGTATGTCTCTGTACATTTTGAGTGAAAGACTAAGGAGTGAAAATTTTGAGCATTTATGTGATCTTAGGAGTGCTGCTGGGCATCATCGCAGGCACAGCAGCCGGCATGTACATTGCCAAGGGAGTGGCTCGGCGCACGGTCGAAGAGTCGCGTCAGAAGGCTGAAAACATCGTCAAGGAAGCGCAGGCAAGCGCCGCGCGTGACAGCAAAAATCTGCTTTCCGAGGCACGCGACCAGGCGTCGAAAGTTCGTCAGGAAGCAGAAAGGGACGCCAAGGAGCGCCGCATCGAGATCCAGCGCACCGAGCGTCTGATCGAGCAGAAGGAAGAGCGTCTCGACCGCAAGCTGGAAAAACTCCAGCACCGCGAGGATGAGATGAAGGCACGCCAGGACGACCTTGAAAAGAAAGTCGCTGAGGCTGACGAGCTGTGCAAAAAGCGCGTCGGCGAGCTGGAGCGCGTGGCTCAGATGACCTGCGACCAGGCTCGCGATCAGCTGCTTCACGAAGTGGAAGAAAGCGCGCAGCGCAAGATCGGCCTCCGCCTCATCGAGCTTGAGGAGCAGGCGCAGCGCGACGCCAACAAAAAAGCCCGTGAGATCGTCATCACTGCCGTGCAGCGCTGCGCGGTGGAGAAGTCGTCTGACGTGGCGATCAGCACTGTTTCCCTTCCCAACGATGAGATGAAGGGCCGCATCATCGGCCGCGAAGGCCGCAATATTCGCGCCTTCGAGACCGCGACGGGGGTTGACCTGATCGTCGACGACACGCCCGAAGCCGTCACGCTGAGCTGCTTTGACCCTGTCCGCCGCGAGATCGCCCGCCTGTCGCTCGAAAAGCTCGTGGTCGACGGCCGCATCCATCCGGCCCGCATCGAAGAGCTCGTCGCCAAGGCGACGGCCGAAGTTGAAGAGTCGATCGCCGAAGCCGGCGATCAGGCCCTCATGGAGCTTGGCATCAAGCAGATGAATCCCGAGCTGGTCCGCACGATCGGACAGCTCCGCTACCGCTACAGCTACGGGCAGAACGCCCTTCAGCACAGCCTCGAAGTGGCCTACATCTCCGGCATGATTGCCGCCGAGCTGGGCCTCAACGAGGAGACCGCGCGCCGCGCCGGACTGCTTCACGACATCGGTAAGGCCGTTGATTTCAAGGTCGAAGGACCGCACGCTCTCATCGGCGCCGACCTTGCCAAGCGCTACGGAGAGCCGCCCGAGGTCGTCAATGCGATCGCCTCGCACCATGAGGACGTGGAAGTTGCCACCATCTTCGACACCATCGTCGCGACCGCAGACGCGATTAGCGCTGCCCGACCCGGAGCCAGACGCGAGAGCATCGACGCCTACGTCAAGCGTCTTGAAAAGCTGGAGACGGTCGCCAACAGCTTTAAGGGCGTCAGCAAAGCCTTCGCCATCCAGGCCGGCCGCGAAGTGCGCGTCAACGTCGCGCCTCACGTGCAGGACGAAGCGGCTGTGGCCAAACTGGCGTACGACATCGCCCGCAAGATCGAGGAAGAACTCAAGTACCCGGGCCAGATCAAGGTCACGGCGATCAAGGAGATCCGCGCTTCGGATCTCGCCAAGTAGAGAATTGTCATGAGGATCTTATTTACTGGAGACGTCGTCGGCCGCCCCGGCCGCGACGCCTTTTTCGCACTTTTGCCCCGGCTTCGCGCGCTGAAAGGCCCGTTCGATTTCGTCATCGTCAATGGCGAAAACAGCGCTGCCGGACACGGCCTCACCGAGAAGATCATGAACGAATTCTTCTCAGCCGGCGTCGATGTCCTCACCTCCGGAAACCACATCTGGGACAAACGGGAATTTTTAACCGTCCTCGATGAAGAACCGCGAGTGCTCCGCCCCCTCAATTACCCGCAGGGCGTTCCCGGCCACGGCTGGACCGTTGCGGTCTCGCGAAGCGGAAAGAAACTGGCAGTCGTCAGTCTTCAGGGACGAGTCTTTATGCCCCTGACCGACTGTCCCTTCAGGGCTATGGACGCGCTCCTTCCGCAGCTGAATGACGTTCCTGTTTTTGTCGATTTTCACGCCGAAGCCACTTCTGAAAAGAGAGTTATGGGACTGTACCTCGACGGCCGCATCTCCGCGCTCGTTGGCACCCATACCCACGTCCAGACTGCCGACGAGGAGATCCTTCCCGGCGGCACGGCCTACCTTTCCGATGCGGGCATGACCGGCGCCTTCCACAGTTCCATCGGCATGACGTACGAAAGCGTGCTGCCGAAATTTCTCACCTCGCTGCCGACACGATTCGAAGTGGCAGACGAGGACGTTCGTTTCAACGGCGTTCTTATCGATATCGACGACGAAGACGGCCGTGCCTGCAACATCGAGCGCCTTGCTTTTCGGGCCGGAGAACTGGACGAATAACATTCTCGAAAAAAAATTTTTCGGGATTTTTTCAAAAAAACAGAGGCCGAAGTCACTGGACTTCGGCCTCTGTTTTTTGATTTGAAGAAAGTCAGTATGCGGTTTAAAAGAAAAAGACAGCATGCCGATAAGACTGAAAAAGAAATACAGTTGATTAGCTTCATTAGGGTAAATGAATTCTAAAAGAAGGTGTAGACAAAAATTCGAACCGGGTGTATCATTCCACTTGCACTGAGCGAGACGAACGTTCACATTGAACATTGAATCGTCAGGTGCAGCACCTTGACAAAGGAAAAAGATGAAGAGAAGCCAAGCAAGTAAGGCGAGCCTGTTGAAGACCGAAGAAAAAATTTTTCGGAGAGTTTGATCCTGGCTCAGGATGAACGCTGGCGGCGTGCTTAACACATGCAAGTTGCGCGGGGATTTGACGATGAGACTTCGGTGGATTTGTTAGATCCAAGCGGCGGACGGGTGAGTAAAGCACAAGGACGTGTCCGAGCGAGGGGGACAACTGCGGGAAACCGTAGCTAATACCCCGTAAGCCGAGAGGTGAAAGCAGCAATGCGCGAGCGGAGCGACTTGTGTCCTATCAGGTAGTTGGTGAGGCAACGGCTCACCAAGCCGAAGACGGGTAGCCGGACTGAGAGGTTGTACGGCCACATTGGAACTGAGAAACGGTCCAGACTCCTACGGGAGGCAGCAGTGGGGAATATTGGGCAATGGGGGCAACCCTGACCCAGCGACGCCGCGTGAGGGAAGACAGCCTTCGGGTTGTAAACCTCTGTTGCAGGGGAAGAAGGACGTGACGGTACCCTGCGAGGAAGCTCCGGCTAACTACGTGCCAGCAGCCGCGGTAATACGTAGGGAGCGAGCGTTGTCCGGAATTACTGGGCGTAAAGGGCGCGAAGGCGGTTTTGCAAGTCAACTGTCAAATCGCGGGGCTTAACCCCGCTTCGCAGTTGAAACTGTAAGACTGGAGGCACAGAGAGGCAGACAGAATTCCTGGTGTAGCGGTGAAATGCGTAGATATCAGGAAGAATACCAGTGGCGAAGGCGGTCTGCTGGCTGTGGACTGACGCTCAAGCGCGAAAGCCAGGGGAGCAAACGGGATTAGATACCCCGGTAGTCCTGGCAGTAAACGATGTATGCTGGGTGTGAGAGTAGCGATACTTTCGTGCCGAAGTTAACGCGATAAGCATACCGCCTGGGGAGTACGGTCGCAAGATTGAAACTCAAAGGAATTGACGGGGGCCCGCACAAGCGGTGGAGCACGTGGTTTAATTCGATGCAAACCGAAGAACCTTACCTAGGCTTGACATGTAGGTGGTAGAGAATGGAAACAGGATCGACGTGATAGCAATATCACGAGCCTACACAGGTGCTGCATGGCTGTCGTCAGCTCGTGTCGTGAGATGTTGGGTTAAGTCCCGCAACGAGCGCAACCCCTATTGCCAGTTGCTAACACGTAAAGGTGAGCACTCAGGCGAGACTGCCATCGACAAGATGGAGGAAGGTGGGGACGACGTCAAGTCATCATGGCCCCTATGCCTAGGGCGACACACATGCTACAATGGCTGGTACAAAGGGCAGCGAGACCGAAAGGTAGAGCGAATCCCATAAAGCCAGTCCCAGTTCGGATTGCAGTCTGCAACTCGACTGCATGAAGTTGGAATCGCTAGTAATCGCGGATCAGCCAAGCCGCGGTGAATACGTTCCCGGGCCTTGTACACACCGCCCGTCACACCATCCGAGTCGGGTGCTCTCAAAGCCGGTGTTCTAACCGTAAGGAAGAAGCCGTCTAAAGAGTGTCCGGTGAGGAGGGTGAAGTCGTAACAAGGTAGCCGTACGGGAACGTGCGGCTGGATCACCTCCTTTCTAAGGAGAATTTCATCACGACAGGGCAAGCCGGAAAGAAGCGCAAGCGGAAAAGCCGGCAAGCCGACAGCTGCACGTTTGAAATTCCGGTCCTAACAGACACGTCAGAAAACAAAAGCAACTCTTCATCTTCCTTTATCAGGGAACCAACCCACGCAAAAACCGGTAAGACGGGAAACGTGAGCGGATCGAACCTTGACAACAGAACAGAACGAATCAGAAACAGGTTAAGGTATCAAGGGCAATGGACGGATGCCTTGGTACATACGGGCGACGAAAGACGCAGCAAGCGGCGAAACGCCGCGGCGAGCCGCAAGCAGGCATTGACCCGCGGATCTCTGAATGGGGCAACCCCACGGAAGCAGTTCCGTGACACCTAAAGGTGAGCAACCCGGAGAAGTGAAACATCTCAGTACCCGGAGGAAAAGAAATCGAAGAGATCCCCCAAGTAGTGGTGAGCGAACAGGGGCCAGTCCAAACCAACTCAGTGCAAGGCAGCAGCCGTTGCTGAGATTGGGGTAGCAGGACCGTCGAGGAAGCGCTGCTGAGCTTCCACAGAGTTACAAAGAGATGGCATAGACGAATCGTGTTGGAAAAGCGAGCCGTAGAAAGTGAAAGCCTTGTAGCCGAAATGCCATTTCCTCTGCGACGAGATCCTAAGTAGAGCGGGGCACGAGAAATCCCGTTTGAAGCAGGGCCGCCCATGGTCCAAGACTAAATACCGTATGTAACCGATAGCGCATAGTACCGAGAGGGAAAGGTGAAAAGCACCCCGGGAGGGGAGTGAAACAGACCTGAAATCCATTGCCTACAAGCAGTTGAAGCGGGAAGAGCAGCGATGCTTGGAACGTAACAGCGTGCCTATTGAAAAATGAGCCGGCGAGACATTGTGTGCAGCGAGGTTAAGGGATAGAAGTTCCGGAGCCGAAGCGAAAGCGAGTTCGAATAGAGCGCTAAGTTGCCTGCAATGAACCCGAAGCCTGACGATCTAGCCATGGGCAGGTTGAAGTGGGGGTGAAACCCCATGGAGGACCGAACCAGTGCCTGTTGAAAAAGTCTTGGATGACCTGTGGTTAGGAGTGAAAAGCTAATCGAGTTAGGTAATAGCTGGTTCTCCCCGAAATGCATTGAGGTGCAGCCTTAATTGTTTCGTAGCGAGGGTAGAGCGACTGACAGCTCAAGTGGTCCTGGGGGATTTGCGCGAGCTATCAAACTCCGAATAGCGCTACGTGAAGATTAGGAGCGAGACTGCGGGTGATAAGGTTCGTGGTCAAAAGGGAAACAGCCCAGATCATCAGCTAAGGCCCCAAAGAGCATGCTAAGTGTGACAAGGATGTGGGGACCCCGAAACAGCCAGGAGGTTGGCTCAGAAGCAGCCATCCTTTAAAGAGTGCGTAACAGCTCACTGGTCGAGGATCCCTGCGCCGAAAATGTAGGGGGCTAAGCATGCCGCCGAAGCTATGGGATGTAGCAATACATCGGTAGGGGAGCGTAGTCAGCGGGCTGAAGCTAAGTTGTAAAGCTTAGTGGACTGCTGAGTAGTGAGAATGCCGGCATGAGTAACGACATATTTGCGAGAATCAAATACACCGGAAGACCAAGGGTTCCTGGGGAAGGTTGATCCGCCCAGGGTAAGGCGGGACCTAAGTCAAGGCCGAAAAGCGTAGATAATGGACAGCAGGTTGATATTCCTGCCCCGCGCAATATCGCTTGACAGAAGCGGCGACGCAGAAAGCTAGACAGAGCTGGCGGATGGAAGAGCCAGTCCAAGGGAGCAGACCGGGGAGATAGTTAAGCACGTTTCCCTAAAGTTCAGACCCGAGAGGGAGCCTCATTAGAGGCGAAGCTGTTGAAGCTCAGCTGCCAGGAAAAACCGCTATGAAGATATTGAGCGCCCGTACCCGAAACCGACACAGGTGGTCAAGCTGAGCAAGCTAAGGTGAGTGGAATAACTCTCGTTAAGGAACTCTGCAAGTTAACTCCGTAACTTAGGGAGAAGGAGTGCTGGAGACGTTAACAGTGATGTGAAGCGTTATCCAGCCACAGAAACCAGGCTCAAGCGACTGTTTAACAAAAACACAGGACTCTGCATAAGACGTAAGTCGAAGTATAGGGTCTGACGCCTGCCCGGTGCTGGAAGGTTAAATGGACGAGTTAGACGCAAGTCGAAGCTTCGAAATGAAGCCCCAGTAAACGGCGGCCGTAACTATAACGGTCCTAAGGTAGCGAAATTCCTTGTCGGGTAAGTTCCGACCTGCACGAATGGCGTAACGATTTGAGCGCTGTCTCAACGAGAGATCCAGTGAAATTGTGGTACCGGTCAAGACGCCGGTTAACCGTGGTGGGACGGAAAGACCCCATGGAGCTTTACTGTAGCCTGATACTGATGTTTGATATTTCATGCACAGGATAGGTGGGAGGCTAAGAAGCAAGAATTTTGGTTTTTGCGGAGCCATTGTTGGGATACCACCCTTGGGATGTTGAACATCTAACTTTAGCGACTGAATCGTCGAAGAGGACACAGTCAGGTGGGCAGTTTGACTGGGGCGGTCGCCTCCTAAAGAGTAACGGAGGCGCGCAAAGGTCAACTCATGGCGAATGGAAACCGCCAAGAGAGCGTAAGGGTATAAGTTGGCTTGACTGCGAGATAGACATATCGAGCAGAGACGAAAGTCGGTCCTAGTGATCCGGCGGTGCTGAATGGAAAGGCCGTCGCTCATCGGATAAAAGCTACCCTGGGGATAACAGGCTGATCTCCCCCGAGAGTTCCCATCGACGGGGAGGTTTGGCACCTCGATGTCGGCTCGTCGCATCCTGGGGCTGTAGCAGGTCCCAAGGGTTGGTCTGTTCGCCCATTAAAGCGGTACGCGAGCTGGGTTCAAAACGTCGTGAGACAGTTTGGTCCCTATCCACCATGGTCGTAAGATATTTGAGGGGAGCTGCTCCTAGTACGAGAGGACCGGAGTGGACGCACCACTAGCGTATCTGTTGTCGCGCCAGCGGCACTAAGCAGAGTAACCAAGTGCGGCCCGGATAACCGCTGAAGGCATCTAAGCGGGAAACCGCCCCCGAGATGAGATATCTCATACCTAAAGGTAGTAAGGCGCCCCCGAGACGAGGGGTTCGATAGGCCGGGAATGTAAGCGCAGCGATGCGTTGAGTTAACCGGTACTAAAGCGCCGAGGCCTTAACCTGTTTATGATCCGTTTTGTTCGAAGTCGCGGGCTGAGGAGATGCAGACCTCAGCGGACACGAAAGTGTCGAGACGAGTTGTTGAGGAGAGTAAAGCGAGCGAAGGAACGTTTTACCAGTTTTGATAGAGCAGTGGAAGCAGGTGAGAATAGCGGAGGGGGTCCACCCGGTCCCATGCCGAACCCGGAAGTTAAGCCCTCCAGCGCCGATGGTACTGCGATTTGCTTCGCGGGAGAGTAGGACTTCGCCTGCTTCACTGTTTTTTT